>JADHED010000334.1_pt1 | contig 62010 bp, 58 predicted proteins | sample 8952041 | NCBI WGS metagenome assembly JADHED01 (sample SAMN16124423, study PRJNA663239) | bioreactor sludge metagenome | isolation source: sludge (control) | place: India:Bengaluru | collected 2018-09-08 | reverse complement strand
CGCCCCTCGACGTGCACGCGCCCGCCGCCGCCGCGCACCTGTTCTACCTGCTCGGGGACGACCTCGCCCTCCTGCGTCGTCTCCTCGGCGAGGGCGTCGCCACCTGGGGCGCCGCCACGGCGCTGGCCGACGCGCTCGGCCACCCGCTCGCCGGCATGTCGTCCCCGGACTGGCAACGACTGGCCCAGCGCGCCCTCGCGCTGGACGCGTTCCTCTCCGCGCGCCGTGTCGGCCGCGGTCGCGTGGTCGACCGCGAAGCGCTGCGGAACTGCGAACGGGTGGCCGAGAGTTCGAAACGCGCGGAGATCGAGGCGTTGCTGCCGAGCGTGCGCGGCCGCGCCGACCGGCTGCTGGACGCGCTGCGCGCGAAGCAGGTCCAGAGCGTGCGGACAAAGCTCATCGAGGACCTCGCGAGCCACCTGCGCGCGGAGGGCTACCTGGACGACCGCCCCGAACGGACGCCGGACGACCTCTTCACCGGGGTCGTCACGGCCGTCCAGGCGGCCCTGTCACGGGGAGAGTTGACGCTGGCGGAGTTGCGCGCGCTGGTGCAGGCCTGGTCGGCGGGGACGGCGACGACGCCTCAGGCGTGATCACCCGTCATGAACGCCATCTGGTCCTGCAGGCGGTCGAGAAGGATCTGCCGCGTGATCGCGCAGGCGTCGCTGATGCGCTCGGAGCGCAGCTTGTAGAAGACGTTGATGCCGTCGCGCCGCGTGCTCACGACGCCCGCCTGGCGCAGCACGGCGAGATGCTGGCTGGTGTTGGCCTTGGGGATCTCGAGCTGCTCGGCGAGCGCGTTCACCGTCAGCTCGCCGTCGCGGCGCAGGACGTCCAGGATCTCCAGGCGCTTGGGGTTGGAGAGCGTCTTGCAGAGTTCGGCCTGCATCTCGTAGATCTTGCGGTCCATGGTCGTCATGCCTCGTGCCGGAGAATGGGTCGCGCCAGAACGGCACCGGTACGAAACACAGACTTCTGCGAAATGTCAAAGCTCTTCTGTTTCATATCTGCTTAATCACGCACCAGACGACCCGAACGAGGCCAGTTCGCGAGGCAACGAGAACTTCACATCTTCCTCCATGACAGCAACTTCCCTCGACGACCAGCCCGCGGCGGCCAGCTTCCCCACCACCTCCTGCACGAGGTGCTCGGGCGCGGACGCCCCTGCGGTCAACCCGATCAGCCGATGCGCGGCGAGGGTCGCGGGATCGACTTCCCGTGGCCCGTCGACCAGGAGCGCCTCGGCGCCGCGACGGCGGGCGACCTCGCAGAGCCGCACGCTGTTGCTGCTATTGGCCGACCCCACCACGATCACGCAGGTGGCGCCCGCATCCAGGAGGTGCTTCACCGCATCCTGCCGGTTCTGGGTGGCGTAGCAGATGTCGCTCTTCGCCGGCTGGACGAGCCCCGGGAACCGCGCCGCGAGGGCCGCGACCACGCTCAGGGTCTCGTCCACGCTAAGGGTGGTCTGCGTGACGTAGGTGATCTCCGTCCCGTCCGGCAGGTCGAGCCCGGCCACGTCGTCGACGGTCTGCACCAGGACCACCTTTCCCGGCGCCTCACCCATGGTACCGATCACCTCGTCGTGCCCGGCGTGGCCGATGAGGACCACCGTGCGACCCTGGTCGGCGTGCTTCACCACCGAGCGGTGCACCCGCGTGACCAGCGGGCAGGTGGCGTCGACCGTGCGCAGTCCCCGGCGTTCGGCCTCCTCGCGCACCGCCGGCGCGATGCCGTGAGCGCTGAAGACCACCGTCGCGCCATCCGGCACCTCCGCCAGCTCCTCGACGAACACCACGCCGCGCGCCCGGAAGGCTTCCACCACCGCCCGGTTGTGCACGATCTCCTTGCGCACGTAGAGCGGCGCCACCTCAGCCTCCAGCAGATGTTCGACCACCCCCACGGCCCGCTCCACTCCGGCGCAAAACCCGCGCGGGCGGGCGACCAGGAGTTCTCTATGTTCGCTCATGCCTTGGACCTCCAGCCCGTTCCGCCGACGTCGTGCCGTCAAGAAAACCGCATTCGCACGGGAACACAACTTCGGGCTTGCCAAGGCCGCCGGCCGCAACTATAATAGATCGCAGTTTAGAAAGTTCGAAACTATTAAACATGACGACCGAGGTGCTCCCATGACCATCGACCGCATCGTGAGACTCGTCGCCGGCGTCTTCGTCCTGCTGAGTCTGGTCCTCGCGAAGACCGTCAACGACAACTGGCTGTACTTCACCGCCTTCGTGGGGCTGAATCTCCTGCAGAGCGCCTTCACGAACTGGTGCCCCCTCATCTCCATCCTCAAGAAGGCGGGCGTGCCGCAGATCGCGCCCGCGCGGAAACCCTAGTCGACCGCACCGAGGTGAGACCATGATGCGCTTCTGGACACCCCTCCTGCTCCTGTCGCTGGCGCTGACGAGCCAGGTCCGCGGCCAGTCCGCCGACTGGCACCGTCTCGGCGAGGTCCGCGGCGACACGCTGTTCGTCGAGCGGGACGCGCTCGTCGCCGCGGCGCTGGAGCGCAACGAGATGCTCGCGGCCTCGAGCGCGATGGTGGACGCCGCCGCGGCCGAGGCGGACGGCGCCTGGGCCGGCTTCCTGCCCCACGTGTCCGTCGGCGAGTACTTCCTGCGCTCGGACGACGCCCTGAACGCCTTCGGCTACAAGCTCGTGAACCGCGGCGCGCAGCCGACCGACTTCGCGCCGGACGTCCTGAACAACCCGGGCGAGACCAACAACTGGGTGACGCAGATCAAGCTCCTGCAGCCGGTCTTCAACGGCGGCATGAGCCTCGCCGGCAAGCAGGCCGCGGATGCGGCCAGCCTCGCGGTCGCCTACCAGCACCGGCGCGCCGAGGAGACCGTGCGGCTGCAAGCGGTGCAGGTCCACGAGGGCCTGCGGCTCACCCACGCGATGATCGGCGTCGTCGAGGCCGCGGTGCGGCGGGCCGAGGCTCACGAGCAACGCGCGCAATCCCTCGTCGAGGCCGAGATGGCGACCGAGGCCGACCTGCTGCAGGCGCGGGTCTATCTGGCTTCGTTGCGGCAGCAGCTGATCATGACCCGCAATCACGCGGCCGCCGCCGCCGACGCCGTCCAGCTCCTGACGGCCATCGACGCGCCGCTGCCGCTGGCCGCCGCAGCGGCGAGTCCTGCCGTGGCGGCGCCGGCCTCCCCGGACACCGCGGCCGTCGCCCTCGCGCGCAGCGATCTTCTCGCTGCCGAGCAGAAGGCGAGGGCGGCCGGCAAGATGGTCGGCGTCGCCACCGGCGCGATGCTGCCGCACGTCAACCTCAGCCTCGAGCGCAACTACTTCTCGCACGAGGATATCTTCGGCGACGACGCGACCAGCTGGTCCCTCGGCGCCTACGCGACCTGGAACGTCTTCGACGGCCTGCAGAGCATCTCTGCCCGCCGCCAGGCGCGGGCCCAGCAGCGCGCCGCCGAGCACGGCTGGAACTTCCAGACCCGGCAGGCGCGCCACGAGGCGCAGCAGGCCTGGCGGGACGTCCAGGCCGCCGCCGAGCGGCTCGCCGTCGCGCGCGAGGCGGTCGGCGCCGCGCGCGAGGGCCTGCGCATCGTGAGCGACCAGTACGGCGAGGGCCTCGCCAGCATGACCGACCTGCTCGACGTGCAGACGGCCGAGATCGCGGCCGCCGGCGGCCTCGCGCAGGCCCATCACGACTACAACGTCAGCCTGGCGCGCCTCGAGTACGCCGCCGGCTCCCCCCAGCCCGAAGGAGGCGCCAAGTGACGCCGCGCACCAACTCCCCCCGTTCGCGCCGGGCCGCCCTGCTGCTCGCGGGAACCCTGATCCTCGTCGCCGGTTGCGGCGGCGACCACGAGCCTGCCCAGCGCGCGGCCAAGGACGTCAAGGCCACGGTGGCGAGGACGCGCCTCGCGACGGTCCCGACCACGGTGACCGCACCCGGCAGCGTGGCTGGCGAGAATCGCGTGCAGGTGAGCACCCGCATGATGGGCTGGATCCGCGAGGTCCTGGTGCGCGAGGGCGCCCAGGTCTCCGCCGGCCAGGCGCTGGTGCGCATCGACGACATCGACTTGCAGGCGCGTCGTTCCCAGGCCCAGGCCGGCATCGCCGAGGCCGAGGCCGTGCTCGCCAACGCCGAGACCAACCTGGCGCGATTCGAGGGTCTCTATGCCCGGAAGTCCGTGTCCAAGGCCCAGCTCGACGACGTGCGGACCGGCCGGGACCGCGCCCGCGCCGGCGTGGACGCGGCCCGGGCCGGCCTGCGCGACGTGGAGGTGCAGCTCGGGTACCTCGCGATCAAGGCCCCGATCGGCGGCACGGTGGTGCGCAGATTCGTCGACGCCGGCAACATGGCCAGCCCCGGCCAGCCGCTCCTGGAGATCGAGCAGGTCGGAACCATGAAGGTGACGGCCGGCGTCTCCGAGCGGGACGTGAACTTCGTCGCGATCGGCGACACGGTCACGGTCGAGGTGGCCTCCGGCGCCGACGCGACGTTCCGCGTGCCGGTCGCGCGGATCGTGCCGGCCGCCAACCCGACCAGCCGCACCTTCGACCTCGAGGTCTACCTGCCTAACCCCGACGGCCGCCTCAAGAGCGGGATGTTCGCGCGCGTGCTGGTGCCCGTGGGCGAGCGCCGGACCGTGCTGACGCCCGCGGCGGCGATCGTGAAGCGCGGCCAGCTCACGGGCGTCTGGCTCGTCGACGCGCAGGGCCAGGCGCGCCTGCGCTGGATCCGCACCGGACGCGCGCAGGGCGACGAGGTGGAGGTCATCTCGGGCCTGGCGGGCGACGAGACCGTCGTGCTCTCGGCCGAGCAGCCCCTGGAAGAGGGCGACAGGGTGGTGAAGTGACATGAGCGACCAGAAGCACCCGACCCCCGACGAGCCGCGCGACCACGAGGGCGACCTGCCGCCGCGCGCCGGCCTGATGACCCGGCTGGCCGCCACGTTCATCGACTCCCGCCTGACGCCGCTCCTGGTGCTGGCGATGGTGCTAATCGGCGCGTTCGCCGTGATGCTCACGCCGCGCGAGGAGGAGCCGCAGATCGTCGTGCCGATGATCGACGTCATGGTGGTCTTCCCCGGCGCCGATCCGGCCGAGGTCGAGAACCTGGTGACCAAGCCGCTCGAGCGGAAGATCTGGGAGATCGAAGGTGTCGAGTACGTCTACGCGTCGAGCCACCCCGGCTTCGCCCTGGTGACCGCGCGCTACTACGTCGGCACCGACATGGAGGCCGCGGTCACGCGGATCTGGAACAAGGTCCTCGGCAACATGGACCAGGCGCCGCCGGGCATCATGCAGCCGCTGGTGAAGGTGCGCGCGATCGACGACGTGCCCATGCTCACCCTGACCCTCTGGAGCGACACCTACGACGCCTACGGCCTGCGCCAGATCGCCGGCGAGCTCATGGCCGAGGTCGCCTCGGTCGAGAACGTCTCCGTGGTGCAGAGCCACGGCGGACGCCGGCGCACCGTGCAGGTCGCTCTCGACCCGCAGCGCATGACCGCCATGGGCGTGACCACGCTCTCCGTCCTGCCGGCGATCCAGATGCAGAATCAGAGCCTGCCCGCCGGCTCGTTCGCGGCGGCCGGGCAGGAGTTCGTGGTCGAGACCGGCGACTTCCTGCACGATGCCGACGACGTCGCCCAGCTGGTGGTCGGCGTCTTCGGCGGCCGCCCGGTGCGCCTGAGCGACGTCGCCACCATCACCGACGGGCCCGACGAGATCGACAGCTACGCGTTCTTCGGCACCGGGCCGCGCGCCGAGGAGATCGGCATCGACGACCCCGACGCCCTCGGCCGCGAGTTCCCCGCCGTCACCGTGAGCATCGCGAAGAAGAAGGGCACCGACGCCACGCGGGTGTCGCGGTCCGTGCTGCAGAAGGTCGAGGATCTGAAAGGCAGCCTCATCCCGGGCGACGTCCACGTGACCGTCACCCGCGACTACGGCAAGACAGCCGACGAGAAGGCCGCACACCTCATTGAGAGCCTCGGCCACGCGATCCTGCTGGCGATGCTGGTGGTCTTCCTGGCCATGGGCTGGCGCGGCGCGACCATCATCTTCGTGTCGATCCCGACCACCTTCGCGCTGACGCTCTTCATCTACTACGTGTTCGGGTACACCCTCAACCGCGTGACGCTGTTCGCGCTGATCCTGGTGACGGGCCTCGTCGTGGACGACACCATCATCGTCGTCGAGAACATCCACCGGCACGTCATGGAGAAGGGCCGCCAGTCGGTGAAGATCGCCCTCGCGGCCATCGAGGAGATCGGCAACCCGACCATCCTCGCCACGCTGACGGTGATCGCCTCGCTGCTGCCGATGGCCTTCGTCCGCGGCCTCATGGGCCCCTACATGCGCCCGATGCCGATCGGCGCCTCGATGGCGATGGCCTTCTCGCTGTTCGTGGCCTTCGTGATCACGCCATACCTGTCCCTGCGGCTGATCAAGCCCCACCGCCAGGGCCACGACCAGGGCGGCCGCGACCTGCACGACACGCGGATCTACCGCACCTACGACCGCATCATGCGGCCGCTGGTGCGCAGCCCGCGCAAGGGCCTCCTCGCGCTCGGCGTGGTGGCCTTGCTGACGGTGGCGAGCACCTTCCTGTTCTTCACGCGCACGGTCCAGGTCAAGATGCTGCCCTTCGACAACAAGAGCGAGTTCCAGGTCATCGTCGACATGCCCGAGGGCACCACCCTCGAGGCGACGACGGCGGCCGCGCGCGAGATCGGCGACTACCTGACCACCGTGCCCGAGGTCACCGACTACCAGGTGTACGCCGGCACGGCGGCGCCGGTGAACTTCAGCGGCCTGGTCCGGCACTACTTCCTGCGGCGCGGCGCCAACGTGGCCGACATCCAGGTCAACCTGGTCGAGAAGTCCGAGCGCAAGGACCAGAGCCACGCGATCGCCTCGCGCGTGCGCGGGCCGATGCAGGAGATCGCGCTGCGGCACGGCGCCGCCATCAAGGTGGTCGAGGTTCCCCCTGGCCCGCCGGTGCTCTCGACGCTGGTGGCGGAGATCTACGGGCCGGACGCGGCGGGTCGCCTGGAGATGGCCGGACGCGTGAAGGAGGTCTTCGAGACCACGCCCGGCGTGGTGGACGTGGACTGGTTCGTGGAGGCGGGCCAGACGCGCTACCGCTTCGTGGTGGACAAGGAACGCGCGGCGGTCGCCGGCGTCAGCGCCGAGCACATCGCCAAGACGCTGGCCGTGGCCCTCAACGGCCACGAGGCCGGCCTCCTGCACGTCGACGAGGTGGCGGAGCCGATTCCCCTGGTGGTGCGCCTGCCGCTCGCCGAACGCAGCGACCTCGGGGCGCTGCAGAATCTCTCGGTGGGCAGCCAGTTCGGCGGCGTCGTGCCGCTGGCCGACGTGGTGCGGATCGAGACGTCGCCGATCCCGGAGAGCCTGCACCGCCGCAACCTGAAGCCGGTGGTCTACGTGGTGGCGGACGTGGCCGGGGCGCTCGAGTCGCCGATCTACGCCATCCTCGACATGAAGCCGCGCCTGGCCGCGCTGCCGACGCCGGACGGCGTCGAGATGGTGCAGCATTTCAAGGCCCAGCCCGAGTTGACGGATCACTACGCGATGAAGTGGGACGGCGAGTGGCACATCACCTACGAGGTCTTCCGGGATCTCGGCGCTGCGTTCGCCGTGGTGCTGGTGATCATCTATCTGCTGATCGTCGGCATGTTCCAGGATTTCGTGGTGCCGCTGCTGATGATGATCGCGATCCCGTTGACCCTGGTCGGCATCATCCCGGGTCATCTCATGTTCGGGGCCTTCTTCACCGCGACGAGCATGATCGGCTTGATCGCGCTCGCGGGGATCATGGTCCGCAACAGCATCCTGCTCGTAGATTTCATTCTCGCCAGGATCAAGCAGGGCCTGCCGCTGGAGGAAGCCGTGATCGAGGCCGGCGCCGTGCGGTTCCTGCCCATCGCGCTGACGTCCGGCGCCGTGATCGCCGGCAGCTTCGTGATGATCTTCGATCCCATCTTCCAGGGCCTGGCGATCTCGCTCATGATGGGAGCGTTGATGTCGACGGCTTTGACAATCGTCGTAATCCCCCTTGCGTACTACCTTTATGCGAAAAGGCAATCAGGCCAAAAATAATGCGAATTGTCAAAACTGTGAGGAAAAAGTTCTTGATACCGGGAGGTGAGTTGGCGTATATTTGTCCCAAGTAAGGCGTATCTGTATCGCACGGCTTTGTCGGTTTCTCCCTCCAATCCCCCACCGGCATGGCCGTCGACCGGCCGGGCGCAAGCCCGGCCGGATTTTTTTTCTAGGGTTTACCCTTGGTCGCGGTCGGGAGATCGCCAATCAGTTCGCGGAAGGCGCGGCCGAGCAATGCAACTATGTCAGGCGCCCGTACGATGTCGCCGGCCCGCGTGATGATCGGCAGGTCGTCCTGGGATGCGGGCTCGCCTTGCGTCTCGCGCGCGATGGCGGCCGGATCGACGTCGGGACTGGTGTACTCGTAGCGGATGCGCTCGCTCGCCCGGGCCTCGCCGCGCCAGGCGGTGCCGCCGTCGGAAAGGTCCACGAACGTCAGCGAGACCGTGAGCTTGCGGGTGGTGCCCGCGCCGAGCATCAGCGGACTCTCCTGCTCCGGCTGACCGTCCGCCTTCGCCTCCGGATCGACCAGGCCCTGCGGCGCCGTCTCGGTCGCGATCTCGTCGTCCTCCAGGCGCGCGATGACGAGGTAGGAGACGCCGGGGATCCGCGCCTGCAGACTCCGTACCCGCGCCGCGGGCAGGGCTCCCAGCCGGCCGTGATCCGCGAGCAACGAATCGACGGTCGCCGCGCCGAGCTGGTCCGCCGTCGCGGGAGCCGACCAGACGGCCAGCTGCGGCGCCCCGCCGAGCAGGTCCGCGAACAGCGCCTCCGCGGCATCGGCCGCGTCGACGGGCGCAAACCTCCCGACCCCCGGCGCCACCCCCACGCCCACCACCGCCACCACGGCTCCCGGCCGCAACCCCTGCGCCAGTCCCGGCGCCTCCTCCTGCACACGGACCTTGACCCCGCAGGCTGACAGAAGGCAGGTTGATAGGAGAACGGACGCGAACAACAATGACCGAGACATGACTTCACCTCGACGACAACCTGCTACACATAGCGACGCTGAGCCAGGACTGAGATGACGACGCGCCGGATCACCAACGCGCTTCTGCTGATCGTGGTCATCAACGCCGCGGTGTGTGCCCTTCACGCGGCAAGACGGCCGATCGATGGCGATGAGGCCTACTATGCGATGGCCGCTCGTCAAGTCAGCGAAGGCCACACTCCGTACCTCGACTTCTTCTACCCCCAAGGACCGTTGCTCCCGTACGTCTACGCGCCGGCCGTAATTCTGGGGGGACACCAGCTCCTTACCCTGCGGGGACTGTCGGTGGTGCTGGGCGCGATCACCGTGTTGGCGTGGGCGTTCTGGTTGCGAAAACGACACTCCGATCGACCTGTGCTGGCCGTCATAGCGTTGCTGGTCCTCGCCGCGAGTCCGGGGTTCGTGGACTGGACGACCACGGTGAAAACCTATGCGCTGGCGAATCTAGGCGCCACCGCGGGGCTTGTCTGTCTGGATCGAGCCCTGTGGTCAAGAACTCCGCACCGCTGGCTGGTCGCGGGTGGTCTGGCGCTAGGAACAGCCACGAGTGCGCGCCTTCTCTACGCGCCACTGGCCCTTGTCCCGACCGTGGCCCTGCTGGTCAAAGCGGGCGATAGCTCTGGGCAGGCGCGAGTTCGAGCTAGTCTGGCCTGGCTGGGTGGCTTAGTCGCCGGCACGATTCCCATCACGGCGTCCTTGGTTCGCGACCCAGACCTATTCTGGTTCAACAACATCCAATATCACACGATGCGGCACCATCAGACCAACGACGGCGACCTGCTCGGACAGATTGCCGCAGCCTTGGCAGCCCTGGGCAGGACCCTCGCACAGGATCCCTTCCTGGTCGCGACACTTCTGCTTTCCGCCTGGGGTGTCTGGTCCTGGCGGCGCGACCGGTGCGGGAACAGCGGGCGACGATTCGAACACATCGTCGCGACGGGGCTGGTCGTGCACGTCCTGGCGAGTTTGTGTCCCAATCCCGTCCAGAACCAGTATTTCACCGCGACACTGGCGCCCCTGGTCGTGCCCTTGGTCGCGGGCGGGCTGGCGCGGCTTCCCTCGCGTTACCTTCACCGTACGACGGCGTCGATCGGCGTCGTGATGGGCCTGCTCATGGTTGCGACGATCATCCAACCACGGTCAGCCGTGCAAGCTGATCCGGTATGGCGGTGGACACACTTTCGACGGGTATGTGCGAAAGTCGAGGAACTCACGGCACCCGATGACGTGGTTCTCGCGTTCTGGCCTGGATATACATTCGAGACGGGGAGGCGTGTCTACCCCGGACTCGAGAATCAGTTCGCGCCTGGTATCGCCAAGATGCTATCCCAAGACGAGCGCGACAGGTACCACGTCGTTGGCTACGAGGAACTGGCTTTCGCATTCAGCGTCGACAAGCCGGAGCTCGTCATCAACGGAATCTGGATGTACGACCTGAACGAGAGCCTCTCCAACGAGGAAACAGCAAATCTGCTCGATGTCATGAGCCGGCGGTACGAGGTCGTGTACGTCGACGGCCCGGCCAAGCTCTGCACTCTTCGCCGGGAATACCCACGATGAAGTTGACGACTCGCGACCAGGGCGCCCTCCTCGCCGGCCCGATCGGGCGCACGCTCATGGGCATGACGGGGAGCATGCTGATCGGCCACGTGGCGATGGCCGCCTTCAACATCATCGACACCTGGTACGTGTCGCGCCTGGGCACGGCGGCCCTCGCCGCGCTCGGCTACACCTTTCCCGTGGTGATGATCACCAACGGCGTGATGTTCGGGCTCGGCCTTGGCGTCGGGGCGATCATCTCGCGGGCGATCGGCCAGGGCGACCAGGACCGGGTGCGCCGGTTGACGACGCACGCGCTGCTGCTCACGCTGGCGGTCGGCGTGGTCGTCGGGGGCGCCGGCCTGATCTTCTGCCGGCCCCTGTTCGCCGCCATGGGCGCGAGCGGCGAGACGCTCGACATCACCGTCGCCTACATGCGGATCTGGTTCTGGGGCTTCCCCGTCGGCGGCATCCCGATGGTGATGAACAACGCGATCCGGGCGACCGGCGACGCGCGCAACCCGGGCTTCATCATGGCCACGGTCGCCGTCGTCAACCTGGTGCTCGATCCGCTGTTCATCTTCGGGCCCTGGATCTTCCCGGCGATGGGCGTGCTCGGCGCGGCGCTGGCGACCGTGATCGGCCGGGTCATCTCCACCACGTGGGCGCTGGGCCTCATCCACGTCAAGCTGCGCATGTTCACGCGACAGGGACTGCGGGCGCGGCGGGTGCTGGCGTCGTGGCGGGACATGGGGACCATCGGCACCCCGGCGGTGCTGACCATGATCGTGCTGCCCTTGATGGGCGCCGTCCTCACGCGCGTCGCCGCGCGGTACGGCGACGAGGCCGTCGCCGCCTGGGGCACCGGCGGCAAGGTCGACGCGGTCGCCGTGATGCTGCTGTTCGCGCTCGGCAACGTGCTGTTGCCGATGATCGGCCAGAACGCCGGCGCGGCGCGCTGGGACCGCGTGCGCGCGACGGTGCGCTTCGCGGTGCGCTTCACCACCTACTACGGGCTCGCCGCGAGCGCGCTGATCATCGCCCTCGCGGGTCCGCTGGCCCGCATCTTCAGCGACGACGCGCGCGTGGTCGCCTATCTGACGTTGTACCTGCGGGTGATGCCGCTGTGCTACGTGGCGTACGGGATCTCGACGGTGTGCTATCACACGCTGATGGGCCTCGGCGCGTCGTGGCCGGCGACGGCCCTCATCCTGGGCCGCAACTTCGGCCTGCAGGTGCCGCTGGCCTGGGCCAGCGCCCAATGGCGCGGATTCCCCGGCCTGGTAGGCGGTTTCGTGCCGGCCACCTTCGTCGCGGTCGCCGTCGCCTGGGTGGTGCTGCAGCGGTATCTGCGGCGGCTCGGTCCGGCCTAGCCGCCGTACTCGTCCTCGTAGTCCGCGACCGAGGCGCGGATCACGGCGAAGGCGACGTCGTGGCCGTAGACGTCCTGCACCACCAGCCGCGGCTCCTCGCCGGGCATGAGCTTGTACGTCGCGAAGTAGTGCCGCAACCGCTCGATGAGCGCCGTCGGCATCTCGGCGATGTCGCGCACGTGGCCCCACACGTTGTCGTTCTTGAGGACGGCCACGATCTTGTCGTCCGCCTCGTCGTGGTCGATCACCCGCAAGCCGCCCACCACTCTCGCCGCCAGCAGCACCTCGGCGCGGTTGATCGGCCGCTCGCTGATGACGCAGATGTCCAGCGGGTCACCGTCGCCGCGGACGGCGTCCGGCGTGAGTTCACCGACGCGGCGGCCGCAGAAGGTCCGCGGGATGAAGCCGTAGAGCGCCGGCGGATGGGACGACGTGCGCTGCGGCCGGTCGACGCGCAGGTAGCCCGTCTTCTTGTCGACCTCGTACTTCATGAGGTCGTACGGCGTGATCTCGATGTAGGCGTTGACGATCTCGGGCGCGTCGTCGCCGACCTCGAGGCCGTGCCAGGGGTGCGGGCGCCAGCGGTAGAACGTCGGAGGAAAGGCCATGTCCACTCCAGAGCGAGGGTGAATTTTCGCGACGACAGGATACGTGCGCGGCCGCCGACGGCCAGGTCAGGCCCGGCGTCGTTCGACGGCGAGCCGCAGGTATCCCGCCGAGCCGATCAGGCCGAGGGCCGCCACGGCCACCAGCGCCGGGCGTTCCGCCCCCCGCAGCGCGAAGATCATGAGCACCGGCAGGCCGGCGAGCCCCACGAGGAAGAGCCTCGCGACCACGCCTGTCAAGGCGCGCCTCGGCGGTCCCCCGAGGTGCTCCAGCCCCAGCGCGGCCAGCGCGCCGAGCGCGGCGAGCGCGAGATGACGCAGGATCGGCGCCAGGCCCACGGCGTCGGGCGCCGTCGCGGCCAGCAGGAGGTAGCCCCCCTGGCTCAGGCTCAACCACGCGAAGCGGGTGGTCGGCGGGCGCGAGCCGAACACGCCGAACGCCGCGCAGGCCAGGAGCACGGCCGCGAGCCCGCCGAGCGCGTTGGTCCAGGCCGGCGGCCCGTCCGCGGACGCGAGGCGCAGGATCAGCGTGGCCGCGGCGAACAAGGGCAGACCCGCCAGGTACCCCGTCACCGTGCCCGGCACGCCGCCCTCGCCGTCGCCGCGGCCCGGGCTCCACAGCGCGGGCAAGGCGGAGCAGGCGACCAGCAGGCCGCCGAGCGTGACCAGGATCGAGACGGCCCAGGCCGGCGTGACCACGTCGGGTGAGGTGATCGCGCCGGTCCCGGCAAGCGGGTAGCGCAGCGAGAGGCCGTAGACGGCGAAGGCGGCGCCCGCGGCCGCGGCCAGGCTGGCGCGCAGGACCGCCGCGCGCGTCCGCGCCGTGCGGGCGCAGAGTCCGCCGAGCAAGGTGGCGCCGAGCGCGGCGCCCATGATCGCGACGACGGCGCCCGTGAGTGTGCGCGCCTGCGGCAACAAGCACAAGGCGAACGCGTGCAGCGCGACGAAGGGATGCACGCGCACCGGCACCTCGCGTGCACCGGGCGGCGTGCGCCAGCTCAGGGCCCCGAGCAGCACCAGGACCAGCGCCGCGGCGCAGACCACCAGGCGCGCCAGCGCCGCGGCGCCGTCGAGGCGGAAGTCGTCGCCCAGGACCGCGGCGTGATCCAGGCCAGTCGCCGCGAGCACCGCGGCGACGAACAACCCCAGCGTGGTCACCCCGCGCGGCAACCAGGTCAGACGGCCCCGGCTCGCCAGCGACAACGGCATCGCCACCAGGAACGTCGCGACGAGGACCAGCTCGGGGAGCCACGTGCGCAGGCTGGCGCCCGCGGGGACCACCAGGTCGAGCGACTCGGTCACGGCGCACCTCCGGCGTCGTCGGGCGCCCCGGCGCCGCGGGCCTGGGCCGAGAGCACCACCACCTGCGCCGCGCCGAGCGCCAGCACGAGCAACGCGACGACGGCGCCGGCGAGGTCGTCCAGGAAGCGGCCGGCGGCGGCGAGATCGATGGCCGTGGCGGCGAGGATCAACTCGATGCCCAGCAGGGCGCCGCGCAGGTCGCGCCGGATCATGAGCGCCAGCACGGCCAGGGCGGCGAGCCCCGCGCCGACCGTCAGGTAGGCCGAGAGCCCCCAGGTCATGGCCGCGCCTCCCGTCCCGCGACCCGGGCCGCGCCGACGATGGCGCCGGCGACCAGGACGACGGCGGCCACCAGGGCCGCGATGTCGCTGGTCAGCAGTCGTCCCCCCACCATGGCGGCCAGGGCGGGGGGTTCCGCCGTCGGCGGCGCCGGCCACGATCCGCGGGCGACCGCGAGATAGAGCACGGCGAAGCTGACGGCGGCGACGGTCCCCGGCACGACGCGCCGGTCGCCGCGGGGCCGCGCCGCCAGGGCCCAGGGATCCTCACCCGTGGTGAACAGCAGGCCCAGGCTGAGCCCCGTGGCGAGCGCGGCGGCGGCGACCAGGTCCGCCCCCGCGGCGGCCAGCGTGGCGGCGACGCCGAGCACGGTCACCGGCAGCGCGCGGGCCCGCGCCGCGACGCTGCCCGAGAGCACGCCGAAGGCCGCGCCGATCAGCGTGGTGAGCAGGGCGAGCAGGACGCCGGCGCCGTACATGGTCAACGAACCTCTCCGGAAAGGACCAGCCACACCAGGGATCCCGCCACGCCGGCGAGCGCCGTTAGGAGCAGCAACCGCACCGGCGGTTCGCCGGCGGTGGGGTCGTCCGGGCGCGGCAGGCGGGCGCGCAGCCAGACCTGGACCACGCTGAGCGCGAGGATCTTGGTGCCCAGATGCACGGCCGGCGTCCCGTCGAGCATCGGCACGGCCGCCCACCAGCCGCCCAGGAACAGGCAGGAGCCGAGGGCGCTCGAGACCAGGGTCCAGGCCGCGGGGCCGGCGGGGTCGTGCTCGCCGAAGGCGGTCGGCGGTCGCAGGCAGGCCGCCGTCGCGACGTAGCTCCCGGCCGCGACCAGCAGGAAGGGATCCCGCCACAGGAACCAGTTGCCGAGGCCGCCCTGCTGCGCGATGACGATGTCGCTGAGATTCAGGCTGGCCACGCGCGCGATCACCGGCACCACGGCGACGCCGAGCGTCAGACCGCCGACCGCCACCACCGGCACGCGGTCGACGATGCGGCGCGGCTCGTCGAGGGTGGCGGACACCAGGGCGAGCAGCGCCGCGGCCAGGACGCAGGCGAGCCCCGCGTCGAGATCGGCGGCCACCAGGTCCGCCGAGACGGGCAAGGGCGCGAGGGCCAGCAGCACCGCCACCAGGCGCAACCAGCCGCCGAGGGTGGGCACCGGCGCGAGTCGTCCCGCGAGACGGGCCGGCCAAGGGGCCCCGCTCGCCGCGCGCGCCGCGATGCCCCGCCGCCGCCGCACGACGCGCTCCGCCGCCGACTCGACCTCGGGCCAGACCGCCAGGAGCAGGAGCGTCGCCGCCGCGTACGCAAGCGGGCCCATGGTCAACGGTCCTCCCCGGGATCGGCGAACAGGACCGCGAGAACCGCCGCCGCGACCAGGACCAGGAGGACCAGCAAGAGCGCCGTCATCCGCGCGCCGACGCCCGGCAGCGCGTAGAGCTGCCGCAGGGCGATCAGCACTGGCGCGAGCAGCGTCCCCGCCGCGACCGCGATCGCGAGCGCCGCCGAACCCCGCCACGACGCCACCGGGATCCGCTCGCGCGACGCCGACCGCGGCGTCGCGACACCCGGCGCGCGCCGCGCGACGCGACGCACCAGCGCGGCCAGCGCGGACAGGGCGACCGCCGCGCCCATGAACACGGCGAGGCGCGCGAGATCCGGGGCCAGGAGAGCGAGGAACATCACGACTGATCCGACTCCGTTCGTAGAGACCCGCATGATCTCACCAGAGATCGCGGCTCCCGGCAAGCCCCGGCTTGACCCGCGGCGCGGCCGACGCGTAACGTGCCGGAACCATGATCCGCATCCTCGCCGTCGGCAAGCTGAAGGACCATCGTCTGGCTGATCTCGCCGCGGATTACCTGCGGCGGCTCGGTCCGCTGGCCGCGTGCGAGGTGGTGGAATTGAAGGATCAGGGCCCCGCGAAGGAAGGCGCCGAGATGCTGCGGCGACTTGGCGCCGCGACCTTCGTGGTGGCCATGGACGAACGCGGGGACGACGCGACCAGCCTCGACGTGTCGGCCCTGCTAGGCGCCCACGGCAGCCTCACCTTCCTGATCGGCGGCGCCGACGGGCTCACCCCGGAAATCCGCGGCCGCGCCGACCGCGTGCTGCGGCTGTCGAGCCTGACCCTGACCCACGAATGGGCCCGGGTCCTGCTGCTGGAACAGATCTACCGGGGGTTGACCATCCTGCGCGGCATGCCCTATCACCGGGCCTGATCGGGCTTTCAACCGCGCGGGCTTTTGTCTATACTGGGGAGCAACCTGCGGCGACCCCGGCCGCGCGAGGACCCCGCGACAGGTGACGGTGAGATGACGCGACCTGCCTTGCCCGGCGCTATCCGGGCCGCCATGCCCTGCCTCGCCCTCCTCCTCGTGACCGCGCTGGCCGTGCCGGCCGCGGCCGCCACGCTCCGTATCTCCGGCCCCCCCGGCGGCACCGTGAAGGTCAACGGCCACGAGGTCGGCATCTTGCCCCTCCCGGCGGCGCTCGACCTGCCGCGCGGGACCTACACCGTGACCTGCGAGGCCCGCGGCTACCAGGACTTCAGCGGCACCGTCGTCCTCGGCGAGGACGACGCCTGGAGCCACCTGCAGGTGCGCCCCGTGCGCCTGTCCCGCACCACGGCGGTCACCAGCAACCTGCTCTTCGCCGGGCTCGGCCAGCACTACGTGGGCCACGGCTGGCGCGGCTGGCTCTACACCGCGGCGGAAGCCGGCGGACTGCTCACGGCCCTCGCCGGCGAGATCCAGCGCGTCGAGTCCCGGGACGACTACTACCTCTACGAGGATCAGTACAACCAGGCGATCAGCCCCGGGGACATCACCCGCTACCGGGACCTCACCGCGCAGGCCTACGCGGACATGGAGGACGCGACAGCCACGCGTGACACCGGCCTGCTGGTGGCCGCGGGCGCCATCGTCGTCAGCATGCTGGACGCCTACCTGTTCTTCCCGGGCGCGGACATCGGGCCGGGCCCCGTGCCCCCGCTGGAGAGCGCGGCGCCGCGGGACGCGGGAGCCGACCAGTTCGCGCTGCACGCCGGCTGGCGGGTGGCGTTCTGATGAACCTCACGGGAGCGCGCGCGATGCACCGTCGTTTGGTCCTGCTGTGGCTGGTGGCGCTGGTGGCCCTCGCGGTGTTCGGCTGTAGCGAGAACCCCGAAGAACCGCGTTACGACAATCCCTTCGACCCCCGCAATCCCGAGGATCCGTTCCACCTGGTCGCGGTCATGGTCGACAACACGGTGCGGCTGAACTGGACCCACCCGGCCGGGTACGACATCGTGTCCTACGTCGTCAAGCGCTCGACCGATGGCGCCTTCTTCGAAGATCTCGCCACCATCGACGCCCCGACCAGCGCCAGCGGCACCTTCACCGATTCCGAACCGATCCCCACGGGCACCAGCTACTACAAGCTGGTCGCCGAGAACAGCGACGGGGAGGAGTCCGTCGAGAGCCAGGTGACCGCGGCCGCCGTGGACGTCCCCCTGCTGGTCGGCGTGGCTGGCGGCGCGGACAACACGCGGACGCGCTACGTGCGGGTGCGCGTGCGGGCGACGGGCTTCGAGGTCGCGCGCATCTCCCAGACGGCGGACTTCGCCGCGGCGCAGACCGTCGCCTTCGACGGCGACTCGGCCGTGGTCGACGCCTGGGATCTCGGCCCGGCGGAAGCCAACGGCCAGGTCATGCACGTGTACGCCTGCGCCCTGCAGACCATCGTCATCGGCGACGACCCGATCACCGTATCCACGGACACCACCGAGGTCGCGCTGCCGGTCTCCTTCCGACCCACCCTCGACATGCCCGCCGGCGTCACCACCGTGGCCGACCTGAGCGTGGACCTCGCCGTCGGCGGCGGCCCCACGGGCATCACCCGGCTGCGTCTCGCGCCGACCCGCGCGGAGCTCGCCACGGCTCCCTGGCTGCCTCCGACCGCCGTCGTCGAGGACTATCTCCTGCGCGACACGCCGCAACCGCAGCTGGTGTTCGCCCAGTTCGAGAGCGAGTTCTCCCCTACCTTCACCGTGGTCGACAGTCAGCTGGTCACCCCCGACCTGCTGACGGACGTGAGCTTCGCGCTGGACCTCGAGAGCAACCACGTGGTCAGCGAACCGATCGTCGGCGTGACCAGCGACGCCGTGGCCACGCTGATGAGATTCTCCACCGACCCCGGCTTCCGCAACGCGCCGTGGCTGCCGTACAGCGACGCGGCGACCGTCACCATCCCGGCCGAGCCCGGCTTCCACGTGGTCTACGCGCAGTACCGCAACCACTGGACCCAATCGGCGGTCCAGACCGACTGGGCGATCTTCTCGCTGGACGACGTCGAGATCGCGTTCCAGGACCCCCTCGACGGCGAGGTCGTGCCGGGCGGCACCTTCGTCGAGATGCGCGGCCGCGCCTGGAGCCGCAGCAGCGAGACGCCCATCGACTCGGTCAAGGTGAACGTCGGCGATGGTTACGTCCTCGCCGAGGGAACGCTGGACTGGACCTACGGCTGGGACGTGCCCCTGGGCACGGCGGACTCGGCGAGGCTCATCGGCGCCCGCGCCTACTCGCACCGTGTCGTGGAGGACACCGAAACGGTGGTCGTGGACAGCACCACGGCCCTGATCTCCGTCACCATCAGCCAGCTCGCCGTGACCATCACCGAGCCCGCGGGCGGCGCGCAGATCGTCGGCGGTTCGGAGATCTCGGTGCACGGCACCGCGGTTCCCTTCCTCGGCGGGGCGCCGCTGGACTCGGTGGTGGTGCTGGTGGACAACCAGCGCCTGCGCGCGACGGGTCTCGCGACCTGGAGCAGGCCCTGGACCGCGCCGATCGTGACGGCCATCACCCCGATGCAGATCGTCGCGCGAGCGTTCGCCGGCGCCGACTCGGCCCAGACCCTGGTCGACGTGTCGGTGGTGCCGCCGGCGCGCTAGCGCGCCGGGAATCGCGTCACGATCACGCCGGCGAAGCGTTCCACGCGCGCGAGGTATTCCGTCAGGGGCAGCGCCACCACGCGGCCGCCCTCGTAGCGGCCGGGCAGGTCGCTGCTGGCGGCGTGCACCACCCACGGTTCTCCCTGCTCGACGATCACCACCCCCGCGTGGCCGATCACCAGCCCGTGCTCGTCGCGCAGCGCGCGCGCCGCGGCGTTGGCCGGATCGAGCACGAACCACACCAGGTCGCCCTCGCGGAACTCGGTCGGGTCGAGCTTCGCCTTCTCGATCAGGAAGAAGCTGCCCTTCTCGAAGCGCTTGCTGCCGTACCGGTCGCGGACCGCGCCGCGCAGCCAGTTGGTGACGTCGTCCCCCCAGTGGCCGCTGCGCACCATGTCGAGACTGTAGTCGAGGTGCTCGGGGCGGTCGTAGTCGACGCGGCCGACCTCGTCGATCAACGAGTCGAGCGGCGCACCCGCGAAACGGGTATTCAAGGCGACGGTGACGGCGTCGACGGCGTCGTGCGCGCGCGCGAGTTCGGTCACGCGATACAGCAGGGCGATGCAGTCGAGCTTGTCGTCGTCGACGAGGCGGCCCTCGGCCACGTAGCCGCCGGGCTTGGGCCCGAAGCAGTAGACGTGGGTGGAGTCGGCGAGGAATCGACGGGCCCAGAGGCCGATGCGCTGGGGCGTCGGCAGTTGTTGCTCGGCGGCGAGCAGGCTGTCGAGGGTGGCCGCGGGAAGGAGCAGTGGCGAGGCCGCGTTGTAGGCGTAGAGCTTCGCCAGGCGGGGTGAGGCGGGTTTGGCCTCGGAGGTCGCCGGGGGCGCGGTCTGGGCGCAACCGGCAGTCGCGGTCGCGACGGTGATCAGCAGGAGCAGGGCGCGAAGGGTGGTCATGGGGCCTCCTTGGGTTCCTCCCCATGATTGCGCACGGAGTTGCGCCGGCGCAAGGCGGAGGTGCGGGGAGCAGCGGAGGTTCAGGACGCGCGATCCAGCGACGAGCGGAGGTCCCGGTTGCGCCGCAACAGGCCGACGACGGCGCCGAGGCACGCGGCGGCGATGGCCCAGCTCAAACGCACGTCGAACCCGAAGATCGACACGAGTCGCGTGGTGGCGCCCGCGGCGTAGCCGACCGCCGCGACGACCACGAGGAGCACGAACGCGAGCGCGCCGGCCGGCCGCGATCGTCGCCTCGCCAGCGAAAGGCCGAGACCACCGAAGACGAGCACCGTGAAGAGCCAGCCCAGCGTTCCTGGATTCATGTCGTCCTCCTCTCATCAAGGCCGTGACGAATGGCGTCCACGACGGTGATAACCCGGCCAGGGCCGGAGTTATTCGTGCGGGTCGGCAGGCGCCCAGATCGCGATGGCGAGATCGACGTTGATCGATGATGCCGCACAGCCCCGACGTCAGGGCCGTGCGGCACGAAAGGTCATTTGACCAGCGCGAGCTTCTCCAGCCTCACCTCGCCGCCGAACGAGAGGCGGGCGACGTACAGGCCGCTCGGCACGCGGGAGCCGGCGTCGTCGCGGCCGTCCCAGATCACCTCGTGGCGGCCGGCCTCGCGCGATTCGTCCAGGAGCGAGCGCACGCGACGGCCATCGAGGCCAAAGATGCCGAGGCGGCAGGGCGCCGCGGCCGGCAGGTTGAAGGCGATGGTCGTCTGCGGGTTGAAGGGGTTGGGACGACAGGGCTCGAGGACGAGGTCGCCCGCCGCGGGCGGCACGTCGGTGACGGCGTCCAGGACGCCGGTGAGCGTGAAGGGCCGCGCGCCCACGCCGAAGCTGTCGCACACCAGCCAGTAGGTTCCCGCGGCCGGCGCCGCGAAGGTCAGGTGGACGCCATCGGCGTCGTCGGCAGCGCCGATCGCGAGGCACGTCGTCTCGGAATTCGCGCAGTCGCCGACCACGTAGAGCTCTTCATCCCAGTCGCCGGTGCCGGTCATGGTCACATCGAGATGTGCGCCCGCCTCCGCCTCGAACCGGTAGACGACATCGCGGCCCGTCCGCCAGCGACCGTAGGTGCCGTTCACGCCGGGATCGAGGTCGTTGGTCGCCGCGGTGAGATCGTCGACGAGGTCGACGGGGCCGGCGGCAAGGGTCAGGGCGCCGTCGCAGGTGTCGTGGGCGGGGGGCGTGGGAGGCGATGTGGCCTGGGACGTCGTGAAGAACTCGACGACAGGGTTGGCACCGGCCACCACCCCGTCCAGGATCAGGTAATGCCAGCCCGTCTGCACCGCCGTGAACTCGAACGTGTGCCACCCCGTCGTCGCACAGGCATGCACGCCGACGCAGCTGCCGGGCACCTCGCGCAGGTCGGTCAGGAGCGAGTAGGTGATCTGGTCGACGCGGTCACCGTCGGCCGCCGGGTAGATCGGCGGGTCGTTGGTGATCTCCAGGATCTCGCCCTCCTGCAGGTACACCGCGGCCAGGCCGTCCGGGCCGGGGGTCGCGGGGCCGTCGCAGGCGCGATCGCTCGACATGTCGTCGGCAAACGTACCCAGTGGGCAGGAGACGGAGCACCAGCGGTGCGCCAGCCGGTTGTCGGTCTGCTCCCGGTCGCGCAGGGGCAAGGAGGCCGGCAGGAAGCTCCCCTCCACCGTCCAGCTGAGCCGCCAGTCGTACTCGTAGGCGATCCGGCCGACGGGAGCCTCGAACGTGGTCGGTCCGATCCACATCATGCAGGAGCCGTGAGGGCCGACGTCCACCTGGATCGAGGCCGGCGAGCACGGTCCGGCGACCACGCTCTCGAGCACTTCCACGGAGTAACACTCGCCCGACCACGTCAGCCACATCAGCTGCGTCGGCAACTCGGCGTCCAGGGTGAACGTCACGCGGCCAGACGGCACCTCGTCCCAGATATACCAGTCGGTGTCGCGGTACATCGTCCCGTCCGTCTGGTACCAACCGGTCTTGCCATCGAGGCAACTGTACACGAAGTAGAATGGCGAACTGTACACGCCGAAGACCGGCGGCGAACTGTTGCAGCCGCCGTTGAAGTGGTCGACGTAGCCTTCGTGGAGGGGCGGCTCTTGTTCCACTTCACCGTCGCAAGACGCGAGGGCGCACGGCTCGTGGACCACGATGGAAAGTTCATACTCGCCGAACGCGGTCCAGTAGCCGTCGATCACGATGGAGTAGGTAACGCCGGGCACTATCGGAACCTGCTCGATCTTGGAGACATACGTGCCGCAAGGCATGCCGAAGTAGAAGTCGTCGTTGCAGGCGACGAGATTCAGATCGCCGTCATAGACGTACATCTTGGTATCGTAGGCGGAGCCGCAGAGGTCGATATCAACCACGTAACTGCCGGTCGGGACGAATTGGTAGACGACGTCCGGCGCCGTCGAGCCACTGTAAGGACAGACCTCGTCGTAATCGTTGGCGAAGCCGGCCGTCGTCCCCGAAGTCGCGTACGGCAACTCGGGAACGACGAACGGCGACTCGATGGTGTCCCCGACCAGCCGGCCCGCCGGCACATTCACCGGCCAGGACTGCGCGACCTTCGCCGGCGCCGTGTTGCCGAGTTCGGGCGGCGTGGCCAGGGCCGCGGCGGATGCCGCGATCAGGACGGCGACGACGAGCAGATAGCGCATCACGATCTCCCTCCCGTTTTCTCGTGACCAGCGGCTTGATTATACAGGATCAACGCATTGGCGGGCAAGGGACTTGCGCCGGCGCAGCAGGACGCCGTGCCCCGGCGCACAGATCACGATGATGGGACGTTCGTTGATCGATGATGCCGCACAGCCCCGACGTCAGGGCCGTGCGGCACCAAAGGTCATTTGACCAGCGCGAGCTTCTCCACCCGCACCTCGCCGCCGGCCTCGAAGCGCGCGAAGTAGAGCCCGCTCGGCACGCGCGAGCCGCGGTCGTCGCGACCGTCCCAGCGCACGTCCTGCCAGCCGGCCGGCACCGCGCCCGACAGCAGCGTGCGCACCACGCGACCGCTCGCGTCGAAGACGCGCAGCGTGGCGTCGGCGGCGCCGCTCGGGACGTGGCAACGGATCACCGTGGCCGGGTTGAACGGGTTCGGCGCGGCCGGCAGCAAGGCGGCGGCGGTGACGGCCACGGCGGGCAGGTCGTCGACGCCGATGACCGGGGCGCCGCTCACCGCGACGCGGTCGACCCACCAGCCGATGGCGCACTCGAGGCCGTCCTCGGCGGACCAGGCCTCGTCGCTGACCAGGCGCAGGCGGATGTCCACCGCCGCGTTGGCCGTCTCGCCGACGCGGCCGGCCGCGAGCACGTCGGCCGGGATGGGCCAGGCCTCTTCCCGGCAGCCGACGTAGGACGTGTACGCGGCGAGTTCCGTCCAGGCCTCGGCCCCGAACGGGCGCACCTCGACGACAACGTAGTCGTAGCCCTCCTCCACCTCGAAGCGGTGGACGAGCGACAGCTCGGGCTCGGTGTCGATGCCGACGAGGACCGAGACGACGAGGGCGTCGTTCCACTGGTTGCCGTAGCCGACGCCGCCGCAGTTCGCCCAGCCGTCGGTGCCGAACCAGATGCCGCTGCCGCCGGGGCAATCGCCGCCCTGCGACTGATCGACGTGCGCGAAGTTCTCGCAGCCGCGCCAGGCGCCGAGGTCGCCGTCCTCGAAGTCCCAGGCCACCGGCGCGAGGACGGGGACGACGTCCACCACGGGCTCGGAGAGATCGAAGGCGCAGACCACGAAGCTGCCGTTGAGGGTGATGTCGGTGATGGCGACGCCCGTGGGCTCGCAGCCGTAGTCGCGCGCGGCGGGGACGGTGTCGTCCGCGAAGCGGTCGCGGTCGCGCGGGCCGACCCAGTCGGTGGAGTCGGCGGCGAAGGCGGTGAAGCCCGGCCACACGTCGCCGTTGTCGCCGCGGTTGTAGGCCCACACGAACTGCCGCAGCGCGCCGACGACCACGCCGTCGAGATTCTCGCGCACGTCGCCGTCGTCCCAGAACCAGGGGCTGGCGTCCTCGACGTCCACGAGGCGGTGGCGGTCGTTGCTGTTGCCGGACACGGCCTCGTCGACGTGGTAGACGATCAGGCCTTGCGGTTGCTCGAGGCCGTACATGACCTGGCGTCGGACCAGGCCGGCGTCGAAGCCCACGGGCTGGCGGTTCTCGACCAGGAAGTACTCGTCGCCGTCGGTGGCGCCGTTGCGGAAGACGCGATAGGCCACCGGCGTGAGGGCCGCCGGCGGGATCACGATGTTGTGCGCGTCGCCGGTCACCGTCACGGGTTCGATCCAGCCGAGCTGCGCCTTGCTCCAGGCCGTCATCTGCGAGGGGCAGCTGCCCGCCGGCTGGCCCGGGCGGTAGTTCCACGAGCCGCCGCTCATGAGTCCCCACTCGCCGATGCCGCTGCTGGTGTAGTCGACGTCGTAGAGATCGGGCAGGCCGAGCACGTGGCCGTACTCGTGGCAGTAGACGCCGACGGTGTTCAGCGTGCCGTCGGGCATCTCCTCGGGCTCCACCGAGTAGCGGCCGATGGCGACGCCGTCGTCGGTGGGCAGGTCCCAGAACCAGGACGCGTGCGACCAGATGTCGTGCGGGTCGCCGGTGGCTTCCTGGCCGGGGCCGGCGTGCAGGAAGAAGAGGGCGTCGACCAGGCCGTCGTCGTCGCCGCTGTGAGGGACGCCGTCGGGGCCGTCGTTGTCCCACTGCGAGAAGTCGACGGTGGCGTCGAGCTGGCCGATGGCGTCGCGGACCATCTCGCGGCAGGTGTCGAAGTCCTGCGTGCCGTCCTCGTGCGCGAAACTCGCGTAGGTGGTCGTCGCCGTGGTCCAGCCGACCATGTCGCCGTCGACCTGGAAGGCGCCGAAGCTGGCCTCGAGGTAGAAGTCGTTCATGCTGCCGGTGGGGTGCGTGCCCACCGAGAAGATGAGCTCGTCGTAAGCCGACGCCGGATGGCTGACCTCATCAGCCGCGTGGTCGCTCCACTGCCAGAGGATGAAGAGACAGGTGCCCGTGCCGCGCGTCGACGGCGTGCGCCCGCCGCGCTCGCGCAGCAGCGGCGCCGCCAGCGCGGCGTAACCTTCCTTCGCGTCGAGATTCCCGCGCTGCAGCGCGGCCACGCGCGCGGGCCCGAGCCGTTGCAGCAAATCCGGATGAGCAGGCATGGCCTGGACCGACACGGCGAGCAGGCTCAGGGCCAGCAGGGCGAGCATTCGCATCCGCATGATGACGACCACCTGGTGGGAGGTGCAGCAGGCTACGCGCGTGATGGGCCGCAGGAGCGTGGCGAGGCGGCGCAGCCAGGGGGGATGATATCACGTTCTCGACGCGCCATACAACAAACGACGAGCCCCGACCCTGCTCGCCCGGACGATTCCCCTGCCTCCTATCGGGGCCGGCACCTACTTGACCAGCATCATCTTCCGCGTCAGGGTCTGTCCGCTCGACGTCACGCGGTACACGTAGAGGCCCGAGGGCAGCGTGGCGCCGCCGTCGTCCTCGCCGTTCCAGCACACGGCGTGCTCGCCGGCCGGCAGGGTCTGCGCCACCAGGGTGCGCAGGCGCTTGCCCGTGAGGTCGTAGACCGCGAGGTCCACCTGGCCGGCCGCGGGCACCGTGAAGCGGATCTCGGTGGACGGGTTGAACGGGTTCGGCTGGTTCTGGGCCAGCCGGAAGGCCAGCGGCGGGCCGTCGATCGGCGGGTCCTCGACGGAGACCGTCGGGTCGAAGGCGTCCATGGCGGCCTCGACGTTGGCCAGGTAGTCGGCCTCGTCCTCGCCGTAGACCAGCGCGAAGGTGACGGTCACCGAGCCGCCTGCGGCCAGGTACAGCGGGCCGGCCGCGGCCACGCTCGACCAGTCGCTGATCTGGTCGGTCTGCGGCAGGCTGAGCGCGCCGCAGAGGAACTGGTACTTGTGGAAGTCCGCGACGTGGTTCTGCGGATAGACGTACTGCACGTTGTCGACCAGGCTGAGATTGCTCACCGGCGAACGGCCCAGGACGACGATGCCGAAGCGCGGACCGGTGGGATGGCTCACCCACACCGTCCGGCGCAGCGGGTCCGTGCCGCCGCTGTTGGTGAAGAGATCGAGCACGTCCCAGTCGACGAACAGGCCGAAGTGGTAGCCCGGCAGGTCGAGGGGACCCGTGTTGCGCACGACGTACTGGACCACCACGAAGTCGTCGCGGGACGCCTGCGGGTAAGCCCAGGACGTCTGGTTGACGACGATTCCGCGCGGCTCCTCGTGTCCGCCGTCGGTGAACGAGGCGGCGTACGCCTGCCCGCCGTCCGGGCGGTCCACGAGGGAGACGCGGTCGTTCGCTTCCCATTCGCGGGGATCGAGGCCGTCGGCAGTGAGCCCGTTGTTGCAGATGTAGCCCATCGAGGTGCCGCCCCACGCCGAGGCGATGAACAGCGAACTGGGCTGGCCGACGACGCCCATGCCGACGCCGTGGAGCCGCTGGTCGTTCAGATATCCCACGCTGCCCTGGTCCGTGACCGTCAGGTACACGTTGCCGACGTCGTGCGTGCGGTGCTCGGGCAGGCCGACGTAATAGGGCACGTCGAAGGTGCGCTGGAAACCCTCGGCGCTGATCACGGTCAGCATCATCGTGAAGGCGTAACCTTGCGGCGCCGCCGGCGAGATCGCCACGCGCAGCGGCTCGGCGGCGTTGCTCGCCTGGCCGCCGGCGGGGATCGCCGGGAACGCCGCGATGCCGTCGCCGTGGACCGACACGTACGGGCTGCCCGCGATCTCGAGGTAGGCGACCACGCCGTGAGCGTCGACGACGCCGACGTTGGCCAGGGTGAACTCCAGCTCCGGCGTCTCGGCCGGGTCGAGCACGCCGTTGCCATGAGGGTCGGCCTGGAAAGCGATCTGCTCGAGGTTCGGCAGCAAGACGTCGTTCACGGCGTTGACGGCCGCGAAGGCGTTGATCAGGCCGGCGCCGAACACGTTGTCCTTGCCCTGGGCGCCGAGGTCTTGCGCCGTGATCTCGAGCAGACTGTCGATGGCCGCGGGCGAGAGCGACGGGTTCTTCTCGAGCATGAGCGCGGCGACGCCGGCCGCCTGCGGGCAGGCCATCGAGGTGCCGACCCAGGTTTCGCCGCTGTAGGCGTTGGGCGGAATGGTCGAGCAGATGCCCACCGCGGGCGCCACCAGATCGGGCTTGATCAGGCCGTCGCCGGGATTGTATGGCCAGTCGTGCCACGGCTCGACGTCGCCCCAGGCCGCGGGCCCCTGGCTGCCCGAGACGAAGGCGTCAGCACTCTGGAAGGCGGTCCCGCCGATGGTGATCACGCCGGCGCTCTTCTCCCGGTTCTCCGCGCCGGGAATCCACGGCGCCGGCACGCGCGCCGTCATGCCGAGTTCGAGCGGCGGCTCGAAAAGCTGGCCGTCGTTGCCGGCGGAGTTGAAGAGCACCACGCCGGCCGCGCGCAAGCCGAGCGCGTTGTACCGCTCGGCCCGCAGGTAGACGTCGGAGACGTCGCCGCGCACGCTCACCGACATGGTGATCACGCGGGCGTCGTTCAGCACGCAGTACTGCTGGGCGGCCCAGATCGAGCTGAGGGTACCGTGGCCCGCGGAGTTGAAGATCTTGCAGACCATGAGGCGCGCGCCCGGCGCGACGCCGGTCTGGATGCCGCCGGTGCCGTCGCCGACGACCGTGCCGGCCGTGTGGGTGCCGTGGCCGGCGTTGAGGGGGTCGTCGTTGGGCTGGCCGTCGTTGTCGCCGAAGTCCCAGCCGTGGACGTCGTCGACGTAGCCGTTCTGGTCGTCGTCGAGGCCGTTGCCGGGAACCTCGCCCGGATTCTCCCAGAGGCGCTTGCGCAGGTCGGGATGGTCGAGCCAGACGCCGGTGTCGAGGTGGCCGACGACGATGCCGCGCCCGAGGTAGCCGAGCTCGTTCCAGACCCGGTCGGCCTGGATCTGCTTCACGTTCCAGGTGGTGTCGTTGATGGCGACCTGGACCTTGTCGCCGCCCACGTCGAGCGCGCGGGCGCCGGAGAGCAGTTCGTACTCGCGGTCGAAGAAGAGGACGGCCTCGTTGCCCTCGCCCTTGTCGCCCCCGCGCTTGTCCGCCTCGGCGACGGCCAGGATCAGCTCGGCGTCGGCGCCGAAGGCGATGGCGTTGGCGAAGAAGAGCATGTCGGCGTAGGCGAGGTCGCCCGGGTGGTTGGGATCCTCGAGGATCTCCCAGACCTGCTCCTGCGCCTTGCGGGCCTGCTTCTTGAGCGCCACGATCACGCCGTCGCGCCGCTTCCGCGGCGGCACGCCGTTGACCTCCACCTCGACGTCGCCGATCGCCTCGCGAGGATCGTCCGGGAACACCATCAGCACCGGGATGAACTCGGTCTTCTCGCTGCGCGCGAGAATCTCCTTCAGCTGCGGATCGATGATGGCGGCGGCGGCGGGGCCGGCCAGGTTCACGGCGAACACGAGCGCGGCGGTCGAGACCAGCAGGCACAGACGACGTTGCATGACCCGTTCCTTGCGGTTCCGGCACGGCAAACCGAGCAGGCTGTAACCGCATAAGTCTACCAAATCACGAGGTCGGGAGCAACGTCGTTACGGATATCTAAAATACGTGACAAATCCTTGTATCACCCTAGGAGGACATAGGTATAGCTCGGCGCGGCCGTCCCGCGGAACATGGCCGCGACGGATCCGTCGTCCCCGTATGACAACTCCAAGTCACGCTTTAGTTTACAGTCGTCGACAGCGCCGCTGACGCGGAATTCAAGATGGATCTTGGCTTAGATTCGCGGGGGGGGTCAGGGCGTGGCCGGGAATCGGCCCGCCTCGTGTTCCAGGCGCAGCATGAGGGCGTTGATCTCGGCGCCCAGCAAGAAGATGAAGCCGGTGAGCCAGAACCAGAGCATGAGGATCACCAGCGCCGCCAGCGATCCGTAGGTGGTGTTGTAGTGGCCGAAGTTCTGGATGAACAGGCGGAAACCGAAGTTCGCCGCCAGCCAGAGCAGCGTGGCCGTGACCGTCCCCGGCAGGATGTGCAGCGCCTTCTGATGCGCCTCGGGCGCGTAGTAATACAGCAGGCCCACGGCGGCCAGGGCGAGCAGACCGGCGATCACCAGGCGCAGATCGGTCCACAGCGAGTTGTCCGGACTTGCGAGCTGTAACGCCTGAAACACCGTGTGGGTGATCCGCGGCCCGACCAGGACGATGCCCGCCGAGACCAGCAGGATCGCCGAGAGGGACAGCGTCAGGCCGATCGCCAGCATCTTCTGGTGGAACATGTTGCGGCGTGGCCGCAGGTTGTAGGCGCGGTTGATGGTGGTGATCATCGCGCCGACGGCCATCGAACCGCTCCACAACGACACCAGCGCGCCCATGACCGTCAGGCCGCCGCTGCGCGTCGGCAGGACATACTGGACCACGTCCATGACGAATTCCGCCGCCTCGGGCGGCATCTGCGCGCTGAGGGACTCGAAGATCGCCGGCTCGAGGGAGCGGCCGACGGGCAGCGCGCTGAGCAGGCTGAGGATGAAGATGAAGAAGGGAAAGGTGCTCAGCAGCATGTAGTAGGCGATCTGCGCCGCCATGCCCATGCAGTCGTCGTACCCGATCTCCCGTTGCAGGCGAACGAGGAAGGACCAGGCGTCCTTGAGGATCTGTCGAGTCGTCTTCACGGCCCAAGCATGGGGTGGGGGCGGGGAAGGATCAATGAAAAACCCCGCCCTTGGCCGCCGCCCGGCCACGTGCGATCCTTGGCCACGACCCCTCAACCAGGAGCGCAAGACCATGATGTGGTTCTCCTTGCCAGCGATCGCCGCCCTCGCAGCCCTGTTCGTCACGACCACGCCGGTGGTGGCCGCGGGCGCCGCCGCCGACACCACGGCCGTCGTCGTGCCGGTGACCGAGGCGCTGCGGCTCGGTCCCCTGCCGCTACCCCTGCCGGCCTTCCACGACAGCGCCGTGAAGGGCGTCGGTCTCGACGACATCTTCGGCGTCCCGAGCCTGGATCCCGCCGGCCTCTGGCCGCGCCCCGAAGACCAGGTGAACCTGCCCCTCGGGGGCAGGGCCGGATGGGAGCGCGTGATCGCCGCGGACGACGCGTTCGTGCTGCCGGAGGGCGCCGCCGGACCGCGCGAGACGTGGCTGGCCGCCAACCTGGACGCGACGCGCTGGCAGAAGGCGACCCTGGGCATCGCGACGGCGGCGGGCGTGAAGCTCGCGGCCTGGCTCGACGGCAAGCCCGTGACCCTCGTTACGAACGGCGAGGTGCGCGGCGGCGAGCTGACCCTGACCACGGGACGACACGTGCTCTTGCTGCGCTCCGCCGCGCCGGCCGACCTCGCCGGGCCGTGGCGCCTGGCGCCGACCCTGACCCTCGCCAAGGGTCTCCCGGCGTCGTCCCTGCGCGTCGCGGCCACGCTGCCGCGCACCGCGGACATCCACCTGGTCCTCGACGCGCCGCGGATCGCCGCGGCCGCGATCTCCCCCGACGGCCAGCTGGCGGCGCTCCAGATCGGCGCCTACACGCCCGCCGGCAAGCGCGAGCGCTGGGTCGAGGTGCGGCGGGTCTCCGACGGCGCCACCGTGACCACCTGGCCGGCGGTCGGCGAGGTGCAGGACCTGCAGTGGCTGCCGCAGGGCCGCGCCCTGAGCTACGTGGTCACCGCCGAGGACCGGTCCGACCTCTGGCGGCTGGACCTCGCGACCGGCGGCGCCGAGAGGCTGCTGCGCGGCATCGAGCGCCTGGGCGCCCACCGCTGGGCGCCCGACGGCTCCTTCGTGGTCTACGAGGTGGGCATCGAGAGCAAGGACGACGAGCGCAAGATCAAGCGCGTGGAGAACCCGGCCGACCGGCAGCCGTCGTGGCGGCAGCGGTCGTACCTGGCGATGGCGGGCGTGCCGGACGGCGTGGTGCGCCGGATCACGGCCGGGCCGCTCTCGCCGGCGGGCTGGAAGATCTCGCCGGACGGCAAGCGCGTGCTGTTCTTCCGCGAGGACCAGGATCTCACGGCGCGCCCCTACTTCGCCAGGACCCTCCACGAGGTGGACCTGACCACCTTCGCCGTCACCGACGTGCTCGCCGACCGCTGGATCGACGACGCCCTGTACGCCCCTGACGGCAGCGCCCGCCTGCTCCTGCGCGGCTCGCCCTCGGCCTTCGGCGGCCTCGGCCTGACCCTGCCGGCCGGCGTGCAGCCGAACGACTACGCCGGCCAGCTCTACCTCTACGACCGCGCCACCGGCCGGGCCGCGCATCTGACGCGCGACCTGGTGCCCGACGCGAGCCAGTGCTGGTGGTCGCCGGCCGACGGCCAGATCTACGCGCTGTGCACCGACGCGATCTTCTCGCGCGTCTACCGCCGCGACCCGCGCGACGGCGCCGCCTGGCAGCTGGTGTCCGCCGGCGAGGACGAGGTCGACGCCTTCGACCTCGCGCGCACGGCGCCGGTCGCGATCGCGCGCGGCACCGGCGCGAACCAGCCCAACCGCCTGCACGCGGTCGACCTCAAGAAGAACACCGCGCGGCTCCTGCTGGACCCCGGCCAGGAGGCGTGGCGCGACGTCGTCTGGGGCAAGTGGGAGCGGTGGGGCGCCCCGCTGCCCGGCGGCGAGACGCTCGACGGCCACGTCTACTACCCCGTCGACTTCGACCCATCGCGCACCTACCCGCTGATCGTCTTCTACTACGGCGGCACCTCGCCCGTGGGCGTGGACTTCGGCAGCCGCTATCCCCGCGAGGTGTGGACGGCGCAAGGCTACGTCGTGTACGTGCCCGAGCCGAGCGGCGCCACGGGCTACGGCCAGGCCTTCGCCGCCCGCCACGTGAACGACTGGGGCAAGCTCACCGCGCGCGAGGTCATCGAGGGCACGCAGGCCTTCCTCGCGGCGCACGCGTTCGTCGACCCGCGGCGCGTGGGCTGCATCGGCGCGAGCTACGGCGGTTTCCTCACCGAGTACCTGCTGACGCAGACCGACATGTTCGCCTGCGGGATCAGCCACGCCGGCATCTCGAGCATCGCCAGCTACTGGGGCGAGGGCCTCTGGGGCTACGACTACGGCGCGCGCGCCCTCGCCAACGCCTTCCCCTGGCAGGACCGCGACCTCTACATCGAGCAGAGCCCGCTCTTCCACGCGGACAAGATCCACACGCCGCTGCTGCTGCTGCACGGCGCCGACGACACCAACGTGCCCGTCGGCGAGAGCGACCAGCTCTTCACCGCGCTCAAGCTGCTCGGCCGCGACGTGGAGTACGTGCAGGTGCTCGGCCAGGACCACTGGATCCTCGACCACGACCAGCGGATCGCCTGGAACGACACCATCCTCGCGTACTTCGCGAAGCACCTGAAGGGCGAGCCCGAGTTCTGGGAGGCGATGTACCCGCCGCGGTGACGGCCCACCGCCTCAGTTCGCCGCGGCGGGCAGCACCGGCAGGCCCATGGTCACGCAGTGCAGCGCCCCGTTGCGGCGGATGAGGCTCGAGCAGTCGACGCTGACCACCCGCCAGTCCGGCAGAAGGCGCGCGAAGACCTCGCGCGCCTTCGCGTCGAGATCGGGGCATTTGTCCGGATACGCCGGCACCAGCAGGACGCCGTTGGCGAAGACGACGTTGGTGTAGGTGCGCCAGATGCCGTCGTCGTGCGGCGGCATCGGGATGCGCGCCACCGTGATCGCGCCCCGGCTGGTGGGACGCGACGCCAGCTGGCGCGCCGACCAGTCCAGCCACTTCGCGTTCTCGGCGTCCACGGCGGGATCGTATTCGCCGACGACGACGGTCAGCGGCGCCACCACGGTCAGGTACATGTCGACGTGCCCCGTCGGCTCGCCCGAGAGCGACGGCAACGGAAACCAGTCGGTGAAGCCGCCGTGCTGCTGCAGGAGCGCCCAGATCTGCTCGGGCGTGTAGCCGCGGTCCTGCTGGTTGCGCGTGATGAGCCGTCGCGAGGTCAGGCACAGGCCCTGCCCGTCGCCGAGCAGGTCGCCGCCCTCCATGTCCAGCGGCAGCTCGACGACGGGGACGCCGAAGTCGGCGCCGAGCTTGCCGGGCACGCCGTCGTCCTGCGCCGCGCCCTCGCCGCGGTAGGCGGCGTCGAGGAACGTGACCTGGCCCGCGGCGTCCACCGCCGACAGCGGCGCATAATCGCGCGTCCACATGGACATCACCGGCAGGTAGAAGAACGTGACGCAACCGGCGGGCAGGCCGGCGTCGAGAAGCAGGCGGGCGACGTCGTCGCGTTCCTGCTTGAAGCCCACCAGGGCGACGACACGGATGCGGTCGTGCACCGCGGACACCACGTCCACGATGGTCTGCGCATGGAACTGCACCATCTGCGCGGTCCCGAGTAGCAGCGCGGCTTGCGGCTCGAACTCGGCGGGCACCCGCACCCGGGGCGCGGCGGCGGCCGGCGGCGGCGGCGGCGGCGGCGGCGCGTCGCTGGATCGGTCACAAGCGGCGAGGGCCAGCAACGCGAGGGCCGCGAGGGCGAGGGAGATCCGGCGCAGCGTGGGCATTTTGCTCCTGTGGGTGGCGGGACTTTTGGTAATCTATGTCAGTCGCCCGCGAACGTACACCGTCGTTCCGAACCGGAGGCCACCATGACCGGCCACCTCACCCGCCGCCGCGAACTCGCCGCCGCCGCCTGGCGCGACCTCGACGCCGTGATCCTGGTCCACGCCGGCCTGCCCGTGCCCATCCCCGGCGGCGCCGACCAGACCTACCCCTTCCGGCCGCACACCGAGTACACCTGGCTCGCGGACCGCTGGCGCGCCGGCGGCGTCCTGGTCTTCGACCCCCGCGACGGCTGGCACGACTTCGTCGAGCCCGTCTCGATCGACGAGGTGGTCTGGGAAGGCGCCTCGCCGGACGACGCCGACGCGGCCGGCGGCTTGCCCCTCGCCCAGCTCGCCGACTTCCTCGCCCGCCGCCGCGGCAGCCCGCGCGCGGTGCTCGGCAGCGATCTGCCCGGCGTGACCGGCGACCCCGACTTGCGCGACGAGGCCCGCACCCGCCTGCTCGCCGTCCGCCGTCCCAAGGACGACCACGAGCTCGGCCTCATGCGCCGCGCCGCCGCGGCCACCGCGACCGGCTTCGCCGCGCTACGCGCCGCCCTCGCGCCCGGCGTCTCCGAGCGCGACCTGCAGGCCGCCCTCGAGGGCGGCTTCCTGCGCGGCGGCGGCGACGGCGTCGCCTTCACCTCCATCATCGGCGCCGGCACGCGTGCCGCGGTCTTCCACGGCGCCCCCTCGCGCCGGCCGATCGCCGACGGCGAGCTGGTGCTGGTGGACGCGGGCGCCGAGGTCGGCGGCTACGTCTGCGACGTGACCCGCACCTACCCCGCCTCCGGGCGCTTCACGCCAGAGCAGGCGGCTCTGTACGCGGCCGTCCTGGCGGCCCAGGAGGAGGCCATCGCCGCCTGTCGTCCCGGCCAGGAATTCCGCGAGCTGCACCTGCGCGCCGCCGTCACGCTGACGCGCGGCCTGGTCGACCTCGGGCTGCTGCGGGGTCGTCCCGAGGATCTGGTCGACCGCGACGCCCACGCCCTCTTCTTCCCTCACGGCCTCGGCCACCTGGTCGGGCTCGGCGTGCGCGACGCGAGCGGCTACCTGCCCGGCCGCGCCCGCAGCGACCGCCCCGGCCTCGCCTTCCTGCGCATGGACCTGCCCCTGGCGGCGGGTTACGTGACCACCATCGAGCCGGGCCTCTACTTCGTCCCCGGCCTCCTGGACGACCCCGCCCACCGCGACCGCTACCGCCACGACGTGAACTGGGACCGCGTCGACGCCTGGCGTCACCTCGGCGGCGTGCGCATCGAGGACGACGTGCTGGTAACCGACGGGGCGCCGGAGGTTCTCACCAGCGCGATTCCGAAAGCGGGGCCGGTGCGGGAATAATGATACTCGTATTCGATAATAATTAGTCAATAATCTTCTAAACTAATCCGATTTGTGGTAGTCTCCTCGGGTTCGCCTCGCCCCGAACCGTTCGCCCGCGAAGGAGACCGCCATGTCGCCCACGTCGAGAATCCTGGCGCGCCCGCTGCTGGCGGCCGCCGTCGTCCTGGCCCTGTCCGGGTTCGCGGCAGCCCAGCCGCTGGGCTCGCACATCGTGCTCGTGAACAACGACCTCGGCATGCACTGCATGAACCAGACGCACGCCAACCTCTCCGTCCTGCCGCCCTACAACACGCTACAGGCCCAGATCATCCAGCGCGGCGACGCCACCACGCCGCCCCTGCTGATCACGGACGGCGTCACGCTCGAGTACTCGTTCCCGGGGAACACCTACTCGGTGGGCAAGACCGATTTCTGGACGTACGCCTTCGATCTCTTCGGCGTGAACCTGCCGCCCGACGTCGGTCTCACCGGCAAGACGCTGGACGACGTCTTCGACGTCGACGGCGACCGCTGGGTGGCCGAGGGCATCCCTTTGACGCCGTACATGGATGCGGCGCCGACGGTCGAGGTCCCCTTCCAGGTCGCTCAGGTCATCCTGCGCGACCAGGGCGGGGTGGAACTGGCGAGGTCGTACCCGGTGGCTCCGGTCTCGGTGGAGATGAACTGCATCAGCACCGGTTGCCACAGCAGCGAGAACCAGATCCTCAACATGCACGAGGACGAGGGCGGCTTCGACCCGAACAACCGGCCGATCCTCTGCGCGGGCTGCCACGGCTCGACGCCGCTGACCGGCCCGAATCCCGGCACCGCCGGCTGGTTCTCGCGCCGCATGCACCACAAGCACGACTTCATCGACGAGGAGATCCCTGGCATGGCCGGCTGCTACAAGTGCCATCCGGGGCCCAACACGCGCTGCCTGCGCGACACCATGAACAACAACTTCGGCATGACCTGCCAGGATTGCCACGGCGGCATGGCGACCGTCGCAAACTCCATCAGCCAGGGTCGCATCCCCTGGGTCGACGAACCCGCCTGCCGCACCTGCCACACGGCGACCTACGGCGAGCCCGTCGGCACCCTCTATCGCAACGCCCGCGGCCACGGCGGCGTCATGTGCAGCAACTGCCACAACAGTCCGCACGCGATCTTCCCGAGCCGCGAGGCCGTCGACAACCGCGTGATGGTGGACCTGCAGGGCCATGAGGGCGTGCTGAGCGATTGCACCGTGTGCCACGGCGTGACGCCGTCCGGGCCCGGACCGCACGGCTTCGTTCCCGTCGGCGTCGTGGAGGATGAGGTCTTCGCGGCCGCGGGCCGCCTGCGCGTGGTGCCCTCGCCCGCCCAGGCCGGCGCCGGTTGCACCATCATGGCCAGCAGCAGCCGCCCCGAGACGGGCCGCCTGCTCGTCTTCGACGTGCGCGGCCGCACCGTCCGCCTCCTGCGCGCCGAAACATCGGGCAACGACGCCGCCGTCATCGCCTGGGACGGCCGTGACGCCGAGGGGCGCGCCGTCGCCTCGGGCACGTACTTCCTGCGCTGGGACGACGGCGTTTCCCAGGCGGCGGGCAAGGTGCTCATGGTCAAGTAAATGCGGGCGTGAAGGGTATCGCGACGGAAGGCCCCCCCCCGCGGAGCTGTGCGCCCCACGGCCCGGGGGGGGGCCCCGGGGCGGGCCGCCGCCGCACCCCAAACCACACAGGCGGGGGTGCCTCCCTGGGCGGGGGGGGGGCGCCGGGGGGGCTCCCCGCCCCGATACCCTTCACGCTGCAGGCTGGTGAGTACGGATAGGCTGCGATGGGGCGTGGGGGGCGCGGACAAGCAGGGGAGCGGGGTTGGATGGAGGGGTCGAGCTTGGCCCTCACGCGCGGTGCCGGTGCTGGTCCGGGAATTCGGGGACCAGGAACGATGAGGCGCCCGTAGCGAGGGTGGGTCTGGCATCATGCCCGGATCGACCTCCGCAGGCTCTGCGAGGGCGGGCGGCGTTCGGCGTGGAGCACGTGGCGATCGCGACGGTGGACCTTGAGAACGCGGTCCGGGTGTGCACGGGGTTCTCGTCCGACATCATCGCCAGTGGCGGGGGGGTGGGGGGCGCCCCGCCGCCCCCGCCCCGCCCCCCCCCCGCGCCCCGCCCCCCCCCGCCCCGCGCCCCCCCCCCCCCCCCCCACCCTCCCTACCCGGCGCTCTCTTCGTTCCTCCAGTTCCCCAATTCCTCCCGGACCAACACCAGGACGGCCGCATTCGGTACGATGAGGTAGGGCTTGTGCTCGAAGGTGATCTCGACGGCGGCCTTCTTGAGGAAGAGGACGTAGTCGCCCTCCTGGGCCTGCAAGGGCATGTAGTGGGCCTCGGTCTCGCGGCCGAAGAGGTCGGCGTCGGGGTCGGCGGGCTGGGGGATCGGGACGCCGGGCCCGACGGCCGCGACCCAGCCGCCCTGGGCCTGGCGGGCGCTCACCGCGGTCTGGGGCAGGTAGAGGCCGCTGTCGGTGCGCTCCTCGCCGGTCTCGGGCCGCACCAGGATGCGGTCGCCGACGACGATCAGCTTCTTGCGGAATTCAGCCACGGTCACACCTCGCGTGGCGCGCGGACGGTCAGCTCTAGCTGTCTGACGACTCGGCCTTGGTCGCCGGCGGCAGGACGAGCATCTGCATGTCCTGGCGCAGCGCGAGACCGAAGCGGCGGGCATCGGAGGCGCTCACCTGCAGCCGCACGCGCATGGGCAGTTCCTGCTTGCGCAGCCGCGCGAGCGTGTTGTTCAGGCGTTCGCGCAGGATGTCCCACTTGCTGCGAGCATCCTCTTCACCCGCGATGAGCATCTCGAGCGTCGGCGAGAACACCAGCGTGTAGTGCGCGGGCACGGAGGCGATCATCCGGTCGCGCTGCTCGAGCAGGTTCTCCGTCGGCGGCGCGGGCTTGGTGGTGTCCGCGGCGGCCGTGCTGTCGGCGCCCGGCGGGATGATGGTCGGGCGCTCCATCTCCGGCATCCCGGAGACGAGCGTGTAGACCAGCGTCTGCCACTGACCCGCGGCGCCGCGCGGGGCGCCCACGGTGATCACCGCGGGAAAGCGGTGCAGCACGACGTTGGCCAGCTCGAGGCGCACCTCGCCGGCCGACTGGTCGAGCACGGCGTAGACCTGCTTGGACTCGGCGAGGGCGATCTCCGCCCGCAGCGCTTCCTTGCGCAAGACGGCGTCGTCCGCCCAGGCGACGGAGCTTCCGGTCGCCAGCGTGCTCGCGACCAGGACCGAGGAGAGGAATGTCGCTTGGCGCATGGTCATCAGTACATGTAGACCGACGACCCGACGGGCGTGGTCTGGTAGACGTATTCCAGGTCCGCGTCGCCGAGGCGGATGCACCCGTGCGTGACGTTGAACCCCAGGTAACGCTGATAGAGCGTGCCGTGGATCATGAAACCATCGCCGAGGTACAGCGCGTAGTCGCCGAGCGTGTCCTTGTCGATGCGATCGGACCACGAGGTGGTCGCCGGGTCCAGCCCTTCTTCCACGAGGGCCCATTCCGGCTTGGTCCACACGGGGTCCTTCTTCTTCTCTTTCACGCGCCGGACGCCCCGCGGCGAGTCGAAGATCCAGCGCTTGCCCGTCTTGGGGTCCTCCATCACGGAGCCGGTGCCGGCCGAGCACTTCGCCTCGCGCAACACGGTGTCGCCCTTCTGCAACCGCAGCCGGTTGTCGACCGTGTCGACCACGATGAAGACGCCGCGCGGCAGGTACGACGCGAGCTTGCGCTCGAGCTGTGACAGCTCCTTCGCGGTGGGAGCCTCGCCCGTCGTCGAGAAGGCGACGGTCGAGACCGGCGCGTAGGCATAACCGCCGAGGTAGGAGACGACCGCGACCCCGGCGCCGAGCAAGGCGAGCAGCACGACGAGCGCCACGAGGGCGCCGATGCCGCGTCGCCGGCGCCGGGCCATCGGCGGCGGCAAACCCTGCGGCTGGACCGTTTGCTCGTTCACGTTCAACCTCAGTCGCCCGGCAGACGCGCCGCGCCGACGATGGTGATCGGCGTGCCGACGGACACTCTTCTGTACAACTCGTCCATGTCCGAGTTCCTCAGCGCGATGCAGCCCTCGGTCCAGTCCGTGTTGCGGCCGCCGCTGCCGTGGATCTCGATGAGACTACCCGGCCCGCGGCCCTTCGGCACGCGTCCGCTCTTCTTCTCCTGCCGGTACCTGGCCAGGTCCGACGAATTCGGGTAGTCGATCAGGAGCGCCTTGTAGTACCGGCTGCCGCCGTTCTTCTCGGTGACGCGGTACCTACCCTCGGGCGTCGCGCCGTCACCGGCATGCACCTTGACGGACAGGCCGTTGCGGCCGAAATCGGCCTGGTAGCGGGCCACCACGCGCCGGTTCTGGACCACGACGCAGCGGCGCCGGAGCTTCTCCACCAGGATGGCGGTGCCGCCGCCGTTGGTCTCGGCGATGGTCTGATCGACCCAGCGCTGCCAGGCGGCACGCAGCTGGGGATCGTGCATCCGCGCCAGGCTGCGGCCCAGGGTGTTCTCGGCCCGCTCGACGGCCACCTCGGCCGAATCCAGCGCCACGGGCAGCAGCGCCAGTTGCGAGTGCTCCCGTAGAGCCGTGGCGTTCTCCAGGGCGACCCGCGCGCGGCGGTAGGATCGCTGCAGCTTGCGCTCGCCCTTCATCCGTTCGGCCTGCGCGGAAACCACTTCGAGCCGGGCGACCAGCTCCTCGGTCCGGGACTCCGCCGCGGCGAGGCCGCTGGCGAGGCTGTCCTCGGCCGCCGTGCGGGCCGCGACGGCCTGGAGTTCGAGCGCGGCGACCGCCTTGTCGAGGCTCGCGGAACGGCGGAAGCGCACCAGCTTGGCGCGCTCCTGCGCGTACAGCAATTCCATGTTCATGCTCAGCGTGTCCGCCTTCGCCAGCGCTTCCGGCGCGAGGCGCGGCGCCAGGTGAGCCTGCTGCAGGGCGAACCGGGCCGACGCGATCTGCACCACCGGCATGGGGGGCGGTTCGGCCACGAAATAGCCCACGACGGCGCATCCGACCACGAACGCGACCGCCAGGCTGGTCAACAGAGCCTTGATGATTCTACGCTTGCGCATCCCTGCACTCACTGCCGGAGTCCTGTCGATGGTCCCGGGTGCGGAACCGCCGTCGGCGACCTGAGTCACCGACGGCGGTCGCACGCTCACGACAAACTATCCGCGGACCTTCGCGATCGCAGCCTGGACGTCAGCCTGGATCTCGTTGGCCTTCTGGGTCACGAGGTCGGCCTTGATCTTGGCGTTGATGTAGTCCTCGCCAGCCATGGCACCGGTGGCCTCGTCGAGGGACGTCTGCAGCGTGGTCAGTTCCTGCTGCATGGCGTCGAGCTCAGCCTTGGTGTTCTTGCCGCGGGGAGCCTGGGCCAGGAAGTCGTTGGACGCCTGCAGGGCCGCACGAGCGGTGTCGATGGCCGTGTTGGCCTCCTGACGCGCGCGCTCCTTGCCAGCGACGGCGGCTTCCTGAGCCTGCTGGGCCTCGGCCTGCGCCTGGACCAGGAGGGCCTCGGCGTTCTTGTACGAACGCAGCAGCGCGAACTTGCCATTCTGGACGTCGATCTCGGCCTTGGCCTGCTGGAAGGTCGCGTTCACCTTCGCGAGAGCGTCGCTCGCGTAGGTCTCGGCGCCAGCCGAACGAGCGCCGTCGATCGCCGTCTGCACGGCCGCGACGGTCTCCACCGGAGCCTTGGCGCAGCCAGCGAAGCCGGCCAGCAACCCGATCATCAGAACCGCACCCATGATCTTCATAGCACGCATGGTCTCTCCTCCAAGAAGTTGCCCGAGAGTTGCGTTCCCGGGACCCCCCCGGAGCCTTCCGGGCGAACGGGAACCCTGGTCCGCCGCTCGCTGCGGCGTATCGCCAGTGACTCGGGAAACACTGGCGGCGTCCAAGACCTTTGTCACGTACGAAATCAGCGTAGCCTGCACGACAACGATCGGCGGTCCATGGCCGACCCTGTCACCGGCATCGCCAAACCGGCGGCTGCATTTCGTTTTGCGCGCACCAATCAGAGATGCGGCGCTGCCTGCCGTCAAGCCCGATTTTCGGGCGGCGCTCAAAAAATTAAAAGTAGCCTGCATTGTCAACACGACAGGTCCCACCCCCTCAGACCCGCCAGAAGCCTCGGCAAGCCGGCCCCGGAGGCGGCCGCGGCCAGGGAAGCCACGATATCCCCGAGCGTGCGGCCGTCGACCGGGTGGACCAGATCCGGCGCGATATCGGCCAGCGGACGCGCCACGTGCAGGTGGCGCAGGATATCCGGGTCCGGCACCGGCGAACCCAGCAGATCCAGCACCTCGTCGTCCCAGAGGGCGATGTCCAGGTCGATGGTCCGGGGCGCGAACCTGTCGCCGGGGAGGCGGACCCGTCCGAGCTGAGCCTCGATTCCCCGGCATACGGTCAGCTTGAACTCTACCGGCGGGTGATCCGTGACCACCAGCGCCGCGGCGTTGAGAAACGGGCGGTCGTCGCGCGTTCCCACCGGCGCCGTTTTGTAGACGCTCGAGATGGCCGTCAGACCGTGCGGACGCAGGAGCGCCAGCCCTGCGGGGAGGTTCCGCGCGGGATCCACGTTCGAACCGAGGGTCAGGAACGCGCGGTGGCTCACGGGACGAAATCCGCCGGCGTGCGCACGATGGTGACCCCCACGGAGCGGGAGAACCGCAGCGCGCCCGGCTTCTCCACGCTCACCGTCACCGCGGGCACCGCCGCGCCGGCCAGCGCGAGGCGAGCGACCTCGGACGCGAGCTTCTCGACGGTGAAGTACGCGCTGGTCTCCACCAGGGCGATGATCGCCTTAGTGACCGAGCGGTAGTTGACCGCGCCGGCGAGGGAGTCGTCCTGCGCGGTCGCGCGCGTGTCGGCATGCAGGACGACGTTGACCAGGATGTCCTGCTTCTTCTCGCGCTCCTCGTCGTTGATGCCGACGATGCCGCGCAGCAGCAGGTCCTTGATCTCGATGCGGTCGAGACGGGCGAGGTCGTCCGCGTTCATGGCGTCCTCCCGACGTTCACACCAGGCCACGACCGCCGTCGATGGGCAGGGTCACGCCGCTCAGCGACGGCGTGCGCACCAGGAAGACGAGGGCCGCGGCCACGTCGTCGACCCGGGGAAAGCGCCGGGTCGGGATATCCTCACGCAGCGTCTTCAGGTAGCCCTCCTCCGCGGCCGCCGGAGGCAGCACCGCGCCGAGGGCGAGTTCGCAGACCCGGATGCCGCGCGGCCCGAGCGACTGCGCAAGGCTCGCCGTCAACCCGTGCAAGGCCACCTTGCTGATGGTGTAGGCGAAATGGTCGGGGCCGGGCCGCCCCGCGCGCCAGTCGTTCAGGTTCACGATCACGCCGTCGCGACCCGCGGGCAACTGCCGCGCGAAGGCCTGGCTCAGCAACATGGGCGCCGTGGCGTGGATCGCGAAGTTGGCGTGCCACTGCGCGAGGGTGGTGTCGAGCGCGTCGCCGGGGGCGAAGACGGAGGCGTTGTTCACCAGGATATCGAGCGGTCCGAGGGCTGCGGCCGCCCGGTCGACCAGGCCCGCGGCCACCGCGGGATCGGCGAGGTCGCCGGCGAGCAGCGCGGCCTCGCCGCGGGCGGCGCGAATCTCGTCGGCCAGGCTCGCGGCCTCGCGCTCGCTGTGGCGGTAGTGGATCGCCACGCGCGCGCCCTCGTGCGCCAGCGCCAGCGCCAGCCGGCGTCCGATGCGCGCCGCCGCGCCGGTAACCAGCGCCGTGCGGCCTGCGAGACTGGGCGGAGCGGTCATGGTTCCCTTTCGGGGTCAGATCCTCAGCTGGACCACGATGGCGCCCTCGCCGCCCCAGTCCCGCGGCGCTTCCCGCCACGACAGGACGACGTCGCCATGGCGGTCGCACCATTCGCGGACCGCCGGCGCGATGACCGGCCGGCCGCCTGGAGAATGCTGGCCCTTGCCGTGCACGACAAGCACTTCGTGGGTGCCGTGGCGCTGGAAGGCCCGCAGCTGGGTCTCGAGTCGGAGCATCGCCTCCTCGAAGCGCAGGAGGCGCAGCAGCACCTGCGGCGGCATCGGCGCGCGCGGCGGCCGCGGCTTGCGCTCGCCGTCCTCGACGGCGTCGTAGCGGATGGACCGCCGGCCCCGCTTGCTAGCCATCTCCGGACCCCTCGCGCGCCGACCCGAGCGGGTGCAGGAGCACCACCGTCGCCCCCCAGCTGCCCTCGTCGGAGGGATGATGGAAACTGATGACGCCGGGATGGCGCCGCAGGACCTGGTGGACCCGCTCGCGCTGCACGCCGATGCCCTTGCCGTGGATGATGCGCACTGTCAGGAGGCCCCTTTCGCGGCACGCCTCGAGGTAGTCGGCCACCAGGTCGGGTACCTCGCGCGGCGAGAATGCGTGCAGGTCGAGCACGCCGTCGATCGGCAACGCCGCCGGCTCGCCGTCGTCCTGGCGATCGAGATCGTCGTTCCCGTCCACGGCTGCTCCTCGGCTGGCGGACCCGACGACAGGATACCTCACACCCCGGGCGGTGTCAGCGAGAGGTCGCGGACGACGGCCCGCGCGAGGACCCACGCGCGACAGGCGGCGCGCCACCCGCCGGCCGCCGCGACAAACCAGGTCAGGATGCGCGCCGCCGTGACCGCCGGCAGCGGCCATCCGGATCCGCCGAGGCGCGCCACCCAGGCGTCCACGCGCCACGGCAGCCACGCCAGCACGGCGACCAGGGCCGCGACGGTGGCCAGCCGCCATAGCGCCAGGCCAGCCAGGCGAGCCCGGCGCTGCGGCCAGGCCGCCGGCGGTGAGGCGTCCAGATCCGGCAGCCCGAGCAGATCCAGCAGCAGCCAGTGGCTGTCGGTGCGCAGCAGAGGAATCGCGTTCCAGGCCACCGCCGCGAGCGCACCGGCGGCGCCGTGGCCCGCGGGCGGCCACGCCTGGGCCGCCGCCGCCAGCACCCCCGCGGCGGCGAACTGGAAGACCATCCCCGCCACGTCCACGCGCACCCGGCCGCGGCGCGGCAGCAGCACCGACGCCGTCACGTCACAGGTGAGCACCGGCACCACCCACAGCAGGCCGGCGCCGACGCCGCCGGCCGTCAGGCCCTCGCGGCGCAGGGCGGCGGCGTGACCGAACTCGTGCCATAGCGCCGTGACCACGAAGAGTCCGGCGCCGGTGGCAAGAGCGGATGCCGATGCCGGTGGAGGCCCCACACCGTGCCGCAGTCCGGCCGCGAGGCCGACTCCCCCGACCGCCGCGAGACTCATCAGGGGGATGGTCCCGGCGAGTGGAGAAAGGCAGCGGGCCACGCGGTCCACCATCGCCGCCGGCACCAGGACCACGCGCAGCCAGAGCGGCGAGGGTGGCCGGCGACCCCCCGCCCCGCCGACCACCTCCCGCCAGCGCCGCGGCGCCTCGTCACCGGCCCGCGCCAGCTCGCGCGCGAGCGCCGCCGGCACCAGGAACACCCGCCTCCCGTCGCGCACGAGGCCGCGCCCGTCGCGCCCGCAGGTCACCTCGAACTCAGGCATGCGCCGGTTCCCAGCCCAGACGGGCGAGGCCGAGAAGGCACAGCCGCAGCACATGGGTGGCCACCCAGGCCTCGCCGCGCAGGCCGACGAGCGTCGCGAGGGTGGGAGCCTCGCCCCGCAGCGGCGCGAGGTCCGGTTCGGCCAGCCCCTCGGCGGCGTAGAACCGTTCCCCCGTGTGGTCGACGAGGACGTCCCCCGGCCAGACCTCGATCTCGTGATCCAGTTCCACGCGCACCGTGGTCGCCGCGCGCGCCAGGCAGGCCGCGAACGCGCGTTGATAGTCGTCCCGCAGCCCTGCCGGCACGGCGGGGCCGGGCCGGTCGGCCGCGAACGCCGACGAGGTCTCGGCGACCATGGTCCAGTAGGTCCACTGCTCCGGGGCACCGGTGATCTCGGCCACCACCCAGTCCATGATCAGCGCCGCGACCAGGCGCGGGTCGTCGTGACGACACCAGCGCTGGGTGGCGGCGCGCCGCCCGCAAACGCCGCCCTCGGCCGTCCACCGCGCGGCCAGCGGATGCACCGGACACTCCAGCCGGCAGGCGAGGCGCGCCAGTCCGGGACGCAGACGGATCTCCCGGCCCGGCAACTGGTAGGGCACGCCGTGCAGCCGGGTGCCGGCGAACCCGTCGTCGCCCTGGTTGCCGTCGGCGAAGGCCAGCACCGGTTCGCCGCGGCGGATCGCGGCCACCACCGTCCGCGCGCAGTCGCGTTCGCCGAGCGAGGCCCAGATCACCTTGCCCGGATGTCCGAGCCGCGCGCTCAGGGCGGCCGCCCGCGGCGCGAGCGCGCGGCGGGCGGCCTCGTTGAGCAGCACCGTGAGAGTCAGGCCCGCCGCGAGGTACGGCTCGAGCACCAGCTGGTAGGGGCCGCTGTGGATGGTCAGGATGAGTCCCGCGCGCAGTTCGGGCGCCTCGTCCATCAGCCGGCGGCCAGGTTCGAGGAGGCGGCGGTCGCCGGCCGCGAGCCGCCGCATCGCCGTCTCCTCGAGATCCCGCAAGCGGCGCTGCCGTTCGCGCAGAGCCTGCAGCGCCGCCGGGTCGGCCTGGGGGACGAGCGCCCGCAGCGTCCAGAGCGCCCACTGCTCGGCGCCGGCGGCTTCGCTAGTCACGCGGTCCCCGCATGCCTTCGCCGTCGATCCAGTCGCCGTCCTCCGGATCCATCGGCTGGAAGACCTTGCAAGTGCAGCTCGGCACCTCGCGCATGACGCCGTCGTCGCTGGCGCCGGCGAGCAAGGGGCTGATCTCGAGCCGCTCGCGCACCTCCTCGATGCCGAGCGGCGCGAGCGCGAGATCGCTACGGGTCGTCGTGTCGTCGTGCATGCTTCCCCTCCCTGGGTTGGAGCTGTTGCGGACCCTCCCTGGTCCTTGACCCGGGATCGCAAGAGCGGTGCCGCGGGCGCCAAGACGCGCACGAAGGGCGCCGCCCAGGCCGGCAGGCGGGGCCGACGGCGGCGGCAGGCAGGCGAGATGGGGAAAGATGTCAACCCGGGGAGACGACTGGCGCGGGCAGGACCACGGAGAGCGACGGCGTCACGACCCGTCGGAGATCTCGACCTGGTACCCCGTGTACTTGCGCGCGTTGAGCACGCCGTCGGCGAAGATCAGGTACTGCCCCTTCACGCCCTGGAGGATGCCGCCCGCGCGAGGGTCCTTGTCGAGATTGAAGCTGACGACCTTCTCCGGGTAGACGAGCACGGGGTAGGCGAAGCGATGGACGACGCGCGCATCGTCCGGCAACACGCCCGCCACCTCCCAGCCGGCCAGCAGCGCCAGCACCTCGGCGGCGGTGGCGGCGAGATCGCCTTCGCCCTCCGGCGCGCGCAGCAGGCGGGTCCAGTGCGTGCGGTCGCGCAGGCCGGATTCGTCCCGCAAACGCGCCTCCACGAGGCCGACGCTGCGGCGGTCGGGCAGTTCCGCCAGGGGTATTGCCGCCGTCGCGCCCTGGTCGAGCCACCTGGTGGGGATGTTCTCCCGCCGGGTGATGCCGACCTTGGGCGCCGAGGTCAGCGAGACGTAGAGCACGTGCGGCTGGAAGCAGTGTCGCTGCGCGAAGGCCTCGTCGCGGCAGGGGTTCTCCGGGATGTGGTAGTGGCACAACTCGGGCTTGACGATGCACTGGTCGGCTTCCGCGCGCGCCTGGAAGCACGGGAAGCAGAAGCCCTCGCCGAAGGTCTTCTTGGCGGCCCGGCCGCAGTACACGCAGGCGATGGCGCCGGTGAAGCGCAGGGTGAGCGGCGCGCCGAGACGGCCGGCGAGGGGAAGGTCGGCCGCGCGTCGCGACGGGTCCCAGTACCCGTCGGCGACGGCGTACGCCGCCACGCCGCCCGCGTCGCCAGGGGTCACGCGCAGCTTGCGCAGGGTGCCGTTCCAGATCACGCCCATGCTTGGCCTCCGCGCGCCACCATACCACCGGCCGCCCCCGCGGGCCACAAAACCCCATGACAGGCGCCGCGGGCGCGCCTATCCTGGCGCCATGCTCAATCGCATCTGGGCGTTCTTCTTCCTGGCCGCGTTCGCCACGGCGTGCGTGCAATCGCTCTTTCTGGGCCATCCGGAGGTCTGGCAGGCGATCGTCGCCAGCACGTTCGACATGTCCAAGACGGCCTTCGAGATCGCCATCGGTCTGACCGGCGTCCTGTGCCTCTGGCTGGGCATCATGCGCATCGGCGAGCGCGGCGGCGCCGTCGAAGTGCTGGGTCGCGCCTTCGCCCCCCTGCTGCGCCGGCTCTTTCCCGGCGTGCCGGCGGGTCACCCCGCCGAAGGCGCCATGGTCATGAACATCGCCGCCAACATGCTCGGCCTGGACAACGCCGCGACGCCCCTCGGCCTGACGGCGATGAAGGAACTGCAGACGCTCAATCCCGAGCCGGACCGCGCCACCGACGCGCAGATCATGTTCCTGGTCATCAACGTCTCCTCGGTGACCGTCATCCCGGTGACCATCTTCACCTACCGGGCGCAGACCGGCGCCGCCGATCCCACCGACGTCTTCCTGCCCATCCTGATCGCCACCTACTGCAGCACGATGGCAGGGATCCTCATCACCGCCGCCGTGCAGAAGCTGCGGATGTGGCAGCCGGTGGTCCTCGCCTATCTCGGCGGGCTGACGGCGCTGGTCGGCGGCCTGGTGATCTGGGCGGCGCGGCTGCCGGCGGGCGAGCTCGAGCAGCACTCCGCGCGCCTGGCGTCGGTGCTCATCTTCAGCCTGATCGCAGGTTTCCTCCTGCTCGCGCTGCGACGGCGGGTGAACGTCTACGAGGTCTTCGTGGAAGGCGCCAAGGAGGGGTTCACGACCGCGGTGACCATCATCCCCTATCTGGTCGCGATGCTGGTGGCGGTCGGCGTGTTCCGCGCGAGCGGCCTCCTCGATCTGGGCCTCGCCGGCATCCGGGAGGGTGTCGCCGCCCTCGGCGCCGATACCCGCTGGGTGGACGGCCTGCCGACGGCGCTCATGAAACCCCTGTCGGGCAGCGGCGCGCGCGGCCTCATGATCGAGACCATGACCACCCACGGGGCCGACAGCTTCGCGGGCCGACTCGCCTGCATCATCCAGGGGAGCACCGAGACCACCTTCTATGTCCTGGCCGTCTACTTCGGGAGCGTCGGCATCCGCCGCACGCGGCACGCCGTGGCCTGCGGCCTGGCCGCCGACGCGGCGGGCGTCGTCGCCGCGATCCTGCTGACCTATCTGTTCTTCGGCTGAGCCGCGGGCGCGGCAGAGGGAACCACCTTGGCCATCGTGTTCTGGACCAGTCTCGGCTTGCTGTTCTACGTCTATGTCGGCTACCCCGTGCTGGCCTGCCTGCTCGGGAAGATCATCCGGCGCCGCATCGCCGCGCCGGCGGGCGAGCACCTTCCCACCGTCACCGTCCTCATCGCCGCGCACAACGAGGTCCGCGAGATCGCCGCGACCGTGCGCAACAAGCTCGACCAGGACTATCCGGCGGCGAAGCTCGAGGTGATCGTCGTGAGCGACGGCTCGGTGGACGGCACCGACGAGGCCGTGCTCGCCGTCGGCGACCCCCGGGTACGCCTGGTGAGACAGGAGCCGCGCCAGGGCAAGACCAGCGCGCTGAACCTCGGCGTGCCCCTTGCTCACGGCGAGATCCTGGTGTTCAGCGACGCGAACAGCCTCTACGCGCCGGATGCGGTGCGCCGGCTGGTGGAACCGCTCGCCGATCCGCGCGTCGGGTACGTCACCGGCCGGATGGTCTACCGCGCTCCCGATGGCTCGCTCACGGGCGAGGGGTGCTCCACGTACATGCGCTACGAGAACCAGCTGCGAGCGTGGGAGACGCGGCTCGGGTCGATCGTGGGCGTCGACGGTGGCGTGGACGCGATGCGTCGCGCCGTCTACACCCCCATGCGGGCGGACCAGTTGCCGGATTTCGTCCAGCCGCTGACCGTGCGGGAGAAAGGACTGCGGGTGGTCTACGAACCCCGCGCGCTGCTCTACGAGGACGCGCTGGCCGAGGCGCGGGACGAGTTCCGCATGCGCGTGCGCGTCGCCCTGCGGGCCTGGTGGGCGCTCAAGGACAAGGCCGCCCTGCTCGACCCGCTGCGCCACGGGCTCTTCGCCTGGCAGCTCTGGTCGCACAAGCTGCTGCGCTATCTCGGCCCGGTGTTCCAGCTGGGCGCGCTGGCGTCGAATCTCGTGCTTGCGGTTCGCTCGCCGTTCTGGCTCGCCCTGCTCGGCGGCCAGGCCGTCTTCTACGCCGCCGCCGTCTACCGGCACCTCGACCGGCGTCGCACATTGCCGGGTATGGTCAATCTTGCGTACTATCTGTGCATCGTGAATCTGGCATCAGGCGCGGCCCTCGTGCAGTTCCTGGGCGGCCGGAAGAAAGTCACCTGGACCCCTCGCACCTGAAGGTCGCCCATGCGTCTGGCCGTCATCTCGGACATCCACGCCAACCTGGAAGCGCTGGACGCCGTCCTGCGCCGCGCGCGCGAGGAGGGTGCGACGGACTACGCGTGCCTCGGCGACGTCGTCGGCTACGGTGCCGATCCGCAAGCCTGCGTCGAGCGCGTGCGGGCCCTCCCGCCGCTGGCGGCGATCCGCGGCAATCACGACGCCATGGTCGCCACGGGAAAGATCGACGCCTTCACCAACCAGCGCGCCGTCCTGGCCGTGGAATGGACGCGCAGCGTCCTGCCGCCGGAGCACCTGGCCTGGTTGGCAGGTCTGCCGCTCGAGCACATCATCAGCCCGCGCCTGGGCCTGGTCCACGACTCGCCGGCCGACCCGGGCTCCTGGCGGTACATCACCGACGAGCACGACGGCGCGCAGGAACTCGACGGGCAGACGACCGCGCTCTGCTTCTACGGCCACACGCACCAGCCGCTCGCGCTGCGACGCGGCGTCGGCCGCGTGCCGTTCGATGAGCGCACGCCCCTCGAACTCGATCCCGCGGCGAGGTATCTCGTGAACATCGGCAGCGTGGGGCAGCCTCGCGACGGCGATCCGCGCGCGTCGTTCGGGATCTACGACGACGGTCGGGGCCGGGTCGAGTTGCACCGGGTCGACTACGACATCGCCGCCACGCAGGCCAAGATCCGCGCCGCGGGCTTGCCGGACGTGCTGGCCGACAGGCTGCAGAACGGGCGTTGACCGACTACTGCCGCAGCAACACGGCCTTGGCGATCATCCCGGCCATCTCGGGATTTTCCTTCAGCCGCCGCGTGGAGTAACCGTACCAGTCCTCGCCGAAGGGGACGTACACCCGCAGGTGGTGCCCGTCGGCCAGGATGCGCCGGCGCACGTTCTCCTTCACCCCGAGCAGCATCTGGAACTCGTACTGGTCTGGCCGCAAGCCGCGTTCCTTGATGAGCGCGCGCGCGTCGGCGATGAGCGGGTCGTCGTGAGTGGCGATGGCGGGGTAGTAACCGAAGTCGAGCATCAGGCGCAGCAGCTTCCGGTAGTTGTCCCGGACCTCCTCGCGATCCGTGAAGGCGACGGTCTTGGCTTCCTTGTAGATGCCCTTGCAGAGGCGGACCACGGGCTGGTACTCGCGGAGGTCCCGCACGTCCTGCTCGCTGCGGCGCAGCATGGCCTGGATGACGAGACCGACATTGGTGAAGCCGTCCTCCCGCAGCCGCCGGTACACGGCGAGCGTCGCGTCGGTGTAGGGCGTGTTCTCCATGTCGATATTCACGACGATGCCGAGATCGCGCCCGCGCGCGACCACCTCGTGGATGTTCTCGTAGCCGAACGCCGGGTCGATGCCGAGGCCGAGACTGGTCGGCTTCAGCGAGAGGCCCGCGGCGTGCTTGAGCTGGTGCGCGTCGATCGCCTGCAGCACGGCGAGGCTCGCGCCCTTCTCCTTCAGCGCGCGGCTCCGCTCCTGCACGAACTCCCCGAGCACGTCGATGGTGGTCCAGGCGCCTTCCTCGCGGTGGAGGCGCACCGTGGTGTCGATGGCGTCTTGCAGGTGGTCGCCGGCGATGTACCGCCGGGAGACCTTCCGGATGATGCCCTTGGGCACCACCGGCATCATGGCCACGATCATTCTGTTGAACATCGGAGTCACCGCCTGCCCGGAGTGAAAAGCCCAGACGACCGTCGAATATGATGCCGCGACGGTGCCGGAGCAAATGGGGAACCTCGGCGCGGTGAGCCGCCGCGTCGACTTTCTGCTAATACAAAAGCGTAACTTGCCGATAGCGATCTGGAGATCGACATTATGGTTGTCCCTGGAGGTAAACAGCATGTCTCGGTGGTGGATCGTTGTGGCGGCGGTGGCTGGCGTGGCGGGTGCGACGGCGGCCCTGATCGAGTGGCGCAAGCGCATGGAAGCGGACGAGCCGTCCCCGTACGCGAGCTGGGATTACGGCGTCGAGGTCGGACGGCGGTCGGGCACCTGACCGCTGGGGTCGCGATGACCCCGGCCCACGACGCACGCTGACGCACCCCCGTACGCCAGCGCGATTTGGCTTACCTGCCGGCGAGCCCGACCCCGCAAGGTCGTGCTCACCTTCATGATACGCTCCGGCCGCCCTCCCGGACCTTCCCTACAACCGGTCGACGATCCGCGCGCGCAAGGTCGCGCCGGCCTCGCCGTGTCGTCTGGCGATCAGGCGCGCCACCGGAAACGCCGTCGCGGCGAGCCCCACGGCGAGCAGGAAACTGCCGGGGTCGCGCCAGGGCCCGGCGGGGATGAGCACGGTCCCGAGGCCAACGCCGGCGAGCAGGAGCAACAGGGGCAGGCCATAGATCAGGAACGACATGCGCAGGACCTGGCCGCCGGGCACCTCGACCCGCACGCGGTCGCCCGCCGCGCAGCGCAGAGGGTCGTCGGCTTCGATCTCGCGACGGTCGTCCGCGGTCGCGTGGCAGATCCCGCTCGCCCCGCAACCCTCGCACTGCTCCCCGGATTCGACGCGCACCACGACGCGCGGGCCTCGTCCCGCCGCGCCGGGCAGAAGACGCACGACGACGCCGTTCTCGATCAGGATCTCGGCGCCGTCGTCCCTGGTCACGCGCTCTCCTCGCCGGGCGGCGGCGCGAACGGTCGCGCCGTGCCGGCGCGAAGCCAGCCGATCGCGCCGGGCTTGCACTTGTCGAGCGGGATGAGCGACGGGTCGAGCCTGTCGTGGTCGATCACCGGCAGGTTGTCGACCATGACGATCGCGCCGTCGCTCTTGCGGGCGCAGATGCCGCAGCCGATGCAGGCGGCATCGCAGGCCCACTTGGCGAGCTTGGGGTCGTCGTGGCTCTTGCAGAAGACGAAGAAGTCCCGGTCGACCGGGTGCAGTTCGAGGATGCTGCGCGGGCACGCCGTCACGCAGGCCGCGCAGGCGGTGCAGAGGTCGTCGCAGATGACCGGCAGACCTTCGGGCCCCATCTCGATGGCGCCGAAGGTGCAGGCGGTCACGCAGTCGCCGCCGCCCAGGCAACCCCACTGGCACGCCTTGCCGCCGCCGGACACCAGGTCCTGGACCGCGCAGCTGCCGGGACCCTCGTACTGGGCCTTGGCGTGGGCGAGCGACGCGGTGCCGCGGCACATGAGCCGCGCGACGTGCTTGACCATCACACCCGCGTCGATGCCCATGATGGCGCCCAGACGCGTGGCGGTGTCCTGGCCGCCCACGGGGCACTTGTTGACGGGCGCGCCGGCGGTGACGACGGCGTCGGCATAGGCGCCGCAGCCGGCGAAGCCGCAGGCGCCGCAATTCGCCCCCGGCAAGGACTCGGCGACGACGCCGATGCGCGGATCCTCCTCCACGCGCAGCTTCCGGTCGGCGAAGGCCAGCGCGGTCGCGAAGAGGGCGCCGAGCCCGCCCATGGTGGCGAGGGAAGCGATCAGGGTCGTCATCTGCGGTCCTCCGCTGCGTCGCCGCCGGTCAATCCGGCAGCAGGTACGCGTCCAGTCCCGAACTCCTGTGCAAGGCGCCGGCGTCGTCCACGATCAGGCACTCCACGCCCGGCAACGACTCCACCAGGGCCAGGCCCCGCGCCGGCCCGAGCACGAACACGCCCGTGGCCAGGGCGTCGGCCCGCATGCACGTGGGCGCGAGGATGGTCACGCTCTGGCAACCGCGCGCCGGTTCCCCGGTCCGCGGGTCGAGCAGGTGGTGGAAACGCACGCCGTCCTTCTCGAAGTACTGCTCGTAGTCGCCGGAGGTGGCGACGGCCAGGGCGCCCGGCGCCAGACGGGCCAGCAGCGCCCCGGTGACCCGCGGGTGCTGCACGCCGACCCGCCAGCCGTCGCCCAGGCAGCGGATCTCGCCGCCGCCGTTCACCAGCGCCTCGGTCACGCCGCGCTCCTGCAGGATCGCCACGGCGCGATCGACGGCGTAGCCCGCTGCCCAGGCCCCGTAGTGCAGGCGCGCGGGCTCGACCAGCAACGACTCCGCGCTCGCCGGCGCGACCGCCAGCCGGGCGGCCTCGCGCCGCAACTGGTCGGCCGCCGGCCGGCTCGGCTCGCCGCGCTCGAAGCCCCAGAGGTCCATCAGCGGCCTCATGCGGACGTCGAAGGCGCCGCCGGTCAGCCGCATCACCTCGAGTCCCTCGCGCAGCAGGAGCAGCTTCTCGGCCTCGCCGCCCGCGCGCGGCGGCAGGTGCGTCGAGAACAGCGTGTCCAGGCGCGCGATCTCGGCGAACGCGAGATGCATCGCCGCGTCCACGCGCGCGGCCTCCGTCGGCGAGCCGTCCCGCGGGCGCACCTGGATCTCCATCAAGGTGCCCATGGCGAGACGGCTGAGGGCGATGGGCGCGAGGTCGTCGCTGCCGCCGCGGCTCAGCAGGCGGCCCAGGCCCCAGCCCGCGGCCAGGGCCACGCCCAGGACGAGGACGGCGACCCAGACGGAGCCGACGCGCAGTTCCGGATGCCGCCCTGTCTCGCCCACGACCGCCTCAGGCCGATTCGACGCGCAGCAGCAGGCGGTTCGGCGCGCAGGCGATCAGCTCGCCGGCGCGCGTCGCCGTCCCCTGCAGCTGGCACGTGCGGTGCCGGCAGCTCGCCTCGCGCACGCGCACACCCTGGTCGCCGAACTCGACGACCGTGCGGCCGGCCGGCCCGGCGAGCGCCAGCGTGCGGGTGTCGCCCTGCAACGCGATGCGTTCCTGCAATCCGCGCTCGCCCTCGACGACGAGGATCCGACCGCCGCCGGCGGCCTCGCTCCTCCCCTCGAGACGCGCCGTGAAGGCCACGACGGCGGGACGACCCCGCACCGCGCCGCGCAGGGCCAGCAGCTCGCGGCCGAACTGGCTGGCGGGGTCGAGGATGCGGCCGTCGTCCTGCAGCAGCAGGTCGGCCTCGGCGCCGCCGGCGAGGTCGGTGACCTGCACGGTCAGCGTGCGCGCGTCGCCGCGGGCGTAGTCGTCCATCCGTTCGCGCAGCCCCGCGGCGACGGCGCCGCGCAGGCGGGGGGCCACGTCGAGCACGGGAGCCGGCAGGCGGCCGGGCGCGGCGGCCAGGAAGGCGGACACGGCCGCGCGGATCGTGGCGTCGTCGTCCGGCAGGAAGCCGTGCAGCACCAGCCGGGATCCGCCGGCGACGCGCTGGCCGAGGCCCAGCTTGACGCCGAGTCCGAACGCGGCGCCGCCCAGTGCCGCGGTCTGGAGGAAGGCTCGCCGGTTCAACATCGCAGGGTCTCCTCGCGTTAGAACTTCATGCCGGCGAAGCCCATGAAGGCCAGGGCCAGCGTGCCGGCAACGATCAGCGTGATGCCCGCGCCGCGCAAGGCGCGCGGCACGTCGGCCAGATCCAGCTCCTCGCGGATGCCGGCCATGAGGACCAGGGCCAGCGTGAAGCCAGCGCCGGCGCCGAAACCGTAGACCACGCTCTCGAGGAACGTGAAGGACTTCATGAAGGCGAAGATCGCCAGGGCCAGGATACAGCAATTCGTGGTGATGAGCGGCAAGTAGATGCCCAGCGCCCGGTAGAGCCCTGTCGACACCTTCTTGATGACCATCTCCACGAACTGCACCAGGGCGGCGATCACCAGGATGAACGACACCGTCTGCAGGAACTCGACGTTCAGGGGCTTGAGGACGAAGGCCTGCAGGATCCAGGTCACCATGGCCGTCATCACCAGCACGAAGGTGGTGGCCATGCCCATGGAGATCGCGCTGCTGATGCGTCCCGAGACGCCGATGAACGGGCAGATGCCGAGGAACTGCATCAGCACGAAGTTGTTGATCACGGCCGCCGAGAAGAAGATCGTGAACAGTTCCATGGATCAGGCCTCCACCTGCTGCGGGCGCGCCGCGCGCAGCGCCCGGCGGGTCGCATCCAGGCGCCGGTGGTTGATCAGGTTCACGGCGCCCAGCATCAGGCCCAGCACGAGGAAGGCCCCCGCGGGCAGGATCATCACGATCCACGGCTCGAATCCCGGCAACACCGTCTTGCCCATCAGCTGGCCGGCGCCCAGCAACTCGCGGATCGCGCCGAGCACCAGCAGCGTCGCCGTGAAGCCGGCGCCCATGCCCAGCGCGTCGATGGTCGAGCGCCAGGGACCGTTCTTCGAGGCGAAGGCCTCGGCGCGGCCGAGGATGATGCAGTTGACCACGATCAAGGGGATGAAGGCGCCGAGCGAGGCGCTGAGCGCGGGCACGTACGCCTTCATCGAGAGATCGACCAGGGTCACGAAGGTGGCGATGACGACGATGTAGGTGGCGATGCGCACCTGCCCCGGCACCAGCTTGCGGATCAGGGAGATCATCACGCTCGAGCACACCAGGACGAAGGTCGCGGCCACGCCCATGCCGATGCCGTTGATCAACGACGTCGAGGTCGCCAGCGTCGGACACATGCCGAGCAACTGCCGCAGGTTGGGGTTCTCGCCCCAGAGGCCCTTGGTGAACTCCTGGGCGAGGGAGACGTCCTTGCTCACATCCCACCTCCCGCGGGGTGCGCCGCCAGGTACTTGCGCAGCGAGACCACCGTCTCGTTGACGATCGTCGTCACCGCCTGCGAGCTGATGGTCGCGGCGGTGATCGCCTCGACCTCGATCGGGGCCGCGCGCTTGCCCTTGACCACCTTCAACGGCGGCGTCAGGTGCCGGCCCTCGCCGCACTCCCGGAACTGCTTGGGGAACTCGGCCCCGGGCCGGATCTTGGTGCCGAGACCCGGCGTCTCGCTGTCCTTCACCACGTGCAGGCCGCGGATCTCCACGCCGTCGGCCGAGACTCCGAGCACCAGCTTGATGACGTCGGCGAAGCCGACGCCGGCGCCCATCACCGCCAGGCCGAGCTCGGCGCCCGCGGCGTCCTGGACCCGGTAGGCGTCGGGCAGGGCGGCGGGGTCGGCGCCCGCGGCGATCTGCGCGGCGCGGTCGGGGATCAGCGGCACCGCGGTGACCCCACCGGGAAAGACCTGCAGCACGGCGGCCTCGGTGGCCAGCCGCTCCTGCTCCGCGATGAGCGGCGCGGTCGCCTGGTTCACGACCGACAGGGCGCCGCCGGAGAGCAGGCCGACGACGACCAGCGTCACGATCATGTGCAGCATCGTCTTCATGCCTTGGCTCCGTAGACGCGCGGCCGCGTCCCTCGGTTGATGAGCGGCACGGCGGCGTTCATGAGGAGGATGGAGTACATCACGCCTTCCGGCAGGCCGCCGAAGAGCCGGATCAGGATGGTCAGCAGGCCGATGCCCAGGCCGAAGATCCACTGGCCTCGCCAGGTGGTGGGCGACGTGACGTAGTCGGTGGCCATGAACACGGCGCCGAACAGGTAGCCGCCCGCGAGCAGGTGGAAGAGCGGCGAGGGCGCGTGGTTCACGCCGAGCACCTGGAAGAGCCCGCCGAAGAACGCCCCACCGACCAGCATCGCGGCGATGATGTGCCAGTTCGCGACCCGCGTCGCGACCAGGATGACGGCGCCGACGAGGATCGCCGCCGCGCTGGTCTCGCCGATGCAGCCGCCCACGTTGCCCCAGAAGAGTGGCCCGAGCGCCGTGGTCACCTGGGCGGTGGGCACCTCGGCCGGGCTGAACTTCAGCCAGCCGAGCGGTGTCGCCGAGCTCACGGCATCGACCGCGCCGAGCGCGGGCGCCCAGTTGGTCATCGCGGCCGGAAAGCAGGCCTGCAGGAACGCGCGGCCTACCAGGGCCGGATTGAAGATGTTGTTGCCGAGGCCGCCGAAGACCGCCTTGCCGATGCCGATGGACACGACGCCGCCGAGCACGGCCGCCAGCGGCGAGAAGCCGGGCGGCAGGATGAGCCCCAGCAGCAGGCCGGTCAGGAAGGCGCTGCCGTCGCGAAGGGTCGCGGCTCTGCGGTTGGCGCGCTGGATCACCCATTCGGCGCCCATCGCACCGCCGATCGCGCCGACCACCGGCAGCAGCGCTCCGGGACCGAAGAACCAGACGCCGGCCGCCAGACAGGGCACCAGCGACGCGTTCACGATCCACATGATGCGCGCCGTGCCCAGGCCGGAATGGCTGTGCGGCGAGGTGGTCAGGGTCAGGTCGCCGCCGCCGAACGCCGCCAGGGAGGGTTTGGTCTCGTTCGCCATGGCGCTCAGCCTTCCTTCCTGGGCAACGCGCGGACCTTCTTCTTGCCGAGGCGCAGGTACTGCACCAGCGGCTTGCTCGCCGGGCAGGTGAAAGCGCAGGTTCCGCACTCCATGCAGACCTCGATGCCCAAGTCGCGGGCCTCCTCGTAGCGGCCGAGTTCGCTGAGCCGCGCCAGGCGACCGGGCAGCAGGTTGACCGGGCAGGCCTGGGCGCACTTGCCGCAATTGAGGCAGGGCGTCTCGGGCGGCGCCTGCAACTCCTCGTCCGTGAGGACGAGGATCCCGCTCGTCGCCTTGACGACTGGCGCCTCGAGGCTGTACGCCGCGAAGCCCATCATCGGCCCGCCCACGATCACCCGCCGCGCGTTCGGCCTGGCGCCACCGCAGTAGCGGATGACGTCGCCGATCGGCGTGCCGATGGTCACATAGAGGTTCTTGGGTTCGACGATGCCCAGTCCGCTCACCGTGAGCGCCGCCGTCGTGGGCACCTTGCCCTCGAGCACCGCGTCGCGCACCGCCAGGGCCGTGCCGACGTTCTGGATGACGCAACCGACTTCCATCGGCAGCGCGCCCGGCGGCACCTGGCGACCCGTCGCGGCGTCGATGAGCATCTTCTCCGCGCCCTGCGGATACTTGGTGCGCAGCTCGAAGACCTCGATGCCGGCCCCCTTCGCGGCGATGGCCGCGCGCACCTTCGCGATGGCGTCGGGCTTGTTGTTCTCGATGCCGATGCCCAGCGCGACCCCCGCCCCGAGGGGACGACCCAGCAAGGCGATGCCCTCGACGAGCGCCTCGGCGCGCTCGAGCATCAACCGGTAGTCGCGTGTCAGGTACGGCTCGCACTCGGCGCCGTTGATGATCAGCCAGTCGATGGTCTTGTCCGGTGGCGGGCTCAGCTTCACGGCCGTCGGAAACGCCGCGCCGCCCTGGCCCACGATGCCGGCCGCGCGCACGCGCTCGATGATGGCCGGGCCGTCGATCAGGCCGGGATCCAGCGGCGACAGCCGCACCGCCGAGGTGTCGACGGGCGGCTCGCCCTCGGCGGGCGCCGCCGGCTCGCCGGCTTCGATGACGATGAGGTCGGCGGTGGTACCGCCGGCCACGTGCCCCTTGACGATGCGCTTGACCGTGCCGCCGACGGGGCTGTGCACCGGCGCCGAGATCGGGCCGGCGCTCGCCGCCACCACCTGCCCCGGACGCACGTAGTCACCCTTCTTCACGCGCGGCTCGGCGGGCTTGCCGAGGTGCTGGCCCAGCGGCAAGAAGATCTCCGGCGGGACCGGCATCACCTCGAGGGGCTTGTGTTCGGAGAGTTCCTTGTGCTCGTGGGGATGAACGCCGCCACGGAAGCTCCGCAGGGCCATGCCGGACCGTCCTGGATGTACGCCGTTCGATCGCGAATACGGGGGTCAAGCTATGTTCCGGGACGGAGGGAGTCAAAAGGCAGAATGACGTATATGATATTCTCGCTAATGGTTATGGAATTCCTGTGAATTCCCTAACAAATCTGGCGGTTTCCCATCCTCAATGCTGCCGGCCCTGCTTGCGGTGGCCTTCGGCCAGCCAGCGGCGCACATCCGCGGCGAGGTCGCCGGTGAACGCGAAGCTCTCGAGTCGCGGCAACGCCGACTCGAGGAACGCGATGCCCTCGTCGACCTTGCCGAGATTGACCAGGCAGTGGCCCAGGTCGGCGCGGGCGCCCCAGCGCGGCCAGTCTTCCACCGTCAGCACGCTGTCGCGGATGGCCACGCATTCGCGCAGGTAGACTTCCGCGCCGGCCTCGTCCCCCCGCCGGCTATGCACGTTGCCCAGGGTGTGGAGCGAGTAGGCCACCTCGCTGTGCACGTCGCCGAACAGGCGGCGCCGCATGGCCAGGCCGGCGGTCAGGAGGGAATCACTCGCGGCCGTGGCACCCCGGGTATCCACGGCCTTGCCCAGTCCGTTCAGGATGGCGGCCACGTAGGGCGCGTCGGCGCCGCCCCCGCGCTGGTGCAGGTCGAGAGCCTGCCGGAACACCGGCTCGGCCGCCCGGTCGTCCCCCATGTCCTGCAGCTTGGCGGCCCAGTTGTAGAAGCTGATCACGGCGGTCGGGCTGGTCTCGCCCTCCGTGCGACGCGCCGCCTCGGCGAGCCGGCCGAGCATGGCGGCGGACTCCCGGTACCGGCGCTGGTCGTTGTAGAGATTGGCGAGCACCGTCATGGTGGTGACGGTCCGCAGATGGTCGTCGCCCAGCGTGCGCCGGCAGGTGGCCAGGGTCTGGTCGAGGAGCGCCTCGGCCTCGGCGAAGCGCCGCTGGTAGAGGAGATTCTGTCCCAGGTTGGTCGCCGACAGGAGGGTCTCCGCGTTCTCCGGTCCGTAGATCCGCGCGCTCTGGTCCAGCAGTTCGCGGTGGATCCGTTCGGCCTGCGCGTGCCGGCCCTCGCGGTCGAAGCAGAGGGCGAGGTTGTTCTTGAGCCTGATCACCTCGGGATGCTCGGGGCCGTAGATGCGGATCGCCGTGGCGACCACCTCCTCGTGCAGCCGGAGCGCCTCCTCCGGCCGGCCGGCCTGCTCCAGGATGTAGGCGAAGTTGCCCTTGGCGGCGAGAGTCTGCGGATGGTCGTCGCCGAGAGTCGCCGTGCGGGCGGCGATGACCTCCTCGTAGAGGGGGACCGTCTCGTCGAAGCGGCGTTCGCCGAAGTACGTGAGCGCGAGGGCGGCTTTCGCCCGCAGGAGGATCTCGTCCGTGGGCCGGTAACGATCACCGAGACCGGCGACGACGGCCTCGGCGAGCTCGAGCGCCTCACGGTTCTTGCCGGCACGACCGAGCAGGTCGCACAGGTCGAGCATCGCCGACAGCGTGATCTCGTGTTCTGGACCCAGCGCGGTACGCGCCCGGTCGACCACCGCGCGCAAGCGCTCTTCGCCCGCGGCGTGCCGCCCCGTGCGGGCATCCAGGACTCCGAGTTGCCGGCGCGTCGTCAACGTGGCGACGTCGTCCGGGCCCAGGAGCGCCGTCTGCAGCGAGTCGGCGCGCTGGAGGTTCAGGGCGGCCGCGTCGTACCTGCCCAGGGCCGTGTAGGTGGTGCCCAGGGTATAGCGGATCGCCGCCTCGACCTCGGGCTGGTCCACGAGCTCGGCCCCCGTGCGTCGCGACGTGTTGGCGAGGATCTCGTCCAGCAGCTTGGTGTCGCGCCCCCGGGCCGTCGCCGGCGTGATGCCGCCGAGCATCGACTGCAGGAACTCGGTGGTCTTCTGCGCCTTGGCGGCCTGCACCGCGGTGCGGTCGCGCTCGCGCGCGAGGCGGCCGGCCTGCACGGTCATGGTCGCCGCGAGCACCGCGAGCATCAGGACCAGCGCCGCGCCGGCCGCGAAGGTCCGCCGGTTGCGCCGCACCAGCTTGCCCAGCCGGTAGCTCGCGCTCGGCGGGCCGGCCGTCACCGGCTCGTTCTGCAGGTGCCGCCGCACGTCCGCCGCCAGCCCGTTCGCCGTCTCGTAGCGCCGGCTGCGGTCCTTCTCCAGCGCCTTCATGGTGATCCAGTCCAGGTCGCCGCGCAGATCGCTGCGCAGACGCTTCGGCGCGCTGCCGTGCGCCGCGGCCACGGTCGTCGCCCGTTCCCCCAGCCCGCTGAACCGCGTGCTCGGCCGCGGCGGATCCTGCTCCCGGATGATCTTGCGGATCGCCTCGTATCCCGCCTGCCGCAGCTGTCGCGGCTCGAACGGCAGCGCGCCCGCGAGCAACTCGTACAGCACCACGCCCAGCGCGTAGACATCCGTGCGCGTGTCGATGTCGTCGTCCGTGAGCGACGCCTGCTCCGGGCTCATGTACTCCGGCGTGCCGATCAGCTGGCCCTGCTCCGTGAACATCGTCAGCTCGGTCAGCCGCTGCGTGGTCGCCTTGGCGATGCCGAAGTCGATGATCTTCGGCACCGGCCGGCCGTCCACCTCTGCCACCAGGATGTTCGACGGCTTCAGGTCGCGGTGGATCACCGCCTTCTGGTGCGCGTGCTGCACGCCCTCGCACACCCGCACGAACAGCTCCAGCCGATCGCGGGTGCTCAGTCGCTTGCGGTTGCAGTAGTCGTTGATCGGCTCGCCCGCGACGTACTCCATGACGAAGTAGGGACGACCCCGCCCCGTCGCCCCCGCGTCGTACACCTTGGCGATGCAAGGGTGGTCCATCAGCGCGAGGGCCTGCCGCTCGGCGTCGAAGCGCGCGATGACCCCCCGCGAGTCCATGCCCGGCTTGATGACCTTCAGGGCAACCCGCCGGCGGATCGGCTCGATCTGCTCGGCCTCGAACACCTCGCCCATGCCGCCCTCGCCGAGGCGGCGCACCAGGCGGTAGGGGCCGATCACGGCGCCGACGTCCTCGCCCGCGGCGGCGGCGGCGGCGCGGTCGATCGGCAGGGTGGCGTCGTCGCGCGGCCTGTCGTCCCGGGGTTCGAAGGGCAGGCTGGCGTCGTCGGACATCGGAGCTCCACTCGTCACGAGCGATGAGGCTGACCGTTATAGGAGATTTTTTGTCTTGTTCATGATAACGGTGGAGCGTATTCGCGCACCCCCGGACGCGCACAGATAGAGAGTTGTGCCCGCGAGATTGTGCATCCGACTCTCTGACGCGCCCGGTCAGCCGGC
>JADHED010000331.1_pt1 | contig 62340 bp, 59 predicted proteins | sample 8952041 | NCBI WGS metagenome assembly JADHED01 (sample SAMN16124423, study PRJNA663239) | bioreactor sludge metagenome | isolation source: sludge (control) | place: India:Bengaluru | collected 2018-09-08 | reverse complement strand
AGTCAGCGATCACCACCCCGGAGCGATCGACCACGGCGAGGCCCTCGGAGAAGATTGGGTTGAGCGGGTGACGCGCGGCCAACCAATCATCCAGGGCACCGCGGTCGGAGAGCAGCTCGAGCGGGAGACCCGCGGCCAGACTCTGCAGAAAGTCCCGTCGCTCCACGACATCTCGGTCGACCTCCGAGGCGACATATCCCGCGAGGGTCTCAAGCTGGGCCGAGATCAGCACCGTGAGCTCGTCACGCAGATACCGATCGAGCAGGACGAAGGACAGGGCGGCATAGACGAGGATGATGGCGACGCCCGCGAGGGCCAGTCGCGCCGCGATGCTGTCTGGGTACGTGAAGAAGGTCATGACATCCGGCGCCAGAGCCGTGCGGACCCAATGAGGATGAGCGTGCCGTCATTGAGGAAGACGGATAGGAAATCCAAGCCCCCCTGAGGGTATCAGATTGGCCCGATACGGGACGGTATCGCGGACGGAATGCGCCGTCAACACGCGGCGGCGGGGCTGACGGACGTTGCGAGCGGTGTAAGTGCGCGCGTTTCCGGGTGCTGGGGCGAACATCCGGGGCGCGGCGCGCCGCCGGGAGACGAGGGGGGCGCTACACCGTCACCTGGCACTTTGGCCTGCGCGACAGATAAAGACTGGGGCCGGGCTCACTCCTAATGACGAGCGCTACCGAAGAGCACAATCCTGTGAATCCTGCTGGTGGCGGTTGATGGAACCCTGCACGCGCAGATAGTTCTGCCGCGCCTGATCGGCATCATGGGCGCGCTCTTTCTCCGAGAAGCGCTTCACGGTGCTCATGGCTTGCCTCATTTCAGTCGTCTGCATCCAATCCGGCAGGGCGAAGCCCCTCATGAAAGTGAGCGGCAGAGTACCTCATGGACTATATTTCCTTAGGGTGCGCCTTGAGACTTATCCCGGCCCCTGGTTCGCCAGGTTCGATCTTAGTTATCGGCTGGGAGATCCAAATCGGATAGGTGCTGAATCTTACGGAATTCTTGGTGTGGCGGAGCTCGGAATCGAGGGCCAGGGGTTTCAGGAAGGATATGAAAAGGTTAATGGTATTTCTGCGCATTGCGATCCTGCTCGCGGTGTCCTGGTTGATGTTCGCGCAAATCCCCTTGCACGTCATTGGCCAACCCGTCAACACCGGGTTGTTGCCGCACGCCAAGGAGGAATCCTTCTTCGCCGGTCTGGCGGACGCCACCGGGCTACCGTATTTCGGGCTGAATGGGTACGCCATCTCGCTGAAGAAGTGGCACCCATTCTCGGCGCGGGAGCAGGCGATCCTGCAAGGGGCCTTCGATGCCGATCTGGACGATCCCCTCGCGGGTGATTGGCGAGACCCCGGGAAAGCCTCACTCCTGAGAGAGTCAGCATGAAGCTCACGTCTCGCTTGCGCTTCGGCGACACCCATGCCTCACCGACGGCGCTACCGCTGCAGACCCTGTGGCTGCTCTCGGTGCTGGTCTTCCTGATCAATTACACCTTTGAAGTGCTCGATTTCAATCATCTGTACGAATCGCAGCAGTTCTTATTGGTCCTGACCCAACTGATCTTGTCCCTTTGGGCGCTGATTGAATGGGCGTTGCTGCGCAAGAGCCAGACGGCCCTGCCCCTCGCGGGTCTTGGTCTGGCCCTGAGCGCCCAGTTCCTGATCGGGCTCACCCGCTTTCCCCTCGGCTGGTTGCTGGAGAGCGGCTTGGCCCAGGTCGAGACCCCCCTGAGCCACTTCGATCTCGGCCTGGCGGTGGTGTATGTACCCCTCAATCTGCTGATGTTTCTGCTCATCAGCAAACTGCTCATCGCCGCCTTCGCTTTCACGGAACGCCAGCGGGCGGTCATGCTCCAGCGCGAGACCGCGACGCGCTTGAGCGCCGAGGAGGAGGTACGCACTCCAAGGGCGCAACTGGAGCGGACCGCTTACGAACTGACCGAAAACATCCCGGTCGGCACCTACACCATGGTGCTCCCCCCGGGGGGCACCATGGCCAAGTTCTCCTTCATGAGCCGGCGCTTCATCGAGTTGACCGGCCTTGATCGCAAGGCGGCGGCCAGCGATCCGTTGAAGGCCTTTGCCTGTGTGCATCCGGACGATTATGCCGCCTGGGTGCAACGCAATGCCGAGACCTTTGCCCGCAAGGAACCCTTCTTTGGCCAGACGCGGATCATTGTCCATGACCAGGTCCGCTGGATCACCGCCGAATCCCGGCCCCGGGCGCTGCCGGATGGCTCGACGGTCTGGGAGGGGGTGCTGATCGATGTCACCGAGCAGGTATTGGCCAAGCAGGCGGCCGATGAGGCCCGTCAGGCCCTCCAGGCCGCCAATGCGGAACTCCAGCGCCTCGCGACCACGGATCGCCTCACCGGGGCCTGGAACCGCACTTACCTCGAAGAGACCCTGGTCGCGGAAATGGGGCGCGCCGAGCGTTACCGGCAACCCTTGTCGCTGCTGATCTTTGATATCGACCATTTCAAGGCGATCAACGACACCCATGGTCACCTGGTCGGCGATGAGGTGCTGATCGAACTGACCCGGCGCGTCCGCGCTCATCTGCGCGCGGTTGATGTCCTGGCGCGCTGGGGGGGAGAGGAATTCGTGTTGCTGCTGCCCCATTGCGGGGCGGTGGAGGCCCGGCGGGTGGCGGACAAACTCCGGGCCCTGGTGGCTGAGCCACCCTTCCCGGTGGCGGGCCAGGTGACGGCCTCCTTTGGTCTGGCGCAATGGCAGCCCGAGGAGCCCCTGGATACCTGGCTCAAACGTGCGGATGATGCCCTCTACGCCGCCAAGGCCGCGGGGCGAAACCGGGTCCGGCTGGCGGAGTGAATGAAAAGTGATCCGCGCTGGCCACCGGTCATTGCTTCCCACACAGGAGATGAATTGTCCCTTCGCCGATCCCCTGCCTGTTAAAGGTCCCTATTTCCGATAGCATCGCGTTGGCCCGCGAGCAGGCCGGCTTGCCCACCCCCGCGGCTGGCGCGCTTGGGGCGATGAGGCCTTGCGGCACGGCACGGAACAACACTCCTGAACGGGGGCTGATGGGTATACTTGCCGCCGGCCCGGTTCAGGGTCGTTAACCGCCTGGAGGGAGTGGCATGACCCAGACTTATGTGGAGAGCGCCGCGGCGGCGCTGGTGGAACTGCGGCAACGGCGGCCGCTGGTCCACAACATCACCAATTACGTCGTGATGGATTTCTCCGCCAATGCCTTGCTGGCCATTGGCGCTTCCCCCGTCATGGCCCACGCCGCCGACGAGGTGCGGGAGATGGTCGCCCTGGCGGGGGCGCTGGTGCTCAACATCGGCACCCTGTCGCCGCCCTGGATCGAGGCCATGTTCGCCGCTGGCCACGCGGCCGGCGCCCGGCGTCTGCCCGTCATCCTGGACCCGGTTGGGGCCGGGGCCACCCGGTTGCGCACGGATACCGCCCTGCGGCTCCTCGACGAGGTCAAGCCGACCATCGTGCGCGCCAACGCCTCGGAGATTCTGTCCCTGGCGGCGGCGGGCGGCGCGACCAAGGGGGTGGACGCGACCCGCGGCGTGGACGAGGCCCGGGATACCGCCATCGCGATCGCTCGCCACGCGGGGGCGGTGGTGGCGGTCACGGGGGCGGAGGACTTCGTCACCGATGGCGAACGCCGGTTGCGGGTGGGCAACGGCCACCCCCTCATGGCGCGGGTGACGGGGACCGGTTGCGTCTGCTCCGCCCTGGTCGGCGCCTTTGCCGCGGTGGAACCCGACGCCCTGCGGGCGACCCTCGCCACCCTGATCGTCTACGGCATCGCTGGCGAGCTGGCGGCGGAGGGCGCTCCCCGGCCGGGCACCTTCCGCACCCGCCTCATCGACGCCCTCGATGCCGTCACGCCGGAGGAGGTGATGGCCCGGGCGCGGTTGACGGCTGAATGAACCCAACTTTTCGCAGGGGTACTTATGCCTGGCCTGACCAATGGGCTCTAGCGTGACCGGCGCTGAGATGTCGCGGCCCGTCGATTATTCCCTCTACCTGGTGACCGACCGCTGCCTGGCCTTGGGCCGGGGGCTGGTCGAGGTCGTCGGTGCCGCCGTGCAAGGCGGCGTCACGGTGGTCCAGATCCGTGAAAAGGGGGCGGGTACCCGCGAGTTTCTGGCCCTGGCCCAGGCGTTGAAGACCCTGCTGGATCCCCAGGGCATTCCCCTGATCGTCAATGATCGCCTTGACCTGGCCCTGGCCTGCGAGGCGGCCGGGGTGCATCTGGGCCAGGAGGATCTGCCCTGCGACCTCGCCCGCCGCTTGCTCGGGCCGGAGCGGTTGCTCGGGGTCTCGGTGAGCACCCCGGAAGAGGCGCGCCAGGCGGAGGCGGCGGGCGCGGATTATCTGGGCGTGAGCCCGATCTTCGTCACCCCGACCAAGCAGGATACCCCGGCGGCCACGGGGCTGGCCGGACTGAGGCTGATCCGCGCCGTGACCGCGCTGCCCCTGGTCGCCATCGGTGGCCTCTCCACGGCCAACGCCGCGGAAGTCATGGCGGCGGGGGCCGATGGCATCGCCGTGGTGAGCGCCCTGATGGCCGCGGCGGACCCGCGGGAGGCGGCGCGGGCATTGAGAAGCGCCATCGCGCTGCATCATTGCCGTTCCTGAAGCCGCTGGCTAACCCGGGATCAGGGCCTTGGCCAACGGCTTCAGCCGACAACCCCCGAGTGCTGGCCCTGATCCTGGACAAGACAAAAAGCAGCATGAGCGGGCCGAGATGGCCAGACCGGGGAGCCAGCCGCTAAGCGGCCAGAATGGCCAGGGTGGCCACTCCCGTTAAAGTTGGCGGGGAATATAAACGTAGGTGGCGGGGACGTTGGCGCCGACGACATCGAACCGCTGGGTGCCCCAATAGTTGCCCAGGTTGACGGTCTGACCGGCGGGATAGGTGCCGATCTTGACCTGGTTGCCGGTCACCTCGTAGCTGCCGCTGCCCGGCGGCATCTGCAAGCTGACCTGGCACGGTGAGGTGGCGCAGGTGCCCGTATCGCCGGGCTTGACAGTGATGCTGATGCTCCCCGAGGGGTCGTTGGGGGAAGAGGCGCAACCGCCGACCAGGGCGAGGGCGGTCGCCAGGGCGAAGCCCAGGACCGGCGTCAGGCCCCCTCTGGCGGGGGAAAAGGCTGCTTGGGCGCGGGCCAGGGCGGGATGCGAGGGATCTTGGGACATGGTGTAATTCTCGGCGCCAAGGTGAATGGTGCCCCCAAAGATAAGCGCATTCCTCCCGCGCGTCATCCGCGGCGGGGTGGGCGACCTGGGCCCTGGGTAACCGTCCAGTCCCCCTCTCCCCCGCCGGGGGGAGGGAGTAGGAGCAGTGGATTAGCTCCGGGGCTTGATGGGTCCCCAACCGTTGGGAAGGGACATCATGGACCACCACCAGCTTACGGCCGGCATCCACATGAGCAGGTTCGAGGCCATGAGGGCGGAATACATGGCGCGGTTTCTGGTTTGGGTGTCAGTCACGACGGATACTCCTCAAACGGCCTGGGATACAACATTTCCGGACTGTCCAATGGAGACATCATGCCAAAATGCCCTCCCCGGCGTTCTGACATGTTCTGACCTTTCCGTCCCGCCTCCCCTGATGATCGCTGGTCGGTCGGCGGGCAAAAAAAAGCCCGGCGGGGAGCCGGGCCATGAAGTCTCAAGATGAGAGAGACAAGGAGGAGTTGGTCAGGGACCGAAAAACGGGAGGGCGGAGGGGGACCGCCATCCAGCCTGAGATACCGCGCCTGAGTCCCATCCGGGGACTGCGGCGAATGAGTGCATCATGCCAAAAAGCCTGATCCGGTGTTCTGACAAGTTCTGACATGAACGCTTGGCGCGACAGGGTTCCTGATTGCTTGAGATGGCCATGGCCCCGCATGCGCGGGCCGGGATTCAGCGCGGTGCTGGTCCTGGGCCTGCTGTGCCTGAGTCTGCTGTCCCTGAGTCCAGTGTCCTTGAGTCAAGTTTCCCTGGCGACCGGGGAAGGGGCAGGGGTTTACCCCCGGGACCCCGCCGCGCCCGGCATCCTCATCGGCGACACCCGGCAAGGCATCGGACCCGTCAACCGGTTCGACTTGTTGGAGGACCCTGGCCTGAGTCTGGACCTGGATGCCGTCCTGGCCCTGCCGGACAGCCGCTGGCAAGCAAATCCCCACTCGGCTATCCAGGTCGGGTTCAGCACCTCCGCCTGGTGGGTGAGATTCAGCCTCACGAATCAGACCGGGCAAGACCAGCGCCGGGTGCTTCAGGTGGACTGGCCCTTGCTGGATTGGGTGGACCTATACCAGCTCCATGGCGCTGAGGTGGTGGGCAGTTGGCAGACCGGGGATCAGCGTCCCTTCGCCACCCGTCCCCTGGAGACCCGTGACTTTGCCTTCCCCTTGTACCTGCCGGCGGGCGAGACCCACCGGATCCTGATCCGGCTGGCCCTGAGTGACGGCCTGTTCCGACCGATCGGGCTGCGTCTCTGGGAGGTCCGGGCCTTTCAGACCGCCAGTCAGTGGGGCAATATCCTGGGGGGTGCCTACTGTGGCGCCCTCCTGGCCTTGCTGCTCTATCACCTGCTGCTGTTCCTTTCCACCCGTCACCGTAACTTCTTTTTTTACGCCCTCTACCTGGCCCTGATGCTGACCTGGAATCTGGGCCTGCTCGGCTATGGCTATCAGTACCTGTGGCTGGACCAGTCCTGGTGGAACAACCAGTTCCACCTGCTGCTGTCCTGGTTGGCCAGTCTGGGCGCCACCCTCTTTGTCGTCCATTTCCTGGAGACCCGCCGTCGCGCCCCCTGGCTGCATTGGCTCATCCTGGGGCTGACGGCGGTCATGACCCTGCCGGTCCTGGTCAAGGTGGCCAGCTATTCCGGCTGGACCCCGCATTTGCCGTCGCTCTATGCCGGCTATCTGTTCACCAGTTGGGTTCTGGTCCTGGCGTACCTGGTCGGGGGCGTCCTGGCCGTCCTTCAGGGCTTCCACCCCGCGCGCTGGTTCGTCCTGGCCTGGTCCTTCCTGGTCCTGGGGGTGTTGGTCAACGGACTGGGCTACCTCCCTGGCCTGATTCCCCGCAATCTCTGGACCGCGAACAGCCTGAATATCGGCAGCACCCTGGAAATCATCCTGCTGGCCCTGGCGCTGGGCAGTCGCTTCAATCTGCTGCGGGACGAAAAGCTGGCGGCGGAACGCCGGACGGCGGAGTTGCGGGCCGCCCATGCCGCGACCCTGGAACATGAGGTGAACGAGCGCACCCGGGAATTGCGCCAGGCCATGGCGCAGGTCCAGGCCGCCCTGGAACAGGAACGGCGGGTCCAGGCCGAGTTGCGTGAATTTCTGGCCACGGTCTCCCATGAGCTGCGCACGCCCCTGGCGGTCATCGACACCATCGCCCAGAACCTGGAGCTCGACGGTGAGCAGGCCGATGAGGAGACCCGCGCCCGCTACCATCAGATCCAGCAGGTCAGCGCCCGCATGGCGCACCTGCTGGACGGCTATCTCGACGAGGGGCGCTTCACCCTCCTGCGCCAGGGGGCGGAGCGGATCCCCTGTGACCCGCGGTTGCTGCTGGAGGATGCCGCCCAGGCGGCGCGGACCCTGGCCGAGGGCCACCCGTTACGGGTGGAAGCGGAGGGGCTGCCCCAGGCCTTCCCCTGCGATCCGGAACTGACCCGCCTGGCCCTGCGCAACCTGGCGGACAACGCGGTGAAATACACCCCGCCCGGGACCCGGGTGGTGCTGCGGGGCCAGCGCGCCGGCCGCCGGGCCAGCGATGGGATCTGGCTGGAGGTCAGCGACGAAGGGCCCGGTCTGGCCCCGGAGGCGCTGGCGGACCTGTTCGAGCCCCTGGTGCGCGGCCCTACGGCCGGCGGCAAGCCCGGGAAAGGCCTGGGGCTCTATCTCGCCCGGCGCATGATCCAGACCCAGGGTGGGACCCTGACGGTCACCAGTGAACCCGGCCAGGGCTGCCGGTTCCGGATCTGGCTGCCGGGGTGAGGTTGCGGACGCGTCGGGGATGGTCAGATGGTCTGCCCACCGCGCCTTGGTCAGAGCCGCTGGATGAGGGCGCCGAAGCTATAGCCGTGCCGGTATTCGGTCTTGAGGGGGAGCTCCTCACCGGATTCCTCCTGCCAGCGATGCCGAAGGCGGCTGACCAGCTTATCCAGTCGCCGCCGGTCATAGTCCAGCCAGTCGAAGCCCAGGGCCTCGACCAGGGTGCGCTGGGTGATGACCTCCCCAGGGTGGGCGCCAAGGAGATCGAACAGGGTCATCTCCGGCACGGAAAGGGGCAGGCTGAAACCGTCTGGCGCAATGAGCAGCCGCCGTTGGCGGTCGAGACGCCAGCCGACCCCCAGGCGGCGCAGCAGGGCGTCGATGATGGCCGCCAGTTCGACGAGCCGGAAGGGCTTGACCAGATAGTGATCGGCCCCGGCGGCCAGGCCCTGCAACCGGTCCTGGATCGCCCCCCGCGCCGTGAGCATGAGGATGCCCACCCGGGGATGCTCCTGGCGCAGGCGTTGCGCGGCCTCCTCGCCGCTGCCATCCGGCAGCATGAGGTCGAGGATGGCGATGTCCGCCAGGGGCATCAGGGGCCAGAATTCGGCCAGGGTGCAGGCCTGGACCACCTCATGGCCACGTTTGCTCAGGAACGCGGCCAGCTCCTTGCGCAGCAGGGTTTCGTCTTCGAGCAGGGCGATACGGGCCATGCCGGCATTTTACAGTAGAATGCCGGCCATTCGATTCGCGGGGGAGAAGCCAATGGAGATACTGCACGGCACCACCATTCTCTCGGTGCGCCGGGGCGGCCAGGTGGTCATCGGTGGCGACGGTCAGGTCAGCCTGGGGCAGACGGTGATGAAGGGCAACGCCCGCAAGGTGCGCCGCCTCTATAAGGAGCGGGTGCTGGCGGGCTTCGCCGGGGCGACGGCGGATGCCTTCACCCTCTTCGAACGTTTCGAGGGCAAGCTGGAGAAGCACCAGGGCCACCTGACCCGCTCCGCCGTCGAACTGGCCAAGGACTGGCGCATGGACCGCATGCTGCGCCGGCTGGAGGCCATGCTGTTGGTCGCGGACCAGACCGCCTCACTGATCATCACCGGGACGGGCGACGTGCTCGAGCCGGAGCAGGGGCTGATGGCCATCGGCTCCGGCGGCTCCTTCGCCCAGGCGGCGGCGCGGGCCCTGCTGGAGGCCACCGAACTGTCGGCGCGGGAGATCGTCGAAAGGTCCCTGCATATCGCCGCGGATATCTGCGTCTATACCAACCATAACCTGACCATCGAGGAACTGGGCCCGGCCTGACCCACCCCCGATCCTTCACCAGGAAGCCTTCCCCCATGTCGGACATCACCCCGCAACGTATCGTCGCCGAGCTCGACAAGCACATCGTCGGTCAGGAGGAGGCCAAGCGCGCCGTGGCCGTGGCCCTGCGCAACCGCTGGCGCCGCGCCCAGATCCCGGAGCCCATGCGCTCGGAGATCACGCCCAAGAACATCCTCATGATCGGCCCCACCGGCGTCGGCAAGACCGAGATCGCCCGCCGTCTGGCCAAGCTGGCCGACGCCCCCTTCATCAAGGTCGAGGCGACCAAGTTCACCGAGGTGGGCTACGTGGGGCGGGACGTGGAGTCCATCGTCCGCGACCTGGCCGACACGGCGGTCAAGATGGCGCGCCAGCGGGCCATGGAGGGGCTGCGCGATCAGGCCCAGGCCGCCGCCGAGGAGCGGGTGCTCGACGCCCTGCTGCCGCCACCGTCCAACTTCGAGGAGGACAGCCGGGGTGCCGGGGCCTCCAGCGCCACGCGGGAGAAGTTCCGCGACAAGCTGCGCCGGGGGGAACTGGACGAGCGCGAGGTGGAGATCCAGGTCAGTGCCTCGCCCATTGGCGTCGAGATCATGGCCCCGCCGGGCATGGAGGACATGACCAGCCAGCTCCAAAGCCTGTTCCAGAATCTGGGCCGCGATCGCACCAAGCGGCGCAAGCTCAAGGTGGCGGACGCCATGAAGCTGCTGCGCGACGAGGAGGCGGCCAAGCGCGTCAACGAGGAGGAGTTGAAGCTGCGCGCCTTGGAGGGGGTGGAACAGCAGGGCATCGTCTTCCTCGACGAGATCGACAAGGTCTGCCGGCGCTCCGACCACAGCAGCGGCGCCGATGTCTCCCGGGAGGGCGTCCAGCGCGATCTGCTGCCCCTGGTCGAGGGCTGCGCCATCTCCACCAAGCATGGGGTGGTGCGCACCGACCACATCCTGTTCATCGCTTCCGGGGCCTTCCATCTGGCCAAGCCCTCGGACCTGATCCCCGAACTCCAGGGCCGTCTGCCCATCCGCGTCGAACTCAAGGCCCTGAGTACTGAGGACTTCATGCGCATCCTCACCGAGCCCGACGATTCGCTGACGGAGCAGTACAAGGCCCTGCTGGCCACCGAGGGGGTCAATCTGGAATTCACGGCTGACGGCATCCGCCGCATCGCCGAGGTCGCCTGGCAGGTCAACGAACGCACCGAGAACATCGGCGCCCGCCGCCTGCACACGGTGCTGGAGCGGCTGCTGGAGGACGTCTCCTTCAACGCCGCGGAGATGGATCGGGTGACGGTCACCATTGACGCGGCCTATGTCGACCGCAATCTGTCGGAACTGGCCGCCAACGAGGACCTGTCGCGTTACATCCTGTGAGGCGAATGGGCTCGGGACAGTGAGTGATATCGCCCAGCCATTGGCGGCCTCGCGGATCGGGTAGCGTCCCTACCCCCTCATGAAGAACCCCTCATGCCCCCCGAGGTAACCCCATGCCCACCCCCACCGAGATCAATTTCCACCGCCAGTCCAAGGTCCTCGAACTGACCTTCGACGACGGTTCTCACTTCAACCTGCCCTGCGAATTCCTGCGCGTTTACTCGCCCTCCGCCGAGGTTCAGGGTCATGGCCCGGGCCAGCGGGTGCTCCAGGTCGGCAAGGAGGAGGTGAACATCGACCGCATCGAACCCGTCGGCAACTATGCCGTTTGCCTGCACTTCGACGACGAGCACAACACCGGTATCTACTCCTGGGATTACCTCTACCGCCTGGGCCAGAATCAGGAGGGGCTGTGGAAGGAGTATCTGGAGGAGTTGGAGAAGGCCGGTCAGCAGCGACGGAAGCCTTCCTGATCCCGCCCGCGCTTGCTGGACGCCTTCCTCGCCTTCTGGCGCCGCCACGGTCAGCCCTTGCTCGCCAGCGCCCCCTATCACGAGATCGCTCCCCACCTGGTGCGGATGGCCTTCCTGCACCGGGTCGCCAACGGCGAGGGCACCCTGGAGCGGGAGTATGCCATCGGCGCTGGCCGCGCGGACACCGGGCCGATGACCTTGAAACCGCCGTCAAGGCTAACGTCGCCTTCCTTGCGAACCACCGCCTGGCCCAGCAGATCCCGGATGATGGTGACGAAATCGGAATAGACCAGGTTCTAGTCCATGCCAAGCTTGCGGGCGAAACCCTGGACCGCTCAAGCGCTCGCCCCGCTACCTGGTCGCCTACGGCGACCGCGGTCTTGTTCGCCTTGGCCTTCTGCGCCGCCAGCTCGGTCAGGTAGTCATCGAGCCGAGTCAGCACGCGCGCTTGGTAGTCGAGGTCACGAAGGGGCATCGCGAGATCCACCCTCGGTCGAGTCGAGCAGGCGGGCGACTTGCGTCAGTAGTGCTTCCACCTCGGCGACGATGGCAAGACGATCCAGCGCCTCTTCCTCGTCGGGATCACCGGCTTCGTAACGGGCCTGAACCGCATAGGGCGTAAAGCGGTCGAGCTCTTGAAAGGCGTCAACCTCGGCGCCGCTCTGCCGCAGGAACGAGAGCAGCCGCGGAAGGTCGTGCGTCAGCGGATACCGCATGCCGCGCAAAGCGAGCCAGGCCTTGAGCGCTTTCTCTACTGCTTGTTGTGCATGGAAGCCGTATATCGAGTCCGCCACCTGCGGCAGATCAACCATGGCCGTTAGTGCGTCATGGTCCCGGCGGGCCATCTGGAGCATGGAGGCCGCGTGCTCAAGCATCGCCATACAACAGCCGTCCTTCGCGGCAGGCGCGTGCCGCCACATGATTGCGCTCGTCTCGCCAGCCCTCGATTTCGTCCCGGCTATAGAGCAGCAGATCCTTCGATGCCGGCAGAGCGCCGAGTGCCCGATACAGCCGCGCCGCCTCCTTGATCCGGCTACGACCGGGGCCGAACGGCTCGCGCTCGATAACCAGCAGGTCGATATCGGAATCTGGGCGCGCATCGCCACGGGCGCGGGAGCCAAACAGGATGATTGCCTCAGGATCGGCCTCACGCACGATGATCTCCACCATCTGGCGCAGCAGCTCGGGCTCGGGAAGTCCGTTGTCTTCCGGCCCGATATGGCTGTATGCCGGCGTTGTCGTGGTCCTCATCCGTCAGCGCTCCAGCCCGTCCTCGACGCCAACGGGGTTGCTAGACAGCCATTCCTGCATCATCGGGCTGTTGACGTTGTCGTTGTAGCACCAGCCCTCGTTGCCGGTGTTGTAGGGCGGGTCGATGAAGATGCAGTCCACCTTGCCGGCGTACAGCGGCAGCAGCGCCTTCAGGGCATGCAGATTGTCGCCGTGGATGATCAGACTGCCGTCGAGGCTCGGCGTGCCGATGGAGCGTCCCGCATGCGGGACCAGCGGGCGATATGGCACCGCCGGGTGATGGTTGTAGACGAACTCTTTGCCTTTGCAGAACTGTTGCGGCATGGCGAGCCTCGATCAGCGGAGGATTGCGTGTGGGCCGGTGGCCGCGCTCTGGGTGTAACCGGTGCCCGATCCGGTTCCGGCAGGCAGATATCAGGTTGGGGCGATTGTCTCATTGCCCTAGGAACCCGTCCAATTGGCACCGGCGGGTCGGAGCGCTCATGGCTGGCCGATGGCAATGTGCTCGTCGCTCACCCAGAGGAGGGAAGCGGCCCGTCGCGGCATAAATGTCGCAGCATAAAGCTTCCGTCGTTGGCCGCCTGGTCAGCCCGGCTGTTAGAGTAGGCCATGCTGCAAGTTACCCCAGACCTCTGGCTGCCGGAGTCCGATCTCGAAGAGCAGTTCATCCGCGCGCCGGGGCCGGGCGGGCAGAACGTGAACAAGGTTGCCACCGCCGTGCAACTGCGCTTCGATGCCGCGCGCTCGGCGGCGCTGGCGGAGGATGTGCGTCAGCGCTTGCTGCGGCTGGCCGGGCGGCGGGCGGATCGGGACGGCGTCATCACCATCGAGGCGAAGCGTTTTCGTACCCGAGAGCGCAATCGTGAGGATGCCCGTGAGCGACTGGCAGGCCTGATCCGGCAGGCCATCCATCGGCCCAAGCCGCGGATCGCCACCCGGCCAACGCGCGCCTCGCGTGAACGGCGGCTGGCGGCCAAGCGGCTCCTGGGCCAGCGCAAACAGCAGCGCCAGCGCTCGGATGAGGATTGATTTTCCCTGGTGTTGGTATGGGCTGGCCCGGCTTGCCTCTGGCGAGTCAGGGCCGGATACTATGCCCATGCCATACGCCTCCACCCTCGCCAATCATTTCCTCATCGCCATGCCCGGGCTGCGGGACCCCAATTTCTCGCGCACCGTGACCTACATGTGCGAGCACACGGACCAGGGCGCCATGGGGATCGTCATCAACCGTCCTCTGGAGATTCGCCTCGGCGAGATCCTGGAGCAACTGGATATCGAGGTCACGGACCCGAGCGTCATCGACACCCCGGTCTATCTGGGTGGTCCGGTGCAGACCGACCGTGGCTTTGTGCTTCATTCCGAGGGCGAGACCTACGACTCGACCCTCAGCGTCGCCCCCAATATCTGCGTCACCACCTCCCGGGACATCCTGGAGGCCATCGCCGCCGGCAAGGGGCCGGCCTGGCGACTCGTCGCCCTGGGTTACGCCGGCTGGGGCGGTGGCCAGTTGGAGCAGGAGATGGGTACCAACGCCTGGCTGAGCGGGCCGGCGGATAACGACATCATTTTCCGGCTGCCCGCCGGGCGGCGCTGGCAGGCGGCGGCCTCCCTGCTGGGGGTGGATCTCAATCTGATGAGCGCCGAGGTCGGCCACGCCTGAATGGCCAGCGGTACCCTGATCGGTTTCGACTTTGGGCCGCGCAAGATCGGCGTGGCCATCGGTCAGACCATCACCGCCACCGCCGCCCCCCTGACCACCCTGCGCAGTCACGACGACCGCCCCGACTGGCCGCGTATCGAGGCCCTGATCCGGGAATGGCAGCCGGAGGCCGCCGTGGTCGGCCTGCCCTTCAACATGGACGACACCGAGACCGCCATCGCCCCCCTGGCGCGGCGCTTCGCCCGCCAGATCCAGGGGCGTTTTGGCCTGCCGGTGCACCTGGTGGACGAGCGCCTGACTACACTGGCGGCGCGCCAGATTCTGGGGCGCAAGGCGACCTCCCGCGAGGTGGTCGATGCCATGGCGGCCAAACTCTTGCTGGAGACCTGGTTAAGTGAGCGACACTGAAGTCTATGCCGATGCCGCGAACCTGGAGGCCGTCATCGCCCGCATGGGCGCCGCCCTGCAGGACAAGCTGACTCAGCGCGGCATCCTCGATCCCCTCATGGTCGGCATCCACACCGGCGGCGTCTGGGTGGCGGAGCGCCTGCACCGCATCCTGATGCTGGACGAGCCCCTGGGCGTGCTGGACATCTCCTTCTACCGCGATGATTTCAGCCGGATCGGCCTGCACCCCCAGGTGCGCCCTTCCCATCTGCCGGTGGAGGTGGACGATCGCCATATCATCCTGGTGGATGACGTCCTCCAGACCGGCCGCACCATCCGCGCCGCCCTCAACAGCCTTTTCGACTACGGGCGTCCGGCCTCGGTGATGCTGGCGGTGCTGGTGCGCCGCGGCGGGCGTGAACTGCCCATCGCCGCGGATGTCACCGGCCTGGACCTCAAGCAGGAGTTGGATCGGGATGGCCGTCTGCAAGTCAAGCTGACCGGTCCCGAGCCCCTGGCCTTGGTCCTGGGGCGCCGTTCTCTGACCCCTTGAGCACTCCGTTTAGCCGTCCGGTCGCCAGGACCTGATCCCGGCGAGCGGGCGAGGTTGCCGCCCGGGCGACCGCGAGCGGAACGCGACCTGGAGATCTTCCAGGAAAGCGCCCGGGAAATCGCCCCAAAATTTCTTCCAGGATATCGCCTAAGCTAATTGCCCGACACCTCTCAGCAGTATCCCGTCGCCACCCATCATGCCTCCCCCGAATATCCAGCTCGACGATCACGGCCACCTCAAGCACTTCCTTACTCTGGAGGGGTTGAGCCGGGAGCTCCTGATCAAGATCCTCGACAAGACCGAGGGCTTCCTGGGCGTCGCCCGCCAGGCGGTGAAGAAGGTCCCCTTGTGCCGGGGCAAGACGGTCGCCAACCTCTTCTTCGAGACCAGCACCCGCACCCGCACCACCTTCGAGCTGGCGGCCAAGCGGCTGTCGGCGGACGTGCTGACCCTCAATATCGCCGCCTCCTCCACCTCCAAGGGTGAGACCCTGCTCGACACCCTGCGCAACCTGGAGGCGATGCACGTCGATATGTTTGTGGTGCGCCATGCCGAGAGCGGGGCGGCCCACTTCATCGCCCAGCACGTGGCCCCCGGGGTGAGCGTCATCAACGCCGGGGACGGACGCCACTCCCACCCGACTCAGGGCATGCTGGACATGTTCACCATCCGCCGGCACAAGGGGGATTTCGGCCCGCTCACCGTGGCCATCGTCGGCGACATCCTGCACTCGCGGGTGGCCCGCTCCCAGCTCGCGGCCCTCAGGACCCTGGGCGCCGGCGAGGTGCGCATCATCGCCCCGCGCACCCTGCTGCCGGCCGAGCCCGAATCCCTGGGGGCGCGGGTCTTCCATGATCTGCGCGCGGGGGTGCGCGACGCCGACGTGGTCATCATGCTGCGCCTGCAGCGCGAGCGCATGCGCGGCGCCATGCTGCCCAGCGAGCACGAGTACTTCCAGCTCTTCGGCCTCACCGAGGAGCGCCTGGCCACCGCCAAGCCGGACGCCATCGTCATGCACCCCGGGCCCATCAACCGCGGGGTGGAGATGGACTCCCAGGTCGCTGACGGCCCCCGTTCGGTGATCCTGGAGCAGGTCAGCAACGGCATCGCCGTGCGCATGGCGGTCATGGCCCTGTGCATTGGTACCCAGAACCGACTCGCGCAGGCCGACAGCCATGACTGAAGCCACCCCCAGCACCGCCCCCAGCGCTACCCCCAGTACCGGTACCGCCGCCGGTAAGGCCACCAGTACCGCCGCTAGTAAGGCTAGCATTATCGCTTCCGCCACCACTGCCCCCGGCATCCCTCCAGAATCCCCGCCCGAGCTGGCCCCCGCCATCGCCCTTGGCAATACCTCGGGCATCCCTCCGGCTATCGCCCCCGGCCTGGTGGCTAGTCGCGTCAGCATCCGCCACGGGCGGCTCATCGACCCCGCCAACGGTATCGACGACCTCCTCGATCTGCACCTTGCCGATGGCAAGGTCCTGGCGGTGGGCGAGGCGCCGCCGGGCTTCGAGCCGGAGCGGGTCCTGGACGCCACCGGCCAGGTGGTGTGCCCGGGTCTCATTGACCTCTGCGCCCGGCTGCGGGAACCAGGTCAGGAGCATAAGGGCACCATCGCCAGCGAGACGGCCGCGGCGGCGGCGGCCGGGATCACCAGCCTCTGCTGCCCGCCGGATACCATGCCCATCATCGACACCCCGGCGGTGGCCCAGCTCATCACCCGCACCGCGGCGCTGGCGGGCAAGGCGCGGGTAGTGCCCGCCGGCGCCCTCACCCAAGGCCTGGCGGGCGAGCAGCTCAGCGAGATGGCCACCCTGCGCCAGGCCGGTTGCGCCGTCATGTGCCAGGCCGAGAGTCCCATCATCAACACCCTGGTGCTGCGGCGGGCCATGGAGTACGCCGCCACCTTCGGCCTGACCGTCATCATGCGCCCGGAGAACCCCTTCCTGCGCGACAACGGCTGCGCCCACGAGGGGCGGGTCAGCGCCCACCTGGGGCTGCCGGGCATCCCTGAGGCAGCCGAGACGGTGGCCCTGGCCCGTGACCTGGAGGTGGCCAAGCAGACCGGCGCCCGGGTCCATTTCCGCGCCCTGTCCTGTGCCCGCTCCCTGGAGAAACTGGCCGCGGCCCAGGCCCGGGGCATCGCCGTCAGCGCCGACGTCAGCGCCCATCAGCTCATCCTCACCGAGGACGACTTGGAGGGTTTCAACAGCCAGTGTCACCTGAATCCGCCCCTGCGCACCGCCGCTGATCGCGACGCCCTGCGGGAGGCGGTCCGCACGGGTTTGGTGACGGCCGTCTGCTCCGACCATCAGCCCCACGAGCCGGATGCCAAGCTGGCGCCCTTCCCCAGCACCGCCCCGGGCATGGCGGCCCTGGAGACCCTGCTGCCCCTCTTGTTGCGCTTGGTCGCCGCGGGCGTTCTGGACCTGCCCACCGCCATCGCCCGGCTCACCTGCGGCCCCGCCGCCATCCTGGGTCTGCCCCTGGGTAACCTGGCCCCGGGGCGGGCGGCGGATGTGTGCGTCTTCGATCCCGAAGCCAAGTGGCGGGTGGGTCCCAAGACCTGGCTAAGCCAGGGGCGCAACACCCCCTTCTGGGGCGAGCGGTTCAAGGGGCGGGTGACCTGGACCCTGCTGGGTGGCCAGATCGTCCATGAACGGCGACTTTGAGGGGTAGGCCGCCGCGACACCGCGCGGTCAGCAGGCCGTCCGCCGTCGCCGCCCCAGCCCCTCTTGTCGGGTACCCCGGCTGATCTGCGTCTCATCGCGGGTACCCCGGTTGACCCACGTCGTGCGGTGTCCCTCCCGGTAGCCAGACCCCGTGATCTTCCTTCATCTTGAATGCGACCCAGCCCGAGCCCCCTCATGAGCGCTGCATCCCATCGCGATACCCTCTTCGTCGAGGAGACCGAGGTCCTGAGCCACGAGGCCTTCGCCGGCGACCAGTACCTGATGCGCCTCTGGTCTCCGGAGTGCGCCCAGCGCGCCCGCCCCGGCCAGTTCGTCCATCTCACTTGCGACCCCGCCCTGCCCTTGCGGCGGCCCCTCTCCCTGATGCGGGTCAATCCGCGGGAGAGCTGGATCGAGATCCTCTACAAGGCGGTGGGGGAGGGGACGCGGCTCCTGGCCCGGCGCAAGCCCGGCGACCGGATCAGTTCCATCGGCCCCATCGGCAATCCCTTCCAGGTCCATGCCGACCGGCCACGGCCCCTGCTCATCGGCGGCGGGGTGGGCATGCCCCCCATGGTCTTCCTCGCCGATAGCCTGCGCGGGACGCCCGGGTGCAAGCCCTTCGTCATCCTCGGTTCCGAGGTGCCCTTTCCCTTCCCGGCCCAGCCCAGTCAGTTCCTGGTTCCGGGCCTGCCGCCGGGGGTCATTGCCGCCATGCCCTTGCTGGACGACTGGGGGATTCCCAGCCGTCTCGCCAGTCTCCAGGGCTATCCCGGTTGCTTCCAGGGCTACGTCACCGACCTGGCCCGGGTCTGGCTCCAGGGCCTGGACGCCGAGGCCCTGGCGGAGGTCGAGGTCTTCGCCTGTGGTCCCCACCCCATGCTGGCGGCCGTGGCCGCCCTGGCCCGTGACTTCGACCTGCCCTGCCAGGTCTCCCTGGAGGAGTTCATGGCCTGTGGCGTCGGCGGCTGCGCCGGCTGTGTGGTCGAGGTCAGGACGCCCGAGGGGCCGGCCATGAAGCGCGTCTGCGTCGATGGCCCGGTGTTCGACGCCCGGACGGTGTTCTGATTCGCCTGACGATCAGCTTGGCCGGCCTCTTTATGCCCGCGCAAGCTCGGCGGTCCCCACGCCGCCCCCGCCCGGGTTGGAGGCGGTTCGTCAATGGGTGTATTACCCATTGCAATCAATGTTCGGTTTTCCCGGGTCGGGTGGCATCCGGCGGGGGACGCCGTGCATCCGTCCCTGGAGGCTCGGGCATGGCATCCCTGCTATGCACGCCCCCCAGATGCCCCCCGACCCTCCGCAACCAAGCCGAAAACACCGTGGTATCCGTTAAAAATGGATGCAAATGGGTGTAGTACTGGTTCCTCAGGAGATGCTGGCCGATTAGCCGGATCGCGGCTCAGTGGGAAGAAAAAGGATTGATCGGGCCCCCTGCTTAAGAAAAAATGAGCGGACGCCTCAAAAATTAACAAAAAGCCCGCTCAGGACAGAAAAAATTGCCATCGGTCGGCTACGCCCACCTGCTTCAGCAACTCCCTCTCTCCGCCTTTGCCCCGGAGCGACCGGCCAGGGTGGCATCGGTGATGCGGGTGACCGCTACGGTGGATGCCATCCTCGTACCCGCCCATGTGGCGCCCACCGGCGACGATCCGCTGGAGCATGTGCTCTTTGCCCTCAAACACGAGGGCATTCAACTACAGATCCTCGCCCAGGCCCTGCGCCACATCCCGGATGCGGTCATCCGTGATGCCGTCCGCCGCACCCCCTCGGGCAGCTATATCCGCATGGCCGGCTTTCTGTGGGAGGCATTCAATCGGCGGACACTGGACGACCTGCCCGCCATTACCGGCCCCACGGTCAAGTTGTTCGATCCCCGTCGTTACCTCACCGGGCCCGTGCGGCGCGATCCCCGCTGGCGGGTCAGTTTCAACGGGCTTGGCTCGCTGCAATACTGCGCCACCGTAGCCCGTACGCCATCGATCGAGGATCTGCTGAGCTATGACATCCTGGCGCGGGCACAGGCATTCCTCGCGGAACTGGGCCCGGCCGCTACCGATCGCGCCCTGTCCTGGGCCTATCTGCACGAGACGGAGAGTTCCTTCGCCATCGAGCGCGAGACACCCGGCGCCGACAAAGCCGAGGCTTTCGTCTCTTTGTTGCGGCAGGCGCATCAGCGACGCCCATTGGACGAAAGCTACCTGGTGGAATTACAGAATGCCGCCATCACCAATCCATTCGACAAGGCGGCCGCCTTCCGTCACCAGCAAAACTGGCTGCGCGGCCCTCTGCGGGGCGCGGCCGGAATCACCTATCTCCCGCCACCCCCTCAGTGGGTGCCGGGACTGATGGCAGAACTCCTGGCCTTCGCCAACGGTGCAGCCCGAGAGATCGACCCGTTGGTCGCCGCCGCCATCGCCTCCTTCGGTTTTGTCTTCATTCATCCCTTCATGGACGGCAACGGTCGGCTCTCGCGCTTCCTGTTCCATTATGTCCTTGCTCAGTCCGGGCACCTGGAACCTGGCCTATTGCTCCCAGTCTCGGTGGCCATGAAGCGTAACGAAGGGGCTTATCTTGAGGCCTTACAGCATTATTCACGCCCGATGCGTCAGCGCTGGTCGGTGCGCTGGCTTGGGGATGAAGACTATGACTTCCGCTTCCAGGATGATGACAGCCTGTACCGCTACTGGGACGCCACTCCCTGTGTCGAATTCGGGCTGAGCATGGCGCGGCAGGCGCTGGAGAAGGATCTCCGCGAGGAAACCGAGTTTCTGGCGCGCTATGACCGGATCTACAAGGCCATCGACGACCGCTTCGATGTCCGCGGCAGCGACTTGACCACCCTGGTGATCAGCGCCCTGCAAAACCAAGGCATGGTCTCCAATAATCGCCGCAAGCAGTTTCACCTGAGCGTGCCGGAAACCGTTTTCGAGGCCATCGAACAGGTCTGCGCGGAGGTGCTGGCTGGTCCTGGGGATTGATGTCAACCCCCCTCTGACCCTGGCGCGCTTTCGTGCTAGGCTGATCAGCGCGAGTCGTGACCGGGCGGTATCCCGCCCCGTTGCCGAGTCATGTCCGCGCCCGGCAGGGCTCAGCCGAGCGCTCGCCACGCTTATTCGGAGGGGGTTTGGTGCCGGTCCGTTTTGCTTGCTATCGCCTTCGCATTGCCCTGGTGCTGGGCCTGAACCTGAGTCTACTCCTGTCGGGATGCTCGCGGCCGGCCCCACTACGGGTCGGCATCAATCCCTGGATCGGTTACGAGACCCTGCCGCTCGCCGCGCAATTGGGCTGGCTGCCGGAGGGGGTCGAATTGCACGCCACCGCGTCGTTCAGCGCTTCGGCCCAGGCGCTGGCGGAGGGCACCCTCGATGCCGCTGGCTTGACCCTGGAGGAGCTGCTGCTGGCGCGCGCCAGGGGCACCCCCTTGAGCGCGGTCCTGGTCTTCGACGTCTCCGCCGGGGCGGACATGCTCCTGGCGCGCGCCGAGGTCCCGTCGATTGCCAACTTGCGGGGGCGCCGGGTTGGGTTCGAGTCCTCCGCCCTGGGGCCGCTGGTGCTCTCCCGGGCGCTGGCGACCGTCGACCTGACCCTGGCAGATGTCGAGCGCCAACTCATCCCTCCGGAAGAGCAGTTCGCGGCCTGGCAGGAGGGCCGAATCGACGCGGTGGTGACCTATGGCCCGGTCGCCACCCGGCTGGAGCGCGCGGGCGCCCGCCGCCTCTTCGACAGCCGGCAAATGCCCAACGCGATTTTCGACGTGCTCGCCGTGCGCCGGGAGCGCCTCGATCACCCGGCGCTTCCGGGTCTGGTCGAGGCGCATTTTCGCGCCCTGGCCCACCTGGAGCACAACCGCGACGATGCCCTGTACCGTATCGCCCACCGGCATCAGGCCACCTTCGCCGAGGTGCGCGACGCCTTGGCCGGCATCACGCTGCCCGACCTGACCGGTAATCGCGATCTGCTACGCGCACCAGGGCCCTTTTATCCGGTCGCCGCGGATCTGAATGGCCTATTGGTGGCCGAGGGCCTGCTCGCCGTCCCGGGCGTCCCGGCCGATCTGGATGGCCTGACCGAGGAACGCTTCGTGCGGTCTTTGCGGATGAGCACGCCATGACCTCCGGACGCTGGCGGCGGCTTTGCCGCTCATTCCCCCGCACCTCCCCTCTCAGCTTCCCGCTCACCCTCGGGCTTGCGCTGGGCCTCGTGCCAACTTTCATGAGGAGGTGGTCTACCCCCCTGAAAATGAAAGACTTGGCCGTGGCTTTCACGCCAGCTGGCATGAGGCCCCAGGCCACACCCCTGAGCATGAAAGGCTTCCCCGTGAATTTCACGCTAACGATCACCCTCACCCTTGGCCTCACCCTCGGGCTGACGGTGGTGCCAGCAGCCGCGGCGGAGGCCGAGAAGGTCCTGACCTTCGGGATCTACGCCTACCGCCCCCCGGAGATCATGATGCAGCGCTTCGCGCCCCTGGCCAGCTATCTGGACGAGCGGTTGCCGGGGACCCGGGTCGAGCTGAAAGCGATGTCCCAGGACGAACTCGATCAGGCGGTGCGGAGGCATCAGGTCGACCTGGTGCTGACCAATCCGCGGCACTACCTCCAGTTGCGCACCCACAGCCATCTCACCGGCGCCATCGCCACAATGGTGAAACGGGCCTTCGACGGCTCCCCGACACGCAGCCTTGGCGGGGTGATCTTCACCCGCGCCGGACGGGATGACCTCGCTGGGCTGGCCGATCTCGCGGGCCAGCGCGTCGCCATCCCCGGGCCTTATCACACCGGTGGCTACATGGCGCAGCTCTACGAGATCGTTCAGGCGGGGCTGCCGCCGCCGGTCCAGGCCCAGTTCCTGGACGTGGGCAGCCATGACGCCGTGGTGCAACAGGTCCTCAACGGCACCGTCGATGTCGGCTTCATTCGTACCGAGGTACTGGAAGAGCAGGCCGCGGACGGTCGGCTCGACCTGAACCGGATCAAGGTCATCAACCGCCAGGCCCTGGCCGATTACCCCTTCATCAGCTCGACGCGGCTCTATCCGGAGTGGCCCCTGATCGCGCTGCCGACCACCGATGCGCGCACGGTCCGGGAAGTCACCGCAGCCCTGCTCACCCTCGATCCCGAGGGCCCGGTCGCCCTGCAGGCCCAGATCGCCGGTTTCGACCCCCCGACGGATTATCTGCCGATCGAGCAGGCGATGCGTGCCCTCCGCCTGCCGCCCTTCGACCAGCCTTCGCGCTACAGCCTGGCCGATCTGTGGCGCGACTATTGGCTCCAGCTGATCGCCGCGGCCCTCGCGGTGGTGGCGATCCTGGCCTTGAGCCTGTTGTTGTTCCTGCGTAACCGGCTGCTGGAGCAACGCGGTCGGGATCTCCAGGCGCATCAGCGCTTTCTCGCCCTGCGGGTGCGGCGGGACGAGGCCTTGCTCAGGCTCCCCCATCTCGCCGAGGAGCGCGACGAACTCAACTTCATCCAGCGCGCCCAGGAATTCACCGAGGACCTCACCGAAAGCCGGATCGCCTTCATTCACTTCGTCAATGAGGATCAAGACACCATCGAGCTGGTGAACTGGTCGCGGCGCACCCTGGATGGCTACTGCACGGCCGTGGCTGACCGCCATTATCCGGTGCGGCAGGCCGGGATCTGGGCCGATGCCTTGCGTTGGCGCGCCCCGGTGGTGGTCAACGACTATCCCGGCCATGCCGCCAAACACGGCCTGCCCGCGGGACATGCCGTGCTTGAACGCTTCATCAGCGTGCCGGTGATCGAGGACGACCGTGTCGTCATGCTCGCCGGCGTCGGCAACAAGGAAGCGGATTACACCGAGACCGATGTCGAGACCGTCCAGCTCCTCGCCAACACCATCTGGCGGCTGGCGCAGCGCCGGCGGAGCCAGCGGGAGTTGGAGCTGGCCGCGTCGGTGTTCACCCATGCCCGCGAGGGCATCCTGGTGACGGATTCCGACGGCGTCATCGTCGATGCCAACGAGGCCTTCACCGCCCTGACCGGGTACGAGCGCGGCGAACTGGTCGGCCAGAATCCCCGCCTGCTCAAATCCGGGCGGCAGGTCGCGGGCTTCTATGCCGAGTTCTGGCGTTCGCTCCGGCTCAAGGGCTACTGGCGGGGCGAGATCTGGAATCGGCGCAAGGACGGCGAGGTGCGGGCGCAGCTCGTGACGATCAGCGGGGTCCAGCTGGGCGGGGAGGCCACCGCCCGCTTCGTGGCCCTTTACTCGGACATCACCGAGCAGCTCAACTACCAGCGTCAGCTCGAGCACGCCGCCCATTTCGATGCCCTGACGGCGCTGCCCAATCGGGTCCTGCTCGCCGATCGCCTCCAGCAGGCCATGGCGCGGGTGCGCCGCAACGGGACCAAGCTCGCGGTGCTCTACCTGGATCTAGACGGCTTCAAGGCGGTTAACGATCGCCATGGCCATGCCGAGGGCGACCGCCTGCTGCGCGAGATCGCCTTGCGCTTGCGCGCCTGCCTGCGCGAAGTCGATACCCTGGCCCGCCTGGGCGGGGACGAGTTCGTCGCCGTCCTGGGCGACCTGGGCACGGAGCAGGACGTCCTGCTCCAGGCCAACCGCCTGCTCCAGGCCGTGAGCCGTCCGATCGAGGTCGCGGAGGGCGTCGTCCAGCTCGCGGCCAGTATCGGCATCACCTTCTATCCGCAGCCGGTCGAGGTCGATGCTGACCTGCTGCTGCGGCAGGCCGATCAGGCGATGTATCAGGCCAAGCTCGCCGGTCGCAACCAGTACGTGCTGTTTGACGTCGACGCGGAGATCGATCAGCGGGACCGCCATCGTAGTCGCGACCTGCTCCAGCGGGCGCTGGAGCGGGGTGAGCTGCTGTTCCACTATCAGCCGAAGGTCAACATGCGCCGCGGCGAGGTCATCGGCGCCGAGGCCCTGTTGCGCTGGGCCCATCCTGAGCGGGGACTGCTCCCGCCCGGTGAATTCTTGCTCACCGGCGCCGATCACCGGCTGATGATCGAGATCGGCAAGCTGGCCGTCGCCCATGCCCTCGACGAGATCGACGCCTGGTCCGCAGCGGGCCGCAGGCTTAACCTCAGCGTCAACATTCACGCGCACCATCTGCAACGGCGGGACTTCGTCCCCTGGTTGCGCGGCGAACTGGCGCTTCATCCCGGCCTCGCCCCCGGGCAACTGACCCTCGAGGTCCTGGAAACCAGCGCCCTGGAGGATCTGGGTCTGGTCCGGGAGCTGATCCTCGACTGCGCCCAACTGGGCGTCGACCTTGCCCTCGACGACTTCGGCACTGGCTACGCTTCCCTGACCTATCTGCGCAATCTGCCGGCCGCCGAGATCAAGATCGATGCCAGTTTCGTGCGCGGCTGCCTGGATGATCCGGAGGACCTGGCGATCATCGAGGGGGTGCTGGGGCTGGCCACCGCCTTTCAGCGGCGGGTGGTGGCCGAGGGGGTCGAGACCTTCGAGCACGGCAAGATGCTGCTCGCCCTCGGCTGCGAGCTAGCGCAGGGCTATGCCATCGCCCGCCCGATGCCGGCGGATGAGCTACGGGCCTGGGTGGAGCGCTGGCAGGCCCCCTTGGCCTGGCGCGAACTGGCCCCCGTCGCGCCCGCGGATATCCCGGCGCTGGCCGCGCTCGTCCACCATCGGGCCTGGCTGGCGTGTCTGGAGCGGCTCCAGCGAGAAGGGGGCGGGTTGCCGGAGATTAGGGAGACTCCATGCCGTTTCGCCCGCTGGCTGGATAGCGAAGGGCGGCACCGGTACGGCGGCCAGGCGTCGTCCCAGGCGATGTTCCAGGCGATCGAACGTCTCCACGACCAGGCCCATGAACAGGCGGAACGTCTGCTGGAGCGGGCGCCAGGCACGGACGAGACCACCGCTGAGGACGCCTTGCAGGCCCTGCGTACGCTTCACGATCAGCTCACGGAGCAGGTTTTTCAACTGCTGCAATCTGGCCAACCCCGACAATCTTTGGTAACCATACAGATCCCCTCTCCCCCGCCCGGGGGGAGGGAGTAAGATAATCAGTGGCCTGTGCTACCTATACCAGCCCAGGTAGCAGGGGGAGGTGAACGCTTACGGCTCAGGGTAGGCTCAAAATATCGTGAAAAACTCCAAGGAATCCTTTCATCTTCTGGGGTGTGGCTGACCCCTATCATGACAGTTAGTCAGTTTAAGCGGCATCTGGTCAGGGCGCGCTTGCCGGTGGGTGAACGGATTATAGGCGAGGGCGGTTTGACGCGGTTCCCTGGGCGTGAAGGTTAGCTCCCCGGTTATTGGTGGGGATGACTCAAAGGCTATCCTGAAACCAGGGAGCGCGGGGGGATGAGGGTTCATGCGTGGGCCATTGCTCCAATCAGGACGAAGGGGGCGGTAGAATGGTCGAACCCTTTGTCCCTTTCCGCTCACCAACCGCGAACCCCCTCATCATGACCCAGCTCCGCCTCGGCCTGCCCAAGGGCAGCCTCGAACAATCCACCCTGGCCCTCTTTGAGCAGGCGGGCTGGAAGATCAGTCCCAACTATCGCAACTATTACCCGGAGGTGGACGACCCCGAGCTGTCCTGCGTCCTGGTGCGCGCTCAGGAGATGGCGCCCTATGTCGCCAACGGCACTCTGGACCTGGGCCTGACCGGCCTGGACTGGATCCTGGAGACCGAGACCCAGGAGCAGGTCGAGGAGATCTGCACCCTGACCTATTCCAAAAGCTCGGAGCAGCCCAGCCGCTGGGTGCTGGTGGTGCCCAAGGACTCGCCGGTGACCAGCATCGCCGATCTCCAGGGCAAGAAGATCGCCACCGAGCTGGTGGGCTTCACCCAGCGCTATCTGGCGGAACGCGGCATCCAGGCCAGTGTCGAGTTCTCCTGGGGCGCCACCGAGGCCAAGGTGGTGGAGGGCCTGGTGGATGCCGTGGTGGAGATCACCGAGACCGGCAGCACCATCCGCGCCCATGGCCTGCGCATCGTTGAGGACCTGCTGGTCACCGAGACCCGTCTCATCGCCAACCCCCAGGCGCGCCAGGACCCGGGGAAGCGGGCCAAGATCGATCAGATCGCCCTCATGCTAAAGGCCGCCCTGGCCGCGCGGCACAAGGTGGCCCTCAAGCTCAACGTCCGCGACCGGGACCTGGACGGTATCGTCGCCCTGCTGCCCAGCCTCCATGCCCCCACCGTCAGCCACCTTTACGATCGCGAATGGCTGGCCGTGGAGACGGTGGTGGATGCCCGGCTGGTCCGTGACCTGGTCCCACGACTTCGCCTCGCCGGTGCCGAGGGCATCCTGGAGTACGAATTGCGCAAGATGGCGTGAGGGCGGGGCGAGGAAGTGGCTTCTGGCACTTCTGCCCTGAGGGCGTCGTGGGCCCCCCTCGTGCGTTGTGGGTACTTGGCGGCGGTTGGTGCTGTAATAGAGAATATTTGACGGTTGACCGGCGCTTGCCAGGTGCGCCCTAGTCGTTGTTGCTCTGGTGTATGCCCAAGGGATTGCACTTTCCTCGAATAGGATTGTCTAGACCGGGCTTGGATGGAACAAATTGATCCAATTAATGAAACTGCCTTGGACGATACCCGATGAAGCGCCTCCTCAAGCTGTTTACGTCTCTTTCCCACCAGATTAGCATTGCTTTATGTCTGGTCATGGCGGCGGGATTCGTGGCGTTGGCCGACCCTTCCCCGGGTCAGCCGCCGGTGCTGATTGGCCTGGACGCCGAGTTCGGCCATCGCACCAGCACCTCCGCCCAGGCGGTGCGGCAAGGCCTGGAGATCGCCATCGCAGAGATCAACCAGGCTGGCGGGGTGCTGGGTGGTCGGCCCCTGGAGCTGGTGGTTCGTGACAACCGCTCCCTGCCGGCCCGGGGCCTGGACAACCTGCGCGAACTGGCGGCGATCCCCGATCTGGTGGCGGTCTTCGGCGGCAAGTTCAGCCCCGTCTACATGGAAGTCCTGCCCACGGCCCATGAGCTGGGCATCCTCCTCATGGACCCCTGGGGTTCCGCCGACGGCATCACCGAGCACGATTTTCGTCCCAGTTACAGCTTTCGCCTGTCCCTCAAGGACTCCTGGGCGGCGCCGGTGATGTTGCGCCATGCCCTGGAGCGGTATCGGGCGCGTAAGCTCGGCGTCTTCCTGCCCAATACCGCCTGGGGCCGGAGCAACCAGGCCGCCATCAGCCGGGCGGCGGCGGACAACGGCCAGACCCTCGTCGGCGAGAAGTGGTACAACTGGGGCGACAAGTCCTTCAGCGATGACTACCAGGACCTGCGCGCGGCCGGCGCCCAGGCCATCGTGCTGGTAGCGAACGAGGCCGAGGGCTCGACCCTGGCGCGGGAGGTGGCGGCCCTGCCTCCCGCGGAGCGGCTGCCCATCGTCAGTCACTGGGGCGTGACCGGCGGCAAGTTCGCCGAACTCGCCGGCGCTGGCCTGAACGAGCTGGACTTCGCCGTGGTCCAGACCTACAGCTTCGTCGGTCGTGACGACCCCGCCGCCCGCCGCGTCCTGGCCGCCCTGCGGGAGCGGTATGGCATCACCGGCGCCGAGGCGGTCAAGAGCCCGGTGGGGGTCGCCCACGCCTACGACCTGATGCACCTGTTGGCCCAGGCCATCGATTGGGCGGGGAGCACCGACCGCGCCGCCGTGCGGACCGCCCTGGAAAACCTGGGGCCCCACGACGGACTGGTCAGGCACTACGACCACCCCTTCACCCCCGAGCGACACGATGCCCTGTCCCCGGCGGAGGTCTTCATGGCCCGCATTACCGCCGATGACCGGATCCTGCCGATTTCCGACTCGGGATTGGCTTCAGTGACCGCTTCAGCCCCAGCCCCGGCTCCCACTTCCGTTCCAGCCCCGGCCGAGTAGCCCGCGTTTGCCAATGCCCCCCTCCGAGGCCGTGCCGGTCGTGAGGACCCGGATGCGCCTGCACCGGCGGGTCCAGGTGGCGGCCTTTACCCTGGCTATGGTGGTGGCGGTGGCCATCGGCGTCACCAACCTGACCCTGGCCCTGCGCGACCTGCCGCGCTCGGCCATGGCCGCCAATGACACCGCGGCCCGTCTGCTGGGCTCCTATCTCGATAGCTCCCTGTATCCCCGGATCGATGATCTGCGCCAGTTGGCGGAGAGTTCCCTGGTGTGGACCGCCTTGAGCGACTCCCAGGGCCGGGATCTCTACATCAAGCCCTTCCTGGAGGATCGCAACGAGGCGATGGATCACGGCCGCCTTGCCCTGCTCGATTACCGGGGGCGCTTCGTCGCCGGCAAGGCGTCTCTCCTCGCGTCGGGCGAGGGAGAGTCCGCAGACCTGGTGCGGGAGGTGCTGGCCTCGGGGCTGGCCATGACGCGGATGGCCAAGGGTGACCGGCCGGTGCTGCTGTTGGGAGTGCCGATCTTTTACGTCTACACCGATGACGTCATCGGCGTGTTGCTGGGCTCTTTTGACCTGGCCGGACTCCTCGGCCGCCAATCGGTGGCCGATCTGGTCGGACGTGGCGTCGATCTACGGGTGGCTGACCGGACCTGGACCCTGTGGCGGGATGCGGAGGGGGCGACGGGGGTCCATGTCCCGGCCGCCTATCGGGTCGCCCATCCGGAGCTTCCCGGCCTCTACGACCTGGAACTGGCGGTCTATTCGACCCGCAACCCCTGGCTGCCACTCCTGCTGGCGCGCGCGGGTTTCATGTCGCTGGTCTCCCTGGTGCTGGCGGTGGTGGTCTGGTGGCTGGCCGGTCTGGCCGCCCGCCGCGTCAGTCGCCGCCTGGAGGCCCTGGCGAGCGCCATTCTCGCCCATCCCACCGGCGGTCCGGAGCAGATCCCCCTGGATAGCGGTGGCGATGAGATCGCCGTCCTCAGCGGCGCCCTGCGTCAGGCGCTGAGCGCCCAGGAGGAGGCGCGGCGCGAACTGCGCCAGTTGGCCTACTACGATCCCCTCACCGGGCTGATGAACCGGTCGCTTTTCGATGACAAGCTGGTCGATGCCCTGCATCGCTGCCAGCGGCGTGAGGATGGCTTCGCCCTGCTGTTCATTGACCTTGATCGCTTCAAGCTGGTCAATGACACGGCCGGCCATGAGGCCGGGGACCTCCTGTTGCGGGAGGTGGCGGCGCGCATCCGGGCGCGGATTCGCGCCTCCGATCTGGCATGCCGGCGCAGCGGGGATGAGTTCACGGTGCTCATGGAGCCCTGCACGGAAGAGGCGTCGGCCACCCAGTTGGCGGTGGATTTGATCCGGCGCTTGTCGGAGCCTTGTCCACTGCCCAACGGCGCCAGCGTGGCGGTGGGGGCCAGCATCGGCATCGCCTTCTATCCCGGGGATGGCGCCTCCGCCGCCGAGCTCATGGCCAATGCCGACGCGGCGATGTACGCCGCAAAGGAGCGTGGCGCGGGCTGCTGGTGCCTCTACGCGGGTGGGGCGGGGCAGGCCGTCCAGCAGCGTCAGTTGCTAGCTAATCCGGGGCTGGTCGGGCCCAGGCACCCAGGGTCCAGCGCTCCCCCTGATATTCCACCCAGTTGAACGCGGCGTTGGGGACCGGAAAGTCCCGGGGGCCGCTCAGATCACGGCCGGTGGCGGCGCGGTAGACCGTATCCAGGACGCCACCGTGGGTGAAGACCAGGAGCCTGGCCCCCGGATGACGCACCGCCAGCCCGCCCAGGCCCGACTGGACGCGGGCGGCGAAGGCGCGCAGGGTCTCGCCGGTCTCGTAGTCATAGTCCAGGCTTCGGCCACGATGGTGATGATGGACACCGGGGTGCCGGGCCAGGGCCTCGGCGGAGGTCAGGCCCTGGAAGACGCCAAAGTGGCGTTCGCGCAGGGCGGAAAGGGGTTGGATCGGAGGGAGGTCCAGGCCCGCGGTCGCCAGTTCCGCCGTGCGCCAGGCCCGGCGCAGGTCCGAGCTGTAGGCGGCGGCGAAGTCCAGGCCGGCTAGGCCGGGTCGCAAGGCCCGCGCCTGGGCCTCGCCGGTGGCATTGAGGTCGACATCGAGCTGGCCCTGGATACGTCGTGCGACATTCCAGTCGGTCTCGCCATGGCGGATCAGGCAAAAGAGCGTTTTCATGCGCTGGTGATCGGGAAACAAAAAATCCTGCCGAAGCAGGATTTTTTGCTACACCTGATGGCAAGCGGCGCGCCAACTGGTTACCGCTAACCCTCGGTTAGGCGAAGCGGATCAGTAACGGCGACCGCCGCCACCAAAGGCCGGGCGCTCCGCGCGGGGCTTGGCCTGGTTGACGGTGATGTTGCGGCCCTTGAGGGCGGTACCGTTAAGGCCCTTGATCGCGGCGTCAGCCTGGGAGTTATTGGCCATTTCGACGAAGCCAAAGCCCTTGGACTGACCAGTGAACTTATCGCTGATCAGTTGAACGCTGCTGACCTCGCCAAACTGGGCGAAGGTGTCACGCAGGTCGGCATCGGTGGCGGAATAGGGGAGGTTACCAACGTAGATATTCATCTTTGTCTCACTGGAAAAATCGTGCATTGGAAAAAAGAAACACTATCGAGAAACACCAAGCACGAAAATTCCTTCGACAGCGGATTACCGGCTAGCCGGCAAGAGAGGACGGGACCGCGAAGCACGGGGTGAACCCGGGAGAACGAACCAAACCGGCAGGAGCCTGGGGCTGGTCGGACGCTCACCTCATCCTCTTAGTTGCGACAATAACAGGTCCCGGGGCGAAAAGTAAGCAATGATTAAAAATAATTTCCCGCAACGTCCCATTACCATCACCGCTACCGCGGCCCAGTCAAGCCTCCCTCGGTCTGGGCTGGCCAGGATTGGGCTGGGCAGGATTAGGCTGGGCTGTGTCAGACTGGCTTGGGCTGGGAGCGAGGACAGCCCAAGACGAGGAGTTTACGCCCGAGGACGGGACGCCATGCTTGGATCTGGGAAGTTATGCTCGAAGCCGGTAGGCCATGCCCAAAGCCAGGAGGCCGGCGATGACTGACAACCGGCAACGCTGGTCCCAGGAGGTCACCCGGACCAGTAATGCCCTGGACCTGGAACCCGGCGTCTTCACCTGGTCCGATCCAGCGGCCATCGCCCGTTCGCTGCGCGACTCCGCCGAACGTAGCGAGCGCCGCCGGGCCGAGCCCTTCCACTCCGCCATGTCCATGCTGAATTTCTACCTTAACCGGGTCGGGGCGCGGCTCGATCCCCAACAGCGCCAGCGCCTGGAGGCCGCCAAGGATGAGCTGCGGGCACTCTATGGCCGGCCCCGGCGGGCTGGGTAGCCACCTTCATTTTCACCTTTGGGTGTCTCGCCATGCCGACGAAGACGGTCATGCCACTGAGATGAAAGTGGGTACTGTTCCCCCGCCCCGCCCCGCCCCGCCCCGCCCCACCCCATCACGTTCCGGCCCGGCATGGCCAGTACTGCCGTGGATGACTGGCCTGGGAATCAATCCCTTACATCAGACCCGAGAATCTGGCCAGGGACTCCGGCAAGGTCAAGCGGGACGTTCAGGATGGTCTCGATTTTTTTGGACATACCCGCCCGGCTGGCCTAGGCTGAAATGGTGGGAGTACCTGGCGAGGGGGTACTCGGCGGTGTTTCCTTATTCCATGAGCGGTTCCAACCCAAGGGAGGGACGAGGGCATGGCCTGGGAGATCATCCGGAAGAGGGACCGGCCCGATTGGCCGGAGGCGAACCTGGACGACTACGCGGCGGTCCGAGAGGGCTTTTCCTGGGCGGCGGCACGCTCCCTGTTGCGTGGCCTTCCGGACGGGGGCCTCAACATCGCCTTTGAGGCGGTGGACCGCCATCTGGATGAGGGGCTGGCGGATAAGGTCGCCATTCGCTGGCTGGGGCGGGATAGCCAGAGAGACAGCCAGATGGATAGCCAACGAGACTGCCAGCGGGACAGGGAACAGGACAGCCACAGGGATAGCCAAACCCACGTTCTGGGCTGCCGTGACCTGACTTTTGGTGAACTGGCGGGCCTGACCAGCCGCTTCGCCCATCTTTTGGAACGACTCGACCTCGCCCCGGGGGAGCGGGTCTTCAGTCTTCTGGGCCGGGTGCCGGACCTCTATATCGCCGCCCTGGGCACCCTCAAGGCCGGGCGGGTCTTCTCCCCCCTCTTCTCCGCCTTCGGGCCCGAGCCGGTGCGGGCACGCATGATCCTCGGCGATGCCCGGCTGCTGGTGACCACCGCCGCCTACTACGAGCGCAAGGTTGCCCCCTGGCGACGAGAGCTGCCGGGCCTGCACCACGTCCTGCTGACCGACCGGGGCGGCAACGATCTCCCGGAAGGCACCCTGTCCCTGGCCGCCGCCCTGGCAGACTGCCCCGACAGCGGCGGCCTGGCCGCCACCCGGTCCGAGGACATGGCCCTGCTGCACTTCACCAGCGGCACCACCGGCAAACCCAAGGGCGCCATTCACGTCCACGGCGCCGTCCTGGTCCATGTCCTCACCGGCCGCTACGCCCTGGACCTGCACCCGGAGGACGTCTTCTGGTGCACCGCCGATCCCGGCTGGGTCACCGGCACCAGCTACGGCATCATCGCCCCCCTGACCATCGGCGCGACCCTGATCGTCGATGAGGCCGACCTGGACCCAGCGCGTTGGTTCGGCATCCTCCAGGACCAGCGGGTCACGGTCTGGTACACGGCGCCGACGGCCATCCGCATGCTGATGAAGGTGGCCGACGCAAGGGACCCGGGCATTCTGCGCGACTACGACCTCTCGCGATTGCGCTTCCTGGCCAGCGTTGGCGAGCCTCTCAACCCCGAGGGGGTCATCTGGGGCCAAGAAGTGCTGGGCCTACCCATCCACGACAACTGGTGGCAGACCGAGACTGGCGGCATCATGATCGCTAACTATCGCCGCCTGGCCATCAAGCCGGGTTCTATGGGCAAACCACTGCCTGGCGTAGAAGCGGCCATCGTCCGGCGGTTGCGGCCCCTCTCCGCGCCAACTTTGAGTGCCCTAGCTGATACTAACTCCGCATCCGTCGCCCCCCCTTCCGACACTACCTTGGCAGAGAAACGATCCGGGGTTCCCGGTCGCTTGCAAGGTGAACCAGCCACGCCTGGCTTTGCTACGCCAGAGCCTTTCATCGAGGTCATCAAGACCCCCAATACCTTGGGCGAACTGGCCCTGCGGCCCGGCTGGCCCTCCATGTTCCGCGGCTACCTCAACGAACCCGAGCGCTATGCCCAGTGCTTCGCCGATGGCTGGTACCTGACCGGTGACCTGGCCCAGCGCGACGCGGACGGCTACTACTGGTTCGTCGGCCGCGCCGACGATGTCATCAAGTCCGCCGGCCACCTCATCGGCCCCTTCGAGGTGGAGAGCGTGCTCATGGAACATCCGGCGGTGGCCGAGGCCGCCGCCATCGGCGTCCCCGAGCCTACCGCCGGCGAGGTGGTTAAGGCACTGGTGGCTCTTAAGCCCGGCTTCACCGCGGACGAGGCCCTGCGCAAGGCCCTGCTGGCCCATGCCCGTAAGCGCCTGGGCCCCGCCGTGGCCCCGCGCGAGATCGATTTTCGCGCCAACCTGCCCAAGACCCGTAGCGGCAAGATCATGCGCCGCCTGCTACGCGCCCGCGAGTTGGGCCTGCCCGAGGGTGACCTCTCGACCCTGGAGAGCGACGAGCGATGAACGATCGGAGTGATAGCAAGCTGCACCTCAATCGCGACCATGCCCTGCTCCTGCTGCGAGAGATGTTGCGCATCCGCCGTTTCGAGGAGCGATGCGCCGAGCTCTACACCGAGGAGAAGATCCGCGGCTTTCTGCACCTCTACATCGGCGAGGAGGCCATCGCCGTCGGGGTCATGCAGTGCCTGACCCCGGAGGACGCGGTGGTGACTACCTACCGCGAGCACGGCCACGCCCTGGCCCGGGGCCTGCCCATGACCTGCCTGATGGCGGAGATGTACGGCAAGCAGGAGGGTTGCAGTCGCGGGCGCGGTGGCTCCATGCACCTCTTCGATGTGGCCAGAGGCTTTTATGGCGGCAGCGCCATCGTCGCCGGCCTGCTGCCCCTGGCGGTGGGCCTAGGCCTGGCCGACAAGCTCCAAGGGCGCAACAGGGTCACCGCCTGCTTCTTCGGCGAGGGCGCCGCCGCTGAGGGCGAGTTCCACGAGAGCCTCAACCTGGCCGCCCTCTGGCGGCTTCCGGTGCTCTTCGTCTGCGAGAACAACCTCTACGCCATGGGCACCGCCCTGGAGCGTTCCCAGGCCGAGACCCACATCTATCGCAAGGCCCAAAGCCACAGGATCGAGGCCGAAGTCGTGGACGGTATGGACGTCCTAGCGGTGGAGGTCGCCGCCCGCCGCGCAGCCGGGGCCATCCGGGCGGGGGAGGGCCCGCGCTTCCTGGAATGCCAGACCTACCGCTTCCGTGCCCATTCCATGTTCGACGCCCAGCTTTACCGCGACAAGGCGGAGGTCGAGGCATGGAAGCAAAAGGGGCCCCTGCTGCGCTTCGGCCACTGGCTGGAGGAGGCCGGCCTGCTGGACGCCGCTGGCCGGGCCCGGATCGAGGCCGACATCGAGGCGGAGCTGACCGCGGCGGTGGCCTTCGCCGAGGCCGGCACCTGGGAGCCGATCGGGGACCTGACGAAGGATGTTTACACAGTGGCTTAGGACTGGGATATGCCAACCTGTTAGCAGCGATAGCGATTAAGGAGCAATGGGCATGAAGGCTGCCACGATCGAAACCACCGAGACCACCTACCGTGAGGCGGTGCGCGAGGCCATCCGCGACGCCCTGAAGCGCGATCCGCGGGTCTTCCTGATGGGCGAGGACGTAGGCCGCTATGGCGGCTGCTACGCGGTGACCAAGGGGCTCTACGATGAATTTGGTCCCGAGCGCATCCGTGACGCCCCCCTGTCGGAGTCGGGCTTCACCGGGGCCGGGATCGGCGCCGCCCTGGGCGGGATGCGGCCCATCGTCGAGATCATGACCGTCAACTTCAGCCTCCTGGCCCTGGATCAGATCGTCAACAACGCCGCCACCCTGCGCCACATGTCCGGCGGCCAGATCAGCGTGCCCCTGGTCATCCGCATGGCTACGGGGGCGGGCAAGCAGCTCGCCGCCCAGCATTCCCACAGCCTGGAGAACTGGTACGCCGCCATCCCTGGCATCAAGGTGGTCGCCCCCGCCACCCTGGAGGATGCCCGCGGCATGCTCTGGTCGGCCCTGGAGGACCCGGACCCGGTGGTCATCTTCGAGCACGTCATGCTCTACAACCGGAGCGGTCAGCTTGCCGCCGACGCCGGCCCGGTGCCACTGACCGGCGCGGCCGTGCGGCGGGCGGGCACTGACATCAGCCTCATCACCTACGGCGGCTCCCTGTTCAAGACCCTGGAGGCCGCCGAGGCTTTGGCGGGGAAGGGCATCGACACCGAAGTCATCGACCTGCGCTCCCTGCGCCCCCTGGACGACGCGACGCTCATGGCCTCGGTGGCCAAGACCCACCGGGCCCTGATCGTCGACGAGGGCTGGCGCACCGGCAGCCTGGCCGGCGAGATCAGTGCCCGCATCATGGAGCAGGCCTTCTGGGAACTGGACGCCCCGGTTGGCCGGCTGTGCACGGCCGAGGTCCCCATCCCTTATCCCAAGCACCTGGAGGATGCCGCCCTGCCGCAAGTGCCGACCATCGTCGCCGCGGCCCGAGCGATCCTTGGGCGTTGAGCAACCAGGCCTGATTGGGCGGGAATTTCACGGGTACCTCATAACTGCTTCGAGTAGGTCCAGCTTAGGCATCCCCACCGCTCACCATTCACCTTTCACCTACCATCCTTCACTCCTTGCCCATGACTACCCTCTACCGCATGCCCTCCTTGGGCGCCGACATGGAGGCCGGCACCCTCATCGAATGGGTCCTGCAACCGGGCCAGACCTTTGCCAAGGGCGATGTCATCGCCGTGGTGGAGACCCAGAAGGGGGCCATCGAGGTGGAGGTCTATCATGATGGCGTCATGGGCCGCCAGCTCATCGAGGTTGGCCAGACGGTGCCCGTGGGGACCCCCATGGCCGAATTGGAATCTCCGGTCGTCCCCGCAGCAGCACCTGAGGCCGAGGGCCAGCCGCTGGCTCTGGCTGTGGGCGCCAGGGGCATGGGCCAAGAGGTACCGCCCCAGGGGCCATCGGCCAGGCTGGCGCCTTCTAAGTCAGTCCCTGTGGCCGCCAGCGTCGCGGCCCAGGCATACGCTCAGACGACCGAAGGCGTCATGATTCCTGGCCCCCTGGTCCAGGGTGGTGGCGGGGCAGCCCAGGGACCAATCCGCCTCCCTGTCTCCCCCGCCGCTCGCCGCCTGGCCCAGCAACGGGGTCTGAACCTGGACGGGCTTGCTGGTAGCGGTCCCGGCGGGGCCATCCTGCTGGCTGATGTGCAGTCGGCAGTTGAAGCCTTGGCGAGTGGCTCTCCACCTGCTGCTCCTCTGGGGCCGCCCCCGGCATCGGCATCGGCACCGGCCGGTCGCCACCCCGCGCATCCTGGCCTTGACCTGGCCGCCATGCGCCAGGCCATCGCCGCGGCCATGGCTCACTCCAAACGGGAGATCCCGCACTACTATCTGAGCCAGGACATCGATCTGACCCCGGCCAGCGACTGGCTGGCCCGGCGCAATGCCGAGCTCCCGCCGGAGCGGCGCCTGCTCATGGGCGCGCTCTTCATCAAGGCCGTGGCCTTGACCCTCAAGGGCTTTCCCGAGCTCAACGGCTTTGACCGCGAGGGGCGTTTCGAGCCCTCCGCCGCCATCCACGTCGGCTGCGCCACGGCCATCCGCGGCGGCGGGCTGGTGGCACCGGCCATCCACGATACGGACCAACTGGATCTCGACAGCCTCATGGCCCAGCTGCGCGATCTGGTAGCGCGGGTGCGCGGCGGCAGTCTGCGCGCCTCGGAGTTGGCGGACCCGACCATCACCGTCTCCAGCCTGGGGGAGCGGGGGGTGGACCGCCTCTACGGCATCATCTACCCGCCCCAGGTCGCCATCGTCGGCTTTGGCACGCCGCGGTCGCTGCCCTGGGTTCTGGAGGGTCAGGTCGTCCCCCGCCAGGTCGTCACCGCCACCCTGGCGGCAGACCATCGTCACAGTGACGGCCATCGCGGCGCCCTTTTCCTGGCCCAGGTGGGGCAGCGCTTGCAAGAACCGGAGCGACTGTGACTCAAGACGTAGGAGAAGCATGACGATGAGCACTGCCATGACCAAAGACGCGATCCTGGCCGCCGCCCAGGAGGAGTTGACCAATGTCGCCCCCGACCTGGCCGACGAGACCATCCCCCCGGATGCCGACCTACGGGAGGTCTTCGACCTGGACTCCATGGACTTTCTCAACTGGTTCACTGCCCTCCATCGCCGTCTGGGGGTCGACATCCCTGAACTCGACTACCCCAGGCTACGCAGCCTGGATGACGTGACCATTTACCTGGCGGCCAGGCTCGTGGGTCACTGAGAGCTAGCCGATCAATCCTCAGGGGGAGATGGCCTCGGCAAACCGCCGCAAACGTACTCTCACGTCATAGTGCTTCAGTTTCCTGGTCCCCCGGACCGCTGGTCAGCCGGGCCACCTCGGGCGTGAAGTAGCCGAGACATTCACCCAGCGCCACGCGGCTGCGCACGCCAAGGAATTCCCGCGACAGACGCCGCTCGGCGAAGAGCAGATTTTGCTCGGCGGCCCGGTCCTGATAGAGCAGTTCCGCCTGCTGGGGCGCGAAGGGACGGCGACTGACTCGGGCGATCCTTCCCAGGTTCACCCCGCGTCCATCGTCCAGCATGAGTAGGTGCGGGGCCAGCCCCCGGGTCGGATCGGGGCGGGGAAAGTCGATCAATCCCAGGAGCACGTAAGGCGTCGCGGTCAGGCGGATACCGAGCTGGACGGGGCTGTCACTCAGTTCGGCCAGGAAGATGGTCTCCCCGATCGCCGCCCGGAGTTGTTCTATCTGGCGGTTATAGTCCGGGGAGGGCCAGAGGGACTGGCTGATTTCCTCCTCCTGAACGCGCTGGCCTGTCTTGTCGTGGGCAAGGGGCATGGCATGGTTCACAGTGTGATTCTTCGCTGGCCCGTCAATTTGGGGGACAGGGTATTGGCTCCGCCATAGCCCGATCGTCGCGTGGATTTAAAAGACCAGTACACGTTCCGCGGCGAGGGTTTCCGTGGCCAGTTCATCCAGGGTGCTGCGCTGGGTCCCCTCGATCAGTTCCACCTCCATGATCCCGCGGGCATCCATGCAGGTGCCGCAGAGCAGTACCTTACCCTTCCGGGCCACCCCTTTCACCATCAGCTCCAGGTTGTAGTAGCCCTGCGGTACCTTCTGGCCGGCCTTGGCGCAGGCGACCGCGTCGGCCATGAGGAAGACGCAGACCGGCTCGTCCTTGCTGGCCAGGGCCTTGGCCAGGCGCAGGGCGTTGAAGCTGCGCTCGGTGCCGTAGGGGGGATCGTTGAGGATGAAGAGGGTGGACATGAGGGCGACTCCGCTGAAGTTGAGTTGTCGTGGTGGTGGAGCCTGGGAGCGAGGTTGCGCGGATTGGGAGGGAGGGAGGAAGAGGTTCACCCGCGGTCATGCACGTTTTCGCTCCTGCCGCCGTCAACCAAAGGGGCCTGGCGCAGACGGGCCACCAGTCGAGGTAGGAAGGCCAGGGCGGTCAGCAGGGCGAGGGCGATGAGGCCCTTCTGGATCAGGCCCTCACCCCCGCCCGCCGCCTCGCGGCCGGCATAGCCCAGCCAGGTGTAGGCGATGGCCCCCGGCAGCATGCCGCTCGCGGTGGCGAGCAGGTAGGGGAGGAAGGGAATGCGCGTCAGCCCCAGGGCATAGTTGAGCAGGTTGAATGGAAAGACCGGCACCAGGCGGGTGAAGGCGACGAAGCGCCAGCCCTCCGCCTCCACGCCCTGGATCAGGCGCTTGAGCAGCCCGCCGGCGCGGGCCTGGACCCAGTCACCGGCCAGATAGCGGGCGACCAGAAAGGCGAGCACCGCCCCCAGGGTGGCACCGGTGAGGTTCCACAGGGTCCCCCACAGAGGCCCGAACAGGGCGCCGCCGGCCAGGGTGAGCAGGGAACCGGGCAGGAACAGGACGGTGGCGATGGCATAGAGGCCGATGAAGAGCAGAGGTCCCACCTGGCCGGCGGCTTCGACCCAGGCCGTCAGGGCGCTGGCGTCCAGGTGCTCGCGGTTGATCAGGGCGAGGGTGATGCCGGCGATTAGGGCCAGGCCCAGCAATAGGCGCGGGGCTGACTTCACGGTTGCCTCCCGGTTGGTACGCTTCGTCCAGCCGGTCCGCCCGATTCGCCCGCTCCGCCAGGTCCGCGTGGTTCACCTTGGCTCGGCGAGCCATCGGGTCCAATTGAGCCAACGGAACCGCTTGAACCTCCAGGACCACCCCGTCCACCTGCTGGCCCCGGTCGGCCTTGTTTGGCCTGACGGGGCTTTACGGCCGCTCGGCCGTGAGTCCGATCAGGGGCGATGAACGTCTGGCTCTCTACCTCCCAGCGCCGGCGGTTGATGGCATAGCCGGTGATCGCGCCGCGGAAGGGCAGGGCCAGCATCCCCGGCAGGGCGGCGACTTCCCGGGGGTCGCGGTGGTCGTCGATGCCGATGGTCATGTCCAGGTGACCGGCGCGGGGCTGGTCACGGTAGGTGCCGAAGAGGCGGTCCCACCAGGAGAGATTGAAGCCAAAGTTGGAGTTGGTCTCATCCTCCGCGATCGAATGGTGCACCCGGTGCATGTCGGGGGTGACGAAGACCCAGCGCAGCCGCCGGTCCAGCCAAGGGGGCAGGCCGACGTTGCCATGGTTGAACATGGCCATGCCGTTGAGGATGACCTCGAACAGGATCACCGCCACCACCGGCGGCCCCAGGGCCAGGATGACGGCGAATTTGATGAGCATGGACAGTAGGATCTCGATGGGGTGAAAACGCGCCCCGGTGGTGAGGTCATAGTCCAGGTCGGCGTGGTGGACCCGGTGCAGCCGCCACAGGGCCGGCACGGCGTGGAAGAAGACGTGCTGCGCCCAGATGGCCAGGTCGAGGGCCATCACGGCCAGCGGGATCGCCAGCCAGGGGGAGAGGAGGAATTGATTGAGCAGGCCCCAGCCCTGGGCCGCCGCCGTCGCCGCCAGCCCCACCGCCGCGACGGGGAAGAGCAGGCGCAGCAGGACCGTGTTCAGGACCACCAGCCCCAGGTTGCTGGCCCAGCGCAGGGTCTTGGAGACGGTCAGTGCCCGCCGCGGGGCGCGCCATTCCCACAGGGCCATGGCGGCGAAGATGCCGAAGAAGGCGGTCAGGCGGATGGCCGCCTCATGGGTCTGGACGAAGGTCTCCACGCTGGTCTGCCTCCGGTGGTCCGGTTGGTGGTTGCCTGGGCCTGAGTCTGGCAGATGAGGGTGTATTATTCAACCACTAAGTTGATTGATGGGTGGTTTGTTGTAGGCTGTAAGTCATTTGTGAATTCAGATACCTATCTGAAATTAGGTACCCATTTCATTTCAGCGGACGGATTGAGTGCGGCGGCCAACCCCTCGATTGGGCCCGCCAAGCGGTAGCTTCATCAGAGCGCTGTGGGTGATGGCGTGGACCCGGCCCCCTATACTGGTGACCTGGACGATGTTCAATGCGGTTGTTGATGGTTGTCGAGCCATCCGCGGGAGTCAGTAATGCCACCTAGCCTCGATCCCAAGCAGGCCCTGTTCGCCCAACTGGCGGTCGTCGCCCGGGCTTTGGGGCATGGGTCGCGCCTGGAATTGCTGGATTACCTCGCCCAGGGGGAGCGTAGCGTCGAGGACCTGGCCCAGGTCGCTGGCCTGTCCATCGCCAATACCTCCAAGCACTTGCAGCAACTCAAGGCGGCGGGACTGGTGCAGGCGCGGCGCGATGGCAAGCATATCCGCTACACCCTGGGGGAAGAGCGCGTGCTGGACGTGATGGGCATACTGCGCGGCATCGCTGCGAGCCACCTCGACGCGGTCGAGGACCTGGTCGGGACCTATCTGCGGGGGCGCGACGCCCTGGAGCCGGTGCCGGCTCAGGACCTGCTGGACCGGGTGCGCGCCGGCCTGGTGACGGTCCTGGACGTGCGCCCCCCCGAGGAGTACGCCCAGGGCCACGTGGCCGGGGCCCTGAATGTCCCCTTGGAGCAGTTACAGGAGCGGCTCCGGGACCTGCCTCCGGATCGCGAGGTGGTGGCCTATTGCCGGGGCCCCTGGTGCGTGCTGTCCTTCGAGGCGGTGGCCAGGTTGCGCCAGGCGGGCTTCACCGCGCGCCGCCTGGAGGACGGGCTGCCGGAGTGGCGCCGCGCCGGGCTGCCGGTGGCGAGCGACTGATCAGGGGCTTTCGCATCAGATTTGACGGCTGAGCCACCTATTTGATGGCTGAGCTAGATTGGGAGGTTCACCATCGAGGTACCCCTCAAGGCGCGCACGCACCCCCTTTTTACATCAAGCCGATTGGGTGCGTTGCGCGTTGTTCTGGGGGGTGGTATGAATAAGTCATTCCATCCAAAGTATCTTTACTACGTTGCAGCCAATGTCCTCCACCGTCGAAAAGATCACGGTCGCCCTCACGAAAGAGATCGCCGATAACGTCCGCGCGGCAGTCAAAGCCGGCGACTATGCCTCTACCAGCGAGGTCGTCCGTGAAGCCCTCCGCGACTGGCAACTCAAGCGCGCATCGCAGCGGGAGCAGATCGAGCATCTGCGCCGCCTCTGGGAGGTGGGTCTGAAGAGTGGGCAGGCCGGCCCGTTCGATATCGCCGAGATCAAGCGCGAAGCCCGCAACCTATCGTCCGCGTCCTCCATGGCGCACGGAACCTGACCGCGATCCTTGCGGAAAGCGACCCACTGCACTGAGCTACACCTGCCCCGTGCTACTGGGGGCCCGCGTCGGTAGCACCTGAAGAGGGGCCTTCGGCCGCGCTACGTTGACAGGCCGGCAGATTGCGCGTCTCCCAGGGGTGGCTGGCGCAGTATTCCGACCGCAGGCGGCGGAAGTTTTGCAAATGCTGGTCGATGGTCGCCCCGGTCAGATCGACGCCGAAACCCGTATCGACGGGCGGTGGGCTGGCGGGCAGCAGGGTCTCTAGGATCTCCTTGCCGGCCTCGGCGGAGTAGTGGGAGTACTCCCAGTAGTAGCGCATCTCATCCTTGCCCGTGACCTGGGGCACGGGTTCGGTGGTGATGCGGTTGAAGCCGGTGAAGTCCCGGAAGCGGATGTCGCAGCCCTCCTGGCGACGCTGGTCGAAGATCTTGACCAGATCGCGCTTCCATTGCTCATGGGCCGGCAGCACGTCCTGCCAGTAGGACAGCTCCGCCAGGGCGTGGACCGGGCTGAGGAAGAAGCGGATGGCGACCCCCTGGCGGCAATAGTCCTGGGTGACCTGGTCCAGGGCCGCCAGGGTCCCGGCGGTGTCCTGGGGAACGGCCGAGGGGTCCCCCTGGTTGATGATCTTGTCGAAGGCGAAGGCCGTGCCCCCCTCATCCGCCATGATGATCGCCAGGCATGCATCGGACTTGTGGCCCCGGCTAGCCAGGATCGGCAGGCATTGCTGGGCGTTGACGCCGAGGAGGATCTTCCAGGTCTCCACCGTCTGGGTCCAGGAGGCGGCGCGCTTGAGGTTGAGCAGGAAGCGCTTGACGGGGTAGAGATCCGAGGTAGCGATCAGCTCTTCGGCTAAATCGCTGTTGCCGCCCTGCAGGCCGAACAGCCAGCCATAGTCCAGGCCCCAGACCACCATTTTCGGCCGGTGGAAGTAGCTGGTGTGGCGCAGCATGTTCATGGCGTCCTTCAGGGAGGCGCCACTGATGGCCAGGTTGAGCACCCGCTGGTCCGCGAACAGCGGCAGTTCCGTGGGCAGGCCGATCTCGGTGCGGGAACTGCCGATGAACACCAGGTCCGGCTGGTAGCGGTAGGCGGCGTAGGTCTTGCCCCAGGGGACGATCTTCTGCTGGGCGATGGTCGGCCGTTGCAGCAGGGGTGAGTCCCACTGGTGAATCAGGTAGGGGTCCACCTGGTAGTTGATGGTCACCACCAACCCCAGCAGGCCGAGGACGGTCAGGCCGAGGTAGGCGAGATAGCGAAGGTAAGTGGCCATGGTCGGGGCTTAATCCTGGGCTGGAGCGAATGGGCGCGACGAGCGATCGGGATTTGAATCGGGATTTGGATTGGGATCGAAATCACGTGCTGAAACCGGAATGGAATCTGGCTCAGATGGGAACGTAATTGGGATCGGAATCGGGGTCAGCACTGGGGTAAGCACTGGAACCAAAGCTGGAACCAGAGCTGAAATCGGAACCTGCATCAGAACCTGGATCAGAACTGGGCGTAAATGAATTCGGCCGTCTTGTCCATGTTGAGGATGCCGATCACCAGCAGGGTCCCCATCGCCAGGGCCCAGCCCAGCGTGGGCCGCCACTGGACGCGGATCAGGGAGAAGGCCGCCTGGGTGTCCGGGAAGCGGTTGCCGACATACAGCACGATTTGGTTGGTGTTGGGCATGAGGAAGGCGATGAAGGCGCCGAGGGCGACCATCGCCAGTTCCCCCGGGCCGATGGCCGGATTGACCGCCAGGCCATTGAGCCCGACCAGGCCCCGGAGCACCTCCAGGGCGGAGCCCAGGTCCGGGGCGCGGAAGAATACCCAGGCCAGGAGCACGGCCAGGAAGGTCAGGACCTGGCTGAAGAGCCTGACCGCCCGGGTCGGCACCGGCCGCCCCTCGCCCCGCCAGGTCTGCCAGCCATGCTGCACGCAGAGGTAGAGGCCATGCAGGCCGCCCCAGATGACGAAGGTCCAGTTGGAGCCGTGCCAGAGCCCCCCCAACAGCATGGTCAGCATCAGGTTGCGGTAACGCTTGAACTGGCCATGGCGGTTGCCACCCAGGGGGATGTAGAGATAGTTGCGCAGGAAGCGGGACAGGGAGATGTGCCAGCGGGTCCAGAACTCACTGACATTGGTCGACTTGTAGGGGGAGTCGAAGTTGAAGGGGATCTGGAAGCCCAGCATGCGCGACACGCCGATGGCCATGTCGGAGTAGCCGGAGAAATCGAAATAGAGCTGGAAGCTGTAGGCCAGGATGCCGATCCAGGCGGCCAGGAGCTGCGGGTCATCCCCGCCCAAGCCGGCATCGACCACCGGCACCAGGTTGTCGGCGATCAGGAGCTTCTTGGCCAGGCCAAAGGTGAAGAGGCTCAGGCCCACCGTCAGGTTTTCGGCGCTGAAGGCATAGTTCCGCCGGTCGGCGAACTGAGGCAGCAGGTCCTTGTGATTCAACACCGGCCCCGCGACGATGTAAGGGAAGTAGGAGGCGAAGAGGGCGTAGCGCCAGAGGCCCACGTCCGCGGCCCGGCCATGGCGGGCATCCACCAGGAAGGCGATCTGGGTGAAGGTGAAAAAGGAGATGCCGATGGGCAGGAGCACGTCCAGTGGATGGAGACCGGCCCCGGTGAGGTCGTTGACCGAGCGGATGAAGAAATTGGCGTACTTGAAATAGCCCAGCAGCACCAGGTTGCCGGTGACGGCGAGGATCAGCCAGAGCTTTTTATGCGCCTCCGCCGCCTGCTGGATCCGCCGGTAAGCCAGGTAGTTACCGACGATGGAGATCGCCAGGATGGGCAGGTAGGCCGGATTCCAGGAGACGTAAAAGGCCAGGGAGGCCAGCAGCAGCCAGGAGGCCGCCCAGTGCTCATCCCTTCTGCCGAGCAGGAAAAAGCCGATCAGGGTGACCGGCAGAAAGAGGAAGAGAAAATTGAAGGAACTGAAAACCATGGCGATACCTGGCGGGAAGCGGCTGAAGGCGCGCGTATCTTACTCCCAGGTTCGCCCCCGAGCGCTAGGGCTGAAAGAGTTAGCCTAAAGGGGCGAGCGCCAGGGCTTAAGGTGGCGAGCGCTAGGGGATAACGTGGCGAGCGCCGGGCTTGGGGAGGTAAGCGCGTGACGATCGCGTGGCGGGTGGCTGTGTCAGTCTTAACTTGCAAAGCCACCCATCTCCACCAACAATGTCAGTCATGACTGACACCATCCGCTTTCCCGACGAACTCGGCCGCATGTTGAAAGCGCGCCGGCAAGAACTTGGTCTCACCATCAAGGACCTGGCGCAACGCGCCGGCAAGGTGCGGGAGGTGATCTACCGGATCGAGGCGGGCGAAGACGTCACCCTCACCTCCCTCATGGCCGTGCTGAGTGCGCTGGGCCTGGTGATGCGCCTGGAACAAGCCCGCATGCCGACCATGGAGGAAGTCGCCGCGCGCTTCCGGCTGGGGGAGGAGGACGAGGATGCTGCCTGAAACCGTAAAGAAATTTTCCACCATGGACATCCCGCGGATCTTCAACATCACTGAAAGCGCTCACCGTATCCACAACCCGATCACACCCGAAAAGCTCGCCACGCTTGGCGCGGCGCTGCGTCTGGAATCGGGGGCCCGCGTGCTCGACCTCGGCAGCGGTTCGGGGGAGATGCTGTGCACCTGGGCACGCGATCACGGCATCATCGGCACCGGCATCGATATGAGCCCGCTGTTCACCGCGCAAGCGAAACGCCGTGCTGAAGAACTCGGTGTCGCCGATCCAGTCACGTTCATCCATGGCGATGCCGCAGGCTATGTCTCTGACGAGAAGGTCGATGTGGCCGCCTTGTCGGCGCCACTTGGATCGGCGGGGGTGTCTCCGGCACGATCGAGCTGCTGGCGCGGAGCCTCCGCACCGGGGGGATCATCCTCATCGGCGAGCCCTTCTGGCGGCATTTACCGCCGACGGAAGCGGTTGCCAAGGGGTGTCTTGCCAACGCCATCGCCGACTTTCTCCTGCTGCCAGAACTTCTCGCGTCTTTTGGCCACCTTGGCTATGACGTCGTGGAAATGGTTCTGGCCGACCAGGACGGCTGGGACAGATACGAGGCGGCCAAATGGCTCACCATGCGCCGCTGGCTTGAAGCCAATCCAGGCGATGAGCTCGCAAAAGATGTTCGAGCCCAACTGACTTCGGAACCCGTGCGCTATGCCGCTTACACGCGGGAATACCTGGGCTGGGGTGTATTTGCGCTGATGTCGCGGTGATTCTTTGGCTCATCCGGCGGATTGTCAACGGCTGTGCCGCGTAAAAGCAGGTGGGCTGTCAAAATGTCATTGCACCTGAATTTCTGATGGTCTGGTTTTCCATGCAATAACGTCGCTATTGTTCCGCTCCATCACAACTATTGGCAATAATGAGGCGAAATTATGGATTGGTCGTCAGCCATCAATAACCCGTTCTTGAAAGACCTTCCCTTTAAGATCGAGCTTGATAAATGGGGCAAGATCCTCATGAGCCCCGCAACCAATAACCATGGGAGTCTGCAATTCGAAACTGGCGTCAAGATTAGAGAAGCCAAGAAGGGCAAAGGGAAAGTAATCACTGAATGCTCAATCCAAACGAGTCAAGGGGTAAAAGTGGCTGATGTTGCGTGGGCATCGGATTTATTTATTGAGAAGTTCGGATTTGAAACGCCTTATAAACGTGCCCCAGAGATCTGTGTGGAAGTTGTTTCTCCATCAAATTACCAGGGAGAGATTGATGAAAAAATAGCATTATATTTATCAAAAGGAGCGCATGAAGTTTGGATTGTCAGCGAAGAAGGTAAGACTAAATACTATACTTATGAAGGAGAAATTGAATTTAGCGAGGAAATCGGCAGCTAACAAGCGGCTTAACCCCAATTTCGCCGTGATCAGCCGAAGTCGGGTTAGCCTTGGCGTTGTGTCGTCGTCCCCAGACACCGCTGCCGAATCAGCACCTGGAGGTCTTCAAGCCCAGTGCAGGCGGCAATGGCAACCGCATCGGCGCAGACCTGGGGCTCTCCGTCAACCAGGCGAAAAATGGCCGGGAGGAGCGTCCCGTTCCCGGGAAAGCGTTCTAGAAACTGGTCGCGGTGGAGAAACTCGCTGGGCAAGTCCTGGGCGGCGACGAAGTCCTGCCAGGCGCCACGCTCCGCCAGCACGCCATGGGTGATGGCGCAAAGCTGGCAGGGGTAGGTGGCGGGGGAAAAGAGCTTGTGGCCGATGTCCGCCAACGTGTTGAAGAAGCCGCTGTCGGCGTTGTAGACGAAGAGCAGGGATGCCCCCCTATCCATGGCCAGGACCCTATCCATGGTCAGGACCGGATCCCGGAGCGGGCCAGCTTCAGGGCCAGGAGGAGCCAGGGGATGGCATGCAGCAGCAGATCGAATATATCCAGAGGGCGCGTCAGCCCGCCGGCGGCCAGCAGCTTGAGCTTCTCCCACAGATGTGGCTCGGGGACAAAGGGGGCGAGCCCCAGGGTCAGGGCGGCGATGACCAAATAGATCAGGGGCAGACGGTCAAACCAGGCGAGCATGGGTGCGATCCTGCAATGAAGGGTGGTTGGCGCCAGCCGTTATACTGACGACCTGGACGGCATTCAATGCCGTGATTGACGGTTGCCGGGCTAGCCGCGGGCGTCCGAGGCCGGTTCACTCCGTCCACCGGCCGCCGAACCACCTCTGAGTGCCTCACCATGCTCGACACCCTGCCCCGCCTGCGTGCCACCGATTTCCCGCCACTTCGCCGGCGTGCCCTGACCACCTTGCAGGTCAACCTCGGCTACCGCTGTAACCAGAGCTGCCTGCACTGCCACGTCAACGCCGGTCCCGGGCGGAGCGAGAAGATGGACGACGCGAACATCGACCTGATCCCCCAGGTGCTTAGCGCTCGCGGCCTGCCGACCCTCGACCTCACCGGCGGGGCCCCGGAGCTGCATCCGCGCTTTCGCGAGCTGGTTCGGAAGGCCCGTCGGCTGGGGGCGCGGGTGCTTGACCGCTGCAACCTGACCATCCTCTCCGAACCCTGCCAGGAGGAACTGGCGGACTTTCTCGCCCACCAGGGGGTCCAGATCGTCGCCTCCCTGCCCTGCTATCTGGAGGACAACGTGGACCGGCAACGGGGCCAGGGGGTTCATGCCCGCAGCATCGCCGGTCTGCGACGCCTCAATGCCCTCGGTTACGGCCAGCCGGGGAGCGGACTGGACCTGGACCTGGTCTACAACCCTGGCGACGCCAGCCTCCCCCCCGGCCAGGCGGACCTGGAGGCTGCCTACCGGCGGGAATTGGGCGCGCGTTACGGCATCGTCTTCAGCCGTCTCCTCATCCTGACCAACATGCCCATCCAGCGCTTTGGCAGCATCCTGCTCAGCCGGGGGCAATTCGACGATTACCTGCGCCTGCTTAAGGACAGTTTTCGCCCCGCCAATCTGGACCAGGTGATGTGTCGCGACCTGATCAGCGTCGACTGGCAAGGCTGGCTCTATGACTGTGATTTCAACCAGCAGTTGGGCCTGGGGCTGACAGGTGATGGCGGAAAGCGGTCCGGCGGCGGTGGGGCCGGCATAAGTGGCAGTGGGGGAAATGAAGCTGGCGAAGATGGACATGGCGACAATGGAACTGGTGGAGCCAGCAACACTGAAGCCTTCGTAAATAGAGCCGGTGAAAATGAGGGCGGTGGAAATCAGGCGAATGGCGACAGCCGTAGGCCACACCTGCGCGACCTCCTGGTGGCGGATTTCACCACGACGCCCATCGTCGTTGCTGATCACTGTTACGGTTGCACCGCCGGGCAGGGCAGCAGTTGCGGTGGTGCCCTGACCTAGGCCATGGCGCTGGGCGCTGGGACAGGGTCTGAAGCAAACCTGCGCGCCATGCGCCTGACCTTCATTCTTCCCGCCCTGGACGAGGCGGCGGGCCTGATGGCGACCCTGTCCCCCCTTCAGCCCCTGCGCGCCCAGGGTCATGAGGTCATCCTGGTCGATGGCGGTAGCCGTGATGGCACCCCCGACCTGGCGGCCCCCTGGGTCGACCGGGTCCTTATCGCCCCCCGAGGGCGGGCCCGGCAGATGAACACCGGCGCCGCCGTGGCCCAGGGTGAGGCTCTGGTCTTTCTCCACGCCGATACCCGCCTGCCTGCGGACGCCGTCGCGCTCATCCAGGCGGCCCTGCGGCGGCGGCTCTGGGGACGCTTCGATGTCCTGATCGCGGGCCGGCCCTGGGTGCTGAAGGTCGTGGCGTTGCTGATGAACCTGCGCTCCCGTCTGACCAGCATCGCCACCGGGGACCAGGCGATCTTCGTCCGCCGCAAAGCCTTCACCGCCGTGGGCGGCTTTCCGGACCAGCCGCTGATGGAGGACATCGCGCTGTCGCAACGGCTCAAGCGCCTGGGACCGCCGGTCTGCCTGCGGCATCGGGTGCTGACCTCCGGCCGGCGCTGGGAAAGCCAAGGTCCCTGGCGCACCATCCTCCTGATGTGGCGCCTGCGCCTTGACTACTGGCGCGGGGTGCCGGCGGAGGCCCTGGCGGCTCGCTACCGCCTCCCCGCCCAGACGGAGAAGGTAACCTGGTTGGCTGCCAGGCAGGCGGAAGTGCAGGTGGAAGGTCGGGCAGCCAGGCCGGCGGACGAGCGGTGCCAGGGGACGGAGACGGCAGCCGGGCCAGCAGAGGGGCGCTTGCAGGGGACGGAGACGGCAGCCGGACCAGCAGCGGGACCAACAGCCAGGCCTGCAGCGGAACCAGCAGCCGGGCCGGCAGTAAGGCAGGTGGACGTGCAGGTGGATGGGCAGGCAGCCAGCCCATCGGACGAGCGGCGCCCGCAGTGACCCAGACTCGCATCCTGATCTTCGCCAAGGCGCCGGTGCCCGGGCGGGTCAAGACCCGGCTGATCCCGGCCCTGGGGGCGGAAGGCGCGGCGCGGCTGGCTAGTCGGCTTCTGTACCATGCCCTGGAGCAGGCATTGGAGGCCGACCTGGGTCCAGTGGAGGTGTGCGCCAGTCCCGCCCCGGAGCATCCGGACTGGCAGCCATGGCTGTCGACCCTCAGTCAGATGGAGTCCCCGGGGCCCCCCCTGTTCTGGAGTGACCAGGGCGAGGGCGATCTGGGGGCGCGCATGGCCCGGCCGGCCCAAGGCTATCTGGATGCGGGCGAGCCGGTCCTGCTGATGGGCACCGATTGTCCGGCCTTGACCCCTCACCGCCTGCGGGAGGCCGCCAGGGCGCTGCATAGGCTCGAGGCGGCGCTCATCCCGGCGCGGGATGGCGGCTACGTCCTGCTGGGTCTGCGGACCTTCCATCCCTCCCTCTTCAGCGCCATGCCCTGGGGCAGTTCCTTCGTGGCGGATCTCACCCTGGCACGGCTGCGGGACCTGAACTGGCGGGTATGGGTGGGCGAGGCGCTGGCGGATATCGATGTCCCGGCCGATCTCACGGTCCTGCCAGGTGAGTTGGCGGAGACGAGCTCTCTGGCCAGCTCGCTTGCAAGATCGCATTTGCGCCCGCCGCGGGGTATCGGGTAATTTCGCTCAACGTTACCCTTAGGCTTTCATCCTTCCCCCCCGACCCCCTCCCGCAAGGGGAGGGGGGTGCCAGATAAGCGCCTTTTCCGCAAACTACCTCCCCCTTGTGGTTGAGGGCCGAGGCGGGGGTGCGAACGAAAAGTCTCTTTTCCAGTAGGCGCTATCGCGACTGGTCAAACCTTGTTTTCCCTACCCCCGGAAGTACCCCATGCAACCCGTCCTCAAATCCACCAAGATGGCCAATGTCTGCTACGACATCCGCGGCCCGGTCATGGCCCGCGCCCGCCAGATGGAGGAGGAGGGCCACCACATCATCAAGCTCAACATCGGCAACCCCGGTGCCTTCGGCTTCGAGGCCCCGGAGGAGATCGTCCAGGACGTCATTCTCAACTTGCCCAACGCCTGCGGCTATGCCGACTCCAAGGGGGTCTTCGCCGCCCGCAAGGCGGTGATGCACTACACGCAGGAGAAGCGCATCCACGGGGTCCAGGTGAGCGACATCTACATCGGCAACGGCGTCTCGGAGCTGATCGTGATGGCCATGCAGGCCCTGCTCGATAACGGCGACGAAGTGCTGGTGCCGGCCCCGGACTATCCCCTGTGGACCGCCGCCGTGTCCCTGGCCGGGGGCACCCCCTGTCACTATCTTTGCGACGAGGGCGCGGGCTGGCTGCCGGATCTCAACGATATCCGCGCCAAGATCACCCCGGCGACCCGCGCCATCGTCATCATCAACCCCAACAACCCCACCGGGGCCCTCTACCCGGACGACCTGCTGCGGGAGATTGTCGAGATCGCCCGCCAGCATCAGCTCATCGTCTATGCCGACGAGATCTACGACAAGGTCCTATATGACGGGGTGAGCCATACCTCCATCGCCTCCCTGGCCGATGACGTCCTGTTCGTGACCTTCAACGGCCTGTCCAAGAACTATCGCGCCTGCGGTTACCGCGCCGGCTGGGCCATTGTCTCCGGCGAGAAGCGCCACGCCCGGGACTATATCGAGGGCCTGGATATCCTGGCCTCCATGCGCCTGTGCGCCAACGTCCCGGCCCAGCACGCAATCCAGACCGCCCTGGGCGGTTACCAGAGCATCGACGACCTGGTGGCCCCCGGCGGGCGCCTGTGCAAACAGCGCGACCATGCTTACGAGCTATTGACCGCTATCCCCGGGGTGACCTGCCACAAGCCGACGGCGGCCATGTACCTCTTCCCCCGCCTGGACCCGCGGCTTTATCCCATCCTCGACGATCAGCATTTCATCCTGGAACTGCTGCTGGAGGAGAAGGTCCTGGTGGTCCAGGGTAGCGGCTTCAACTGGCCTCATCCCGATCACCTGCGCCTGGTCTTCCTGCCCAATACAGACGACCTGGAAGAGGCCATCGGGCGCTTCGCCCGCTTTCTTGATGGCTATCGCAAGCGGCATGGGACCTGACGACTGGGGGTCTTCTCCCCGGCAAGACGGGTGCCAGAGCGAGGAGACGTGGCTTAGGCTAAGCGTCCAGATAACTTGTGACTGGCGGTAGCCAAACCCCATAGTCAGGATCATGGACAGACGAAGACTCCTCGAACACAAAGTGCTCAACGGCCTGCAGCAACTCGGCCTGCTGGGGCTGCTGGCCTTGTTGCTCGGCTACCTGGCCTGGGTGGTGGGGGGCGAATCCTTCCTTTGGGGCACCCTGCTCGGGGTGAGCACCCTGTGGTTGATCAACCCGGTGGCCTCGCCACGCCTGCTGGTAAGGCTGTACGGCGCCATTCCCCTGACGCCCCGTGACAGCCCGGGCCTCTATGGCATCGTCCAGGCCCTGGCGACGCGCGCCGGGCTGGAGCGCTTGCCACGCCTCTACTATCTGCCCAGCCGCCTGATGAATGCCTTCGCCACCGGGCGGCGGGACGACGCGGCCATCGTCCTCTCCGATGGTCTGCTCCGGCGCCTGGAGCGGCGGGAGCTGATCGGCGTCCTGGCCCACGAACTGGCTCACGTCGCCAACGGCGACATCCAGGTGATGACCTTCGCCGATACCCTGAGCCGCATCACCAGCCTGCTGGCGTTGTTAGGTCAGATCCTGCTGCTCCTGAGCATCCCGGCCCTGCTGCTCGGTCTGGCCACACCGCCCCTGCTGGCGCTGCTGGTGCTGCTGGCGGCGCCGACCCTCAGCGCCCTGGTCCAGCTCGCCCTGTCGCGCAACCGGGAATACGAGGCGGACCGCAGCGCCGCCGAACTCTCCGGTGACCCGGTGGGCCTGGCCTTGGCCCTCGACAAGCTGGAGCGCCAGCAGGGCAGTTTTTGGGAGCAGATGATGCTCCCCGGGCGCCATCTGCCGGACCCCTCCCTGCTGCGCACCCATCCCCCCACCAAGGAGCGTATCGCGCGGCTGATGGAACTGGTCCCGGAGGAGTTGCCCAGTCGCGCCCTGGCCTGGCCCCTGGACGATCCCCGCGAACTGCTGGCCCTCCTGGGCCGCGGCATAGAAGGGGCGCCGCGTTGGCATATCACCGGGCTCTGGCATTAGCAGGCAAGCCTCCTGCCATGTCTTGCCTCTTTGGGGTTGCGGCAAGCTGCCTTATGAAAGTTAGTGTTAAACATCCCCGAAGCTTTTCATCGTCTGGTTGAGGGAAAACTTCTCAGGAAAGTCGGCTTGGAAGCCACCCGCGGCCTTTATTCGTATGGGCCTGAATCCTGGCATCATCGCCCCTACGCCATGGCATAGAAGAGAATTTTCCAATGACCGCGCAGACCTTGCCTGAACTCTACACCCTGGACGATTACCGCCACTGGGAGGGTGACTGGGAACTGATTCATGGCATGCCCCTGGCGATGGCGCCATCTCCGGCACTCCAGCATCAACGGCTGAGTGGTCGTATTTGATTTTGGGCGCTTGTAGCGCCGGCGACGCTGACGGATTCAACTGGACGGCGATGTGACGGGACTGGACCTCACAGGCGGTTGGCTGGTGATCCTCGACCACCGCTCAGGCCAACCGCCCAGCACCGGGCATACCGGGTGTCAGGAGGTCAAGAGTCCCCCAGGCCGATCCGCTTGGATGATTCGTGCCTGATACAGCGCTTGAGCTATGGCGGCTTATCCGGGAAGGACTCGAAAAGTTCATTAGATCAGGTAATGCCTATTCCCCTTCCCTGGCATCCCCCGCCGTCGGTTCATCGGCCATCGCCGGCATCCGGGACAGCAGATCCCGCCAGGTATCCAGCCGGTCGCCCTTATCGATTTGCTTGCCCGTCCCGATGGACTTGGCCAGCCAGAGGCCGTTACCGTTAAAGCTGTAGACGGGCTGGAGATCCGGTCGCTCGGTGGCGGGCAGGATCAGGGGATTGAGATTGTCCAGGACCAAGGGGGAGTCGCGGGGGGTGGCGTAGTAGGTCAAGACCATGTGCGACTGGTTGATGTCCAGGGCCTTGACATAGGTCAGACGCAACCGCTCCTCCGGAACACCAATGGCCAGGAGGGTGAAGTACTTGGCGATGGAAAAATCCTCGCAGTCGCCGCCATTCTTGGTCAGAAATTCCAGGGGCGTGGCCCAGTAATCCTCCACCCGCCAGAGCCTCTGGTCGTCCACGAACTTGAGCTTGTTGAAAAACTCATTGACGATCTTGAGCTTTTCCTGCTCATCCTCGAAGTCCCGGGCAAAATCCATCAGGCGTTGCCAGCCCTCGATGCGCGCGGCCACGGCGGCGCCCTGTTCTTGTTTGATCCGGGCAATGAATTCAGGACCAATGCGAAGCGCGGCAAAGGTGGAGAGGCTGAACAGCAGCAGTAGCGACGTCAGCCAGGCCCTCCAATAGGGCCCCAGACGCCCCCGCCAGGACCCCCCCCAACGGCCCAAGCGTGCGGTGCCAGACCAGCCCCCCAACCGGGCTGAGCCAGACCAAACCCTGAGCCAGGCTGAGCTAGACCAGCAGCCTGGCCGGGCTGAGCGGCGGCCATCCAGGCGCTGGTCCTCCCCCTCGCCTTGCATCAACGGCTGGCGCCAGCGAGGCCGATATCCCGGATGACGCGGAAGTCATCCTCCTCGCGGACCTCCTCGGCCAGGATGGCAATTTCCAGCAGTTCACCGGCCTCATGCATGGTCTGGACCCAGAGCCGCTTACCACTGTCCTGGCTGATCGCCGCCGTCAGGTCCCGGGCCAGGCGAACATAGTCCGGCTTCAGGGTCTTGAGGATTTCGATGGGCACGAATTGGACGTCATAACGCTTCAGGAGGGTTTTCGCCCCCAGGCGGCGGGCGAAACCGACGAAGTCCCGGAACAGGTCAACGTCCTTCGCCACCCCGTAGGCCGAGACACTGAAGATCAGGCGCCCGGCCAGATCGGTACGCTGACCCAGGAAATCCCCGAGCCAGGCGCGGAACTCCAGGCTTTTCAGGGTGAGCATGGACAGATTCACCGCCACGCGGTGGGACGTGGACGCATCCCTGAGCCGCGTGGCCACCTTGCGGATCACGTCCCGGTCGAGGTCGCTGATCCGCTCGAACTTTTCCGCCATGGAGACGAAGGGACCCACGGGAATGGGCTTGCCGACCTCATCCAGGGCCTGGATGAAGGCCTCTTCCATGAGGACCTCCCCACTGCGGCAGTCCACCACCGGGCCAATGTAGGAAATCTGGAAACGTTCCTGATCGATGATCGAGATCACCTGCTTTCGCCACTGTTCCTGGGTTTTACCCGGTTCGCGATGCTGGTAGATAAAATAACTGTTGTAGCCGATGAGTCGTGCCTGCTCGTAAGCCTGCTGCGCGACCGTCAGCATCCCCTCGGGGGTGTCGTGGGGATTGAAGGGGGCGATGCCGATATGCACGAGGTCCGGCTTGCCTTTCCGCTCCCCCAGCCAGGTCAACCGCTGGCGTAGCGACTGGGCAAAGGCCGTGATGGCGGTTGGCCCCAGCCCGGGCAGGAGCATGGCAAATTCGGCGCCATAGAAGCGATAGGCCCGCGCGGTGGGCGCCGCTTCCCCCGCGCTCCCCTTGAGCACGTCGGCGAACTCCCGCAGAAAGTGGTCTGTCTCCGCGTTGCCCCAGGCCTTGACCAGGTCGGCGAAGGCGTCGATGCGCAGGGACACGACATAACCCATGCCGCTGGCGTCAAAGAGGTGCTCCAGGTCGGTCGTGAAACTGCCCTGGTTATAGAGGCCCGTCACCTCGTCGAGCAGCAACCGCTGGTTGAGGCCCTCCAGCTTCTGGTTCATGGCGCGGATCACGCCCTCGATCTTGCCGGACATGAAATTCATGGACTCGGCGACCTGCCGCACTTCCCGCGTCCACGGCAGTGGTTCGATCCGGGCGAACCGGCCCCCGGCGATGTCGCGCGCCAGTTGGGCGATGTTGCTCAGCGGACGCAGGGTGAAGCGCAGCACCAGAAACAGCAGGATCAACGACAGACCAAGGGTCGCCAGGGAATAGGACAGGGCCCGGCGCATCTGTTGATAGAGCTTGAGATAGGCCCAACCGGGATTGATGGTGACGGAGACTACCCCCGCCAGGTTCCAGCCGGAGCTGATCTCACTCGTGGCCGTGGCGGTGTCCATGGGCAGCAGCCGGATGAACCAGTCCGGGACCTGCTCGAAGACCCGGCTGTCATCCAGCCGGACCAGGGGCCGGCCCTCGATGTCGGTGAGCAGGATTTCCTTGTAATAACCCTGGTCATAGATGGCTCGGATCATGGTCTCCAGGATGGGGTCGGCCGGATCGGCAAGATGGGGGCTCAGGGACAGGCCCAGGGACGTCGCCGTATCCTGGGCATGCACCTGGGATTCAACCAGCAGGTAGGCGCGCATCTGATTGACCCCGACCGCGAAGTTGCCGCCGAAGATCAGCAGGAACAGCAGCGAAATCAGAAGCATCAGTTGTTTGGACAAGGACATGGGCGGGGGTCCCTGGGACTGGCGGCGTCAGGCTGAGGGTTGGGCGGCCCGCGCCAGGCTGATAATAAAACAGGGTTGCCTGAGCAACCCTGCGGTATTCCCTAAGCGGCTGATCTCGCCGCAGACGGCATGATGCCGTTACTTTTTCGTCACCGTGATGCTGGTCGTACCCAGGTTGCCCGCCGCATCGATGGCATCAGCGCGCAGGCTGTGGCTGCCACTGCTTACCTTTTTGATGTTCCAACTGTAACTCAGGGACGAACTCGTGGTCGAGCTGACCAGCTTGTTATCGATATAGAGTTTGAGGCCCGTCACGGCGACGTTATCGGTGGCGCTAAGGGTCACCGTAATATTTTTGCTAATCTCCGCGCCGTTTGCGGGGCTGTTGATTTTCACCGCCGGAGGTGTGGCATCCACCGCCGCCGCGGCCAAAGTGGCGGAGGCGAGATTGGAGAACGCCGAATTGCCGACGCTGTTGAAGGCCATGACCCGATAGTGATAGGTATGGCCAGGCGTCAGGCCGTCATCGACAAAGGTGGTGGCGTTGGCCGCCAGGGTGGCAATCTCGTACCAGGTGGCGCCGTCGGTCGAGCTCTGCACTCTATACCCCACCTCATCGATGGCGTTATCGCTCCAGCTCAGACTAATGGTATCGCTGCCGGTGACGCTGGCCTGGAGATTACTGGGGTCACTGGGCACCGTCGGCTCCGGCAAGCCCGTGGCGGAAGCCCGGAAACTGGCGACGGCAGGGGAGGTGACATTCATTGAGCGGGCGGTATCGTTGGACCCGAGGATGCCGGTCGGCCAGCTCGAATAATAAATGTCGGGGTTGGAGAAGTAGTTGACCCGAGGCTCACCGCTACAGGAATAGGACATGATGTCACGAAATTTGCCGCAGACGCGGTAGCCGTAGGAATCGGGGTAGGCACCGGCCGAACTCGCGTCTTCGGGATTGTGCGCATTACCCATGATATGACCGATTTCGTGAGCGAAGCTGCCGGCGGTAAGACAGCCATCGCGCACCACGCCGAAGGCATTGGTGGCGAAGGCGGTGGAGACGGTGCGCATGACGTAGGCATAGCCGCAATAGTCGGTATCGGCGGTAAGCAGGATCACCACGTCGGCACCGTACTGGTCGCGCAGGGGATGGACCAGATCCATGTAACCATCGGTGCTGCTGCGCAACCGCGAGAGGCTGGTGGGCATGGAATTGGTTTCGACGTAATCAACGGCGCCCAAGTAGATCAGATTGAGGGCGATGTCGATGTTGCTGTTGAGATAGCCCTGATTGGCGGCGGAGGCGGCATTGAGGATGCGGCTCTGAATGGCGCTGTCTCCGCCGGCGTTGGTCCGGACCTTGGGGGTATAGACCACCATGACATCAACCACCTGGCCGGTGCTGGTATCCCCCGCGCCCAGGTCGGTTAACCCGCTAGCACCCGTATCGCCCGCCGTGTCAGGGGCCTCGGAGGGGTCTTCCGCTGGCAGTTGGGTGAGGTCGATCTCACGCACGGCATGGGTGTTGCCGTTGACGAATAGGATCTCGAAGAGTCGGCCGTCGGTGGAGACAGTGCCCGTGAGGGTGTTGCCCTTAGCGGCAAGGATGACCTCACTGTCGGAGTCCTCCTCGATGTGCCCCACCCAGACCTTGCCCCCCTGAACCTCCACCACCCGGTCGCGCACGGCGACCACATCGAGGTCATCAAAGAGCCTCAGGGCCAGGGTGGGCTCCTCGATCGCCTGGAGATTGACGTTCGCATGACGTTCCCGCCCGGACTTGGCGATCAGAGCAGCCGGCGGTAATTGTGGCCTGGATGCCGCCTTCTCGGGACTGGGATCTACCAGCAGATCGGGGATGGGCCGGCCCGCCGCGGTGGGGGGCAATGCCAGCATCTTTTCGGCCAGATAGGTGTGCCAGGCGTCTGCCGCGAGGAAAGCGACCAGGAAACCTGCCACGGCACTTGCCCCCAGCGTTGCCGAGACGGTACGCTTTCGGGGCACGGATTGACGGACGAGATGGAAAACCAGCAGGCCCGTACCAATCAGTAGCACGAACATCGCGGCAACTAAAACGCCGAGCATCCAGTCCGGGATGTTGGCCAGCCATAGCCAGGCGTCCTGTGGTGAGTTGGGGCCGGCGTCAGGGGTGGCGAATACCATGGTGCTGAGTACTAGCCACAAGGCACCCAAAGCCAAGACGATCGGTTTAAACAAGGTATTTTTCATCTCGATAACTCCTTCCAGGCATTAAAGTTAGTTTTTCAATTACTAGCGGGTCCAAGTTAAGGAAGGCGAACGAATTTTTTTCCTTTTCGAAAACAAACTGGGCAGGGTGAATACACCCTGCCCGACGCCTTTTTAAATCAGCGGGTTAGTTGCAATGGGGCGGTCCATCAATGTCTCCATCGCTATCGTAGTCAGCGCCACCATTGTTGAACATGTCCAGTAGGCTGGTGAATGGGCCTGTAACGCTGGGATTTAACCACCCAGATCCGGAGGGCGGGATACTCAGGTTGCCGATCAGAAGATCGGCCTGGGCGATGGTGGCTGTAGGATTTGGAGCAGTTCCGGTAGCCATGTTGAGTTTGGCCGCGATGAGTTGATGAGCCAGGCTGAGCAAGCCGTTCCCTTTCACGGGTTGGCTGAGGATAGCGCAGAGCTGACTATCAGTATAGGTGAGGTTTCCTAACTGCAATGTAACGACCTCCCATTCGTTGGCATTCTTACCCTTACGGCAGCCAACTGGACCATGAGTTTTCCAGTAACCCTGCGTTCTGGTACAGCCCACTGGATCAGGATCCTCATCACCACTGCCACATGCCGGTCCCTGCAGGACCAGTAATGACGTACTTTCATGTGCGGTAAGGGTATCCGCTTCGGTCAGGGTTGCGGTGTTAGTGAGGCTGAATACCTCCTCACACACACCTTCATGAGTGATCTCAAGCGAATAGTTCACTGCACCGCTCGCGGTAAACTCCATGGGCCACTCCAGCATATCGGAAAAATCAAAGCTGAAGTCGCTTGTCAGGGATGTATCCCCAAATGCATCAGTCAGGCTGGCCGTCTCATCCTGATAGATAAGCTCAGGTGCATTGGGAAGGGAGAAACCCGCATCAGGGGAGGGACCAGAAGACTCTCCCAAATGCCCAGAATGGTTGGTGATGGTTATTCTGACCGAGTTTTTGTAAGTTGCTCCGTTGACTGGTGCAAAGACAATTTTGTAGGGATAGCAGTGACTCTCACCAGGTTCAAGGACGGGTTTTTCACTAGTGTCAATGCTGCTCGTGTACCAAACCTGGAATGATCCGGAACTCGTTTTGTACATGATGTCATCGGCAATCGCCAGGCCCTCAGTAGCCCTGTCGCCACCATTGGTGATGCAGACTTCTCCTTCCGCCCCAAAGGAATCCGTCCGCTGGGTTGGCCCGGATTTCGTCACATCAATGGTGTAGTTGACAGTTGTTTGCTCTCCGGCAGCAACAAATTCATAAGAGGCAGGGTCAACCTGTTTGGTGACGGACCAGTCATAGTCCCAGATTTGCTCCCAGAAACCCTCCGCGGTCTTGTATGCAGTTAAGGTGGTGCCTGCCTGACCACCTGCCGCGGCCAGCACGGCCCCCCCACCCAGGGTAAGAATGGCCCCTGCCACCGCGGGGATCAAAATCACCCTTTGGTTAAACAGTGATGAAATGTTCATTGTGAACCTCGCATTAACCAAGCTGTAACACCGAGGCGCACAACCGCTTCCTTTGCGCCCGAGTTCCTTACGCATCCCCTATCCAGCCGATTCCTGTCGTGTAGGGCATGGGATTTGGAACAAGTTCCTGACATCCCATGGGACCTCAAACCCCGTGTAATCCTCTCAGATCTTACGATTGAGTAATTTCCGAAATTACTTTTGGGTACAAGTCCCTACTCGCTTCAATAAATTGCAATATTCTTGCCAGAGAAAGCATCATCCTTACTTGCCAGCAAGTTACACCTTGATGATCCAGGTCAGTGGTAAGATCCTTGGCCGGAAATGTCTCAAATATGTCTCGATACCGTCTCATATCACAAGTAAGTGTCTCGCAAATCTTGTTTGAGACACTCCCCGCCACCAAAGGGGCATGCCGCCGACATGATCCATCCGGCCCGTCAGAATTGCTGTGGTTATCAATGATCCAAGCCCAGGGAAGCCAAGCGTCGATAAAGGGTGGCTCGGCCGATGCCCAGCAATCGTGCCGCTTGTAGTCGATTTCCTCGGGTCTGGGCCAGCGCGGCAAGAATCCGCTCAGGTTCGGAGGTTGGTCCCGCGGGCAAGGTGAGAAGGCTGGAAGTAAGCACCGGGCTGGCTTCCTCGGACTGGGGTTGGGTAGTGCCAGTCAGGGCGGGATCTTGTAGCTCGGGGGGTAAATCCGGCACGTCAATATGGTGACTCTTGCAATAAATGACGGCCTGATCGATGCAGGACTTGAGTTCCCGGACATTGCCTGGCCAAGGGTAGTTCGTCAGACGACTGACAACGCCCGGGCTGAGATGCAACTCCTGTCGGTCCATCTCCCGGCTGGCCTGATCGAGGAAGTATCTGGCCAGCAGGGGAATATCGGTGCGGCGCTCCCGCAGCGGTGGCACCTGGATGCGGGCGACTCTCAGACGGTAGAGCAGGTCCTGACGGAAGCGGCCGACCTGCGTGGCGGCCAGCAAATCCTGGGGGGTGGCGGTCAGCACGCGGACATCTACCTTGCGCGGTCGGGCCTCGCCGATGCGGATGATCTCCTTCTCTTGCAGGACGCGCAACAGGGCGGCCTGGAGCTCGATCGGGAGGTCACCGATCTCGTCCAGAAACAGGGTGCCACCCCGGGCTGACTCGAAGAAGCCCTCCTGGTCCTGATAGGCCCCGGTGAACGACCCTTTGCGGTGACCGAAGAGTTGACTGGTCAACAGAGTGGGAGTCAGCCCGGCGGCATTTACGGCGATGAACGGCCCCGCCGCGCGGGAACTGGCGGCATGGATAGCCTGGGCAACCAGTTCCTTGCCGGTGCCGGTTTCGCCCTCGATTAGTATCGTCCAGTCGCCGCGGGCGATGTCCAGGATGTGCTGGTGGAGGCTGAGGATGGCGGGACTGGTGCCGATCAGGCGAGACAGGGGGCCGCGGGCGTTGGCCAGGCGGAGGGCGCGATTCTCGCTGACATCGTAGAGAAACAGCAGACGACGGCGGTCATCATCCGGGGCGTCCCGGACATCGCACTCCACCCACCAGGTTTGCCCACGGCGACTGGTCCAGGTGAGTTCGAGTCGTGATCGGGCCTGGGCGGGGCTCGCCATCATGGCCGCCACCTGGGTCAATGCCAGGGGATCAAGCGGCAGGGCTAAACGCCAATCCTTCCCCCGGAGGGCCTGAGGATCCAGGTTATCGATTGCCCGACAGGCGTCGCTGGCGAAGTCGATGCGGCCCTGGTCATCCAGCAGCAAGGTACCGCCACGAAACTGGTTCAGAACCGCGAGGAGATTGCGATGGCGTATCTATTCAGCTCACCTGGCCTGCCTCAATCTAGACGCGGCATTGGTGGCTG
>JADHED010000330.1_pt1 | contig 62368 bp, 49 predicted proteins | sample 8952041 | NCBI WGS metagenome assembly JADHED01 (sample SAMN16124423, study PRJNA663239) | bioreactor sludge metagenome | isolation source: sludge (control) | place: India:Bengaluru | collected 2018-09-08 | reverse complement strand
ATGTGTCTGTTAGCTTTGAAGCTCGAGTGTCTCAGTTGGTCTGACGACGTACAGTGAAGCAAGATATGCATTATTGCTATACTACTACATACAGCCCCAATTGATGGAATTAGATTTTAAAGATAATTGGTGGGGTACAGGGGACCCAGATTCTCTAGCGACATGGATCTACGACGAACATGACGACCCGTCTCTGAACGTCCATACTATTTACGAGCCATATCACAACGGCCCGGTCCCTAATGAGAACATGAGCTTTGGCGAAATCAAAGCGATGTTCAGGAGGTAGGTGGGCGCGTCCAGGGGCGGCGCCTGCTCCCGACCTATGGGATCCCGCTTCCAACCGGGTTTCGACTCCTTCGCGAGGCGTCCAGTAGTGGGAGAATGGTCTGCTGGCTGGGGAGCGGGTGCTCGGATCGAGGCTTCAGCGGTTCCCACGCCTCGCCACGGCCCCGCTGCAGGCATTTCTATCGGTCCTCGAGGTCTCCTTTGTCTTCGGACGTAGAATGCAGTGTAATCGGCCGAAAAACCGCAGTTGCTAATATTCGCATAGATGCCGCAATTCCCGACACCTCTCTATTCCGTCACGCAGAGAGCCTCACCCGGGGAGCCATCAAGTTTAAATATAGCAACGAGTTATAGAGATGTTGACGGGGGCTCCGGTCTAATGCAGATCGGAGTCTTTGTATTTGGCTGGGGTTACGTCAGTTACGCGACCGAAATTTTTGGTGTTGGGGGTAGCCGAAAGGAGAGGTCGGGGGAGAGGTCCAGTAGGGGCGAAATCGTGTCCCGTAGGCTCTCTGAATCTCTTTCCTGGGCCGATTTCACTTTGATTGACAGCCCATCGGGGTCCGCCACCTCATATGCGAAAAGCTGCATTTGTAAGCTAACTGCCGCGGGTACAGGCTGATGCGAGTTGGTGGGTGCTGGGGGCGTTTTGGGGGAGCGGTTTAGGATCGCCTCGACTGGTGCCGCACTATTGGAGCAGCCATTACTGCACGACGCGCACATTGTAGGCTGGATTACTGGGGATATTAGCGAGGAAATTCCTAGGTCAATCTGGACCATCGCTTGCCCGATTGAGAATCTTCGGTCGTCAAGCTTGTCATCATGCTAAAATGAATTCTGTGTTCAGTCTTGCGATTTTGTGGTGCTGACGAGTTCGGCAAAGAAGGACATTTTGAAGATTTTCATGCAATGGGTTCATCAATTGGACTTGGGGAGAAAACAGTTGGAGGGCGTAATGAGTATAAGTATTCGTAGCCATATTCCAGGTGTAATTCTAACGCTATTGTTAATCGTGTTGATATCTTCAATCGCACATGCCCAATATTGTGTTGATTATAATGAATATTTTAGCTGGGTTGGATCTGTGACTACTCCAAATTATGCTTCTGGAGTTGCTGTTGCGGGTGCATATGCATACTACACGGACACAGGTTCTGCTCTCAGAAAAGTAGATGTATCAAATCCTAGGCGACCGGAAACAATTGGTGCAACGGCAACATCTGGCCAAGCTAATTCAGTCGTTGTCCAAGGTAATTTCGCATATGTTGCCGTTGGCCCTGCTGGATTACAAATATTTGACATATCATTACATAACAATCCTACTTTAGTAGGGACGGTAGATACGCCGGATGCTGCTTGGTGTGTGGCTGTTTCAGGAAACTTTGCATATGTAGCCGATCACGACAGCGGCCTTCAGGTAATTGATATTACGGATCCCGCCCATCCGGTGATCGCCGCTAGTCGGCCTACGCTGGATAGTGCGTTCTATGTGGTTGTAGCTGGCAATTATGCATATATCGCTGACGATACCGCCGGGATGACAGTTTTCAATATTTCCAATCCAAGGGCGCCAGTAAGAATTGGTAATTATTCTCGATATGGTCATTTGAGGCATGTCGCTGTTGACGGTAACTATGCATATTTGTCTTACACTACGGATGGCCTTATTATCGTTAATATTACATCTCCGAGTTCACCAACGTTTTATCGCTCTGTTACTGCACCACATGGAGCCACAGCGTCTGCTGTGTCGGGAACAAAAGCATATTTAGTATCTGGAAGCGATCTTCACATTATTGATCTTAGCAATATGGCACTACCAACAATCATTGCCACGTTTGACTCAAATACTTATGGGAACTCTATTGCAGTGGCCAATGGATACGCGTACTTAGCCTGTCGGCAAGATGGTATGGAGATTTATGCAATTTCTAATCCCGTAGCTGTTGGTGTCGTTGGGAGCGCTAATGTGTCAGGCTACGGTTATGAAATTGACATACACGGCTTGTATGCATACACGGCCGACCGGGTAAATGGGATTCAAGTTATTGGAATCGCTAACCCCGAAGCACCTGTAATCGCTGGAAATTATGGATCAACACTCGCCCTAGCAGTTGATGTGGTTGATAACTACTTATATCTAGGAACTCTGAGCAATGGTATAAAAATATTTAGTATTATAAATCCGGCTGCACCTATATTAAGTGGCACAGAATCTGTATCGACAATCGCTAACGATGTGACAGTGGCGGGAAATGTCGCGTATGTGACTATGTCAACATTCGGATTCAGAACAATTGATGTTTCTGAACCTAGCAACCCCCATACTATGGGGACTATCGATACTCCGGGAGATGCTCAAAGCGTATGCTTAATTGGCGAATATGCATATGTAGCGGACGGAATTAATGGTGTACAAGTAATCGACGTATCGGATCCCTCAACACTCAGCATTGTTTGGCCGTTATTTACAGTTCCTGGCGCTACTGACGTCGATGCCCTTGGAAACATCGCATGCGTTACACGAGGAATTAATGGGACACAGTTCGTCGATGTGTCAATCCCGGACAGTCCAGTTCTGATAGGTCTTCCTGTTCCAACACCCGGGTTGCAGGAAGCACTTGAAGTTCATATGATCAACAACTATGTGTATGTAACGGTTAAGAATATAGGCATACAAATTATTAATGCGTTTAATCCGTATGAGCCTTGGACCGTTGGTGTTGTTGAGACACCCGGGCAAACATGGGCGGCAGCAATTGGTGAAAACGGTGCCTACGTCAGCGATTATTTGGGCGAATTCTATGCTGTCCCACTCCATTGCGACGATTTAACACCCGTAGCAAATCAGCCTCAACCCGTAAGGGCCAACATAACTAATATTCCCAACCCCTTCAACCCGCAGACGACGATCAAGTACGACACGCCGGTGGACGGTCGGGTAACGCTGCGGATCTACGACGTCCGTGGCGCCCTAGTCCGCACCCTAGTCGACACTGACCTCCCCCGTGGCGCCTATCAAGCTACCTGGGACGGCCGGGATGCATCTGGCCGGGGGATGCCGTCGGGGAGTTACTTCGCGCGGTTGGAGGCTGGGGGGAAGGTGGAGACGGTAAGGATGAGCTTGGTGCGGTAGTGATCATTCCCCCCGGAACGTCTCCGGTCTAGGCAGAGGTTCAACACGTGCCGGCCTTTCGCCCGTCTATAGGCCGGGGGGGGGGGCGAGTGAGAAGAAATATTGAGCCTTGCAAAGTGAGCGCGGGAGGATCGAAATGCGGGATCTTCCCAAGCGGAAGTTCTTCAATTGCATGGAGGGAATACTGTGAACAAACATCTGACGAAGCTGATCATGACAGTGCTAGTGTTATCTATCATCGCCATACAAGTTCAATTGCTGGGCTGTAGCGGCAATGATGATTCCAACCCTGCTCCACCCCCCAGCGGAGAAGTAGTTATGCCTCTGGATATTGGCAATTCGTGGATGTATACATATACGGCGAGTGGTACTGTTCAAGGACTCGAAACCGGGACAGCGACTGCAACACATCAGGTAGCTGGTGTGACGGCTACAATAGTAGACTGGATATTTGAGTATCCAAATAAAACAGACACATATTATGAGTATTACCGAAATGCATCAGGCGGTCTGTATTTATGTGGATGGGAAGGTAACGAAGATTTAAGTGAACCATTATTATATTGTAAGTACCCATGTAGTGTTGGTGACAGTTGGGTTTGGTCTACTGAAAATAATGAAGTGACTTGGGTAGTAATATCAACAAGCGAGGCTGTAACTGTTCCGCTAGGTACATATAGATGCATTCACATACGCGGAACGTGGGATAACGAAACATATTCAGAAGATATGTGGTTTAAAGTTGGCCTTGGACTTGTGAAACGGCAATATCCCGGTGATGACTCCCTAGAATTGATCGGAATGGAGATCTGATTGGCTCAAAGTTATCTAACTGCGACTCGATCTGACCGATCGCGCCTCAAGGTGGGGACGACCGAGGTATGCATAGTTACGCTTCGTTGTGGAAAATGCCGCACATGAGTGTCTACGATGTCCGTGGCGCCCTGGTGCGCACCTTACTCGACGCCGACCTCCCCCGTGGCGGCTACCAGGCTACCTGGGACGGTCGGGATGCGTCGGGCCGGGGGATGGCGTCGGGGAGTTACTTCGCGAGGCTGGAGGCTGGGGGGAAGGTCGAGACGGTTCGCATGAGTCTCGTGCGCTAGTGAGCCCTCGGGATGCGCCCGGCCAAGGTGCGTTGAAATGAATGGGGTAGTTGGGGATCAGGGAGACATGCTATTATCGGAGAGAAATCTCCGAATATCTTCCAACGGAGGCAGCTATGCGATACTTGATTGTATTTCTGTTGTTTGCTACCTGGGCTGGGGCTGTGCCGGTTAACCCTTATTCACCAGATGGAATTGCCGCTAGAGATGGCTTAACGGTGCTATGCGTCATGGGGGAGATGTGGAGCTTCGACACTGGGCAGAGGCAATGGACTATTGGTTTGGGACTTACAGGCTCTAATCCCCCGATGCCCGTCACTGAAATCGCGGAATGGGGCAAGAGTTGGCTTAAAACTAATGACGGTACTTATTGGTATCTCCACCCGACTGGCGGCGACCCACAACGACTGAATTCGCCTGATGGCGTAATGACACGCCAAATCGTGTTGTTGAAATGATCCGGACCTTAGCGGGAGTTAAACTCCTCTGTTCCACAATAAGGGCAAATATGAGAGAAACGCTAGTAACGGCTATACTTGTAATAATTCCGCTGTTGGCTACTGGCACTACGTGGACAGTTTCGAAAGATGGTTCGGGTCAGTTTGTCGAGATCCAGGACGCTATAAACTTGGCCGCAACCGGCGATACGATATCAATTGGTCCTGGTAGGTACGATGAATTTCGACATTACATATATGGCATGGAAGAATGGGATATTATTGTCAATGCAGTCGGGAAAGCACTAGTATATATTGGCTCGGGTGATGCCACAATAATTGGTCCAGAATATGTAGGTAATCTAGAATATATTAATACAGTCGGAATTCACTGTAGCAATGCTGGCAATACCCATTATATTAAAAATATGATTGTAGAAAAAGTGCATACAGGAATTATGCTATATGGGGATGAATCGCTCATCATTGGGATCACAGCTCAAGAATGTTGGAACGGAATTCATGCGAGTAGCTATGCTAGCTGTTCGATTAGGAATTGTGTTATAAGCAATTGTAGCGATATTGGTATACTATTAACGTTATTAGAGTCACCGAATGAAGTGATCGGATGTTTATTTCAGAATAATAATTGGGGTATCGACATAGATTATTATAGTAGCAATGTTATATTGCGTGATTGTGTATTTGTCAACAATACGTCAGTGGGTATTCAATTTGCTGCAAATTCAACGGGAGTTATAGATAATTGCCAGGTAAATGGAAGTAATACGGGTATATCTGTCGGTGTTTCGGCAGAAGTAGAAATTAACAACACGACATCAATTCCCGCGGCATACTGGGGGATAACTGTATTCAACGGTTCAAGGATATTTGGCTCTCGTAACATTATCCACGGAGCAGGCGCATATCCAGCGATTCAATGCTGTTACTCTTCTATGGATATTACTGAAAGTCATATTATTAGGGATCAAGGTTATGCGGTTAAATTATATTGCAATTATCCACAAGGATACTCGCTGCCACTAGATCTAAGCGGTAATTACTGGGGGACAAGCAACGCCTCTTTAATTGAAGACTGGATTTGGGATGGGAATGATGATCCTGGAATGCCGGTGACAGTTCAGTATAAACCGTTCTATGGTCAACCCGTTTCCAACGAGAACATGAGCTTCGGCGAAATCAAGGCGATGTTCAGGAGATAAGTTGGGGCGCTCAGACGCCTGCTCCCGCTCCTTTCCTGAGGCGTCCGATGGAGGGAAGCCAGCTGGCCGGGGATCGAGTGGATGGCTTTCGAATTCAGCGGCTCCCACGCCTCGCTATAGCCCCGCTACAGGCATTTCCCACGTTTCTCGGGGTGTCCCTACTCAATATCCCATCTGGGCATGATGACGACGCCGAATTTGGTCACCAGTTCTCTCTAAGAGGGAACAAGCCCGACAAAGTTGCCTCTATGTCGGCCAACTCATCGATGCGATTATGACTGTTTGGGATAGAATGGCCATGGGAGAGATTTGTAGGCAAACCAGCCCAGTAGACGAACCCGATCTGACTCCAATCGCTCTCGACTAGGCAGCTTCGCGGTAATACCGACTGTGCAGCCCTCCGACCATCGCCCGCCGCTTAACTGGACCGAGATCCCAAGTCTCGACCACACGCCCGTCTGGAGTGTCTTTGTACAGGCCGAGATGCGTGCGCGAACCATGATAGTATTCGAGGTAGCACCGCAGGATCCGTCGCGCATGTCCTTCGCTCAGCGGGATCATGTGGTCGAGGCACTCCCTCTTGAGCGTCCCCACGACACGCTCGCAGTAACCGTTCTGCCAGGGAGATCGCGGGCTGATCACCAAGGGCTCGATCCCCAGGCTCTCGATGGTCTCTTGAACCTCGAAACCGTAGATCCCGTCACGATCCCGCACCAGGAACCGGGGCGCCGTGTCGAAGGGGAAGGCCTGGCGCAGCTGTGCCGCCGTCCACGCCGCCGTCGGGTGCCGCGTGACGTTGAGGTGCACGATCCGCCGCCTCTCCAGCGAGAGCACGACGAACACGTGCAGCGTCCTGAACATGACGGTCGGCACGGTCAGGAAGTCGACCGCGACGGTCTCGCCTAGATGGTTCGTCAGGAACGTCTTCCAGTCCTGGGTCGGCCGCCCGCGCCGTCGGAACATGTAGCGGGCGACGGTCGCCTCGCTCACCGCGAAGCCCAGCATCTGCACCTCGCCGTGGATGCGTGGCGCGCCCCAGGTCGGATTCTCGCGGGAGATGCGCCGGATCAGCTCGATCAGCTCGAGGGGGATGCGGGGCCGTCCCGGTTCCTGTGGCCGGCTCTTCTGACGCCACCACATCCGCCACCATCGACGGTGCCAGGCGATGACCGTCTCCGGCTTGACCAGCCGCAGCGGGCGTCGCCATCCGGGCCAGAGCCGGCTCAACAGGACCCAGAACAGGCGGTCGAGCGGAGTGAAGGCCGGCTTCGGGTTGGCGCGCTGCAGGATCAGGATCTGCTGGCGCAAGGCCAGGTTCTCGAGGGCGAGGGAGCGGCGCGCCCGGAAACTGGAGCGCAGGGCTGAGAACATGAGTGTTAACATGATGGGCGGTTATCGGCTTGCAGGTATAACCTATTAATAAATAAAGCATTAGGGCCATGAATTGCGACAGACGCTTGATTGGATCATCGATGGTGTAAAATGATCCAAATGTATGGACAAACGGATCAGGTCGTGCCAGAATGATCCAAATATTAGTGGTTTGATCCAATTCTGGACTCTGACGAAGGAGCCCCCGTGCACTCCCTGGCGCCTGCCTACTTGGACCATCTCCAGTTCTCCGCCCAGCAGCTCGATGCTCTGAACCGGATCGGCGAGTACCAGGGCAAGCAGGTCCTCTACGCGGAGCGCCTGCCCGAAGTGCTCAAGTCGATGCGCCGGTTGGCTCAGGTCGAGTCGGCCGAGTCATCCAATCGCATCGAGGGGATCGAGGCGCCCCGCCGACGCATCCAGGGCCTGGTCATCGAGGGAACGGCGCCGCAGAACCGATCCGAACAGGAGATCGCCGGCTACCGCGACGCCTTGGCCCTCGTCCACGAAGCGGCCGCCGACATGGACGTGACCGCGAATGTCATCCGGCAGCTCCATACGATCATGTATCGTTACCTGCCGCAGCCGGGCGGCCGCTGGAAGATGGTCGACAACGAAATCGTCGAACGCGACGCCGCAGGCGCGCTGCGCGTGCGGTTCAAGCCCGTCTCCGCCATGGCCACGCCGCAGGCCATGGAGGACCTGGCGGTGGGCGTCCGCCGCGCGATGCAGGCAGAGGAGAGGCCGGGACTGGTCGTGGCGCCGCTGGCGGTCCTCGACTTCCTGTGCATCCATCCCTTCACCGACGGCAACGGCCGCGTGTCCCGGCTGCTGAGCCTCCTGCTGCTCTACAGGCTGGGGCACCACGTGGGGCGCTACATCAGCCTCGAGCGCGTCATCGAGGAATCCAAGGAGACCTACTACGAAGCCCTCGCACGGAGTTCGCGGGGCTGGCACGAGGGCCGCCACGATCCACACCCGTGGCTGGACTACTTCTGGGGCGTGATGTTGCGGGCCTACGGCGAGTTCACCGAGCGCGTGAGCGGGCTGAACCGCGGCGCGGGCAGCAAGGCTGCCACCGTGCGCGAAGCCGTGGCGAGCATGGCTGGTCCGTTCGCACTGGCCGATCTCGAAACCCGATGCCTGGGCGTCAGCTTGCCCACGATCAAGCGGGCATTGGCTGCGATGCGAGACGAGGGGCTGGTGCTGTTGGATGGCCGGGGGCGGGGCGCGCGGTGGCGGCGGGTGCCTTGACACATCTCATTCCCATCACGCAAAGCGTTCCGCCGGGGGACCCGGGGCTCGTCGTACCGATCGGCCAGACGACCGTGTTGTCGGTCCACCGAAGCAGAGACCAGGTGAACGGCCACATAAAGCGGATCAATTCTCTCTATATCGCGTGCCGACATCGACGCCCACCCCAATACGTCCACCGCTCGCCCCAATCGGCTGTGATATGATGGTGTCCGTCTGGCTCCGGACGGCGTCGCGGTGGCCCTTTCATCCAGCGCCGACACGCCGGCCGGCTGCCGCCCACTTGGGATACGACCAGGAGGCGCGAACATGCCGCATCGCTTCATGCCGGCCCTGACCTTCACCTGTGCCCTGCTCGTGGCCGTGAGCGCCGGCGCCGCCGAGTCGACCCCGCTGCGGTTCACCGAGGATTTCTCCACGCGTCTGTACTGCGACCGGCCGCTGACGACAGCCGACTGGGACACGGTCGCGCGGCGCATCGGGCTGCCGATCAGCGACCCGTCGGCGGTCGTCGCGGAATGGGATTCGCCGGGCCAACCGCAGGGCATCGCCGTCGACGGGCGCTTCGCCTACCTGTGCGACAACGCGAACGGCCTGCACGTGCTGGACGTCGGCGACCCGGAGGCGCCGGTGCTGCTCGGCTCGCTGTCCTCGCTCAACTACGCCTACGACGCCGACCCGGAGGGGGTGAACGTCTACCTGGCCGAGGGCTCGACGGGCCTGCGCACGGTCGACGTCCAGAACCCGGCGGCGCCAGCGGTGGTCGGCGTCTACAACACGCCCGGCATCGCCTACGCCGTGGACGTCGACGGCGACATGGCCTACGTCGCGGACGGCTCCGGCGGCCTGGGCGTGGTCGACGTGAGCCTACCGCGCACGCCCTCGCTGGAGGGCCACCTGGCCACGAGCGCCCAGGCGCGCGACGTCGACGTCGTCGGCGACTACGCCTACGTCGCGGCCTACAGCGCCGGCCTGCTCGTCATCGACGTCAGCGACCCCAGCGCGCCGGAGCTGGTGGGCACCTGCAACACCGCCGGCCTGGCCTACGGCGTCACGGTCGTCGGCCGCTACGCGTACGTGGCCGACGGCGCGAACGGCCTCGTGGTCATCAACGTGGCCGACCCGGCCCTGCCGCTGACGGAGGCCGTGCTGGACACGCCGGGCACGGCGTGGAAGACGGCGATCATGGGCGACCGCCTCTACCTGGCCGACAGCGTCGCCGGCCTGGTCACCATCGGGATCGCAGATCCCGGATCACCAGGCCTGATCGTCTCGACGAACCCGCCGCGCAGCGCGCGGGCCGTGGCCCTGGCCGGGACGCACGCGCTGGTGGCGGACTACAACTACGGCCTGGTCGTGGTTTCGGTGGCGACGACCCAGGCGCCGCAGCAGATGGCCGCGCCGGCGGCCAACGACCCGCGCACGGTGGAGACCTGGGGCGACCTGGCCGTGGTGACCGGCGGATACGAGAACCTCGACTTGTTCGACGTCAGCGATCCCGGTGCGCCCGAGCTGGCCACGTCGATGTTCCTCGATCTGGACGCACGGACCACCGACGCCGCGATCGTGGGGGATCTCGTCTACGTGGCCAGCAGCACGACCAACGTCGCCAAACCGTACTTCACGATCATCGATGCCGGCGATCCGGCTGCCCCGTCGCTGGTCGGCCAGCTCATCGGCTTCGAGGGCGGCTACGGCGTGGCCGTGAGCGGCGACTTCGCCTACGTCAGCGGAGGCGACGGCCTGAAGGTCGTCAACATCTCGGATCCCGCCCATCCCACGGTGGCCCACACGGTGGCGCTCGCCTACAAGCCGTACGACATCTGCATCCACGGCAACCTGGCGCTCCTGGCGGACGTCTACACCGGCCTGGTGATCGTGGACATCACCAACCCGCGGACGGCGGCGGTCATCGCCACCCTCGACACGCCCGGCTACGTTTGAGCGTGGCGGCCGGCGGCGACTATGCCTACCTAGCGGATACATCCCCGAATACGATCATGGTCGTCGACATCGGCGACGCGTCCGCGCCGGTCGTGGTCGGGACGTATTCCGGCCGTTCCGGCGTGCAGCTGGACCTGGAGGGGAACCTCCTGTTCGCCTCGAGCCAGTCCTCGGGCGTCAGCGTGATCGACGTCTCGACGCCGGCGGCGCCGACCCTGCTGACGACGCTCCCCGCCGCCTGGGCCATGGGCGTCAGCCGGCACGGCGATCAGGTGTTCGTCGGCGACAACAACAGCGGCGACACCAAGCTGCTCCGGTCCTACCGGATGTTCGCGTCGGCCGGGTACGCCGAATCCGGCCTCGCCCGCTCGCTCGGGATCAACCCGGCGGGGACGACCATCAAGCAGTGGCGCGTCACCGCCGCGACGACCGGTGACGTGCAGCTGGGGGTGTCGCTGGACGACGGCACCAGCTTCGCGAACGCCGTCAACGGCGCCTGGACCTACGCCGCCACGCCGGGCAGCGCCTTGCGCTGGCGCACGTCGCACGAATCCGCCGGCGGCGCCCATGATGCCGTCTGCACGTCCCTGCAGCTGGATTGGCGCGCTCCCGCCGCCCACATCGACGACGTGACGGACATCCCCGGCGATCAGGGCGGCCTCATCCGTCTGCGCTTCACGCGCGCGGCGGACGACTTCGCCGCCCAGACCGTCGACCCGGTGACGGGCTACACGGTGTGGCGCCGCCTCGACGACGGGGCCCTGGCGGCGGCGCTGGCGGCGGAGCCGGCCACGGTGTCCGCGAAGGCCGCGGCCTGCGGCGACCTGCCGCTGCGCGAGAGCGACGGCCGCCTGTTCACGCTCGGGCAGGCCGACGGCGCCAAGGCGATGCCCGTGGGCGTCTGGGAGGTCATGGGCAGCTTCCTGCCCACGCAGCAGGAGCAGTACGTGTTCCCGGCCGCGACGCTCGCCGACTCGGGCGCGACGATCCCCTGGGCGGTCTACTGCGTGACGGCGCACACGGCCAAGCCGGCGCTGTGGTACGCGAGCGCGCCGGACAGCGGCTGGTCGACGGACAACCTGGCGCCGGCCGTGCCCGAAGGCCTGCACCGGGAGCCGGGCGACCTGCTGGCCTGGCAGGCCTCGCCGGCGGACGACTTCCAGTACTTCAGCGTGTTCGGCTGCGCCGTGGACCACCTCGACGGCACCGAGACGCTGATCGGCCACACCATCGGCACGAGCCTCGCCATCGGCGGCCTCGCCCACGCCCACTTCCTGGTGACGGCCACCGACTGCCACGGCAACCGCAGCGCCGCCGCGGTGCTGGACGCGCTGACCGGGGCGGCGGGGCCGGTGCCGACGGTGACGCGGCTGTATCCGTGCCGGCCGAACCCGTTCAACCCCTCCACGACGATCAACTTCGACCTGCCGCAGGACGGGCGGGTGGCGCTTGAGGTCTATGATGTGCGAGGCTCCTTGGTGCGCTTCCTGGTCGACGCTGATCTTCCCCGAGGCAGCCACCGTGCTACCTGGGACGGCCGGGATGCGTCAGGCCGTGCCGTGGCATCGGGGAGCTACTTCGCGAGGCTGGAGGCGGGGGGAAGGGTGGAGACGGTGCGGATGAGTCTGGTCCGTTAGTGATCTGTCCCAGGGGATGGCCCCGATCCAGGTAGAGAGCAGCTTGTACGGTGACCGTAATCGCCTGACACTCGCCCCGGCTTGGGTGCGGGTTCAGGCTGCTTCCTTCGGCTCCACCTTTCGCTCTGCTTTCGGCTTCAGTTTGAGCCCTTTCAGGAACATCTGTACCCCGGATCGGCCGCCGCACTTCGGAGCGGCGGCCGTTCACTTTCCTGTCGGCTACCTCACGACGACGATGCGCCGAAACCCGGAGGCTCTGGTCGCCGACTTCGCCCGCATGAAATAGACTCCCGCCGCCACTTGGCGGCCGCCCTCGTCACAGAGGTCCCAAGTCGCATGCCCGGATGCGCCGAGTCCGAGCGAGCGGATGCGGGCTCCCCTTGCGGAATAGACGTCGAGCCGTTCCGCCGCGACGGACTTGGGGCCGGTCAGGCTGATCTGCACCTGATCGGAGGAGGGGTTCGGCGCCAGCACCAGATCGAAGGCGGCGGCCGTCCGCTGTTCCTCGGTGACGGCAGTGGGCGTGGACGGATCGTGGAGCGTCAGGGCGGTCAGGGCGTAATCGAGGGTCAGGTTGATCACGTAGGCGTCGTAGTTGACGAGAGCGGCGGTCGAGCCGAAGGGGTTCGGCGAGGTGTCGTACGAGAACTCCATCCCGTAATTCCCGGATACGTCGAAAAACAGGGGGTCGTTCAACGGTTCCTGGCCGTCCAGGAGCGGCGCGATTTCGATGGCCCGACCGGCTCCCGCGTTGGCCAGCAGCTTGGCGGTGAACGAGGTCAAGTCGAAGAGGCCCCCATCCACCCGCTGGACGGTTATCTTGGCCTTGCCTGGATTCGGGCCGGCCGTGACGTACTGCGCTTCGATCCCGTTGGGCCAGGGGATCCGGACCGGGCGCCCGATCGGTTCAGGGCCGCCTCCCGTGAACAGCTTGTCCCGCGTGTAGGTGAACAAGTAGCCATCGCTGCTGATCGTGTCCGAGGTGATCCCGGAGGACACGAGCGTTGCGAGCTGATCGGGAGCGAAGTACACGGTGTCGCCGGCTGTGGCGACATGCGGAGCCAAAATCCAGTCCCCGCCCCAGCCCTGATGACGCCAACCTACCCGCCGATTTCCGTCCCCACCTTCAGCAGGTCCATGTAGCCCTCGTAGCTGAACACCCGATCCCGCTGGCGTCCGCTCGTCTCGACCAGGATGCCCGCCTCGCACAGCGAATCGACGGCCTTGGTCGCCGTCGGCTTCGTGGTTGCGCAGATCTTCGTGACCGACTTGATCGTCACCACCGGATGGCGCGGCAACTCCTCGAAAAGCCGCGCGCCGACAACCGTGGCGCGCTGCGACTGCAGGTAGCGCAGGCGGTCCCGGGCGACCAGGGAGAACAGCGACCCGATCAACGTGACAGCCTCGTCGGCGACGACGGCGATGCCTTCGAGGAAATACGCCAGCCACCCTTCCCAATCGCCCTCGGTGCGCACGGCTTCCAATCGGTCGTAGTACTCCCGTCGATGGGTCTTGAAGAAGTGGCTCAGGTAGAGCAGGGGCTCGCTGAGCAATCCCCAATTCTCCAGGCACAAGGCGATCAGCAGCCTCCCGACGCGGCCGTTGCCGTCGAGGTAGGGGTGGATGGTTTCGAACTGCGCGTGCACCAGCCCGGTGCGGATCAGGGGTGGCAGCGGCGACTCTGCATGCAGAAACGCCTCTAACTCACCCAGCAACCCGGACACCCGGTGCGGCGGCGGTGGGACGAAGCGCGCGTTGCCGGGTCTGGTGCCGCCGATCCAGTTCTGCGATCGGCGCACCGTGCCGGGACTCTTGTTCCGGCCGCGGGTTCCCTTGAGCAGTCGGCGGTGGGTTTCGTTGAGCAGGCGGGTGGACAGCGGCAGGCCCCCGGGTCTGCGCAATTGGTCCCGGGCGTGGTTCAGGGCGTCGAGATAGTTGCAGATCTCCTCGACGTCGTCGGCCGAGGCGCCGCTCGGTGCGGCGGCCTCGACGGCCAACAGATCTGCCAACGAGGCCTGCGTGCCCTCGATCTGCGAACTGATGACCGCTTCCCTGCGCACGAAGGAGTAGACGAACCAGTCGAGCGACGGGACCATGCCCCCGGCAGCCTCCAGGCGCGCCAGGGCCGACTCGGCGGCCTGCAGGCGGCCGGCGAGGGCTCCGGCGAGGACCAGGGCGGGACGCTTAGGCGGCAGGGCATGAGGGACGAAAGCGCGGACGGTCTCGCCGGCCACGGTTGTCGATTCGTAAGTTCCGGTGTTTCGCGGCATGGGCCCCCCTTTCGCTAGGAAAGGATTATTGCATAACCCGTGCCGCTGGTAAAGAAATCTTTCTTAGGCTGCGATCTTGGTAAAGGGAAGGGTTCGAAGATGGGTCTGCCCGGGGATCCATCAACGTTCAGCTTAGCAACGAATTCGATCCGACCTGCGCCGCCGCCCCTCCTTGCACACCGCCCCCCCGGTGATCATCTTTCCCTCTGGAGAAGGGGGATCGACAACCATGCTCATCAGCGACCTGTCCGCATCCGACCGCACCTGGGTCCGCGAACGCACCGAGCTGCTGTTCGGCGGCGACACCGTCGTCAGCCGCGACATCGTGCACGTGCCGGCGGATCTGCCCGGCTTCATCGCCCGCGAGGGGGGGGAGCGGGTCGGCCTGGCCACCTTCAAGGTCGAGGGGGAGGTCTGCGAGCTGGTGACCCTGGACGCCTTGTGCCAGTGGTGCGGCGTCGGCACCGGCCTGCTGGAGGCGGTGGAGAAGGCAGCCCGTGCCGCCGGGTGCGAGCGCATGTGGCTGATCACCACCAACGACAACATCGACGCCCTGCGCTTCTTCCAGCGACGCGGCTACCAGATCACCTGCGTGCGCCCCGACGGGATGCAGGCGATCCGCGCCCTGAAGCCGGGCATCCCCGAGACCGGCCACTACGACATCCCGGTGCGCGACGAGATCGAGATGGAGAAACCACTCGACGCGGCCGGTCAGGGCTGGCGCGTCGTCTGAGGGAGGCCGCGATGACCATCCGCATCTTCGCCACCGGCGGCACGTTCGACAAGGAGTACAACGAGCGCGACGGCTCGCTGTTCTTCCAGGACACGCACGTGACCGAGATGCTGCGCAAGGGGCGCTGCCGCGTGCCGGTCGAGGTGCGCACCCTGATGATGATCGATTCGCTGGAGATGACCGACGACGACCGCGCGACGATCCTCGACAACTGCCTGCGCTGCCCCCACGATCGTCTCGTGATCACCCACGGCACCGACACCATGGAGACCACGGCGCAGTTATTGGGTCCCGCGATCGCCGACAAGACGGTCGTCCTGGTCGGGGCGATGGTGCCCTACACCTTCGGCAGCTCCGACGGGCTGTTCAACCTGGGCGCGGCCGTCGCCTTCGCCCAGACCCTGCCCCACGGCGTCTACGTGGCGATGAACGGCCGGGTCTTCCCCTGGGACAACGTGCGCAAGAACAAGGAGATCGGGGAGTTCATGGAGCGGAGCTAGCGGCTCCGTCCGTCAGCGTAGGAGCGGGCGCGCTCCAGGAACTCCTCGACCTCGGCCTCGGAAACCAGATCCTCGTCCCTCACCACCGGCATGCCGGGCGCCGTGCGCCGCAGGGCCAGCACGAACAAACCGTCGCCCGGCACGGGGACCCCGCCCGCTTCACGATAGACCGCGGCATCCCCGATCCCGCAGCTCGGCGAACGCGCCTTCAACACCGCTCCGGCGATCCCCTGCTCCAGCAAGTCCGCGACCCGCCCGCGCGCCCAGGCGTCCATCCGCGCGGTCCAGTCCTCTCCGGTCTCCGCGCCGACCATCCGCGGCGCCTCCGGCGCGCCCAGCAGGTCCACCGCCTCGCGCGGCACCGGCATCCCGACCTCGACCTCGGGACAGACCGCCACCAGTTCCGCCCGCGCCGTCAGCAGTTCCCGCACCGCCGCGCACGGTTTCGACTTCCCGTCGTACCGCACCGCATCCCCCAGCAGGCACCGGCTCACCGCGATCCTCATACGTGGTTCCGCAGGAGCAGCTCCCGGGGATGCGGGTTCAGGTAGGACTGGTCGCGGATGTAGGCGATGTCGTGCAGCTCCACGTAGTGCTTCACCAGGGTCATCGGGACGACCAGCGGCACCAGCCCCGCGCCGTGGTCGTCGATGACCGCGGTCACGCGCCGCCGCTCCTCGTCGGAGACGTGACCGCGCAGGTAGCCGACGATGTGCAGCAACGCATTGCCGTGGCGGCTGGGGGTGGCGTGGACGGCGAGGGCCGCCATGAAGCCGGCGAGGTAGAGGTCGCGGAAGGCGGCCGGGGTGTGGTCCTTGACCGCGGCCACCAGCCGGCCCAGCTCGCGGTAGTGCTGCGGGCTGTGGGCCATCAGCAGGTACTTCTCGCGGCTGTGGAAGGCGACGGCGTCGCCGCGCGTCCACTTGCCCAGGAAGAGCCGCGTCGCGCGGTGGTAGGCGAAGACCCGCTCGATGAAGTTCTCGCGCAGCTTCGCGTCGTGGAGCCGGCCCTCCTCCTCCAGGGGGAGCAGGGGGTAGGCCCGCGCGAAGGCGTCGGCGAAGAGGCCGCGCCCGCTGCGCTCGGGCATGCCGCCGGGGTTGCGGACCTTGACGCGCCAGGCGCCGCAGCTCGGCGAGTCCTTCTTGAAGACGAAGCCGCAGAGGTCCTCGCCGCCCAGCTCCTTCACCCGCGACCGCGACCAGCGGCGCATGCGCTCGGTCCAGTCCTCGCCGCTGCGGCTGCCGACCATGCGCGGCGCCGCGGCGTCGCCCGTCAGGTGGACCGACTCGCGGGGGATGCCCATGCCGACCTCGGCCTCCGGGCAGACCGGCACCAGCTCCAGCCAGCGGCCCAGCTCGTCGGTGAGGTAGCGGTCGTGCTTGTGGCCGGCATCGAAGCGCACCTTCCGGCCCAGCAGGCAGGAGCTGACGCCCACGCGGATCCTGTCGTGATCGTGCTCCGTCACGAGGCACCTCCCGGTCAGATCCGCAGGATCGCACGGCCGGGGCCGGCGGCCTAGTTCGCAATTCGGGCTGGCCCGCGCGGGGGCGGACCGTCTATGCTGGCCGGGTCGCCGCCCCACGCGGGCGGCGGGGGAGGTCGTCATGCTGCGCGCCGCCGCCGGTCTCGTCCTGGGGTACCTCGTTCTGGCGGGTATGGTCGTCATCCTGATGAGCCTGGCCTGGCTGGCGACCGGCCCCGCGTTCGCCTTCCGTGAGGGATCGCTGGACACCTCGACGGGCTGGTCGCTGCTGAGCGTCGTTTTCGGCCTGGTCTGCGCCGGGTTCGGCGGGCGCGTCGCCGCGCGGTTCTCGCCGCACGCGGTGCCGCTCCTGGCGGGCGTCGTGCTCGTGCTCGGCGGGCTGTCGGCCTTCGGGCCGGCGCCGGTGCGCCCGCCGCTCGAGAAGCCGATCGCCGAGCTGGGCGTGTTCGAGGCCGCCTCCTACGCCGTCCAGCCGGCCTGGTACCGCTACGCGATCCCCCTGGTCGGGGCGGCCGGCGTCCTGCTCGGCGGGGCCTGGCGCCGGACGCGGCACTATCCGGCCGATTCCTGACCGACATTCGCGTCCTGCATCCCCCATCCCGGGCTTCCCCGGGGGCGCCTCCCCGCGCCCCCCGCCCTCCCTGCGGCGCGATCGGGAAGCATGGGGAACGACCCTCCCTCCCGGGGAGCGCCGCCGCGGCCGCGCCGGCCGGCGCATTTTTCACCGACGATCCCTCATTCCGGCTGAAATCTTGCATATCCCCCTCGTCCCGCAGCGCGGGCATCGGCGACTTGCGACGAGGAGGTATCCATGAGGAAATGGACAACGACCCTGACGGTCCTGCTGGCCTGCCTGGCCGCAGCCACGGCGATCGCCGGGCAGGAGAGCAAGGACCAGCGTCTCGACCTGAAGAGCTTCCTGGACATGAACCGCACGCACGGGCCGGCGTACTCCAGCCGCTCGCCCATGATCGGCAGCCGTTCGCTGTTCGCGGGCTTCGAGGACGGTGCGATCCCCGCCGACTGGACGGCCAGCGTCACCAACCCGGCCCGCACCTGGAGCGTGAGCGGCGCGACCTCGACCGGCGCGCTCGAGGGCAGCTACTGCGCCTACGTCGGCTACGACCTGACGAACTTCCAGGACGAGACGATCTCGTTCAACCAGACCGTCGACGTGTCGGCGGGATCGTCGGTGCTGAGCTTCTGGATGGCCGGCAGCCGCACCGATTCCTGGTCGGGGAACGTGGCCGAGACCGTCGAGGTCGACGGCCTGACCGTCTTCGACTTCGACAGCGCCACCGACGCGCAGTACGCCTGGGAGAAGTTCTTCGTCGACCTGGGCGCCTACGACGGCCAGACCGTGACGATCTCCTTCCGCTACCGGGGCGTCGACGGCGACCTGCACGTGCTGGACGCCGTGACGGTCGACGACGGCACCGGCTACGACGTGCCGCCGCCGCCGCCGGCCCCGGCCAACGACCTGTGCGCCGGCGCCGTCGACCTGCAGGAGCAGAGCCTGACGGTCTTCGAGCTGGACCTGTGCCTCTACGCCGACGACTACTCGCCCGGCGTGTCCGGCGCCGGCTGCACCGGCTGGAGCGCCGACGGTCCCGACGCGACCTACAAGATCCACCTGAACCAGGGCGACAGCTTCACGGTCTGCGAGGCGCCGACCGCCGAGTACATCGACCTGGCGCTCTACGCCGTCACCGACTGCGCGGATGCCGCGGCCACCTGCCTGGCCGGCGACGACAGCGGCAACCCCGAGTGCATCAGCTTCGTGGCCCCGGCCTCGGGCTGGTACTACCTGATCGTGGACGCCTACAGCGGCTGCGGCCAGGTCACCGTCACCATTGACTCGCCCGTGGCCAACGAGAACGAGTCGTGGGGGTCGGTCAAGGCCATCTACAGGTGACCGACGGTTCCCGGTCGCGGCGGCCGCCCTCCTGCGGGAGGGCGGCCGCTTCCGTTCGTCGCTGCCGTGTTTCGAAACCGTGGATTCGAGGCGCCCGCCGCGGCCCGCCTTGACATTCCAAAGCCGTCTCCTATCGTAGCCCGTGCGTCCCCACGGCCTGTCGACCGGGACCCTCAGCCCGCGGCCGTGAAGACCCCGGGGACGCGATCTGCGCACAAGGAGACAACATGGCGGCAAGGCGACGTTTCGAGGAACTCGATGCGCGGCGCCTGGAGCTCCAGGCCGGAGGCGGTGCGGACAAGATCCGGCGCCAGCACGACCAGGGCAAGCTCACGGCGCGCGAGCGGTTGGCCCTGCTCTACGACGAGGACACCTTCGTCGAATTCGGGCTCTGGGTGAAGCACAACTGCGCCGAGCTGGCGGGCAAATCGTTCCCGGCCGACGGCGTGGTCACGGGCAAGGGCGAGGTCATGGGCCGGCCCGTGTTCGCCTTCTCGCAGGACTTCACCGTCGGCGGCGGCGCCGTCGGCGAGGTGCACGCGGCGAAGATCGTCGAGATGCTGGCCACCGCGCTGAAGTGCGGCGTGCCGGTCGTCGGCTTCAACGACGGCGGCGGCGCCCGCATCCAGGAGGGCGTCAACGCGCTCTCCGCCTACGGCAAGATCTTTTACCACAACACGCTCATCTCGGGCGTGGTGCCGCAGATCTCGGTGGTGGCGGGCCCCTGCGCCGGCGGCGCGGCCTACTCGCCCGCGCTCACCGACTTCATCATCATGGTCGACGGCACCTCGCACATGTTCATCGCCGGGCCCGAGGTGATCAAGGCCGCCACCGGCGAGGTCATCTCCGACGAGGACCTCGGCGGCGCGCGCGCCCACATGCAGATCGCCGGCAACATCCACTTCGTGGCCGCCGACGAGCAGGAAGCCGTAGGGATCGTCAAGGCGCTGCTGACCTACCTGCCGCAGAACAACATGGAGACGCCGCCGTCGCGGCACTTCGACGGCACCGTCGTCGACGACGAGGCGATGGACTGGATCATCCCCGACGACCCCCGCGCCGCCTACGACGTCAAGGAGGTCATCACCCGCCTGGTGGACGACGGCGTGTTCCTGGAGGTCCAGAAGGACTTCGCGGCGAACCTGGTCGTCGGCTTCGCGCACCTCGGCGGGCTGGCCGTGGGCATCGTCGCCAACCAGCCGATGGTCATGGCGGGCGTGCTGAACATCGACGCCGCCGACAAGGGCGCGCGGTTCATCCGCACCTGCAACATCTACAACATCCCGCTGATCACGCTGGTGGACGTGCCCGGCTTCCTGCCCGGCGTCGCGCAGGAGCACGGCGGCATCATCCGCCACGGCGCGAAGATGCTGTTCTCCTACTCCGCCGCGACGGTGCCGAAGCTGACCGTGATCCTGCGCAAGGCCTACGGCGGCGCCTTCCTGGCGATGTGCAGCAAGGACGTCGGCGCGGAGACCGTGCTGGCCTGGCCCACGGCCGAGATCGCCGTGATGGGGCCGGAGGGGGCCGCGCGGGTGCTCTACCGCAAGGAGCTGAAGGAGGCGGCCGATCCCGCCGCCCTGTTCAAGGAGAAGGTCGCCGAGTACCGGCAGGAGCACGCCAACCCGTTCCACGCCGCCGAGGCGCTGCACCTGGACGACATCATCCGCCCGTCGTGGACCCGGCGCCTGCTGATCGAGCGCCTGGGCCTGCTGCGCACCAAGCGCGACATCCGCCCCCACAAGAAGCACGGGAACATCCCGCTATGATGACGCACATGTCGCCATGGCTGGTCGCCCTGGTCGCCTTCGGGCTCGTGTTCGCGTCCCTGGGTTGCCTGGCCATCCTGCTGTTCGTCCTGCGCGCCCTGTCGGTCCGCTCCCTGAAGGGCGCGCGCGCGCCTGAGCAGGGCGGACTCGATCCCGATACCCTCGCCGTGATCGCCGCCGCCGCCTACGCGACGCTCGGCGCTCCCATCCGCATCCATCGCGTCCACGCCCACGCCGACGAGGCCGACGAGTCCTGGGGGCAGGCGGGTCGCATGGACATCATGGTCTCCCACCAGGTGGGTCCGAAATGAAGAAGCTGCGCCTGACCCTGAACGGAACGGTCTACGAGGTGACGGTCGAAGTGCTCGAGGACGACGAGCAGTACGTCACCGGTTCCAACACGATGTCGGGGCTGCCGTCGTCGCCGGGAGCGCCGCGGCCGCGCCCCGCCGCGCCCGCGGCGGCGCCCGCCGCCCCGCGCCCGCCGGCGCCCGCCCACGCCCACACGGCCGCCGACGGGAACGCCATCACGGCCCCGCTGGCCGGCACCGTGCGCAAGGTGCTGGTGCAGGCCGGCGAAACGGTCGAGGCGAAGACGCAGGCCTTCGTGCTCGACGCCATGAAGATGGATACCTACATCTACGCCCCGCACCACGGCACCGTCCAGGAGGTGTGCGTCCAGGTCGGCGACACCGTCCAGGTGGGCACGGTGCTGGCCCGCTACCGCGCGGAGGGGTGACGTGGACGCCCTGTGGACCTCGACCGGCCTGGCGAACATGTCGTGGCGCGAGCTGGCGATGCTCTGCATCGCCTGCCTGCTGCTCTGGCTGGCCATCCGCAAGCAGTTCGAGCCGCTGCTGCTGGTGCCCATCGGCTTCGGCGCGCTGATGGCGAACCTGCCGCTGTCGGGCCTGATGGCCGAGGGCGGCCCGGGCGAGACCGGCGGCCTGTTCCACTACCTGTTCTACGGCGTGAAGCTGGAGATCTTCCCGCCCCTGATCTTCCTGGGTCTCGGCGCGCTCACGGACTTCGGGCCGCTGCTGTCCAACCCCAAGACCTTCTTCCTGGGCGCCGCCGCGCAGGTGGGCGTCTTCGGCACGTTCCTGGCCGCCAGCGCCATGGGCTTCACGCCGCAGGAGGCGGCCTCCATCGGCATCATCGGCGGTGCCGACGGCCCGACTTCGATCTACCTGACCATGAAGCTGGCGCCGCACCTGCTGGGCGCCATCGCGGTGTCGGCCTACTCCTACATGGCGCTGGTGCCGCTCATCCAGCCGCCGATCATGCGCTTGCTGACCACGCAGAAGGAACGCGCCATCCGCATGGAGGCCGGCGCCGAGGTGCCGACCTGGGTGCGCATCGTCTTCCCCGTCTGCGTGACGATCGTGGCCGCGCTGATCGTGCCGGCCGCGACCAGCCTGATCGGCCTGTTGATGTTCGGCAACCTGCTGCGCGAGTGCGGCGTCACCGAGCGGCTGACCCGCTCGGCCCAGAACGAGCTGATCAACCTGATCACGATCGTCCTGGGCCTGTGCGTGGGCGTGACGATGTCGGGCGACACGTTTCTGCGGGCCGAGACCATGAAGATCCTGGTGCTCGGCTGCGTGGCCTTCGCGCTGTCGACGGCCGGCGGCCTGATGCTGGGCAAGATCATGGCGCGGATGCCGGGCAGCCCCGTCAACCCGCTGATCGGAGCGGCGGGCGTCTCGGCGGTGCCGATGGCGGCGCGCGTGGCGCACAACGTGGCCCAGGAGACGGATCCGCACAACTACCTGCTGATGCATGCGATGGGGCCCAACGTGGCCGGAGTCATCGGGACGGCGGTGGCTGCCGGCGGACTGTTGGCGCTCTTGAAGTAGGATCCCACCGCGAGGCAGTCCGCGCTCCGCCGCGCATGGTCTTCGCTCAGGGTGACACGAACCCATCGTGACAGGGGACGCGCTCCGGACACCTCGTGTGTCCGGAGCGCTTGACCTTCCGGCCCCTCCGCCATCCTGGCTGCGGGGCCTCCAGGACACCCCTGTCACGATGGGTTCGTGTCACCCTGAGCGAGGAGACATGGCGGCCGGAGCGGGGACGAGCCTGCGGTCGGATGCTACTCCACGAGCAGTTCGTCGATGAAGATGAAGGACTCGCCGCCGGCGCCGGGGTGCCAGGAGGGGAGGGCGCCGTAGTTGACGGCGCGGAAGCGCAGGGCGCGCAGGGCGGTGCCGTCGAGGGTGAGGGTGAGGTCGCGGGTGATCACGGCGTCGGTGTCGACGGGGGTGTCGTGGGTGATGCGGCCGGCTTCGTGGTAGGTGGCGCCGTCGGTGGATGTTTCGACGATCAGTTCGGTGGGCAGCACGATCCAGGAGCGGGTGTCCTGGAGGAAGCCGGCGGCGATGCGGGCGACGTGGGTGGGGCGGCCGAGGTCCAGGACGGCGACGAAGTCCTGGCCCTGGTAGCCCTGCCAGCCGCCGGTGGCCCAGGCGGTCGACCCGCGGCGGCCGTCGATGAGGGCGTCGGGGCCGCCGGCGGTGTACTGGGGGTTGGGCGTCGCTTGGAGATCGACGCGCCGGTCGGCGGGGAGCGCGTCGAAGCGGGCGATGGTCACGGGGCTCCAGCGCGTGCCGTCGGTGGCGGCGAAGCGAAGGGTGGTCGACTCCCGCAAGGTCAGAGGTTCGTCGTAGAGGCGACCCGCGTGCGGTTCTGCGTGGGGATCGTCGGTCCAGCGGATGTCGCAGCCGGGGTCGGCCGAGGCCAGACGGACCTCCAACTCGCCGCGGAAGCGGTCGGCCGGGGCTTCGGCCCAGGGCGCGGCGAGGATCGGCGGCGCGAGGGCCGGGGTGCCGGGGCGTGAGTCGGGTGACGCGCCCCAGTCGCCCTGCTCGCCGAGATAGAAGACCAGTTCGCCGCCGTTCGCGATCTCCTCGTGCCACAGGTAGCTGCGATCCAGGGGGCGGCCGTCGAAGGTGACGCGCTCGATCGCGCCGCTGCCTTCGCGACGGGTGGTGAAGACGTGGCCGTCGGCGAGGCGCAGGCTCATGCGTTCGTGCAGAGGCGGGATCACGAGCCACTGGCGGGAGGTCGGCGCCACGTCGTAGAGGCCGTAGGCGGCCAGCACGTACCAGCTCGACATCTGGCCGCAATCCTCGTTGCCGATCAGGCCGTCGGGCGCCGTCGTGTAGAACGCGTCGCGGAGGCGCGCCACGCGCTCGGCGCTGCGGCCGGGCTTCCCGTTGAAGTGCGATAGCCAGGCGATGTGGTGGCTGGGCTCGTTGCCGTGGGCGTACTGGCCGACCAGGCCGGTGATGTCGGCCTGGTCGCGGCCCGTGGTCGCGCTGTCGGCGGCGAAGAGCGAGTCGAGCACGGCCTCGCAGGCCGCGTCGCCGCCCAGCAGGGCCGCGTGCTCGCGCATGTGGTGGGGTGCGGCGAAACGGTACTGCCAGGCGTTGGCCTCGGTGTAGTTGAAGTCCACGCGGCGCGGGTCGAAGGGCTGCAGCCAGCGGCCGTTGTGGCGGGGGCGGAAGCAGCGGGACGCCGGGTCGAAGAGGTGGCGCCAGGCCTGGGCGCGGTCCTCGAAGGCGGCCGCGACGTCGTTGCGCCCGAGGGAGGCGGCGAAGCGCGCGATGCAGGCGTCGTCGTAGGCGTACTCCAGCGTCCGGCTGACCGACTCCATCTCCTGCTCGGCGCCGATGTAGCCGTCGCGCCGGTAGGCTGGCAGGCCGAAGCGCTCGCCGGCGGCGCTCGCCAGCATGGCCCGCAGCGCCAGGTCCTCGCCGCCGCGGACGAGCCCCTTGAGGTAGGCGTCGGCGATCACCGAGACGCTGTGGTAGCCGATCATGCAGTCGGTCTCGTTGGCGGCGAGTTCCCATACCGGCAGCCGGCCGCCCTGCTCGTACTGCGCGAGCATGGTGCGCACGAAGTCGCGCGTGCGCTCCCGCTGGACCAGCGTGAACAGCGGGTGGGTCGCGCGGTAGGTATCCCACAGGGAGAAGACGGTGTACTGGCCGCGCCCCTCGGCCTGGTGAATGGCGAGGTCCAGGCCGCGGTAGCGGCCGTCGACGTCGCTGAACAGGTTCGGGGCCAGGAAGCTGTGGTAGAGCGCGGTGGCGAGCACGGTCGCCTGCGCGGCGCCGGCGCCCTCGATCTCGAACGGCGCCAGCTCCCGTCGCCAGGCTTCGCGCGCCAGCGCCCGCGTGCGCGTGAAGTCGAACCCCGCCCACTCCGCCTCGAGGTTGCGCCGCGCGCCGTCGGCGTCCACGGCCGAGATCCCCACCTGGACCAGCAGCTCACCGCCCGCGTCGCCGAAGGACAGCACGGCCTTGGAGGAACGGTCGGGGTGCGCCGGGTCGCCGGCCGCGATCCGGGTCGCCGTGAAGGGGCGCGAGAAGCGGGCCCGGAAAAACACGACCTGATCGCGCGCCCAGGCCGACGAGCGCCGGAAGCCCTCGACGGTGCGGTCGTCGACCACGCGCAGGTCCGCGTCCAGCAGGCGGTCGCGGTGCTCGAGGTCGACGATCACGTGAGCGGGCGCGCCGGCCGGGAACGCGTAGCGGTGCAATCCGGTGCGGGGGGTGGCCGTCAGCTCGACGTCGATCCCGCCGTCGCGCAAGCGCACCGCGTAGTAGCCGGCGGCGGCCCGCTCGGTCGACTTGTCGAAGGACGAGGCATACCCCGCATCCATCAGGTCGGGATCGCCGACCATGGGCATCAGCAGAACGTCGCCGTAATCGCCCACGCCGGTGCCGCTGAGGTGGGTGTGCGAGAACCCGTGGACGACGGTGTCGCTGAAGTGGTAGCCGGAACAGCCGTCCCAGCCGGTCAGCCGCGTGTCGGGGCCGAGCTGGACCATGCCGAAGGGCAGCGCGGGGCCGGGGAAGGTGTGGCCGTGGCCGCCGGTGCCGATGAACGGGTCGATGCGGTCGACGAGCTCTGCGGGGCCGATCGCGGCGGCGTGCAGCGGTCCCGCCGCCAGCAGGGCCAGGCACAGCGCCGCGGCGCGCCTCATTCGCCGGTGCCCCGGCCGGCGAAGTGCCGGTACAGCAGCCAGGTCGAGGCGGCCGTGACCGCGAACAGCAGGATCGGCATGCCCCAGGTCCAGAAGAAGCCGTGCAGGGGCGTGGACACGGGCAGCGGGACGAAGTCCAGCTCGGTGGCGTTCATTCGTGATCGTCCTTCCGGTGCCGCTTGCGCCAGTGGTTCCAGGCCAGGGCCAGGCCCAGGAACGAGGCCAGGTAGGCGATGCTCATGCCGATCAGCATGGTGATGCCCTTGTCCATCTCAGCGGCCCCCCTCTTCCTGCCAGCGCAGGCGCTGTTCGAGCTGCTCGGCGTAGGCCGCCTGCCTGGCCTCGTACTCGCTCGACACGGCCCGCAGCTTGGGATCGATCACCCAGTAGATGAGGCCCGCCCCGCCGACGGCGCCCAGCAGCAGCAGCAGCCCGCCCGTCTGCATCAGCAGGAGCTTGGTCACCCCGAGCATCAGCGCGGCGAAGACCAGCGGCGACAGGACCACGGCGATCCAATCCTCGCGGGTCCAGGCGTCGGCCTGTTCGGGGGTCCAGGCGCGGCGGATCAGGGGCCGCCGTCCGCCGTCCGCGTAGCGCCGCGCCGGCGCCTCGGCGAGCAGGCCGCGCCGCACCGCCTCGCGGTGCACCGGAGCCCACCGTCCCAGCGGCCGGGTCATCACGTAGTAGCGCACCAGGCGGTCCATGTTCTCGGGCCGCGTGAGCAGGGTGACCGGCACGAAGACCACCGCGCCCAGGGCCATCAGCAGCCAGAACTGCAGGTAGTCCGGCAGCTCGGGCAGCACGCCGAACTCGGGCAGGATCCACACCACCAGCCAGGACATGCCGAGGTTGGCCATCCAGCCCGCCAGGTAGCCCCAGGCGTTGAAGCGCCACCAGACGACCTGCAGGATGTTGGGCAGCCAGATGCCCGCCATCATCAGCCACAGCGCGAAGATCAGCCAGCGCGTGATCTCCTGCATCATCAGCCCGTAGAAGAAGGAGCCGATCAGCAGGGCGAAGGTGGACCAGCGGCCGACCCAGACCAGCTGCTTCTCGGTCGCCTCGGGCCGCAGGTAGCGCTGGTAGATGTCGCGCGTGAAGTAGAGCGCGCCCAGGTTCATGTGGCTGGAGATGGTCGAGAGGTGGATGGCCAGGACGGCGCCGAAGAACACGCCGACCAGCCCGACCGGCAGCAGTTCGAAGCCCATGCGGAACCAGCCCAGCTCGTACTGCGCGGCGTCGGTGAGGTGCGGCAGCATCGAGAAGAAGGCCAGGATGCCCGCGGCCCAGAACCCGTTGCGGATCAGGGTGACGGCGCCGCCGGCCCACAGGCCGTAGGTAGCGTCGCGCACCGTCTTGGCCGACTGGATGCGCTGGGCCTCGACGTACCAGTCGAGGCTCGTGCCCATGCCGAAGCCGCCGATCACGGAGATCACCAGCATGGTCAGCCACCAGGCGACGGGGAAGTCGCCGGTGAACCAGCCGGTGAAGGCGAAGGCGTCCAGGCGCCACTGCTGGCCGAGCGCCGCGATGTTCGAGGTCACGGCGTCGGGGCCGCCCGCGGCGGCCAGGCCCACCAGCGTGACGATGACGATGGCGAAGACCGCGACGATCCCCTGCAGGAAGTCGCCCATCACCACGCCCCAGTAGCCGGCGGCCAGCGTGTAGAAGGCGGTGATCACGCTCGGCAGCACCAGGCCCACCCACACCGGCCAGCCGAAGGCCAGCGCGCAGACCTTGCCCATGGCGATGCCCACCCAGCCGAGGATGAACATGTTCATGAACACCTGCCAGCCCGCCATCCAGCCCCGCAGCAGCTCCGCGCCCAGGCCGCCGAAGCGCTGGGTCTGCCACTCGGCCTGGGTGTAGGCCAGCGAGCGGCGGAAGATGCGCGCCGAGACGAAGGCGCCGATGGCGGTCCAGGCCGTGAAGAAGGTGTACCAGAGGCCGCGCAGGCCGTTGGCGTAGATGACGCCGGCGATCCACATCGGCGTGTCGGTGGCGGTGTGGGTGCTGAACACCGACGAGGCCGGCAGCCACCAGGGCAACCCTCGGCCGGCCAGGAAGAAGTCGCTCTCCGAGCGCCGCCCCAGCCGGTAGAAGAAGAAGGCCCCGCCCACCATCAGCAGCAGGTACGCGGCCGCCCAGAAGATGTCCAGGTTGGTGAAGTGTCCCACGTGACCGCCTTGGCCGGGGGCCGGAAAGGGGGGATAAGACGTTGCGCGGCCCGGAGTATAACCGTGCCTTCGGTTGCGGGGAAGGCCGATCCGCGCAAGGGGAACTGGCGCAATCCGGTCAGAACCCCCATCATCCCCCCATGTTCGAGTACCAGCAGCACCGCCGATATTTCGCCCAGTGCGCGCAGGGCCTGGAGGACCTGCTCGCCGAGGAGCTGCGCGAGCTGGGGGCCGAACCGGAGACGCCCGGCCGCCAGGGCGTGGGCTTCCTGGCCGACCAGGCGGCGCTCTACCGCACGGTCTACCGCACGCGGCTGGCCGCCCGCGTGCTGGCGCCGCTGATCACCTTCGACTGCCACAGCGACCGCTATCTCTACGCCACCGCCCGCAAGCTGGACTGGGACGTCCTGCTCACGCCAGCGACCACCTTCGCCGTGGACGCCACCGTCTCGCAGAGCAACCTCGACCACTCCCAGTTCGCGGCCCAGCGGCTCAAGGACGCCATCGTCGACCACTTCCGCGAGTCGACGGGCAGCCGCCCCAGCGTGGACCGCCGCGCGCCGCAGCTGCTGCTGAACCTGCACGTGCGCCAGAACCGCGCCGTGATCAGCCTGGACCTCGGCGGCGGCGCCCTGCACCGCCGCGGCTACCGCACCGAGGCGGGGGAGGCCCCGCTGCAGGAGACCCTGGCCGCGGCCATCGTGCGCCTGAGCGGCTGGGACGGCGAAGGCCCCCTGCACGACCCGATGTGCGGCTCGGGCACGCTGCTGGCCGAGGCGTGGCTCTCGGCCTCGCGCATCCCGGCGGGTTGGCTGCGCGCGCAGCTGGCGCCGCCCTGGGCCCTGCTGCCCGACTTCGACGAGCAGGTCTGGGTCGAGGTGCGCCGCGAGGCGGCGGCGATGCGGCGCCGGCTGGAGCCCGGCCTGGTGAGCGGCGCCGACCTGGACCGCGACGTGGTGAAGACCGCCCGCGCCAATCTGGCGAAGCTGCCCGGCGGCGCGGCCATCGGCCTGGGCGTGGCCGACGCGCGCGACCTCGCCCTGCCGCCCGGCGCCACGATCCTGACGAACCCGCCCTACGGGGTGCGGCTGGGGCAGCGGCGGGAGGTCGAGGCGCTCTACAAAGCCTTCGGGAACGCTCTGAAGCGGCGCTGCGCGGGGACGACGGCCTGGATCCTGTGCGGGGACACGGGGCTGGTCGGGCATCTCGGGCTGCGGCCGGCGAAGCGGGTGCCGCTGTGGAACGGGGGGATCGAGTGCCGGCTGGTGCGGCTGGATCTCTTTTCCGGTTTCCGCAAGGCTGACCCCCCTGCCTCGGGGTGAGACGTTGGTGCGAGCGATGAAACCGCACACTGCCGCATTCCGATTCTATTCCGAACTGAACGATTTCCTGCCCGGGTCCAGCCGCGGGCGCGACGTGATCTACGCGTTCAGGGGCGCGCCGTCGGTCAAGGATGCGATCGAGGCGCAGGGCGTGCCGCACGTCGAGGTGGACCTGATCCTGATCGACGGCGAGCCGGTCGGGTTCGACGCGTCGCTGCGCGACGGCGCGCGCGCGTCGGTCTATCCCGTGTTCGAGACGCTGGACGTGGCAGAGGTGGTGAGGCTGCGACCGGCCCCGCTGCACGTGCCGCGTTTCGCCTGCGATGTGCACCTGGGCAAGCTGGCCCGCCGGCTGCGCCTGCTGGGCTTCGACACCCTGTACCGCAACGACTGGGACGACGCCGACCTCGCGGCCGTGGCTGCCGCAGAGCGGCGTTGCCTGCTGACACGCGACATCGGGTTGCTCAAGCGCGGGGAAGTGGACCGCGGGTACTGGCTGCGGGCTGCCGATCCGGAGCTGCAGATCCGCGAGGTGATCGGGCGGCTGGACCTGCGGCGCGGTTCACGGCCGTTCACGCGCTGCTTGGCTTGCAACGGGGAGCTGGGGCCGGTCGCGAAAGAGGAAGTCGTAGATGATCTGCCGCCTCGCACACGGCGGGATCACGAGGAATTCTGGAGCTGTGCGGCGTGCAGTCGGAACTACTGGCGAGGGTCGCACTATGATCGACTTGAGCGGACTATCCATAACCTGCTGACAGAAGACTGAACACCGTAGGCTTCGGGCCCGGTGCGGCGCCTTCACCGCACCAGCATGGTCTTCACCGCGTCCGTCCCCGTCTCGGTCACGATCCTGATCACGTAGGCCCCGGCCGAGACTTCGCGGCCGTGTTCGTCGCGGCCGTCCCAAGTCACGGCGTGGGAACCGGTGGTATGCGGGCCGTCGGCTAGCACCTTGACAAGACTGCCGTTCAGCGAGTGCACAGCGACTCGGGCCGTACCGGGCTGCGGCAGTATGAACGACACCCGCGTGCTCGGGTTGAAGGGGTTCGGGTAGACATGCAGGATCGGGATGAGCGCCTCGGGTGTCGTCCGGGAATCGAGCGTGATCGTGAGCTCGCCGAGCGCAGACCAGGAACCGGGTGTCGCGGCATGCAACAGCGTGTAGCGCATCTGTGCCGCGGAGGCGAGCGCGGGTGCCACGTCACGGGCGATAAAGCCGAATCCGTCCGGTTCGGACGAATCCGAAGTGAACGGCACGTCCCAGGTAACTCCACCCGTCGTTGCGGATAAGCGCATGGAAGCCAGACCCAGGTATTCCGACAGGGTCCAGCGCAGGGTTACGACCGGAAGTCCCGAGTGCTGGTTGCCAGGCGGGACTGGAACGGATGGGGTTTCCGATACGGGTTCTGTTGCGACGGCAGTGAACGAGACGAGCAGGTTCGGGACATCGAGATCACACTGTGTCGGCAGAACATGGAGGCGCCCGGAGTGTCCTCCCGCGATGAAAACGTGGGATCCCGAAACGGCTACCCCCATCTGGGTGCCCGACGTAGCCCTGCTGCCGATGACTCGCGGATCCAGGGGATCGGAGATGTCGACGACGGAAAGTCCGTAACCGTATCTCGCGAGATAGGCTCGATCATTCGCGATGGCCGCATCATAGACGGACCAATACCCGGGAAGCGCCAAGCTGTTAACGGGCGAAGGCGCCACTGGATCACTGATGTCAATCAGTTGGAGGACATTCCCAAATCCGGCGATGAGGGCCAGCGTATCGGATAAGGCAACGCTGCGGGCATAGTACGGAGTGATCCAGTTGCCTGCGATCCCGGGGTTGTGCGGATCAGTGATGTCGACCACCACCAGTCCGGAATACCCGTCTGCGACATAGGCATGATTGCCCATTACAGCAACGTCGTTGGCATTGCCGGGGGTGTCCACGCTGCCGATGATCCATGGCATCTCCGGTATCGAAATGTCGACGACCACGAGACCGCCATGATAATCCGCGATATAGGCGTAAATTCCGGATATGGCGATTTCGTAGGCGTAACCCGGCGTGTCCACGCTTCCCACGACCACGGGATTCCCTGGATCGGCGACGTCGATCACCTGCAAGCCGGAGTCGTTGTCCGCTACGAAGGCGTGGTGGCCGGAAAGAGCGACGCCGTAGGCGGAGTACGGTGTGTCGACATCACCGATGACGACGGGATTCAATGGATCGGATATGTCGATCACCTGGAGCCCGCAATCGGCATCGGCGACGAAGGCGTGATGTCCCGCGATGGCGACGTCGAGGACCACGCCGGGCGTGTCGACTTCGCCCGTGCGAGGGAGCGACGTGTCGATGATCTGGAGACCGGAATACCCGTCCGCGACATAGGCATAGTCGTCGGATACGGCCACGTCGTAGGCATCGCTCGGCGTGTCGATGCTGACCATGAGGTATGGGGACCAGGGGGACATGATGTTGACGATCTGAAGTCCGGACCACGCGTCCGCGACAAAGGCGTGAGTGGCTGTGATTGCGATACCACACGCCAGGTCCGTCATCTCCATGTCGGAGATGATGGCGGGATGGAGGGGATCACTGATGTCCAGCACCTGCATTCCGGCCTCGTAGTCGGCGACATAGGCGTATGAATTCGATACGGCGACATCCCGGGCATCTCCTGGCGTGTCCATACTGACCAACAGAACGGGATTCGCCGGATCGCTGATGTCGATCACCTGGAGGCCGAACTGGCCGTCGGCAACGTAGGCGCTCCCAGCTGCGACGGCCACGCCCCTCGCGCTTCCCGGGGTGTCCAGGCTGCCGATGATCCGGGGCTGGCCGGGATCCGACACGTCGACCACTTGGAGGCCCGCGCCCAGGTCCGCGACGAATGCGTACGAGCCGTATACCGCGACGCTCCAGGCGGAACCCGGCGTGTCCAAGGCTCCGGCGATCCGGGGGTTCCGAGGATCCGAAATGTCGACGACCTGGAGACCGGAGTAGGAATCCGCAACATAGGCGTAGGCTCCCGAGACGGCTACGCACCAGGCAGAACCCGGCGTGTCGACGAAGCCGACAATATGGGGGCTCCCCGGGTCCGCGATGTCGACCACCTGCAGGCCACCCATGCTTCCGTCCGCGATATATGCGAAGGAGCCGGCGATGGACACGCTTCGGGAGGATCCCGGGGTATTCGCGAAGCCGGCCAGATGGGGGATCTCTCCATAGTCGATGCACCCGGCCTGGTTCGAAGCAGAAGCTGCGGCGCCGGTGAGGACGGCGCAGGCGACAACTGCCCAGGCTAGTCGGTGCTTCGGCAGGTCGACGGAGCCGCGCTTCCGGAGCCGATCCTGATTCCGCAACTGAGTGGGTCTGTGCATCGTGTCACCTTTCGGACATTCCCCGCCAGCGATCACCGCGGCGAGAATCATGCCTGCTACCGGACGAGCATGATCTTGGCAGTGCAAATTCCCGCTTCAGTGGTAATTCGGACGATATAGGCACCAGCTGGCGCCTCGCGGCCGACAGCGTCGCGGCCATCCCAGGTCGCGGTATGCACGCCGACCGGGTACTGGCCCTCGGCCAACAGCTTCATCAGGCCGCCGTCGAGCGAATGGACCGCCACCTGCGCCCGACCAGCCTGCCGGAGGGAGAACGACACCTGTGTGCTGGGATTGAAGGGGTTCGGATACGTGCGCAGCGTGGGGATCCGAGATCCGGATTGTGCTTGTGGATCGAGTGTCACTGCGATCGCACCGAGTTCGGACCACGACCCGATGCCTGTGTCGAGGAGCAGGGAGTAGCGCACGCATGTGGCTGCGGCGAGGTGGGGCGATTCATCGCGCGCGACGAATGCCGACCCGCCTGACGCGGCGGGTTCCGGCGTGAGCGGCACTTCCCAGATCGCGTCGCCCGAGTCTGCGGCCAGGTGCAGATTCGCCGGGGCAACGGCGGTGGAAAGTTCCCCAAGCAGGATCACGGCTCGACGCTGAATCGGGAGGGTCACATGAGATCCGGCGGGGCCATGGTCGGATGCAGATTCCTCGACGGTGGCCGAGAATGAAATGACGTCGTTGGGGACACCGTCTTCGCATTGCACGGGCAGGATATGGAAGCCGGAAGCATAGTCTGCGACGTACATGAAATTATCGGTGACGGCGACATCTAAGGCTGTCCATGGCGTATCCGCACCGCCGATGAATCGGGGATGATATGGATCTTCTACATCGAAGACGAGTATGCCTGAGGGTCCGTCCGCGACAATGGCCCGGCTGCCCATCACTGATACGCAAGTTGCAGATCCGGGGGTGTCGAAGCCGCCGATGATGTGCGGGTGCGATGGATCCTCGACGTCCAGCACCTGCAAGCCGGAACCGGAGTCCGCGATGAAGGCGAGAGATCCCTTTATGTAGACACCCTTGGCGGTCCCGGGTGTGTCGGCGATTCCGACGATGCGCGGTTCCAGGGGATTCGCGATATCGATGACCAGCATCCCCAGGTATCCGCATGCTACATAGAGGACATCGCCCGCGACCGCAGCGCCGTAGGCCGGCCCCGTCGTAGCTATGGTGGCTGCAACCGTCGGGAATAGGGGACTCGACAGATCGACGATATGGAGTCCCGAGGATTCGCCGGCGACATACGCATATGAGCCGTCGACCAGCACATCGAGCGCGGGTCCCGAAATGTCGACGTGGCCTACGAGATAGGGGCTTTCGGGATCCGTGATGTCGATCACCTGGAGTCCGTCATCGTGGTTCGCCACGTAAGCGTAGTTGCCGTCGACCGCGATTGACAGGGCGACTCCGGGAGTCTCGACACCTGACACGATCTGGGGGTTCTCGGGGTCGACGAGGTCGATCACGCGCATCCCTGACTGATAATCCGCGACGAACGCGTACGATCCCGAGACGCCCACGCTCCAGGCCTGGCCGGGAGTGGAGACGCTGCCCAGGATCCGGGGATTTGTCGGGTTTGCTGCGTCGACGATCTGGAGGCCGGAGTAATTGTCGGCGATCAGGACGTGATCCCCGTATTTGAAAACGCCGAACGCGTTGCCGGGAGTATTCACGCTGCCTGCGATATGCGGTTCCAGCGGATTCAGGACATCGATCACCTGGAGGCCGGCCCCACTGACGGCGAAAAACAGGGAATGATCGGATATCGCGATATTGTACGACAGTTCGGACGTGACCAGGCTACTCGCGATCCAGGGATTCGCCGGATCGGACACGTCGACGACCTGGAGTCCGTCGTAATGATCGGCAACGAAGGCATAACTGCCGGTGACTACGACACCGACGGCATACAGTATGGGGGCGGCGCCGGTAATTTGCGGGACGCGGGGATCCGAGACGTCGATGATCTGGAGTCCTTCGTTCCTGTCGGCGACATACGCGAAGCCGCCTGCGACAGCGATGTCCTGGGCGGAGCCCGGTGTGTCCATGCTGCCGATGATATGAGGGCTCTGGGGATCGGAAATGTCGATGATCTGGAGACCGGATTGCGAATCCGCGAGATAGGCATAGACGCCGTCGACACAGACGCCGAGGGCGGTACCCGGCGTATCCACGCTGCCGACGACTTGCGGATGTCGGGGATTGGCGACGTCGATCACCTGAAGGCCCGACTCCATGTCGGCCACATAGAGGTAGCCATCCGCGCAGCAGATGTCGCGGGCCGAGTGCGGTGTGTCGACATTGCTCATAAACGAGGGCAAGTAGGGATCCGAGATGTCGAAAACTTGGATGCCGAAGGCGCCGTCCGCTATGAAAGCGTAGCCTCCTGCGGCGGAAGCGGCCCTGGCTTCGCCAGGCGTGTCCGCGCTACTGATTAATTTCAGATACTCCCCATAGTCGATGCACGCGGCATGGGTCGTTATGGCGGTTGCTGCGCATGCAAGCGCGGCAACGGCGACGACGGTACCGGACCAGCGGAAGCTGGCCCGTTTGGGTCGGACATCCATGAAAAGATGCGCAACAGCAGCGTGTCGTGAAGTTGACATGGAGTTCCTTGCCGTCTCGGAGATTCGGTGAACAAGGCCGGCGAGCAGGTGACCTACCGCACAAGCATCGCCTTCGCGGACGCCGTTCCCGTTTCGGTCTCGATACGCAACAAATAGGTCCCGGCAGGGACATCCCGCCCGTGGGCGTCCTTGCCGTCCCAGGTCACCGCGTGCGTCCCCGGCGGGCAGTGGCCATCGATGAGCACCTTCATCAGGCCGCCGTTCACCGCATGAACCGTCATTCGGGCTGGCCCCGGTCGTGAGAGCGTGTACGACACCCGGGTGCTCGGATTGAAGGGATTCGGAAAGACGGACATGCGGGGAGCGGTGACAGAGGGAACACCGACTGCGTCGAAAACGATCGTCCGCTCGGCCAATGCACGCCATGAACCGGGGGCGGACCGGAGCAACAGCGTGTAACGGACCTGGTCCGCCGACGCGATCTGAGGCGCTTCGTCGCGAGCCGCGAAACCTCGTAGCCCAGGATCTGACGGTTCGGGCTCGAACGGGACGTCCCATGATGCAGATCCCGTTCCTGCAGTCAGGCGCAACGCGTGGAGCGGCGTAGGCTCCGATATTGTCCACGACAGCGTCACCGACCGCTGTGGCGTCAAGGAATCGGGGGATCCGTCCACCTCGGCAGTGAACGCGGTCAGAAATGAGGCGACATCGCTGTCGCATTGCCGGGGCAACACCATCAGTCCTGCATCCAGGCACGTCGCCAGTACCAGGGAGCCCGTGGCGGCGACGTCGAACTCCCTGCCGGATGTCGCCTCGTTGCCCGCCGGATTGATCGTGCTCACGAGCCGGGGCAGCAGAGGATCGGAGATGTCGATCACCTGCAGCCCACAATCGTAGTCGGCGATATAGGCATAGCTTCCAGAGATGACGATGCCCTGGGCCCTGCCGGGAGTGTCCAAACTGCTGATGATCACCGGGTGCGCGGGGTCGAAGATGTCGATAACCTGAAGCCCACGGTAATTATCTGCGACGTAGGCAAAGTGACCGGCAACGGCAACGCCGGAGGCGGAGCCGGGGGTATCAACGCTCCCGACAAGCGTGGGTTGATAATAAGTCGAGATGTCGATGATCTGGAGGCCGGAAGCCGCGTCTGCAATGTAGGCATAGCCGCCCATGGCGGAGATGTCGGTGGCGACGCCTGGAGTATCCACTCCTCCGACGGCGTGGGGAGCATAGGGGGTGGTGATGTTGATCACCTGCATGCCGCTCTCGCTGCACGCCAGATAGGCGAAGTCACCGGACACGTCGACATCGCTGACGCTGAAGTACGGCAGGACGTTGCCGATGATCCGGGGAATGGATGGATCGGAGACGTCGATCAAACGGACCCCTGATGATTCGGTCAAGTACACGACATTGCCGGAAACATCGACGCCGTAGGATAACGATGACGTATCCAGGCTGCCGGCAATGACCGGAGACAGCGGGTTCGAGATATCGACGATCTGCAATCCGGAGTGATAGTCGGCGATGTAGGCGTAGTCGCCATCCGCCGCCACGGCATAGGCAAAATCAGGCGTGTCGACGTACCCGATATCGGGATGTCGCGTCTCGAGTACCTGCAGGCCGGAATAGCCGTCGGACGCCAAGGCGAATTCGCCGGCGAGAGCTACCCCGTAGGCTCCGCTCGGCGTGTCCAGGCTACCGACGATCATGGGTTGCCGTGGGTTCGAGATATTGAGCATCTGCAGGCCTTCGTACATGTCGGCCACGCAGGCGAAGTCGTCGCCGACGTCAACGCCGTACGCCAAACCCGGCGTGTCTGCGTTGCCGACCAGAAGAGGCGCTGTGGGATCGGCGATGTCGAACACCTGCAGACCCTGATCCTCGTCTGCGATGTACGCAAGGGAGCCGTGAATGACGATATCCCTCGCATTGCCGGGAGTGTCGGCGAATCCTGAGATCGTGGGATGATGTGGATCGGAAATATCAATCACCTGGAGACCGTGCAGGCCATCGGCGATGTAGGCGTAAATGCCCGATATGGCTACACTTCTGGCATCACCCGGCGTGTCGATGCTGCCGACGATCAGCGGATGCGAAGGATCGGAGATGTCGATCACCTGCAACCCGAGGTCAAGGTCCGCAAGATATGCGTGAGGTCCGGATATCGCGATTCCCCAGGCGGTGCCGGGTGTGTCCACGTTGCCGACGATCACCGGCAGCAGAGGGACTGAGATGTCGATCACCTGCAGGCCCGCATCGTAGTCCGCGATGCAGGCATAGGATCCCGAGACGGCGACATCCCATGCGGACCCGGGCGTGCCGACGCCGCCGACGTGTTGCGGGTCGACGGGATTCGAAATGTCGACAACCCGGAGGCCGCCGACATTGCCGTCCGCGATGAAGGCATACATACCTGAAATAGCGGCGTTCCTGGCCGACCCGGGCGTATCGACGCTGCTGACGAGTTGTGGCGGCGTCCCGTAATCATAGCAGGATGCACCGGCGGATCCGCAAAGGCATGCGCTCCATACGAAGGCAGCGATGCCGAGCGGAGTCGCGAACGACGGTGTTGATGGATGCCGGGCCTGTCGCTCTCCGGTTCTCGTCATCGTCGTCACCCTTCTCTATCGCACAGCAACGCCTTCACCGCGCTCGACCCGTCATCGGTCTCGATCCGGACAACGTACGCGCCGGCCGGGACATGGCGATTGTCCGCATCGCGACCATCCCAGCTCGACGTGTGCGCCCCAGCTGATTCCCTGACGTCGGCCAGCACCTTGATCAATCCGCCGGACAGGGTGTGGACCGAGACGTTGACCGGTCCCGGCCGCGCCAACACGTACGAGACCTGCAGGCCGCGGTCGTAATCCGCTACGTATGCATAATCATCCCGGATCACGACGTCCTGCGCCTGGCCGGGTGTGTCGAACCCGCCGACGAGCCGGGGTTGCTGTGGATTCGTGACGTCGATGGCAAGCAGTCCGTGGTGTTCGCCGGCAACGTAGGCGCAACCGTCGACGACCGACAAACTCGCGAGATTCATCGTGGTGGCTAGGCTGCCGGCGATCTGGGGGTAGCGGGGGTCGGCGAGATCGAGAACGACCAGATCCGTGCCGGTGGTGACGTAGGCGTAGGCGCCAGCGACGGCGACATCCCGTGCAAACATGGGTACGGATGCGTCATCGACGAACTGCGGACTGCCAGGATCGGAGATGTCGATCACCTGGATTTCGAAATACCCGACTGCGAGATATGCATAGTTGCCGGCTACGGCCACATCCTGAGCGTAGCCTTCAGTATTCGAACTGCCGGCGAGTTGGGGAGTCTCGGGGTTCGAGATGTCGACCACGACTAAACCGGCCGTCCAGGCTGCGATGTAGGCATAGTCGCCTGAAACCGCGATGCTGCGGGCATTGTCGGGCGTGGCGAGATTCCCCACGATACGGGGCGCCCCCGGGTTCGAATTATCGACCACCTGGAGATCGGCCAAGCCGTCCGCGATGTAGGCGTACGAACCGGCGATGCCGATGTCCTGGGCGTCGCCCGGAGTGTCGATACTGCCGAGGCCCACCGGATGCTGGGGCGTGGTTATGTCGACCACCCGCAGACCGCTGGTGCCATCCGCGATGAAGGCACAGGTGCCGGCAATCGCCAGCCTTTTTGCGTGTCCCGGGGTGTTCAGGCTCCCGGCCGGCTGCGCATAGTTCAAGTCGACGAGATCGACCACGTGGATGCCGTCCGCCCCGACGGTTGCGAATGCGCGATGGCCGGACACGGCCACATGGTCGTAGCCGCTCGAGTTGGTCGGACTTCCCGTGATCCGGGGCGCCAGGGGGTCCGAGATGTCGACGGCCTGGAGGTCGCCGGTCCACCCCGCCGCCACGATTGCAATCGTCCCGACGACGGCGATATCACAGGCGGTTCCGGGAACCGGGATGCCGCTCACCACGTGCGGCCGCCAAGGATCGGCGATGTCGATGGTCTGGAAGCCACCTTGGCCGCCACACGCCAGGAAGGCATGATTGCCTGATATGGATACTGCAGCTGGGTATCCGGGCGTGCCCGCACTGCCCGCAAGCTGGGGACTTCCCGGATTCGAGACATCGATCGTATGGAAGCCGGACATTTCATCCGCGATGCAGGCGATCGATCCGGAGACGGCGACGTCCAATGCGTTGCCCGGCGTGTCGAGGCCGCCCACGACGCGAGGATCGTGCGGATCAGCGATGTGGATCACCTGGAGTCCGGAATTGCCGTCTGCGACATAGGCGTAGTTTCCGGAGACCGCGACCGCATAAGCGTATCCTGGCGTATTCGCGCTGCCCACGATCAGCGGATGGCGGGGATCAGAGATGTCGATCACCTGCAGGCCTGACGACCTGTCCGCGACGAAGGCGTGGTTGCCCGAGACGGCGACGCCACGAGCGAAATCTGGCGTGTTCACGAGGCCTACGATCAACGGATGGTCCGGAACCGAGATGTCCATCACCAGGAGTCCGGCATCACCTGCCGAGAAATAGGCGTGGTTGCCGGCGACGGCCACATCCTGGGTAGCGCTCGGAGACACCACGGTGCTCGATAGTTGAAGCATGTCATGGTAGTCGACACAGTCGGCATCGACTTCACTAGCCGCAATCACGCACACCGATGCGATGACGAGCCAGCAACATCCTGAATCAGGTCGGGATCGATCGAGACGCCCATCCAACAGCGAGTGTCGGATTCGTGAAAGCGGGAATAGAGCCATGCAACACCTGCCGGCTTTAATCGCCCGGCAACGGAGGCATCAATCCGCAACCAGTCCACGAGCGGTAGATGCCCTGCCGGGAAGTAGAAATCAGTCGCGCCACGCTTCTGGCTCACGACTAGCGATTTCGCATCTACGTACGGATACCGATCCCGATAACACCAATCCAGAGATTCAGTTGTACGATTATAGATCGGAACTTGAGCCGCTGTCTAGAAAAACCGCTTCGCAACCTTCAGGATCCCCTGCTTCCAAGGCACCCGATGCGAAACCCCCGATCGCCCCTCGAACTCCGCCAGATGCTCCAGATACCACCGGTAATTTCTCACCAGCGCCTGCTTGTTCGAGTACTGCGGGTCGAACCCCAGCACCCGCTGCGCCTTCTCGATCGAGACGAAGGAGTCCTCGCTCGCTGTCTCGTACACCCACTTGTAGAGCGGGGAGAGCTTCATGGCCTCCAGCAGCCGCAGGGTCGCGATGACCGGCCCGGCGGGAAAACCGCGGATCTGCTTGCCGAAGCCCGCCTCGTCCAGCACGGCCTGGTAGTCCTCGCGCATGGTCGTGAACTCGCGCGCGCCCAGGTTGAAGACGTCGTCGACCTTCTCGCGCGGGCCGGTCAGGCAGAGGTGGATGCCCTGGCAGATGTCCTCGACGTCGGCCAGCTGGTAGCGGTTGCGGCCGTCGCCGATCATCGGGAAGCCCTTGCCGTCCTTGGCCCAGTCGTAGAAGAGGGCGAAGACGCCCAGCCGCTCCGGCCCGATGAAGGACTTCGGGCGCACGATCGGCACGCACAGGCCGCGCGCGCGGAACTCCGCGCAGACCTGCTCGGCCTCGACCTTGCTCTCGCCGTAGGGGCCCACGCCCTGCAGACGGTCGTCCTCGAGCAGCGGGTGGTGGTCGGGGATGCCGTAGACGGCGGTCGACGAGACGTGCACGACCCGCTCGCAACCCGCGTCCAGCGCGGCCTGCAGTACGGTACGGGTGCCGTCGAGGTCGGTCGAGCGGATCTCCTCGCGCGTGTAGAGGGGCAGCGCGGCGGCGGCGTGCACGACCTGCGCGCAGCCGGCCAGCGCGCGGTCCACGTCGGTGCGGACGCGGATGTCGCCGTCGACCACGCGCACGCGCGGGTCCTCCCGCTCCGGGTAGTCGAAGGTCGCGACGTCCAGCGAGGCCACCTCGTACCCGCGCGCGAGCAGGTAGCGCACCATGTTGATGCCGAGGAATCCGGCGCCGCCGGTGACGAGGCAGCGTGTCTGCGTGCTCGGACCCATGTTCATGATATCGTCCCGGTTCAAGGTTCCGCTGATAAGAGCGAGGTCGAACATAGGCAGTCGATCGCCCGAGCGCCAGTCCGCAACCGTTCACTCATTCATAGGTCCCGGCTCCACAACTGTCCCAGCCCATGCCCATACTGCTGTTCGACTTGGATCCGCACATCCTGCCGAGACAGGGGTGTCCCGGAGGCCCTGAAGCCAGGATGGCGGAAGGGCCGGAGGGTCAAGCGTTCAGGGCACACGAGGTGCCCTGAACGCGTCCCCTGTCTCGGCAGGATGTGCGGATCCAAGTCGCAACACAGCATGGGCAGGGACAATTGTGGAGCAGGAGCCTAGTTCAAACGGCTGGCGACGAGGACGACACCGGCAACGATCAGCAGCAGGCCCACCCCCTGCACCAGGTCGAGGCTCTCCCCGAGCCAGAGCGCCGATGCCGACACCACGATCAGGAAGCCCGTGCCGGTCATGATCGGGTAGGCGAGCGAAACCGGGACGCGGCTCAACACGTACGCGTAGCTCACGACGTTCACGGCGAACAGCGCGATGCCGCCCGCCACCAGCGGGTTCAGCAGGATCCGGCGCAGGGCGCCGGCGGGATCGGCGAGATCGAGCGGTTGATCGCGCATGCCGGCGCGGATCAGCAGGTTGGCGGCGGCGTTGGCGCTCAGGGCCAGGATCAGGGCCAGGACGTGCGGTTTCATGGTCCTCCGGGGGTTGGCGGCCACCGCCGATCATAGCATTTCGACCGCCGGCGCGCCTTGGGCGATCTGAAGACCTTGACAAGATGAGAAACAACACCATATTGGGCGGCGTGAAACGATAAAACAAATAACGTTTCAACGTTTCGCAACGAAGGAACCGATCGATGCCCGGAGTTCGCCATCACGACAAGTCACTGCAATTATATGAAGTTGCGGAGCCACTCTTCGAGCGCTACGGCTTCCGCAAGACGACCGTGGAGGAGATCTGCCGCGCCGCCGGGGTCTCCAAGCGGACCTACTACGAGCTGTTCCGCGACAAGGCGGACCTGCTCACCCGGATGCTCGTCCACCTGGCCAGCGAGGCGGCCCTGGGCTGGCGGGACGCGCTGGACCCCGATCAGCCCACCGTCGAGAAGGTCCTGTCCTACCTCGACGGCTACGAGGCGTTCGGCCGGCAGCACCCCGCGTTCGCGAAGTGCATGCACGAGATCGACAACGACGTCTGCAGCCGCGAGTTCGAGAACCACCCCAGCGTGCAGGCCATGCGCGACGCCCTGGCCGGCGTGCTGGCCGAGGGCGTCGTTCGCGGCGAGCTGCGGCCGTTGGACCCGCCCACGCTGGTGTGGATCATCGACAGCCTGCTGGACACCATGTACTACATGTTCCCGCAGATGACCGGGCGCGTGAGCGCGCTCGAGGACCCTCTCCTGGCGAGCGAGCTGCGCGCCTTCATCATCAACGGCATCCGCAACCCCGACCACGACCCCGTACGGAGGACACGATGACCATCGGACACCTGGCGCGCGCGGCGCTGCTGGCCGCCGTCTGTCTGGGAGCCGCCTACCCGGCGATCGCCGCCGACGAGCCTGTCCCCGCGACCCTCGACACGGGCCCCGGCCCCGTCATCGCGGCGCGCCCCGGGGCGACCGAGACGCTCGACCTCGAGACCTGCGCGCAGCGCGCGCTGGCCGGCAACGACCTGCTGCAGGCCGAGCGCTTCCGCCGGCGCGAGCTCGACGGCCAGATGAAGCAGGCGCTCGCCACGGGCCTGCCGACCCTCGATGCGACCGGGACCTGGTCGCGCGGCCGCGACCCGAGCTTCGCCCTGGACTCCAGCTTCGGCGGCGGCGGCGGCACGGGCAGCGCCCTGATCGACAGCCTGTTCGGCGGCTTCAGCTTCATCCCGCCGCCCGAGGATATCCCGGCCCAGACCTACTGGCGCTCGAGCCTGAACCTGAGCTGGACCCTGAACCCGATCAAGATCCTCGGCGCGGTCGGCGCCGCCGGCCAGGGCATCCGCCGCCAGGACCTGGCCCTGCTGGGCGCCGTCCACCAGACCGAGCAGGACGTCGTGTCGGCCTACCACGGCGTCGTGCTGGCCGCCGAGCAGTTGGCCGCCGTCGAGGCGGAGCTCCGCAACCAGGCGGAGTTCCTGGACATCTCGCGCCTGCGCTACGGGCTCGGGATGGCGACCGAGCTGGACACGCTGCAGGCCGCGGTCGCGGCGGCCAACCTCTCGCCGCAGTTGCGCCAGGCGCAGCAGGGCTTGCGCACCGCGGGGGCCCGGCTCAACGCCGTGATGGGCGCCGATCCCGAGGCGCCCCTGTCCGTCCGCAACGAGCAGCGGGTGGAGGCCGACGACGTCTCGAGCGAGACGGCCCTGGCCCTGGCCGCGCGCCGGCCCGACGTGCAGCAGGCCGAGGTCATGAGCGACCTGCTGCGCCAGAACCGCCGGGCGCAGAAGTCCGAGATGCGCCCCTACCTGTCGATGCTCGGCAGCTACGGCTACATCGGCCGGCGCCTGAAGGACCTCGACGACACCGGCCACGACTTCTGGAGCGCCAGCGTGGCGCTGAACGTGCCGCTGTTCGACGGACTGCTGACCCGGGGCCTGGTCCAGCAGACCGAGGCTTCGATCCTGCGCACCGAGTCGGAGCGCAACGGCCTGCTGCGGCAGGCGCGCGTGGAGGTGCTCGACCTGCTCGACGGCCGCGACGCCGCCCGCGACAACCTGCGCGCGGCCGAGCTGAACATGGCCCGGGCCGACGATCTGCTCGAGACCAGCATCCTGATGCTGCGGCACGGCAAGGCCGACTACCTGACCGTGCTGCAGTCCGAGGCGGAGCGCTCCCGCGCCCGCACCAACCTGATCCAGGCGCGGTACGACGTGCTGACCACGACCGCGTCCCTGAAGCGCGCCATCGGCGTCTCGCCGCTGCTGCCCCTGGCGGCGGTCGACGGGCTCGTCGCGGGAGGTTCGCAGTGACCATCGGAACGGAGAAGACCATCATGACGACGCGCAAGCTGTTCGCCGCCGCGGCCCTGATGCTGGCCCCGGCGCTGTTGTCGACCGCGGGCTGCGGACCCAAGGACGGCGGTGCGCCGCCGGCCGAGACCGCCCGCAACGTCCGTGTGCTGGAACTGGGCGCCACCGACCTGACCGAGATGTTCGAGGTCTCCGGCGCGGTCGAGCCCCTGCGCGGCACCGACGTCGCCGCCGAGGAGGGCGGCACCGTGGCCGCGATCCCGCGCGACAAGGGCGCGCGCGTGGCCAAGGGGCAGACCCTGATCGAGCTGGACCGCCGCCTGCTGGCGGCGGAAGCCGACGCCGCCCGCGCCGACCTGGCGCTGCAGGCCTACAACGTCGAGCAGACGCAGCGGCTGTACGAGGCCGGCAAGATCAGCCGCGTCGAGCTGCTGACCGCCGAGGCGCAGCACGGGCGGGCCGCGGCCGCGGCCCGCGTCGCCGAGCTGCGGCACGAGCGGGCCGCCATCGCGGCGCCCTTCGCCGGGATCGTGGCCGAGCGGTTCGTGGAGCCCGGGCAGCTGGTGGCGCCGGGCACCGTCGTGGCCCGCGTGGTCGACCCGTCGGTCCTGAAGCTCGCCGGCTGGCTCACCGAGCGCGACATCGTCTGGCTGCGCGAGGGCGCGGCGGCAGAGGTCTCGCTGGACGGCGTCGCGGCGCCGGTCGTCGGGCGCGTGGCCTGGCTCGGCTTCGAGGCGGACCCGGTCACCGGCAAGTTCCCGCTGGAGATCCGTCTGGACAACAAGGACCTGTCGCTGCGGCCGGGCGTGGTCGGCCGCGCCCGCATCCACAAGCAGACCCTCGCGGGCGTGATCGCCATCCCGCGCGACGCGGTGCTCGACGCCGGCGGCGGTGCGGCGGTCTACGTCGTCGACGGCGACCGGGCGCAGCTGCGACGCGTCGTTCTGGGCCCCGACCAGGGCCTGCTGGTGGCGGTGACCGAGGGCCTGCGCGCGGGCGAGCTGCTGGTCGTGCGCGGCCAGCGCGACCTGATCGACGGCGCGCTCGTCAACACGGTCGAGACGGCGGGCGCCCGCGACGGCAGCCTCGCCGACGACCCGGCCGCGACCACCGAAGCCGGCGCCGCGACACGCGCCGCGGCTCCCGGGACGGAGGCCGCGCGATGAGGCTCGTCAGCGGCGCGATCCGCCGGTACCCGATGATCTTCGCCTTCATGGCGATCATCACGATCGTGGGCGTCAAGAGCTACCTCGAGCTGCCGCGCGAGTCGAGCCCCGACGTCAAGATCCCCTACGTGATGGTGATGACCCCGTACTCGGGCGCCGGTCCCGAGGACGTCGAGAACCTCATCACGCGCAAGCTCGAGCGCGAGCTCAAGGGCCTGGCCGACCTCAAGGAGATGACCAGCACTTCGGTCGAGGGTGCCTCGACCATCGTGCTGGAGTTCACCACCGACGTGGAGATGAGCGACGCCCTGCAGAAGGTGCGCGACCGCGTCGACCTGGCCAAGCCCGAGCTGCCCGACGACCCGCGCGACGACATGATGATCCTGGAGCTCAGCTCCTCGGACTGGCCCATCGTGCAGATCAACCTGGCGGCCGACTACGACCCCGCGCTGCTGAAGCAGGCGGGGGAGGACCTGCAGGAGGCCTTCGAGCAGGTGCGCGGCGTGCTCGAGGTGAAGCTGACCGGCGGCGTGGAGCACGAGGTGCGCGTGGACGTCGACCCCGAACGCCTGCGCTTCTACAACCTGAGCCTGCAGGACGTCCAGGACGCCATCGCCCTGCAGAACGTGACCATCCCCGGCGGCAAGCTGTCCCTGGGCACCTACGACTACCAGGTGAGCGTGCCGGGCGAGGTCGGGCGCGCCGAGGAGATCCTCGGCTTCGTGCTCAACCTCGGGCTGCCGGACCCCGTCTACGTCCGCGACGTGGCCGAGGTCAGCTTCGGCATCAAGGACCGCGAAAGCTTCTCGCGCGTCAACGGCAAGGAGGCCGTGATCCTCACGGTCACCAAACGCAGCGGCGAGAACATCATCGACATCGTGGACGAGATCAAGGCCGTGCTCGAGCGCGAGCGGCCGCGGCTGCCGGCGGGCACCGAGGTGAGCCTGGTCGGCGACCAGTCCAAGGACATCCGCGACATGGTCCGCGAGCTGGAGAACAACATCATCAGCGGCCTGATCCTGGTGGTGCTGGTGCTGCTGCTGTTCATGGGCTTCACCAACGCCCTGTTCGTGGGCACGGCGATCCCCCTGTCGATGCTGCTGACCTTCATCACGCTGCGGGCGCTGGGCATCACGCTGAACATGGTGGTGCTGTTCTCGCTGATCCTGGCGCTGGGCATGCTAGTGGACAACGGCATCGTGATCGTGGAGAACATCTACCGCCAGCGGGGCAAGGGGAAGGAGCCCGGGGAGGCCGCCGTCTACGGCGCCTCGCAGGTGGCCGCCGCGATCACCTCCTCGACCCTGACCACGGTGGTCGCCTTCGCGCCGATGATCTTCTGGCCGGGGATCATGGGCGAGTTCATGAAGTACCTGCCGATCACGGTCATCATCGCGCTGCTGTCCTCGCTGCTGGTGGCGCTGGTCTTCAACCCCGTCCTGTGCGCGCGGTTCATGCGGCCGCCGCGGCCGCTCGGCGGGCGCGAAGGCGTCGGCGACCGCCTCATGCGGTACGGCCTGAAGACCTACGAGCCCACGCTGCGCTGGGCCCTGCGGCGCCCCGCCGTCGTGATGGGCGGCATGACCGCCCTGCTGATCGGCACCTTCATGCTGTTCGGCGTCTTCAACCACGGCGTCGAGCTGTTCCCGGACGTCGATCCCCGCCTGGCCTACGTCTCGATCACCGCGCCCTCGGGCACGCGGGTCGAGGTCAGCGACGCCTACACCGCCGAGGTGGAGTCGAAGGTCGCCGCGCTGCCCGACCTGAAGGCCTTCACCGGCCAGGTCGGCGCCGAGAGCGGCTTCGCCTCGAGCAGCCAGGCCCCGGCCAACAAGTCCCTGGTGACGATGGAGTTCATCGACCAGGAGGAGCGCGCGCAGTCCTCCCGCACGACGATCCAGCAGCTGCGCGACGCGCTGCGCGACTTCACCGGCGCGCGCCTGGTCATCGACAAGCAGGAGGAGGGCCCGCCCACCGGCAAGCCCGTCAACATCGAGATCTCCGGCGACGACTTCGCGGTCCTGGGCGACCTGGCCGCCGCGGTCAGGGAGCGCATCCGCGGCGTCGAGGGCCTGGTCGACGTGATCGACGACTACGACCGCAACCTCCCGCAGATCGAGGTGCGCCAGGACGTGGACAAGGCCGGCCGCTACGGCCTGCGGACCGTGGACGTCGCCGGCACCGTGCGCACCGCCCTGCTCGGCGCCGAGACGGCCAAGTTCCGCGCCGGCGAGGACGAGTACGACATCCGCGTGCGGGTGCAGCAGCCGTTCCGCCAGAAGGTCGAGGACCTCGAGGGCATGACCGTGTTCTACGAGGGCCAGCAGATCCCGCTGTCGTCCTTCGCCACGGCCGAGTTCAAGACGGGCCTGGCGGCGATCACCCGCATCGACGGCGAGCGCGTGGTCACCGTCTCGGGCGACGCCGCCGCCGGCTACAACGGCAACGCCCTGCTGGCCCAGGTGCGGGAGCGCCTGGCCGGCCTGACGCTGCCGCCCGGGTACGGCCTGACCTACACCGGCGAGAGCGAGGACCAGCAGGAGGCGCAGGCGTTCCTCAGCGACGCCTTCGGCCTGGCCGTCATGCTGATCTTCCTGGTGCTGATCAGCGAGTTCAGCTCGGTGACCACGCCGCTGGTGATCCTGTTCAGCGTGATCCTGTCCTTGATCGGCGTCATGATGGGCCTGATGTTCACCGGCACGCCCTTCGGCATCATCATGACCGGCGTGGGCGTGGTGTCGCTGGCCGGCGTCGTGGTCAACAACGCCATCGTGCTGCTGGACTACGTGGGCAAGCTGCGCGAACGCGGCATCCCGATGGGCGAAGCCCTGGTCCAGGCCGGGCTGACCCGGTTCCGCCCCGTGATCCTGACCGCGGTGACCACCATCCTGGGCCTGATCCCGCTGACGACCGGCGTGTCGGTCGATTTCTTCCGACTGTTCCGCGGCGATTGGGCCGGCGTGGTGACCTTCGGCGGCGAATCCAGCGCCTGGTGGGGCCCGATGGGCGTGGCCGTGATCTGGGGCCTCGCCGTGGCCACCTTCCTGACCCTGGTGGTGGTGCCGGTGATGTACTCGCTGCTGGAGCCGACCAAGCGCCGGCTGCGGGCGCTGTTCATCGGCTGGTGGTTGGACCGCCGGCACGGGCGCGGCGAGGGTTACTGATCCCGAAACGACCGCCGACCGGAGCGAGGCGCGCCCCCCGGGGCGCGCCTCGCCGCAGGCAGGCAAACCATCTCTGGCGGTCCCCGCCGTTCGACGCTAGGTTTCCCCCCCATGACGCCGACCCACCACACACCCGGACTGCTGGACGCCCGCGGCATCGCCGTGGTCCCCGGCCCCCACCACCGCGTGGCCTCGCTGGTGCCGAGCCTGACCGACACCGTGTTCGGACTCGGCCGCGGCGACAGCCTGGTGGCCCGCACCGCCTACTGCGAGGAGCCGCGCGGCCTGGTCGCGCGCGTGCCCGCCTGCGGCGGCACCAAGAACCCGCGCCTCGACGACATCCTCGCGCAGCGGCCGGACCTCGTGCTGGCCTGCCTCGAGGAGAACAAGACCGTGCACCTGGACGCGCTCGCCGCGGCGGGCGTGCCGGTGTTCGCGGTGATGCCGCGCAGCCTGGACGACGTCGACGCGCTGCTGAAGGACCTGGGCATCCTGCTCGACGCCGGAGACGCCGCGCAAGCGGCGCGCGCGACCCTGGCCGCCGCCCGCGCCGACGTCGCGGCCGCGCGGGGCGGCCGCCAGCCCGTCGCCGCGGCGACCCTGATCTGGAAGAACCCCTGGATGGCCGCCGGCGGCGCCACCCACATCGACGCGGTCATGGCCGAGGTCGGCCTGCGCAACGTCTACGCCGGCCACGAGGACTACCCGTCCACGACCCTGGACGAGCTGGCGGCCCTGGGGCCGGCGCTGGTGCTGCTGCCCGACGAGCCCTACCACTTCACGAAGCGCGACGCCGTCGCCGTCTCCGAAGCCCTGCTCCTGGCCGGTTCCGAGCGCTGCCCCCGCGTGCCCGGCAAGCTGCTGAGCTGGTACGGCACCCGCACGGCGGGCTCGCTGCGCGAGCTGCAGCGGCTGCTGAGCCGCGTCGTCCCGGCCGCGGGCTGAGCGCCGGCGGAGGTCACCCTTGCACTGGACGGAAATCCTCGGCTACGCGGCCTCGGTGCTGGTGGCGGTCTCGCTCACCATGGGCTCGCTGGTCAAGCTGCGCGTGATCAACCTGGTCGGCGCCGTGCTGTTCGCCGCTTACGGCGCCCTGCTGGGCGTGTGGCCGGTGCTGCTGGTGAACGGGTTCATCGCCGTGGTGAACGTGGTCTACCTGGTGCAGCTGCTGAATCGCCGCCCGGACTACTTCCAGCTCATGCCGATGCGGGACCGCGACAACCCCTTCCTGCGCCGCTTCCTGGAGTTCCACGCACCCGACGTGCGCCGCTTCTTCCCGGGCTTCGACCTCGACCGCCTGCAGAACCCCACGATCGTCTTCATCCTGCGCAACATGGTGCCGGTGGGGGTGCTGGTCTGTTCGCCGGATGCGCCGGGCACGCTGCGCATCGACCTGGACTACGTCCTGCCCCCTTGGCGCGACCTGCGTTGCGCCCGCTATTTCTACCGGGAATGGGGTCCGGTCCTGGCCGACAACGGCTTCCGGCGCTTCGTGGCCCACACGGAGGCCGGGATGCACCGCAACTACCTGCGCCGCATGGGCTACCGGCCCGACGGCGAGCGGGGGGAGGGATGGTACTCCCGGCCCGTCCTGGAAGGCTGAAATCCGATCCGAATTATATGTAATTGGTCAATAAATCATGAAGATGCGATGGTTATGTCTTGATTTTCCGTCCCCCGGGTTCCTCTATTTGATCGTCCCCGGTTGATATAGTCACAACAGGACGGTTCCCACATGAAACGATGCCCGATCCTCCCCTGTGCGGTGCTGCTGACGCTGGCGTGCCTGCTCGTTCCGGCCGGTCCGGCCTTGGCCTTCACGGCGACCGACTGCGCCGACTGCCACACCGGCTCCGGCGGCGACCCCGCTGAGGTCACCGCCGAATCCATGACCGGCAGCGTCCACGAGGGCTTCGAGTGCACGGACTGCCACGCCGACATCACCGAACTGCCCCACGACACCCTGTCGCCGGTCGACTGCGGCAGCTGCCACAGCGACGAGGCGGCCACCTACCAGGTCCACGGCCGCGGCGTGGTCGGCAAGTCGCCCTACATCCCGTTCTGCAAGGACTGCCACGGCACGCACGACATCCTGCCCTCGTCCGACCGCCACGCCCTGACCAACCCGATGAACCTGCCGACGACCTGCGGCAACTGCCACGAGGATTCGACCCTCGTCGCCGAGATCAACATCAAGTTCAAGCACCCGATCCGCGTGTACAGCCAGAGCGTGCACGGCCGCGCGACGGCCGGCGGCGTCCACCAGGCGGCGAGCTGCAACGACTGCCACAGCACCGGCGGCACCGCCCACATGATCCTGCCGCCGAGCGACATGCGCTCGACCATCGCCCACTTCAACATCCCGACCACCTGCGGCAAGTGCCACGGCGCCATCTCGCAGGACTACTGGGAGGGCATCCACGGCCAGATCACCGCCCGCGGCGAGGTCGACACGCCGGTCTGCACCACCTGCCACGGCGAGCACGGCATCCTGCCCACCGACGACCCGCGCTCGCCGGTCAGCCCCAACCGCATGGCCGAGGCGACCTGCACGCCCTGCCACGAGTCGGCGACCCTGAACGAGAAGTACGACCTGCCGACCGGGCGCCTGCAGTCGTTCGTGGACTCCTACCACGGACTGAAGAGCAAGGCCGGCGACAAGCTGGTGGCCAACTGCGCCTCCTGCCACGGCGCCCACCTGATCCTGCCCTCGGCGGACCCGCGCTCGTCGGTCAACCAGGCCAACCTGCAGAAGACCTGCGGCCACTGCCACGCCGGGATCTCCGCCGACGTCGCCAACCAGTCGATCCACGAGTCCGCCACCGGCCACCGGTCGGGCCTGGCCCACATCATCCAGGTCATCTACATCACGCTGATCGCGCTGGTGATCGGCGGCATGACGCTGCACTGGCTGATCGACCTGGTCCGCCAGATCTACCGCGTGATCCACGAGAAGCCCCAGGTCCGCCGCATGGATCCCAACGAGGTGTTCCAGCACACGGTGCTGGCCGTCTCCTTCTCCGTGCTGGTGATCACCGGCTTCTCGCTGCGGTTCTACGACTCGTGGTGGAGCTCGCTGCTCTTCGGCCGCGAGGGCGGCTACGCCGTGCGCGGCTACATCCACCGCGGCGCGGCCGTGGTGATGATCCTCGGCGCCGTCTACCACGCCTTCTACCTGCTGACGCCGCGCGGCCGCGAGTTCCTGCGCGGCATGATGCCCAACTGGGACGACGCGAAGCAGCTGCTGCAGCGCACGAAGTACAACCTGGGCCTCAGCAGGGAGACGCCGCAGTTCGGCCGCTTCACCTACGTGGAGAAGGCCGAGTACTGGGCCCTGATCTGGGGCACGGTCGTGATGGCGCTGACCGGCTTCGCGCTCTGGTTCGACAACACCGTCACGCACTGGTTCCCCAAGGGCACGATGGACGTCATCCTGGTGATCCACTACTACGAGGCCTGGCTGGCCTTCCTGGCCATCCTGATCTGGCACATGTACTCGACGGTCTTCATGCCGGGGGTCTACCCGATGAACCCGTCGTGGATCACCGGCCTGATGCCGCAGCGCATGTTCGAGCACGAGCACCCGGCGGTGAAGCTGGTCGAGCAGCGCCACACGGTGCGCACGCGGGTGGCGGAGGACGAGCCGGTCATGGACGGGCGCGAGAAGGTGGACCCGGGCACGCCGCGGCGCGACGGGCCGACGACGTAGCCCGCCTCGGCGGTCGGATGCGGACAAAGAAGCGGCCCCCGCTGGTGCGGGGGCCGCTTCGTCGTCCGGCGATGGGGCGGATTACTTCGCCGCGGCCTCGGGCACCGGGTGCTTGATCAGGGCCCACATCTTGTCGTAGTCGAAAGCCTTGAACGTCGGGCTCTCGGCGTTGTGGCACTTCACGCAGGTCTCCTTGCCGCCGATCTTCATGCCGGCGGCGACCGCGGCGGCGTGATCCTCCATGACGGCCTTGGACTTGTATTCCGAACCGGCGCCGTGGCAGGCCTCGCAGCCCACGCCCTCTTCGGGCACCCACTTCGTGGCGGCCTCGAGCGCCGCGCCCAGGAAGCCCTTCGTGGTGTGGCACTTCAGGCAGGCGGCCTCTTCCCAGGGATTGCCCAGGCCCTTCTCCTTGGCGATGGCGATGGCCGCCGCGCCCTTCAGGGTGGCGAAGGCGCCGGCGTGCGCCGACTCGGTCCAGATCTTCGCCTGGTCGCCGGTCTTGACCTTGTGGCACATCACGCACTTGGGAACGCCGACGATCGTGGGCTCGGCAGCCTGGGCGACCACGGCGCAGACCACCGTGAGCGCGACCAGGACCAACAGGGACTTCTTCATGCTTCCTCCTTGGCGGGTGATCGGCCGGACCCGTCTCGGTGTCCCGGCCGGAAAACGTTCGGGTGGCGGCGCCGCTCCCGATGACCCGAATGTAAACGATCGGTCCGGGTCGCCCCAAATAAAAAAAGGCGTTCCAGGCCGGGCTGCGCCAATCGAGAAAGAGAATCAAGAACGCGAACCGCGGGCTGGGATGAGTCTTGATATTCTGCTAGACTGGTCGGAGTTCCCGTTCGGCGCGTCGAGCGCACATTACTATCGGAGTCGATTCATCCTGCATCCGGGAGAACCCCGATGAGAACGTCTTCGTTCCTCGCCTGCATCGGCTTGCTGTCGCTGCCGCTTGCGGCCGCGGCCGAACCCCAGTTCGCCTGGTCGTCGCTGCTGGACAGCGGCGCCTCGCTGGACGACAACGGCCGGGTCGTGGTCGCCCACGTCTCGGGCGACGCCGTGGTGGCCGGCGTCAGCCACGACGGGATCGGCGGCTCGGACATCCTCGTGCGCCGCCTGGCGGCCAAGGACGGCGTCCCGGTCTGGACGCGCCGCATCCCGGCCTTCGACACCTCGGACATGTCGGTCGCCGACCTGGCCTGGGACGAGGCGGGTGATCTGGTCGTCGCCGGGCACGTGATGGGCTGCGTGGGGTGAGGCCACGGTGACGACATCGTCGTGCTGAAGCTCGACGATGCGACCGGGGAGGTTCTCTGGTCCCAGTCCTACGCTTCGCCGAACGCCGAGAACGATTCCGCCTACGCCCTGGCCCTGGACGGTTCCGGGGACATCTTCATCGCCGGCCGCATCAACGTCGAAGGTCGGCTGGACGAGATCGCGCTGCTGAAGTTCGCCAACGACGACGGCGAACTGCTGTGGATGGCCCTCGACGGCGGCGCCGCCCGCCTCGACGACCGCGCCCTGGACGTGGCCGTCGGCCCCGACGGCGACCCCGTGGTGACGGGCCTGGTCCAGAACGCCAACGGCACCGCCTCGCTGCTGACCGCGAAGTACGCCAGCGCCGACGGCAGCCCGGTGTGGGGCGTGCTCACGACCGGTCTGGTCAACGACGCCAGCGGCGACGGCTGGATCGGCATCGACGGCGCCGGCGACGTGCTGCTGGCCGCCAAGGCCTGGCACTCGTCGACCTCGTACGACGTGCTCTGCGCCAAGCTCGACGGCGACGACGGGCTGCAGCTGTGGCGCATCGACTGGACCAACGGCACCCGAGCGGACGATCCCGGCGCCATGCTCGTGGACGCTGCCGGCGATGTGATCGTGGCCGGCGTCACCGGCGGCGACTACCTGACGGTCAAGCTGAGCGGGACGAACGGCTCGCGGACCTGGCTGTCGACCTACAACGGCCCGCAGGGCTGGTACGACGTGGCCAACGGCGTGGCGTTCGGCGCCGGCGGCGAGATCCTGGTCACCGGCTTCAGCGACGGCACCGGCACGAGCTGGGACGTCGCGACGCTGGGCTACGACCCGGCCACCGGCGCCCAGCGCTGGGTGCGGCGCTTCGACGGCCCCGCCCACCTGACCGACGAGGCGCGCTCGCTGGTGCTCGCGCCCGGCGGCGCGCTGTACGTGACCGGTTACGTGTACGGCGACGCGAGCGGCATGGACCAGGTGGTGCTGGCGTACTCGCATCCCGACATGACCGGTGTCGGCGACGCGCCGGCCCTCGTGTCGGCGCCTTCGGCGTATCCCAATCCCTTCAACCCGTCGACGCTCGTGTCGTACCGTCTCGAGGCGCCGGCGGAGGTGACGCTCGCGGTCTACGACCTGGCGGGGCGGCTGGTCGCCGTGATCGACGGCGGGCGGCGCGAGGCCGGGCCGCACCGGGCGGACTGGGACGGCCGCGACGCGACGGGGCGTGCGGCGCCCAGCGGGACGTACTTCCTGCGTTTGACGACTGGGAAAGGGGAATCCGGCGTCGGGAAACTGACGCTGTTGAGGTGAAGGCGGCCGCGATGAAGTGAGTGGCCCGCGAACGACGAGGGCCGCCTTCCCCGGGGAGGCGGCCCTCGTTGCGCCCACTGCCGGCCCGGCTCAGCGCTTGACGAGCTTCACGTCCCCGCTGAACACCGAGATGTCGATGTGGGCGCCGCCCTTGCCCTCGGTGAAGCGCAGCTCGCGGCCGGGCGCGTGCTTGCTGGTGCGCTCGGCCTTGTGGCCGTAGCCGTCCTCGATGTCGCCGCTGAAGGCGGAGATGTCGAAGGTGGCGTCGACCTTCGCGGGCAGGCGCAGCACGAGGTCGCCGCTGTGGGCGTCGATCATCCAGCTCGACCCGTCCGTCGGGTCGGCGGTGAGGATCAGCTGGCCCGAGACCGCGTTGTACTCGAAATCGCGCAGGGCGCCGGTCTCGACGCGCACGTCGCCGTTGACGGTGGCGATCTCGAGGTCCTCGAGCTTGCCGCGGGCGCGGATGCCGCCGCTGACGGTGTCGATCCCGAGGCGGGAGGTGGCGATCTCGGCGTCCACGTCGCCGCTGACGGTGGCGAGGGAGACCGACGCCGGTTCGCCGCGCAGGACCAGCTCGCCGCTCACGGTCGAGATCACGACGGAGCCCAGCAGGTCGCCCGCCGTCACGTCGCAGCTGACGCCCTCGGCGTCCAGCGCGCAACGCCGCGGGACGTGCAGGGTGAGGCTGGTGGCGTCGGCCGAACCCTTGAGGTTGCGCTTGTACTTCACCTCGATGGACAGCGCCTTGCGGTCGCCCTCGATCTCGACCTTCTCGACCTTGGCGTCCAGGACGCCCTCGAGGCGGACCTCGTCGCGGTCCCAACCGACGATCTCGAGGGTCCCGGCCAGGCTGCTGATCGAGACCGACGCGGAGGGGTCGACGGGTCGCGACTCGTCGACCTTCCTGGTCTGGGCGCCGGCCGCGGTCGCGGCGAGCGCGAGGGCCAGGCCGAGCAGGGCGGTGTTCACGGTGCGGGTCTTCATGTCCTTCTCCTTCTCTACGATTGAGCCACGCGGCTCACGAGCCGCTGCATCAGGTCGAGCTTGCGGTGGTAGCCGGCCGCGAGGCCGGGGGTCAGGGACGGGTCGCGCCGGACCTGGCGCAGCGCGCGCCGGGTCTCGCCGATGGCCGCCTCGATCGCGGCGAAACCGTCGTCCAGCTCGTCGCGATCCGCGGCGGTGAGGTCCTCTCCGGTCTGCTCCAGGGCGGACTTCGAAGCCTCGTGCAGCAGGGCGTAGCCGTCGCCCAGCTGCTCGCCGGGGTCCGCGGTCCCGGCGCCGCGGTCCATCAGCCGGGGCAGCACGATGGCCACCACGAGCACGGCCGCCAGCGCCAGCGCCCGCCGCGGCTGCCGCAGCGACGAGGCGCCGAAGCGGAGGCCGGCGCGCTCCCGCGGCGCGGGTGCGTCGGCGGCCTGGTGCTCGGCGGAGAGGCGTTCGGCGATCCCGGGCCAGAGGTCGCGTCCGGGCGCGATCTCGCGGGGCAGCGCCGCGGTCTCCCGCTGCAGGCGCTGCAGGTCCGCCCAAGCCGCCTTGCAGGCGGGGCAGTCGCCGAGGTGGCGCCGCAGTTCGGCGGTCGCGGCGGTGTCCAGGTCCCCGTCCAGCAGGTCCTGCAGCTGTTCGGAGCGGGCGCAGGGCGTCGTCATGACAGCATCTCCTTGAGCCGGGTCCGGGCGCGGTGGAGCTGGGCCTTGACCGTGCCGGTCGCGGTGCCCGTCAGGGCGGCGATCTCGTGAAGCCGGTAGCCCTCGATCTCGAAGAGCACGAACGCGGTGCGGGCGCCCGGCGGCAGCGCGGCCACGGCGCGCTCAAGATCCCAGGCCGCTCCGGGCGGAGGCGGGACGATGCGCAGGCGCGGCTCCAGCGCCGCGTCCTCCAGGGCGTCGAGGTCGTCGTGCCGGCCCTCGCGGCGCCGGAATTCCCGGCGGCGGTCCAGGGCGGCGTTGACCGCGAGCCGGTGCAGCCAGGTGCCCAGGGCGCTGTCGCCGCGGAACCCGCCCAGCCCGCGCCAGGCCCGCACGAAGGCGTCCTGCACCGCGGCTTCGGCCTCGTTCGCGTCGCTGGTCAGGCGCAGGCAGACCGCGTGCATGCGGCCGGCGTGCTGCCGGTAGATCCGCTCGAAAGCGTCCCGGTCGCCCTGGCGGGCCCGCGCGACCAGCGTGGCCGCTTCGGGATCGGTCCGGTCGACGGGTGAGGGCAGGGGCTGCATCGGATCCTCCGGTCGGGACGTGGTGATCCTTGGACGGCGGGGGTGCCGGTAAGGATTACGCCCCGCCCCGCCGATTGTGTCCGACCCGGAGGGATAAAAAAAGGGAAACCGGCCGCGGCCGGTTTCCCCGGGACGGAACGGGTGGTTCAGTCGGCGGTCTTGAGGCTCAGGCCCTTGCCCGAGAAGACCACGCGGGGCTCCATGCCCTCGGCCTGCATCATGTTGTTGGCGTTGATCTCCCAGATGCAGGTGCGGCCCTCGACGCGGTGGGCGTTGCTCTCGACGACGTCGCCGGGCAGCGTGATGGCGACGGACATGGACATCTCGGAGATGTGCGCCATCAGGCGGCCCATCAACTCCATGGACTTCGCGGCGTCCTGCATGGCGGCGTTCATGTCCTCCTGGGCGTCCTCCTTCGCGGCCTCCGTCGTCTCGTGGTTCTCGACCTGGTAGGAGGAGAGCAGGTAGTCGTCGCCGTGCTTGGTGATCTTCAGGCCGCTGCCGCCGAAGGTGCCGCCGACGCCCTCGGAGAACGACTCCAGGTCCGGGTAGCTGAGCTTCAGTTCGACGTTGCGGCGGCCGTCCACGACGTCGTTGGCGTACGAGACGAGCTTGACGCCGTGCTTGCCGATCTTGGCCGCGAACTCGTCGCGGTCGAAGTCGGCGAAGTCGGGAGCTTCGTCCATCTCCGCGGCCATCTCGCCGCCGAGCGCGCTCAATTCGGCGAGTGTCTGCTCCACTTCCTGCGACACCGAGTAGGTCATCGTGTAGGTGCCGCTGCCGTCCTTGGCGATGTCGGTCGCCATCTTGATCTGCACGCAGCCGGCCATGGCCGCGACGAGGACCACGATTGCCAAAAGCCCGAGCTTCTTCATGTTCCGTTCCTTCCTCTGCTCCGGCCGGGGCCGGGTCGTGACGGTGCGGCGGGCGGTTGCGGCGCCGGCGGCGAAGTATGCGCCATCGGCCCCGCGAGATCAAGCAGCCCTCGGGATCGGGTCAGGGCTCGCCGCGCCAGCTGTCGGGCAGCGCGTCGGGCGGCAGCAGCGCCTGCGGGCGGCCGCGCGATTCCCCGATCAGGCGCAGGAACTCCAGGCCGGGATCGGCCGGCGTCTCGAGCGCCGCCGCCGCGACGTGCGGCCGCGGCCACGCCAGGTTCAGCGCCATCCCGGGCAGCGGCAGGCCCAGCTTCGGCAGCTCCAGCAGGGGGCGCGCCGGCACTTCCTGCAGGCGGACGGGCTCGTCCGGAGCGATCCCGGCCAGCTCGCGGGCGCGGGCGATGGCATCGCCGAGGCCGCCGATCCCGTCGCACAGGCCGCGCTCGACCGCGTCGGCGCCCATCCAGACGCGACCGCCGCCGATCTCGCGCACCCGCGCCTCGTCCAGGCCGCGGCCGCCGGCGACGGCCGCCACGAAGCGGTCGTACATCTCCAGGATGCGGTCGCGGGCCAGGCCCGATTCCTGCGGCGTGAGCGGCCGCGCCGGCACGTCGAAGCCGATCGGGTAGCGCACGGCGCGGTTCATGTCGGCGTGACGGCCGCGCGCGACGCCGTCGGCGGCGACGCCGGCCTTCTCGTGCATCGTCTCGTCCCAGAGCCAGCCGGAGATCACGCCGACCGAGCCGGTGATCGTCAGGGGCGTGGTCAGGATCTCGGTGCCGTTCATGCTGATCCAGTAGCCGCCCGAGGCGGCGACGTCGCCCTGGCTGACCACGACCGGCTTGCCGGCGTCGCGCAGGGCGCGGATGGCGCCGGCCACCAGGTCGCTGGGCAGCGGGTCGCCGCCCGGCGAATCGGCGCGCAGCACGACCGCCTTGACGTCGGGGTCGCGGACCAGGGCGTGCAGGGCCGCGGCGGTGCTGCGGCCCTTGATGCCGGTGTCCATGGCGCACTCGCCGACCGCGAACACCACGGCCACGGCCGGCCGGCGGCCCCAGCGGTCGTCGGGCTGGGCGCGCAGGCGCTGCGGGTCGGTGCCGGCCAGGACCGCGCCCCGCTCCTTCAGCAGGCGCTCGGAGAGGTCGTGCCAGCGGGCGGTGCTGTCGGCCAAGCCCAGGGCCACGGCGCGCTGCGCGGACAGCATGACCTCGCCGTCGACGATCGAATCGAAGGCGGCCGGCGCGAGGCGGCGGCCCTCGGCCGTGGCCGCGCGCGCCCACTCGTAGATGACGTCGGTGATGCGGCCGCGCTGCTCGCGGTCGGCGGGCGACATGTCGGTGCGCGAGAGGACCTCGACGGCGGTCTTGTGGTCGAAGTACTGCAGGGCCTCGAAGCCCAGGCCCAGCTTGTCCAGCAGGCCGCGCAGGTAGGTGCGGCTCAGCTCGACGCCGGGCAGCTCGAGCCCGCCCTCGGGGTCGATGGTCAGGCGGTCGGCCACCGCGGCGACGGGGTAGAGCAGCATGCCGGCGCGGTCGAGGTGCGCGTCGACGGTCTTGCCGCGGGCGCGCAGGTCGGCGAGGCGCTCGCGCAGCTCCCACAGCAGCGACGGGCGGCCGCGCAGGCCGGCCAGGTTCACGGCCACGCCGTCGAGCCGCGGGTCGTCGCGCACGGCGTCCAGGGCACGCTGCAGGTCGAGCCAGGCGACGCGGGTGTCGTCGAACAGGCGCGGCTTCTGGTAGGTCAGCACCTTGTTCTCGAGATTCAGGACCGCGATGCGGGTCGGCGGCGCCGGCGCCAGCGGCGACGGCAGGCGCACCGCCGGCAGCGGGGCGCGCGGCGGGTCGGTCTCCACGAGCCAGGTCGTGCCCGTGCGCTCGCCGTCGGCGTCGAAGGCGGGCAGCAGGCCCAGGCTCAGGTTGTCCAGCGTCACGCCCAGGCTCCAGGTCGTGAGCCAGTCGCCGTCGCGCTCGCGGGCGCGCAGGCCCAGGCGCAGGCCCGGCACCGGTTGCACGGCCAGGCCCAGGCCGGCGGCGCCGTCGTCCCAGCGCTGATCCCCGGTCAGCGCGTAGTCGGCGAAGAGGGTCAGCAGGGGCGTGCCCAGCGGGCGCAACGAGAGATCGGCCAGGGCGGCGCGACCGTCGGATTCGAGGGACTCGATGCCGGTCAGACCCAGCGCGAGGCCGCGCCCGGGGCGAAGGATGTGGCCGAGCACCAGCGCCTTCTCGCGGCGCAGCACGTCGTCGCCGCTGCTCCAGCGGTAGGCCAGCGCGGTGTGGTGGCGCCCGTCGCCGCCGGCGAGGCCGAGCTGCCAGTCCGTGGCGCTGAACTCATGGCCGGAGTACCAATCGAAGCTGTGGTGTTGCGCGGCGATGCCCAGGCGACGTCCCCAGCTGAAGCCCCAGTCGTCGAAGCGGTCGTCGATGCGGGCGACGTCGGTCCACCAGAAGGCGGCCGAGGCGCGGTCCGCCGCCGCCCACGCGGCCGGGTTGGCGAAGGCGCCGGCGGCGCCGCCGGAGGCCGAGGGCGGCAGGGCCAGGTAGGGGAAGTCGCCGTCAAGGCTCAGGGGCGGCGGGTCGGCGGCGACGGGCGCGGCCGCCAGCAGCGACAGGGCGCACAGCAGGCACAGGGCGGCCGGACAGGAACGGATGCGCACGGCGATCTCCTCGTTGCGGATGGCCCGGGGACGTGGCGACGTTGCCGATCGGAGCATAACGGCCCATCATGTACGGGGCCAGCGACAAAGGAGTTCCTGCCCGATGACGTCCTTCTACACCGCCTTCGCCGACCACTACGAAAAGGTCTTCCCGGTGCGCGAGCCTGCCGTGGCCTTCCTGCTGGACGCGGTGCCGCCGGGGGCGCGCGTGCTGGACCTCGGCTGCGGGCCGGGGCACCACTGCGGGCGGCTGGCCGCGGCCGACCGCCAGCCCGAGGGCCTGGACCTGGACGAGGGGATGGTCCGCGCCGCCCGCGGCCGCTACCCCGGCATCCCCTTCCACGTCGGCGACCTGGCCGCGCTGTCGGCGCTGCCCGGCAGCTGGGACGCCGCCTACTGCATCGGCAACGTCGCCTCCCACGTCGACGAGGCGGGCACGGCCGGCTGGCTGGCGGACCTGGCCGCGCGCATGGCGTCCGGTGCGCCGCTGGTCGTGCAGACCGTCGACTGGGACGCGCTGGCCGGCGAGACGTCCCACCGCTTCGCCGACCTCGAGCTGGGCGGCGGCGCCGTCTTCGCGCGGGAGTACCGCGACCTCGGGCCCGAGCGGACCCGCTTCCTGACGCGGCTGGTCGTGGAGGGGCGCACGCTGTTCGCCGGCGAGGTCGAACTCTACCCGCGGACCGCGGCGGCCTGGCGGGAGCTCTTCGCCGAGACGGACTTCGAGGTGACGGGGCACTTCGCCGATTTCGCCCGCGCACCCTACGCGACCGGCGTGGGCGGCAGCGTCTGGCTGGTTCACCGCCGCTGAGCCGGCTCCTCCTTCAGGGGCTGCGCCTCGAGCCAATCCTCGCCGAAGATCGTGCGCTTGCGGGCCTCGTGGTTGCCCGCGCGCCAGCCGTGGTTCAGGGCCGCGCCCCACCGCTGCCAGTCCGCGAAGCCGCTCGCCTGCAGCAGCGCCGAGGCGCGCAGCAGGGAGGCGCGCGTGGTGTCGGCCGGCAGGGTCCACCAGGAGAGGCGCGGGTCGGTGAGCAGCGGCGGCGGCGGCGCGGCGGGCGCCGGGGCGAGCAGGGCGTCATCGGGGACGATCACCAGATCGTCCCAGAAGCTCGGCGCTGCGGCGGGGCGCGGGGTCGGCGTCGCGGGCGGCGGCGGCGCCGGGGCGGCGGTCCCGTCCGGCACGACCTCCAGCGGGGGAAGCACGGCCAGGAACGAGATCGGCCGCCGCAGGGGAGGCGGGGCGGGCAGGCGGCCGCGTGGGTAGAGGTCGGCGGCGAGCTGGCCGCCGCACCAGAGCAGCGCGAGCGCGGCGAGGCCGCTCAGCGGCCAGCGGCGGCGGTCCCCGCGCAAGCGCTCGTGCAGCCAGGGCATCGGTTCCGCGCCTCCCGTCGCGGCGGGGGGGGGGCCCCCCCGGGGGGCGCCCCCCCCCGGGCCGGGGGGGCGGGGGGGGGGGGCCCCCCCCGCCCGGGGGGGGCCCCGCCCCCCCCGGGGGGGCGCCCGCGCGCGCCCACC
>JADHED010000329.1_pt1 | contig 62966 bp, 52 predicted proteins | sample 8952041 | NCBI WGS metagenome assembly JADHED01 (sample SAMN16124423, study PRJNA663239) | bioreactor sludge metagenome | isolation source: sludge (control) | place: India:Bengaluru | collected 2018-09-08 | reverse complement strand
CGTCTGTCGGCGAATCTGGGATGCAGATATCTCAATACCTATTTAGCAATCCCTCTTTTTCGATACTTCCCTTCGCCGGATGGCCACGGGCAGCTATCAAATTGGGAGTGATTCTGCGCAACACTTGCTTGCTGCGCACGGTCATCCGAGCGTCATACCTAGGGAAAACCCTAATCAACCTCCGTTTTCCCGGTATGCTACGTGCATGAACACGCCAAACCTGCTCGAAACCATTGACAACTTCGTCTACGACGAGATCTCTCTCGGGCAGACCGCCCGCACCGTGCGCACGCTGACGCTGGACGACATCCAGGCCTTCGCCGCAGTTTCCGGGGACACCAACCCCGCGCACCTGGACCCCGAATACGCCAACGCGACCCTTTTCCACGGGATCATTGCCCACGGCATGTGGGGCGGCGCGCTGATTTCCGCGCTGCTGGGCACCGTGTTCCCCGGGCCCGGCACGATCTACCTGCACCAGGCGCTGCATTTCTGCTGCCCGGTGCGCGTGGGCGACACCTTGAGCGTGACGGTCACCGTCACCGCCAAGGACGACCAGAAAAAACGCGTCGAACTCGACTGCCAGGTGGTCAACCAGAAGGGCGACACGGTGCTGCACGGCCTGGCGCAGGTGCTGGCCCCGACGCGCAAGGTCAGCGTGCCCCGAACCCAGTTGCCCCAGATCACGCTGGTCGATCCGCAGGCCCGGCTACGGGCCCTGCTGGCCCTGGGCGCCGACTTGCCGGCCGTGCGTTGTGCCGTGGTACACCCCTGCGACGCCGATTCCTTGCGCGGCGCCGTCGAAGCGGCCCAGCTCGGGCTGATCGAGCCCATCCTGGTCGGCCCCGAGGCGCGCCTGCTCGAGGCGGCCGATGTGGCCGGGCTCGACCTGGCCGGCTTCGAGATCCTGTCGGTTCCGCACAGCCACGCCGCCGCCGAAGCGGGGGCCGAGCTGGCGGCCACGGGGCGGGTGGAATCGCTGATGAAGGGCAGCCTGCACACCGACGAACTTGGGCGCGCGATCCTGGCCCAGCCGGCGCTGCGCACCCAGCACCGCATGTCGCACGTCTACCGCTTCGACGTGCCGACCTACCACAAGCCGCTGCTGCTGACCGACGCGGCGATCAACATCCGGCCGAGTCTGGACGACAAGGTCGACATCGTGCAGAACGCCATCGGCTTCTCGCGCATCCTGGGCACCGCGCGGCCCAAGGTGGCGATTCTTTCGGCGGTGGAAACGGTCAACCCCGACATTCCTTCCACGCTGGATGCCGCCGCGCTGTGCCAGATGGCGCGCCGCGGCCAGATCACAGGCGGCGTGCTCGACGGCCCGCTGGCCTTCGACAACGCCATTTCGATGCAGGCGGCGCGTGTCAAGCACCTCGATTCCGAGGTTGCCGGGGACGCCGACATCCTCGTGGTGCCTGACCTCGAATCGGGCAACATGCTGGCCAAGCAGCTCGAATACCTCGCGGGGGCCACGGCCTCCGGCGTGGTGCTGGGCGCGCGCGTGCCCATCGCGCTGACCAGCCGCGCCGACGGCGTGACGGCGCGCACCGCGTCGGCGCTGCTGATCAAGCTCATCGCCAACCACAACCGGCTGGTGCGCCCCTGAACGGCCGGCCCGCGGCGGGCTGAGCGGCGGCGCGCGATCGGCGCGGCGCCACGGGCGTCTCAGGCGCAGGCGTTGAAGCTCTCGCCGAGCGCGTCGAGCAGTCGGTCGATCTCGGCCTCGGTGCTGATGAAGGGCGGGGCGAGCTGGATGGTGTCGCCGCCGTAGCGCACGTAAAAGCCCTTTTTCAGCATGTCCATCGCGATTTGCCAGGGGCGTTTGGCCGGCTCACCCGGCAGCGACGCGACGGTGAAGCCGGCCGCCAATCCGTAATTGCGGATGTCCACCACGTGCTTGGCGCCTTTCAGGCTGTGCACCGCGGCCTCGAAAAGGGGGCTGAGGGCACGCACGCGGCCCACCGCGTCTTCCTTCTCCAGCAGGTCCAGCGCGGCCAGTCCGGCGGCGCAGGCCACGGGGTGGGCCGAGTAGGTGTAGCCGTGTGCGAACTCGAGCATGTACTCCGGCCCGCCGGCGGCCATGAAGGTGTCGTAGATTTCCTGCTTCGCGATCACCGCGCCCAGGGGCTGGGCGCCGTTGGTCACCTGCTTGGCGATGTTCATGATGTCGGGGGTGACGCCGAAAGCTTCAGAGCCGGTCCAGGCGCCTGCGCGGCCGAATCCGGTGATGACCTCGTCGAAGATCAGCAGGATGTTGTTCTGCGTGCAGATGTCGCGCAGGCGTTGCAGGTAGCCCACCGGCGGAATCACCACCCCGGCCGAACCCGAGAACGGTTCCACGATCACGGCCGCGATGTTGGAGGCGTCGTGCAGCGCGATCAGGTCGAGCAGCCGGTCGGCCAGCGCCGCACCGTGCGGTCCGTCGGCCGGCGGCTGGCCGCGGAAGAACGAGCCTGCCGGCGGCTGGGTATGGGGCAGGTGGTCGGCCTCGACGCCCTGGCCGAAGGTCTTGCGGTTGCCCACCATGCCGCCCACCGAGATGCCGCCGAAGTTCACACCGTGGTAGCCCTTCTCGCGGCCGATCAGGCGCGTCTTGCCCGCCTGGCCCTTGGCGCGCCAGTAGGCGCGCGCCATCTTGAGCGCTGTGTCGGCCGCTTCCGAGCCGGAGCCGGTGAAAAACACCCGGTTCAGCCCGGCCGGCATGTGCCCGACGATGCGATTGGCCAGCTCGAACGACAGCGGGTGGCCGAACTGGAACGCGGGTGAATAGTCGAGCTGCGCCGCCTGGCGGCCGACCGCCTCCGCAATTTCGGTGCGGCCATGGCCCAGGCCGGTGCACCACAGGCCGGACAGGCCATCGAAGATGCGGCGCCCGTCGGCGTCGAGGTAGTACGCACCCTGGGCACCGGTCATCAGGCGCGGATTCGCCTTGAATTCGCGGTTGCCGGTGAAAGGCATCCAGTGCGCGGCCAGCCAGTCGGCATCGGTGCGCGGGGCGGGGGTGTTCAGGCGTTGGGCGTCGGTCATGTCCATGGGGGCCTCGTCATCGGTGGTTGCTGCAGCAAGCCATGCCCGACCAGCGCGGCCGGGTGTGAAGGCGCATTGTTGACGGACGCGTTACTCCCATGGATACTCATTTATCCATGTTCAGTTGACAATTCATGCAAGTAAAGAACCGCGCCGTGCTCGGCCAGATCAGCGACATGGACCTGCGTCTGCTGCGCGTGTTCCGCAGCGTGGTCGAGTGCGGCGGCATGGCGGCGGCGGAGCTGGAGCTCAACATCGCCACCAGCACCATCAGCCGCCACATCAAGGACCTGGAGACTCGCCTGGGCCTCACGCTGTGCCGGCGCGGGCGCGGCGGCTTTGCGCTGACGCCCGAGGGCGAGCGCATCCATGCCGAAACCCTGCGCCTGCTGGCCGCCACCGACGGTTTTCGCGCCAGCGTCGACGACATCCACCAGCGCATGGGCGGCGAGCTGCACCTGGCCGTGTTCGACAAGACCGCCAGCAACCCCGAGGCCCACATCGCGCAGGCGGTGGCGCGGTTTCGCGCGCAGGCCCCCGAGGTCGCGCTGAACCTGCACGTGGGCTCGCTGAACCTGATCGAGCGCGGCGTGATGGACGGGCAGTTCCAGCTCGGCATCATCCCCGAGCACCGCCGCTCCGACAGCCTGGCCTACGACGAGCTGTTCGGCGAGACCATGCTGCTGTACTGCGGAGCCGGGCACCCGCTGTTCGGCGACGGTGCGGCCCCGCTGGACTGGGACAGCCTGCGCGCGCACGACTTCGCCGGCCTGGGCTACCACTCGCCCAACATGGAGATCGCACACCGCCAGCGCCTGCGCCGCGATGCCACCGGTTTCGACCAGGAATCGGTGGCCACGCTGATCCTCAGCGGCCGGTTTCTGGGTTTTCTGCCCGACCACTACGCCGAAGCCTTCGTGCGCACCGGACGCATGCGCGCGGTGCAGCCGGCGCTGTTCAACTACACCTGCCGCTTCTCGGCCATCACGCGCCGATCACCCGCGCCCTCACGGGCCACCGAACTGCTGCGCGACAGCCTGGTGAAGGCCCACGGGAGTGGTCTGTGGACCGATTTCACAAGCAGAATGGCCTGAACCCAGCACCGAATGGCCACGAGCCGCTATGAATTCAGGATCGCTCAATCCCGTTACACTCAGCCCATGAAGACCCGTCATTCCTCCACCTTGCTGGCCACCGCTGCGCTGCTCGTCATGGTTTGTCTGGGCTGGCCTGCGCCGGCGCAGGCCTCCACCGGCTTCATCTCGGCCGTCAACCGGAAGTGCGTGGCCATCACCACCAAGGCGGGCTACGTGCTGGTGCGCGGCTCGATCAACGCGCCCATCGGCAGCCAGGTCGAAGGCCCGTTCGACTCCTTCGGCCCAGCCTCGATCTACGACCTCCAGGGCAACGACCTGACCGGCGGCACGACGCGCGGCTACGACGAAAACGGCAACCTGGTGGATGAGACCGCCCTCATCGAAGACTACGGCCTGAGCGGCGACGGGTTGCGCACCAAGTGGGCGTACATGTGTGAGAACTGATGCCGGTTCACACGCCAACCTTTTCTTTTTTTCTTGTCCTGGGAGCTGAACCATGAAACGTCTGTTTGCAACGTCGGTGCTGACCGTGGTGGGCTTTGCCATCGCGCCCGCCCATGCGGTCGTGTATTGCAAGACCGTGGGGGTGCCCAAGGGCTGCGTGGCGCGTCCGGTTGCCGCACCCGGCGTCGGTGCCCCCGGGGTGGGCGTGGTGGACCCCGGCATCAACCAGCCCGGTGCGGCCGGCAACGTGGGCGCCGCCCGGGTGGGCGTGGGTGCGCCGGGTGTCGGCGTGGTCGATCCGGGCATCAACCAGCCGGGCGCCGCGGGCAATGTGGGCGTGCCGGGGGCGAGTCCGACCAACCTGAACGGTGGTGCGAACCGCGTGGGCGTTCGCCGCTGAACCGGGCAGCAGCAGGGTATATGGCCTCAGGAGCCTTCGGGCGCTGGTGAAGTCTTGCGCGGGCGGCGCGCGCGTGACGGCGTCTTGCCATCTCGGGCCGAGGCGGCGTCGGCAGTGATGTCGCCGGGCAGGGTGTGGGCCGATGGCGTCGACACCCCGTTCGTTTGATCCGTCATGACGTCGTCGGACCCCCCGCGTTGCGCCGCGGGTTTGCGCGTGCGGCGCCCGCGACTGCGGGGTTCGTTTGGCGCTGTGGCCGCTTCCACGGCCAGGGCCGTTGCCGCTTCGGCCGGTGCGTCGGCGGTCACGCCGGCGGGCTCGGCCGGGCTGCCGGCGTCGGCGCCGACGGAAGGATTGACGGGCTGGTCATCCACGCTGCGCCCCCGGCGACCGCGCGCGCCGCGTCCACCGCGCCCGGCGGGCGCGGATGGTTCGGCGGGTTCGGTTGCGACCGGTTCAGCCTCGGCAACGGGGTTGGCCATGCCGGCTGGTTCTGCCTGGAAGTAACGTGAGGCCGGCCGTTCCTGCGGTTCCTCCGGGCGTGCGGGTGCGGCGGGGGTCGCTTGGGCGCCGTTGACGGGGCTGGCCGGGCTGGCAGCGGCGCCGCTGTGCCGGAACACATAGGCGCCTGATTTCTCGTCGCGCCCGAAGGCCAGCAGGCGAAGCGCCTGCGCTTCCTCCAGCAGGTTGCCGAAGGTGCGGAAGCCGTAGGCGCCTTCGCTGAAGCCGGGGTTGCGGCGCTTGATGGCTTCCTTCAGGACCGAGGCCCAGATCTTGCCGCTGTCGCCGCGCTCGGCAACCAGCGCCTCGAAGGTGTCGACGGCCATCTCGACGCCGGCCAGGCGGCGGCGTTCCTGGTCTTCGCGGCGGGCACGGTCCTCTTCGGGTGTGCGGCGCGGCGCGGTGGGGCTGTCTGTCGACTGGCGGCGCGCCGAACTGCGCTGCTTTTCACGTACCAGGTCGTCGTAGAAGATGAACTCGTCGCAGTTGGCAATCAGCAGGTCGGAGGTGGATTGCTTCACGCCCACGCCGATCACCTGCTTGGCGTTCTCGCGCAGCTTGGACACCAGCGGGGAAAAGTCCGAGTCGCCGCTGATGATCACGAAGGTGTTGACGTGGCTCTTGGTGTAGCAGAGATCGAGCGCGTCAACCACCAGGCGGATGTCGGCCGAGTTCTTGCCGGACTGGCGCACGTGCGGGATCTCGATCAGCTCGAAGTTGGCCTCGTGCATGGTGGCCTTGAAGCCCTTGTAGCGGTCCCAGTCGCAATAGGCCTTCTTGACCACGATGCTGCCCTTGAGCAGCAGGCGCTCCAGCACCGGCTTGATGTCGAATTTTTCGTACTTGGCGTCGCGCACGCCGAGGGCGACGTTTTCGAAGTCGCAGAACAGCGCCATGCTGAGGGTGTCGGGGGATTGGGCCATGGGGTTTTCCGTTGGATGGGGGGCGATCATCCCACGGCTTGCGCCTCAACGGCCCCCGGGGAGCCCGAAAAAGCGGCAAAAGCTTGACGCAGGTTGGGTGCGCTGCGCGCTTGGCGTGCTACCTTGCCGGTCAGATTCGACCCGAGGAGACCGATCATGAAAACACTGAGTGGCGTCGATGGCGCCTTTCTGCACCTGGAAACCCCCGAAACGCCGATGCACGTGGCCTCGCTGAGCCTGTTCGAGCTGCCGCCAGGCTACAAGGGCAAGTTCTTCAACGACGTCAAGCGCGAAATCCGCAAGCGCCTGGGGCTGGTGCCGGTGTTCACCCGCAAGCTCGCGCCGATGCCGCTGCAGTTCGCCAACCCGGCCTGGATCACGCAGGAGCGGGTCAACCTCGGCTACCACCTGCAGCACATCCGGCTGCCCGCGCCCGGCACGCTGGCCCAGCTCGAAGACTGCGTGGGGGCGCTGCATTCCGAGCTGCTCGACCGCAGCCAGCCGCTGTGGCGGCTCACCATCATCGACGGCCTCGAATCCGGGCTGGTGGGGTATTACGTCAAGGTCCACCACGCGGTGCTCGATGGGCAAGCCGGCGTGATGCTGGCGCAGGCGCTGTTCGACGTCACGCCCGAAGGCCGGGTCATCGCGCCGGGCGCACCGCTGCATGAAGAGCATCCGGGCCGGGCCGAGCTGGCCGCCGCCGCGCTGCGCCACGATGTGGGCCAGTACGTCAAGCTGGTGCGCCACCTGCCCGATGTGGTGAAGGCGCTGGCCGGCATGTTCGGCGCGCGCGCGCCGCGGGCGGCGAAGGGCCGCCTCGGCCAGAACTTCTCGTTCGGGCCCCGCACCGAGCTGAACGTGCCCATCACCGGCGAGCGCGGCTTCGCGGCGGCCTCGATCCCGATGGCCACCCTCAAGCAACTGGCCACCGCACACGAGGCCAAACTCAACGACGTGGTCATGGCGCTGTGCAGCGGCGCGCTGCGGCGCTACCTGGCCGCACACGGCGGCATCCCGAAGAAACCGCTGATCGCCTCGATGCCGATCTCGCTGCGGGCCCCCGGCAACACCGAATACACCACACAGGCCACGCTGAGTCTGGTCAACCTGAACACCCACATCGCCGACCCGGTGAAGCGCCTGCTGGCCATCCGCGACGCGGCCGGCGCGGTGAAAGCCATGGCGCGGCAGGTCAGCGGGGTGATTCCCACCGACTTCCCGTCGATCGGCGTGCCCTGGGTGCTGCACGGCCTGGCCGAGTGGTACGGCCATTCGTCGCTGGCCAAGGCCATGCCGCCGGTGGCCAACGTGGTGATCTCCAACGTGCCGGGTCCGCAGGTGCCGCTGTACGCCAGCGGCGCACGCATGGTGACCTACTGGCCGCTGTCGATCCCCGAGCACGGCGTGGGCCTGAACATCACCGTGATGAGCTATGCCGGCGCGATGGGCTTCGGCTTCACCACCGCGCGCTGCGCGGTGCCCGACGCGCGCGAACTCAGCGCCGCACTGATGGCCGCACTGGAAGAACTGGTGCAGCGCACCAAGCCGGCGGAGAGACCACGCAAGCGCCCGGCGGCCGCAGCTGCCACCCAGGCGCCGAAAAAGTCCGTGTCGCCGGGCAGAAAGGCCGCCGCGTCGGCGCCCGGGCCAGCAGTCAAAGCGGTTGCGCGCAAGACCGCCGCCGCCAAATCACCGGGCGGCGGGGCCAGGCGGCGTCAGAAGCCGTAGGTCACTGCCACGACACCCGAGAACCAGTTGGGCTGCACCGCCAGCGGACTGTCCTTGGCCCCGCCTTGCAGCGAGTCGTAGCTGATGGCACCGGTGACCACCAGGCGCGGACTCATCAGGTAGGTGACCGAGACACTGGCACGCACGTCGCGCAGGCCGGCGCCGGGGGAATAGGGCGCGTAGCCGCTGGTCGCCGATTGCGCGTTGGTCACCCCGAAATAGCTTTGCATGTAAGCCGAATTGGCCCAGTTGGCCGACACGCCGGCGCCCACGCGCCAGTTGGGCGCGATCGCGGTGGAATAAGTGCCGCCCAGCAGCAGCAAGGCGCCGTTGTGGTCGTTGCCCGCGCCGTAGCGGAACGACGAGGTCAGCACGAACTCGCGGCTGATCGGGTAGTTGAAGAAGGCGCCAATCTCGGGGCTGGCGTCGATGTTGCCCATGCCGTTGAGGGCCGGCGAGCGGCTCTCGCTGCGCCCGAAATCGGCGGTGAGGCGCACGCCGTAGTCAACGGCGGCCTCCTTGGAGAAGTTGTAGCCGATGCCGTTGGACGTGCCGGCAAACCAGCCATTGGACCACTGGTATTCGAGCTGCGGCAGCAACAGGTTGCGCGCCTCGTTTGAGCCCGGGTAGGCGCGGCTCGCGACAAACGCCAGGCCCACCCAGCGGCCATCCTCGCCGGGCGCGGCCCCGAAGTTGCGCACCACATCGAAGGCCTGCCCGAAGGCGGCGGGCGAGGCGGCAGCCAGGCAGGCGAGCAGGGCGGCGGACGGGATCAGGCGGCGAAAGGCGGGCACGGATTTCATCTTGAGGACTTGGTTGGTGGGGCAAAACAGCTGGGACGCACGGCCTGAAGGCCGGTGCGGATCATAAACGGGGGGGCTGACAGGCGGTGGACGCCCCGAAGCCTGCCGGCGCGGACTCTGGCGGTTCCGGCGACTCATTATTGGTAACTATGGCCGTTCTCCAGCGTGAAATGGTCATCATGCGCTATCAAATCTGATGCTCAGATACGGCTTCATAATCGCGACCATCGGCTCGCTGGAGCCTTGACAGCCATTCAACCACAACCACCCATGACCGACCCCACCCCGCCTTCGCTCAAGCAACTCCGTATCCAGCGCACCGCGCCTGGCGCGCCCCGGCGGCGGCGCTGGGGTCTGTGGATCGGGGCGGCGGTGGCCGTGCTGGCGGTGGGTGCCTTCGTGCTGCGCCCGGGCAAGATCGAGGTGCAGGTGACCTCGGTGGTCACCACGTACCCGTCGCAGCAGTACGCGCAGCTCACCGCATCGGGCTATGTGGTGGCGCAGCGCCGCGCGGCCGTGGCCAGCAAGGCCACCGGGCGGCTGGAGGTGCTCAACGTGCGCGAGGGCAGCCTGGTCAAGCAGGGCGACGTGCTGGCGCGGCTCGATGCCAGCGACGTGCGCGCGGCGCTGGCGCAGGCGCAGGCTGCGGTGCGCCAGGCCGAGGCGGCGGTGGCGCAGGCGGGGGTGGAGCGCGCACAGGCCGAGGCCGACCTCAAGCGCCAGCAGGCGCTGCAGGCCAAGGGCTTTGTGTCGCCGCAGACGGTGGAGACCGCGACGACCCGCGTCAATGCCGCCCAGGCGGCGGTGGCCACGGCCGAGGCGGCCGCCGCGGTGGCGCGGGCCCAGGTCAAGGTGCAGCAGGTGAACCTGGAGTACACCGAGATCCGCGCACCCTTCGACGGCGTGGTGCTGGTGAAGAACGCCAACGTGGGTGACATCATCACGCCGTTCTCCAGCGCGGCCGGCGCGCAGGGCGCGGTGGTCACCATGGCCGACATGGGCACGCTGGAGGTGGAGGCCGACGTGTCGGAGAGCAACCTGGCCAAGGCGAAGATTGGCCAACCGGTGGAGATCACGCTCGATGCGTTGCCCGATGCGCGCTTTCGCGGCAGCGTGGTGGGCATCGTGCCCACCGTGGACCGCGCCAAGGCCACGGTGATGACCAAGATCCGCTTCGAAAAGCTGGACCCGCGCATCCTGCCCGAGATGAGCGCCAAGGTCACCATCCTGTCGCAGCCGGCCACCGACGCCGACCAGAAGCCGCTGCTGGCCGTCAACCCCAAGGCGGTGGTGGAGCGCGACGGCCGCAAGCAGGTGCTGCGCGTGAAGGACGACACGGTGGAGGCGGTGGACGTCACGCCCGGACGGCGCATCGGCGACAACCTGGAGATCACCGGCGCGCTGAAGTCGGGCGACAAGGTGGTGCTGGCCCCGCCAGACAAGCTGGCCTCGGGCATGAAGATCACGGTCGCCGCCAAATGAGCGCGGGCCCTGTGGTGACGAACGCCCGGACCGTGGGCGACACGCCCCCCGTCATCCGCATCCGCGGCCTGAACAAGGCTTACCGGCGCGGCGAGCAGCTGATTCCGGTGCTCGAAGGCATCGACCTGGACGTCAACGAGGCCGAGTTCATCGCGCTGATGGGCCCCAGCGGCTCGGGCAAGAGCACGCTGCTGAACCTGATCGCGGGCATCGACCAGCCCAGCGGCGGCACCATCGAGATCGGCGGCGTGAACATCGCCGAGCTGCGCGAGGGCGAACTGGCCGACTGGCGCGCCGCGCACGTGGGCTTCATCTTTCAGTTCTACAACCTGATGCCGGTGCTGACCGCCTTCGAGAACGTCGAGCTGCCGCTGCTGCTGACCTCGCTGGGCCGCGCCGAACGGCGCCGCCATGTGGAAGCCGCGCTGGCCATGGTGCGGCTGACCGACCGCATGGACCACTACCCCAACGAGCTCTCCGGCGGCCAGCAGCAGCGCGTGGCCATCGCCCGCGCGCTGGTCACCGATCCGACGCTGATCGTCGCGGACGAACCCACCGGCGACCTCGACCGCGTGACGGCCGCCGAAGTGCTGGACCTGCTGGACGAACTGCACCGCGAGCTCGGCAAGACCATCGTGATGGTCACGCACGACCCCAAGGCGGCCTCGCGCGCGGGGCGGCTGATCCACCTCGAAAAAGGCGTGCTGGTGCCCGACGACGAGGTCCAGGCGGACCCGCACTGAGGCCCCGGTCCCTGCACCATGTTCCTGCTGCGCCTGCTGTTCAAGAACGCGTTTCGCCACCGGCTGCGCACCATGCTGACCATGGTCGGCCTGGTGGTGGCGATCTGCGCGTTCGGCCTGCTGCGCACCATCGTCGACGCCTGGTATGCCGGGGTGGAGGGCACCTCCAGCACCCGGCTGATCACGCGCAATTCGATTTCACTGACTTTTCCGCTGCCGCTGAGTTACGCCGAGCGGCTGCGCAGCGTCGAAGGCGTCACCGGGCTCAGCTGGTCGAACTGGTTCGGCGGCGTCTACATCACCGAGCGCAACTTCTTCCCGCAGTTCGCGGTGGACGCGCCGAGCTACCTGGCGCTCTACCCCGAATACGTGCTGAAGGACGACGAGAAGAAGGCCTTCCTGCTCGACCGCCAGGGCGTGATCGTCGGGCGCAAGCTCGCCGACACCTACGGCTGGAAGGTGGGCGACCAGATCGCGCTGCGCGGCACCATCTACCCCGGCACCTGGGTGTTCAACCTGCGTGGCATCTGGGACGGCGTGGACGCCAAGACCGACGAGTCGCAGATGCTCATGCACTGGCAGTACCTGTCCGAGACCGCGCGCAAGCGCCTGGGCCGCAGCATGGCCGATTACGTGGGCGTGTACGTGCTGCGCATCGACCAGCCCGACAACGCGCCGCTCGTGTCCGAGCGCATCGACACGCTGTTTCGCAACTCGCTGGCCGAGACGCTGACCGAGACCGAAAAGGCCTTCCAGCTCAGCTTCGTCTCGATGAGCGAAACCATCCTGGTGGCGATCAACGCGGTGAGCCTGGTGATCGTGGTCATCATCATGGCCGTGATGGCCAACACCATGAGCATGACCGCGCGCGAGCGGCTGTCGGAGTACGCCACGCTCAAGGCGCTGGGCTTTGCGCCGGGCTTCATCGTCAAGCTGCTGTTCGGCGAGAGCCTGGTCATTGCGTTGCTCGGTGGTGGCATGGGCCTGGCGCTGACGCTGCCGGTGGCGGCTGCGTTCGCGAAGTCGGTGGGCACCTTGTTTCCGGTGTTCCGGGTGTCGGAGCTCACGATGGCGCTGCAGCTCGCGGCCAGCGTGGTGGTGGGCCTGGTCGCCGCCGCCTGGCCGGCCTGGAAGATGAGCCGCATCAGCATCGTCAACGGGCTGCGGCACGTGGCATGAACATGGCCCCCACGCTCGTCATTTCATGTACTCGCTGCCCCCCGAGGGGGCCGCAGTCGCCTTGGGGCGGCCCGGCGGCGACCCATCTGCGATGAAGGCCATTCCGTTCTCCTACATCGCGCGCAACCTCTGGGTGCGCCGGGTCACCACGCTGCTCACGGCCGGGGGCATGGCGCTGGTGGTGTTCGTGTTCGCCACGGTGCTGATGATGGGCGAGGGCATCCGCGCCACGCTGGTGGCCACCGGGCAGCCGGACAACGTGCTGCTGCTGCGCAAGGGCGCGGGCGCCGAGATCAACAGCGGCATCGAACGTGGCCAGGCCGCCATCGTCGAGAGCCTGGACGGCATCGCCACCGACGGCGAGGGCCGCCGGCTGGTCAGCAAGGAGCCGGTGGTGCTGATCAACCTGCCCAAGCGCAGCAACGGCAAGCCGAGCAACGTCACGGTGCGCGGCACTTCGGCGACCGGCATGGCGCTGCGACCCCAGGTGCGCCTGGTCGAGGGTCGCATGTTCCGCCCCGGCACTTCGGAAATCATCGCGGGCCGTTCGGTGGCCGGCGGCTTCCGCGGCGCGGCGCTCGGCGAGACGCTGCGCTTCGCTCAGCGCGACTGGGTGGTGGTGGGCGTGTTCGATTCGGGCAAGACCGCTTTCGACAGCGAGATCTGGGGCGACGCCGAGCAGATGCTGGCCGCGTTCCGCCGCCCGGTGTATTCGACGATGGTGTTTCGCCTGACCGAGCCCGGCGGGCTGGCCCGCATGAAGGACGCCATCGAGGCCGACCCGCGCCTGAAGCTCGACGCGAAGGCCGAGACGCAGTTCTACGAAGAGCAGAGCCAGGCGCTGGCCACCTTCATCCGCATCCTGGGGCTGAGCCTGTCCATCATCTTCTCGATCGGCGCCATCGTGGGCGCCATGATCACCATGTTCGCCGCGGTGGCGCAGCGCGTGGGCGAGATCGGCACCCTGCGTGCGCTGGGTTTCCGGCGCGGGGCGGTGCTGGTGGCGTTTCTGGCGGAGTCGCTGCTGCTGTCGCTCGTGGGCGGGGTCGCCGGGCTGGCGGCGGCCTCGGCGATGCAGGCGGTGGACATCTCCACCACCAACTTCCAGACCTTCAGCGAGATCGCGTTCCAGTTCCGCCTGACCCCGGCGATCTTGGTGCAGACGCTGCTGTTCGCGCTGGCCATGGGCCTGGTCGGGGGTTTCATCCCGGCCTGGCGCGCGGCGCGCCTGAAGATCGTCGACGGCCTGCGTGCCGCCTGACCTGATGAAGCACGAAGTCTTGTCTCACCGTTGGGCGATGGCCCTGTTGCTGCTCACGCCGGCGCTGTGGTCGGCCAACTACCTGGTGGCGCGTCTGGCGCCTGGCGAGATCGCGCCGCACATGCTCGCCCTGGGGCGGTGGATGCTGGCGGCCATGGTGCTCGGCGCGTTTGCTTATCCGGAACTCAAAGCCAAACGCCACCTGATCCTGAAGAACGCTTGGCATCACCTGGTGCTGGGTGCGCTGGGTATGTGGATTTGCGGCGCTTGGGTCTACATCGGGGCGCGCTCGACCAGCGCGACCAACATCGCGCTGATATATTCGCTCTCGCCGGCCTTCATCGTGCTGGCCGCCTCGTTCTGGCTGCACGAGCGGCTGCGCCCGATTCAGTGGCTGGGCATCGCGCTGGCCTTCGCGGGCCTGGTGCATGTGGTGATCAAGGGGCAGTGGACGCAGCTGCTGGCGGTGCGCTTCGTGGCTGGCGACCTGTGGATCCTGGCCTGCGCCTTCAGCTGGGCGGCCTACGCGCTGCTCATGAAGAAGTGGCCCACGGATTTTTCTCCCATGGCGCGCCTGGTGCTCACGGCCATCGGCGGTTGCATCGTCATGCTGCCTTTCACCGTGCTGGAGGCCTGGTCGGGCCTGCCGCAGACGCAGACGCACTGGGGCTGGAAGTCGCTGGCCCTGATCGCGGTGGCCGCGCTGCTGCCAGGCGCGCTGGCCTACTGGGCCTATGGCGCGGCGCAGCGGACACTGGGCGCCGCACGCACCGCGATGGCGCTCTACATGGGGCCGCTGTACGGTGCGCTCCTGGGCTGGGCGGTTCTGGGGGAGCCGGTGCATGGCTACCACGCGCTCGGCGCGGCGCTGATCCTGCCCGGTCTGTACCTGGCATCCTCGAGCGGCCGCAAGGCGGCTTGAGCCCGCGAGAGGCCCGCGCCCCGGTTTGCCCCCGCTGGCCGGTGGGTCGTTACCTGCGCGACAAGAACTGCAGGGGTGGCGGGCCCACAATGCGCGGCTTGAATCCTTGGCGGTCTCGAACCGGGCGCCGCCGGCCCAAACCATTCAGGAACCTTTGATGACCAAACCCTTTGACCTCGTCGTGCATGGCGCCACCGGCTTCACGGGCCGGCTGGTGGTGGAATATTTGCTGCAGCGCTACCCTGCCGGCAGCGGCTTGCGCTGGGCCATGGGCGGGCGCAGCGCCGACAAGCTGGCCGCCGTGCGCGACGAACTGGGCGCCCCCAGGGACACCCCGCTGGTCGTGACCGACAGCGCTGACCCAGCCAGCCTGGCGGCGCTGATGGCGCAGACCCGCCTGGTGCTGACCACGGTGGGCCCGTACCAGCTGTACGGCAACGAGCTGGTGGCCGCCTGCGCCGCCAGCGGCGTGGACTACGTGGACCTTTGCGGCGAGCCGGCCTGGATGCGCCAGATGATCGACGCGCACGAGGCGCAGGCCAAGGCCAGCGGGGCGCGCATCGTGTTCTCGTGCGGCTTCGACTCGATTCCGTTCGACCTCGGCGTGTTCATGCTGCAGAACGAGATGAAGGCCCGCTTCGGCCATCCGGCCCACCGGGTGCGCGGGCGCGTGCGCAAGATGAAGGGCACCTTCTCCGGCGGCACCGCCGCCAGCCTGAAGGCCACGCTGGCCGCCGCTGCCACCGACCCCGGTGTGCTGGACCTGTTGCGCAACCCGTTTGCGTTGACGCCCGGCTTCGAAGGCCCGCGCCAGCCCTCGGGCGCCAAACCGATGCTGGACGAGGCGCTGGGCCTGTGGGTGGCGCCCTTCGTCATGGCCGCCATCAACACGCGCAACGTGCACCGTTCCAACTTCCTGCTCGGCCAGGCCTACGGCGCCGACTTCGTCTATGACGAAATGCTCATCACCGGCGCGGGCGAAAAAGGCGAGGCATTTGCCAAGGCCGTGGCAGCGGACAAGTCACTCGGTGCCGACGATGGCCCGAAGCCCGGCGAAGGCCCCTCGCGCGCGGAGCGTGAAGCCGGCTTCTACGACGTGCTGTTCCTGGGTGAAGACGCCGCTGGCCACACACTGCGCGTGGGCGTCTCCGGCGATCGCGACCCCGGCTACGGCTCCACCTCGAAGATGATCACCGAGGCCGCGGTCTGCCTGCTGCAGGACCGCCTTGATACCCCCGGCGGCATCTGGACGCCGGCGGCCGCCATGGGCCAGCGCCTGATCGACCGTCTGCAGGCCCACGCCGGGCTGCGTTTCGCCGTCGAGCCGGCCTGAAGGAGCGTGACCATGAACCCGCCCGTGATCCGTGACGAACTGGGCCTGCTGGACGGCCTGGTGGATCTGGCCCGCCACCCGCGCGTCATCGAACTCGGCTGTGGCGCCGCCCAGCTCTCGCGCCGGCTGCTGGAGCGCTTCGAGGGCGCCGAGGTGACCGCGCTGGAGGTGGACGAGCGCCAGCATGCCAAGAACCTCGCCAGCCCGCAGGCGCGGCTGACGTTTGTGGCGGCCGGCGCGCAGGCGATCCCGTTCGAGGCCGGCCGCTTCGACCTGGCGCTGATGCTGAAGTCGCTGCACCACGTGCCGCTGGACCTGCTGGACCAGGCGCTGTCCGAGGTGCATCGCGTGCTGCGCCCGGGCGGGCTGCTGTACGTGTCGGAGCCGGTGTTTGCCGGTGCGCTGAACGAGGTGATGCGCCTGTTCCACGACGAGCAGGTGGTGCGTGCGGCGGCGCTGGCCGCCCTGCACCGGGCCATCGCCTCGGGCGCCTGGGAGGCGGTGAGCGAAACCTGCTTCGACGTGCCGGTGCACTACCGCGACTTCGCCGAATTCGAGCAGCGCATGATCGGCGTCACCTACCAGAACCACCGCCTCGATGCCGCCACCCTGGCCGCGGTGCGCGCGCGCTTCGAACCGCACATGACCCCCGATGGGGCCCATTTCGTGCGGCCGATGCGCGTCAACCTGCTCAGGAAGCGCGGCTGAGGGCGTTTTTTCGCATCGTATTGGCCGCTTCCCAGCGCCGGACGGCCATGAGGTGCTATGAAAAAAGGACCGATCAGGGGCGGGTTTACACAGGCCACCGCTCCCGCCCGCATCGCCGATCAAGGTTTGCCAGCGTTTCCCATCGCCTTGTCGAGCAAGGCCAGTCCTTGCGCTTCCTGCCCGGTGCCGCGCGCTGCGCGCAGCGCAAAGCGCGTCTCGGCGTCAAATTCGGCCAGCATCAAGGTGGTCATCTCGTCGATCAACCGGTTCAGCGGCGTGCCACGGCTCTTGGCAAGGGCCTTCAGGCGCCGGTGTTTTTCGTCCGGCAGGCGAACAGTCAATGCCGTCATGTCATAGCTCCTTCAAGAAATCTTCCGGTGAAATGGCGCGCAAGGACGGGAAGTTCATCTGACCGACCTTCAGGTCGCGCAAATTGCGGGTGACGATGAACTCGGCGCCACCTGCAACGGCCAGTTCGATCAGATGGTTGTCAGACTCGTCCGGCAAGTTCGGCCGCCACAGGTAGTAGACGCGCGTCCACTCGCATTGAGCAAGAAAGACGTCCAGCAGCGCCTCACGTTCGTCCCTGGCAAGCCGGCTCATTGCAAACAGTTCACCGCGCGCCAGAACCGCCTCGTATTCGGTCAGCAAAGCCGCACCCATCAACGGGATGCAGTGACCCGTCAGACAGGTCCGAATGACGGCATTGCAGGCACCCACCCCAAGGCAGGCGCCGACAAAGACATTGGTATCAACAACCACGCGCATGGGGATATGGTATCAAAAATGACACCAAATGATCGAGCCAAAGTGAATTGAAGGTTCCAATTCCTACCCACGCTTCTTGGCAGTGCGATACTGATGTCCGACTGACCTCTGCAGTCGATTGAGCGGTTTCAGCATGCCACGTTTCCCGGAAAAGAATTTGGAATGACCGGACCCAGCGTTACCGTGGCAAGAGCATTTTGGCTACTGCTCTTGATTGGTGTGTTTTTTGCTGTCAGCGTGGTGGCCTACTTTGTCATGTTGCCCGCGCCGACCGAAAAGCCGGGCGCAAGTCCGCCTCTGGTACCTCGGATCGATAAAACCAATTACGAAGTCCTGATTTCGCAAGAGAAGAATGCAGCGGCAGAGGCGACGCGGCTTGCACAGGTGCAATACGACGCTTCAGTCAAACGGCGGATTGCCGCGCACGCATCCGAAACTGCCAATATCGCGGACCAGTCCGCAAATCGCGCGGCGGAGTTCGAGACTCTCTCGAAGACCATTTACTACCTTGCCTCGGATAAGGTGTTCGACAAAACGGAAACCGATCAGTACCTCCAGGAACACCTCGGACCAATTGTGGAACCCGGCCTTCAATCTCTTGCGAAAGACGTCAACGCAGACATTGCTGCTTTCGACCATGAGGTTCGGCGAATAACCGTTCAGCTCGCGACAAACATCGCGGCCATTGGGCCGGGCGTCCAACCCGCGCCTCCAAGGGTGGTTCCGTCGCCGATGATTGCTCCTGAGTTCAGCAGGATTGTTGCGAGGATGGGCGGTAAATACGCCGATATAGGCAAGGGCATCGGAGTTGACGTCTTGAACAAAGCAATTCCAAGGTCCATGATCGCAGACCTTGCCAATATGTGTGCCCGAATCGCTTTTCGACTGTTCGGCAAGCAGGTCGCAAAGGTGGTGGTTGCGTTGGGGGTACCATCACTTGGGCCGCCGGGCTGGATTTTAGACATAGCGCTTGTTATCTGGACGGGATACGACGTCAATCAGGAGCGGGCAAAGTACAGAGACGAGGTTCGTCAAGCCATCAAGAAGCAACTTGATGACGCAGATCATCAAATTGCGTCAAGGGCGGTCATCTATTTCTCTGGGCGGACGGCCGATTTTCTAGCCCTTCAGACGTCGATCGCGACCAGGGCACTCGAGGACATCCAAAAAAGGGAACCGAAATGATGCATCCCAAAAGGCTCTTGGCGCTGTTGTTTGTGCTTTTCTTCGTTGTCGCGCCAACCCATGCAGGGCTTGCAGGGAAAGCACTGACCGAGGCCATCGAAAACGCGGTTTCGGCAGCAGGAAAGGTGAGCGGGAAGCCGATGGTCAAGGCGGCAGAGAAGGAAGCGGCTGAACAGGCTGCTACACAACTCGTGAAACGGTACGGCGACGATGTCCTGAAAGTTGTGGCCGACGGTGGGCTGGAGGTTCTGGAGCTTGCACCGAAATATGGCGACGACTTTGTGAGGTTGGCCTCCGCTGCGTCGGCGCCAGCCCGGCGGGCGCTGGCCTTGAATGCCGATGAGTTGTTGCCATTGGCGCGCCGGGTCGGTGTTGAAGCGCTTGAGATTGAAGCGAAGGTGCCGGGCCAGGCTGGTCGTGCCATTTCGGTTTTCGGCGACGACGCCACAAAAGCTTTGGCCAGCGAAGTGAAGGTGCAAGACTTGCCGCGAATCATCAAGTACGGGGAGAAGGCTGATTCGGAGGCGACGCGGAAGCTGCTTCTTCAGGCTTATGCCAAAGAAGGTGCGAGTCTCTTTGAACGCATTCCTCCCGATCGGATTCTTGCGGGCGGACTGACTGCTGCAATGATCTACGGAACCCACCAGGTAACGGCACCAGATCGAGCCAAAGCCGATGTGCTGCGCGATCATCCGGAAATGGTCAGGGACCTGATGAATCGGTCAACATTGGTTTGGGCGCTTGTCGTGTTCGTTTTACTGGCAGCCATCATTGGAACCCTCATGTGGCGATTTGGGTTGATGCCGTGGCACAGAAAGCGATAAACAGTCAGACTTGGCGCTGAGTGTCGGCGCGCGTTGGAGCGACATCCAATTTTTCATAGCCCCGTTGCCCGATGGCGCCCAATTCGTGCGGCGGATGCGCGTCAACCTGCTGAAGAAGGCCACTTGAACGCGTGATCGATGCTGAATAAGGCCCATTCCCAGCGTCGGGTAGTCACGGGATGCTTCTGAAAAGATAGCAATTGCGTTGCCTGCCGATCCCCGGTTCAGCGTCGGCCCTGGCGAGCCCTGTCGTGGCGGTGACAGGGTCTGACTTGCAGCGCGGCGCTGGGACCCCTATCTGTTGACCCATGAAGACCCCATCCCAAATCGCCTCGGGCGTGCTCTCCCAGCCCCTGACCTTGCCGAACGGCACGGTCGTCAAGAACCGCTTGTTCAAGTCCGCCATGTCCGAGACCTTGGGCACACCCGAGGGCGCGGCCACACCGGAACTGGCGCGGCTGTACGGGGCCTGGGCCGACGGCGGCATGGGTGTGTGCGTCACCGGCAACGTCATGATCGACCGGGGCGCATTGGGCGAACCGGGCAACGTGGTGATCGAAGACGCGCAGCACCTGGCGGCGCTCAAGGCCTGGGCGCGAGCGGCCACACGCAACGGCACCCAGTGCTGGGTGCAGCTCAACCACCCGGGTCGGCAAGCGCCCCGAGGCCTGAACCGGGAGACGGTGGCGCCGTCCGCGGTGCCGTTTGGCCAGGACATGCAGGTTTTTTTTGCGACCCCGCGCGCGCTGACCCGCGCCGAGGTGCGCGGGTTGATCAACCGCTTCGGCAAGGCGGCCCGCATTGTCAAGAAGGCGGGGTTCACCGGGGTGCAGATTCATGGCGCCCATGGCTACCTGGTCAGCCAGTTTCTTTCGCCGCACAGCAACCAGCGGACCGATGACTGGGGTGGCACGCCCGAAAAGCGCCGCCGCTTCGTGCTGGCGGTCTACCAGGCGATGCGCAAGGCGGTCGGGCCGGACTTCCCGATCGGCATCAAGCTCAACTCGGCCGATTTCCAGCGCGGCGGATTCACCGAAGAGGAGTCGCTGGACACCATCCGCGCGCTGGCCGCGGCGGGCATCGATCTGATCGAGATTTCCGGCGGCACCTATGAGGCGCCCGCCATGACCGGCGTCAAGACGAGCCGGGAGCCGGTCAAAGCCAGCACCCGGGCCCGGGAGGCCTACTTTCTGGCGTTTGCCGAAAAGGCGCGTGCGGCGGTCGATACGCCCCTGGTGGTCACCGGCGGGTTTCGCACGCCCCAAGGCATGGCGCAAGCCATTGAATCCGGCGCTGTGGACATGGTGGGTCTGGCACGCGTCCTGGCCATCGAACCCGACGCGCCCCGGCGCCTGCTGGCGGGCCAGCCGACCGCGCACCTGGTCAAACCCATCACCACGGGCCTGCGCGCGATCGACCGGCTGGGCTTGCTGGAGATCAGCTGGTACACCTGCCAGCTCCGGCGCATCGGCCGGGGCGAAGCGCCCAGACCCGACGAATCCGGCCTGTGGGTGTTGGCCAGGCAGGCCTGGCACATGGCGATGGCCGGCAAGAGACCGGGCCTGCCCGGCAGGCTGCGCGCAAGCTGAGCTCCGTGGCGCAACCCCTGGTTGGGGCGGCCCATAAACGCCGACGGCGCGGCGCGGGGTGGTCGATGCGGACAAATCGGCGCAAAAGGCGCGGTCCAGGGTGATTTTTCAGGTGACTTTGGCCGATTTCCAGCGCCAGAAGGCCACGAGCCGCTATAAGAAAAGGACCGACCCGTCGCCAGGGCAGCCCTTGGTTTCTGCCCCGAATCAGGGCCGCGTGATCCGCAGCACCTCGCCGACGCGGGCTTTTTCGACGTCTTCGGGGTGGAAGGGCAGCGCGGGCCATTGCTTGCGCGAGAACAGCCAGAGCTGGTCGGTGGCTTGGGGCGAGGCCGGGTTGGTGGACTGGCCGTAGGTCAGGATGCCTTGGGCCACCGGGCCGCGCGCGTCGAAGGTGACGGTCTGCACGTAGCTGGTGCCGTAGTCGATCAGCAGGCCCTTGGGCGTGATGCCCGGCGCGAACTGGTTGCCCAGGTTGTTCAGCACGCCTTCGAACTCGTCACCGCCATGCAGCGGGATGGGCTCGGTCGTGATCAGCGGGCGCTGCACGCTGCCCAGCGTGGCGTCCAGCGCGAAGCCCGCGGCGCGCACGGCCTTGACGGCAGCGGTGAGCGACTCCCAGACCTTGGCGGCGACGGCCGCGTCGTCCATCTTCAGGCCGGCCGGGGTGGCCACAGGCTGGGCCGGGTCGAAGGGCACGCGGTACACGCCCGGGATGCTGCGGGCGGTGCGCCAGAACTCGCGGAACAGGTGGGCGCCGCGCGAATCCAGGTTGTTGCTGCGGTCCCAGCCGCGCAGGGCGGCGCAGCCGTCGCGGGCCTCCTGGGCGGCGGGCGGGTTGGCGGCGCAGGCGGCCAGCAGGTCGGGCACGATCACGTGGCCCATGAAATTGCGGTTGGCGAACAACTGGCCCTGCACCGCCGACGGCGTGACCTTGCCACGCGAGATCAGTTCCGGAATCTCGAACAGATCGGCTCGGGTGCGCGGGCGTGAGACGCTGGCGTCGCCCACCAGCGGCGAGATGCCGCTCCATTTCTGCGCGGGCTGGGTGTAGAGGTAGCTGTCGTTGGCGTTGTGCACCCAGTCGGTGCGGATGGTGGTGGGCATGCGGCCGATGGGGATCAGGCCCGGCACCGGCGAGGCCGGGTCGCGCTGCCAGTCGCAGGCACTCTTGGATCCGTCGAGCACCACCAGGCCCGCGGCGCCCAGCAGGGCGGCGGCGGGCTTGCTGGGGGCGCAGCGTTGCAGTTGGGCCGCATCCACATTCGGCACAACGGAGACGTCGGCATACAACACCTGCCCTTGTCGGTCCACTGCCACGGTGTTGACCCAGGGCGTGCCGATGTTCTTCATCGCTTCGCGCACCTCCTGCACGTTGCGGGCGCGGGCAAAGCCCATCGATGCATCGCCTGCGCGCACGTTGCCGAGGTTGGCGTCCTTGAGCGCGTAGGCGGTCTTGGCGGTCCAGTTCAGGCCGGCACGCGGAATCACCACCACCGGGCCCCAGCGGGTGGACCACAGCGTGGCAGACTTGTTCTGCTGGCTGCCGTCGGCGGCGCGCACCGGCACGCTGACGGTGCGCGATGTCATCTTCTCGGGCTTGCCGTCGATCAGGTAGGCGGTGGGGTCGCCTTCGACCAGCGTGAGCTCGTGCAGCGTGAAGCGTTTGCCGGTGGAGACGGTGTGCGACCAGGCTACGTCCTTGTTGAAGCCGATGGTCACGCCGGGGAAGCTGCCGATGCCCACGCCCATCACGTCGAGGTTGCCGGGGATGGTCAGGTGTACCTGCCAGAAGCGGTTGACGCCGGCCCACGGGAAGTGCGGGTTGCCCAGCAGCAGGCCGCTGCCATTGGCGGTGGTTTCCCTGCCGAAGGCCCAGGCGTTGGAGCCCAGCGGCGAGTCGAGCAGACCCGCCTCGCGCATCGCGTCGGCGGCGTCGGCCAGCTTCACGGGCGCAACTGGCGCCGTGGACGACTTGGCGGCGGGTGGCCGGGCGCCCAGCACCGCGTCCGCCAGCGCGGCGGTGGCGGCCTGCACCGCGGTGAGCTCGGTCTGGCGGCGGAACTCGGCCAGCGTCATGGGCTTGACCCAGGGCTGGTTGGCGCAGGCCGCGGGCAGCTTGCCGGCGGCGTCGCTCAGGTAGCGGTTGTAGCCGGCCACCGCGCCGCGCGCCATGGCCTGGGTTTCGGCGCTGGCGCCGGCCCAGGCGCGGGCGAGGGCGGCGTCGTCCATGTGCGCGGCGATGAACAGGTCGACCTGCTCGTTGGGAAACATGCGCCGCGCCAGCAGCCCCAGCGTGGCAGCGCCGAAATAACGCGCGCGCTCGCCGCGCACCGTGACCAGCTGGTCGGCCGTCATGCAGACGTTGTCCTGGGCATACGCGTAGGCCATGCCGAAGGCCAGGGTTTCGGGATCGGGCGCGGTGATGTGGGCCACGCCGTTGGCGGTGCGCTGGATGCTGGCGGTGCGGGCGTCTGGGCCGCCGACGGTGGCACAGGCGCTGAGCAGGGCGGCGGCGGCAAGGGGCGCCAGCGTGGCGGTGAAAGTCTTCATGAATGTCTCCGTGGTTGGCAATTTCAGTCAGCCACTGTAACGCCGGATGGGGCCGGCATTTCTTTTCCGACTGTTGGAAATGACCGACACCACGGTGGTTTTTCCGGTGCTACCTTCGCGCCCATCCGAGAACTACCCCCCGACTCACCATGCCCAAGACCCTGATCGAACCGTTCCGCATCAAGAGCATCGAACCGATCCGCATGACCAGCCGCGCCGAGCGCGAACAGTTGCTGCAGGACGCGCACCTCAACGTCTTCAAGCTGCGCGCCGAGGACGTGCTGATCGATTGGCTCACCGACTCCGGCACCGGCGCCATGTCCAGCCGCCAGTGGGGCGCCATCATGGAAGGCGACGAAAGCTACGCCGGGGCCCGCAGCTTCTACCGGCTGCAGGCCGTCGTGCAGCGCGTGACCGGCATGCAGCATTTCGTGCCCACCCACCAGGGCCGCGCGGCCGAGAAGGTGCTGTTCACCGCCGTCTGCAAGAAGGGCGACGTGGTGCCCAACAACTGCCACTTTGACACCACGCGCGCCAACCTCGAATACCTCGGCGTCGACGCCCGCGACCTGGTCATCGCCGAGGGCTTGCAGCCGGCGTTGGTCCATCCGTTCAAGGGCAACATCGACCTGGAGCGGGTGGAGGCGCTGCTGAAAGAGCACGGCGAGCGCATACCCTTCGGCATGATCACCGTCACCAACAACACCGGTGGCGGCCAGCCGGTGTCGATGGCTAACATCCGCGCCTACGCGGCGCTGCTCAAGCGTTATGGCAAGCCCTTCATCATGGACGTGTGCCGCTTTTCGGAAAACGCCATGTTCATCAAGATGCGCGAGCCGGGCTACGAGCACACGCCGATCCGCGACATCGTGAAGGAAATGTTCAGCTACGCCGACGGCGCCACCATGAGCGCCAAGAAGGACGGCATGGTCAACATCGGCGGCTTCATCGTGCTGCGGGGCGAGCAGTGGATGGACGCGGTGCGCAACGTGCTGATCCTGACCGAGGGCTTCCCCACCTACGGCGGCCTGGCCGGGCGCGACCTCGACGCGCTGGCCGTGGGACTCGAAGAGGGCATGGACGAGGACTACCTGCGCTACCGCCTGCGCACCGCCGAGTACCTGGGCGAGCGGCTCGAGGCGGCCGGCGTGGGCTTCGTGCGGCCCACGGGCGGCCACGCGGTGTACCTGGACGCGCGCACGGTGCTGCCCGACATGCCGGTGGCGCACTACCCGGCCTGGGCGCTGTGCAACGCGCTGTACCTGGAGGGCGGCATCCGCGGCGTGGAGATCGGCTCGGTGATGTTCGGCAAGCGCCTGCACGACGGCACCGAGACCTACCACAGCATGGAGCTGGTGCGCCTGGCGTTTCCGCGGCGCATGTACACGCAGAGCCACTTCGACTACGCGGCCGAGGTGATCGAGGAGGTCAAGCAGAAGGCCGCCCACATCCGCGGCGTGCGCATCACGAAGCAGCCGCCCTTCCTGCGGCACTTCACCTGCGAGTGCGCCTGGGTGGACGGCTGATACGGATTCGCCTTCAAACGTATAACTTCGTTGCTTCGCCTCGCCGTGCTACAGCACTGTCTTCGGCTTCGCGCCTTGTTCTACGCTTGAATGCAAACCCGTATGAGGGTGGCGCGGTTCATTTTGGCGCGTTCAGCCGCTTGACCCCGGCCACGAAGCGCGCCAGCGTCTGCGACAGTACGCCGCTCGGGATGCTGATGTCGATCAGCTGGAAGCGCCCGCGTGTGGCCAGGGCGCGGTCCAGCGCGACTTTCAGCTCGGCGCGCGTGTTGACGCGCACGCCGTCGCCGCCCAGGCCGGCGGCCATCTCGGCAAAGCCCCAGTGGCCCAGGTCGTTGAAGCCGGACTCGGGCTGGAAGGTGCGCAGCATCTCCCAGCTCGCGTTGTTGAACACCAGCACGATCGGGTCCCAGCCGTAGCGTCGGCAGTTGCCCAGCTCCCAGCCGGTCATCTGGAACGCGCCGTCGCCCACCAGGATCAGCGGTCGCTCGCCGGTGGCGGCCTGCAGGCCCAGCCCGGCCGGCACGCCGAAGCCCATGGTGGCGTAGTAGCCGGGCGCCACCAGCGCGGTGTGCCGGATCTCCATCGCGGTGAACAGGCAGTCGCCCATGTCGCTGGCCATCGGCATCTTGCCGTGCGCGGCCATCAGGTCGTTGACCGCGGCGGCGATGTCGGTCGGCGCGATGGGGGCCTCATCGGCCACCAGCGCGTGCGGGAAGGCCGGCGGCTGCACCGCCAGCGGCTTTTCATCGGGGCCCAGGCAGGCCAGCATGCGCTCGACGATGGCGGCCAGCGGCAGGTTCGAATAGGTGTGGTAGCCGATCGTGACGCGGCCATCCAGCGCCTGGATCGTCTTGCGCATGTCGATCTTGGTCTGCGAGACAGCGAAGTTGGTGTCGCAGATGATCTCGCCAAGCAGGAACAGGCCGTCCGAGCCCTCCACCAGCTCCGTGACCTCGGGAACGCCGGCCACGCCCATGTAGGTGCCCAGCAGGGGCACGTCCTGGTCGGCCAGCAGGCCGCGGCCCATGAAGCTGGTGACCACCGGCACGCCCAGGCGGCGCGCCAGCTGGGACACCTGGGCCTCCAGTCCGTAGCGGCGCACCTCGACCCCGGCCATCAGCACCGGCGAGCGGGCGTGGGCCAGGCGCGCGAGGATCTCGTCCACGCACGCGGCCAGCGCATCGGGGTCCACCGGCTGCGGCGCCTCGGGCACGACCGGCGCGCAGGGCTCGTTCACCATGTCGCGCGGGATCTCAATGTAGACCGGCTCCGAGCGGCGCAAGCAGCTGGCCAGCACCCGGGCGATGTCGGCCGGCGCGCGCGCCGCGTCGTCCAGCCGCACCTGGTCGCAGGTGATCTCCTTGAAGATCTGGAACTGTGAATCGAGCGTCTTGGCCTGGTGGTGCAGCAGCAGCCCCGAGCGCGATTCGCCCTGGCCGGGCCCGCCCGAAAGCACCACCAGCGGCGACTTTTCGGCAAACGCCGCCGCCACCGAATTGATCATGTTCAGCGCCCCAGCGCCGTAGGTGACGGCAGCCACGCCGAGGCTGCCGTTGATGCGCGCCGAGGCGTCGGCCGCGAAGCCCACGCCGGGCTCGTGCGACAGGGTGTACAGCGGCAGGATCTTGGACGCTTCGATGATGCGGAAGTAGGGCAGGGCGAAGTCGCCGGGGATGCCGAAGATCTGGCGCGCGCCATGGTCCTTGAGCGCGTGCAGCAGCGATTCGATGAGGTTCATGCGGTGGGACTCCTGGTGGTCGGGCAATCCGTGCATTGTGATGCGCCGCTTGCGCAGGATGCGGGCAAATTTTGGCTTGAAAGGAGAGTTCAACGCAATGATCCTGCGTCTTGTGCCGGCGACGACCGTCCGGCGGCAGTCCGGGACCGTCCGCGAACGCCGCCAGGGGTCCCGGGGGGGCGTTTTCGGGCGATTGTCAAGACCAGAAACGGCTGAACCCAGCGCGGGCTGGCCACGAGCAGCTATGGTTTTTGATAGTCTGGTACCCACCCCGGTGCCGACGCGGCGGCGCACGCCGGCCGTGGTTCGCATCCGATACAGTGCGGGGGCGGATGCGGGGCCGCCCACGCTCCCGGCCTGCCGCGCGATCCTTTTCCAGATGCCCTTGCCTTCGCGATCTGCCATGCCACCTCGCCCGCCGATCGAGCAGCCGGAGCCCGCCAGCACGGGCACAGGTCGCCGCGTGGCGGTGTTGCTGGCGGGCTATGCCTGGCTGGCGCTCTGGGGTGGGCTGTCGCTGGCCTTGACGCGGATGAACACACTGGCGCTCGGTGTCGGCGTGATCCTGCTTTCGATCCCGGCAATGCTGTGGCTGTGGCACCGGTACACGGTGCGCCGCCTCGCGGCCTTGCACCAGTTCGAACCGGCCGGGTGGCTGCACCGCCTGGCCGGACGGACCGGCCTGGGCATCATCCTGCGCACCCTCGGGGCGCTCGCCCTGGGAGCGGCGGCGCTGCTGCAAAGCCTGTTTTTCACTGCGGTGGAGTGGGCGGTGCTGGGCCTGGTGCCGGTGCTGTTTCTGGCGATGCGCGCGTGGCTCTCGCGGTTGGCGCGGCGGCAATTCAGCGCCGAGGTGTACGCCGGGCGCTGGACCTCGACGGTGGCGGGGTTCGCCGTCACCACCGGGCTGTTGCTGCTCTGGCTGACGATCCGGTACACCCATGGCCATGCGGCCGACACGCCCCTCGGCGAGCTGGTTCACCAGGCCCAGCAGGGTTGGAAGGACGCCCCGTCGGGCCTGTTGCGCTGGTCGGCCGACGCGCTCGCCTGGGGCAACGCCAGCCTGGAGGGGCTTGGGCGCTACCCGGACGACCCGCTCTGGCGGGCGCTGCTGGCGGGTCTGGTGGCGCCGGCGTCGGTGCTGCTGTTCGCCGTGTGGTCCCAGGCCGGCCTGGGACTGGGGCGCCAGGACGTGCGGCGCGTTTTCAGCGCGCATCGGGTGGCCGAGGGCGTCGCGCCGGTGGGCGGCGCCCGGGTCTTTGTGTGGTCCCTGGTGGCGACCCTCGGCGCGGTGATCGGGTTCGGCGTGCTGGCCCAGGCCGAGGGACTGCTCACGTCACGGCAGAGCCCGTTTGCCGTGCAGCGCCTGCCCGCGTGCGAGCGCATCGGCGGCGTGGCCTACCAGGTGGGAACCATCGAGGCGGTGCGCGCCGTCCTGGGCGGGTTCGAAGGCGGCCTCGGCGCGGCCCGGGTGGCCACCTGCGCGAAGCTCGGCGAGGTCGAGGCCAAGGCCGCCCGCGGCGTCGAAGCCTACCTCGACTGGTATTTCAGCCTGGGCGCCGAGTGGGCGCGCCTGGCCACGCTGCTGACCGGCGACATCGACCGTTTTCTCGCCGACCGGTTCAACCAGCTGGTGGTCGTCAACACCGGGGTCGAGCCGGTGCTCGCGAGCCTGCGCGAGGACCATGAGCGGCAGCGCGACGCGGTCCTCCAGGGCAGCCGGCAGCTGCGCGAGCTGCTGGACCGGAACCGCCTGGTGCTCGGTGACGGGGGCTGCAAGGTGCTGGCCGAGACCCGGCTCGACCCGGCGCTGGCGGCTTTGGACAGGCACCACCACCGTTTTGCGGGCAGCGCCGCGGCGGGTCTGGCTGGCGGCGCCTTCGCCGCCACGGTGGCCGCGAAGGTGATGGGCAAGACCAGCATGAAGGCCGCCGGCAAGGTGCTGGGCAAGGTGGCCGCCAAGAAGGCCGCCGGCGTGGCCGGCAGCGCGGCGGCGGGCGCGGCACTCGGCTCGGTGGTGCCCGGCCTGGGCACGGCGGTGGGTGGCGCGGTCGGCGGGGTCGTCGGCGGGCTCGCGATCGGCGCCGCGGTGGACGTGGCCGCGCTGGCGCTGGAGGAAAAGCTGACCCGCGAAGACATGCGGCGCGACCTCATGGACGCGGTGAAGGAATCGCTGCGGCCGGCGCGGGATCTGTTCGAATGCCGTTGAGCTCTGGCGCCACGCCCCGGCGGCGCGGGTGGTCTCGGCCTCAGGCCGGCGCCTTCACGAACGCGAAGAACTCCCGGTCTGCGCCGAGCATGTGGCGCGCGACCAGTTCATAGACCAGAAACTGGAACAGCTCGCCCACCGACACCGTGCCGGCCTGGTAGCGGTTGGTCACGTCAGCGGCCTTGTCCAGCAGGGTGCGGTGGATGGTGGCGTGTTCGCGGGCGCCGGGAAAACCCGCCTCGGCGATCAGCGCTTCCTCGTCCTCGAAGTGCCGGACCACGTGGTCGACCAGGGCGTCAATCAGCGCGGTCACCTCGTCGGCCGGACGCTGCTCCAGGGCGGCCACCAGCAGCCGGTTGGCGTCGTCGAACAGGCCGCGGTGCTGGGCGTCGATCACCGGCTGGCCGCATTCGTAGGCCGCCCGCCACGACAGTTGCATGAAGCCGGCGCCCACGCGTTCACCGTGGGCGTCGCGCGGTGACGGCTCCGCCGCGGTCTCGACCCGGTTGCGGCCGTTGAGTCGCGCCTTGAACAGGGCGCCGTCGGCACGCTGGATCCAGTGCTCGCGCGTTTCATCGGGGCCGCATTCGGCCACCCCGATGCTCAGCGTCAGCCTGTGCGATCCGCTGAATCGGGCCGCCGCCACGCGTTCGCGCAGCTGCCCGGCCAGCAAGCCGGCGGTGGGCTGCGTGGTGTTCGCGCACAGCACCGCAAACTGGTCGTCGCTCCAGCGCGCCAGCGAATCGGTCGGCCGCAGGCTGGCTTGCAGCACCGTCGCCACCTCGACCAGCAGTTCGTCGCCCGCCGTGTTGCCGAGATCGGCATTGAGCTGCTGGAATCCGTCCAGGCCGATCAGCAGCAGGCTCAACGGGTGGTCGTAGCGGTGCAGACGGTCCATCTCGTTGACCAGGGCCTCGTCGAGCCGCTGGCGGTTCCAGGCGCCGGTGAGGTGGTCGGTGCGGGCCTCTTGGTCGAGCGAGGTTAGCAGCTGCTGCAGCTCGCGGCTATTGCGGCGCAGGCGTTCGAGCGACTGCAGCATGCCGTCTACCGTCTGCTGGCTGGTGGCGGGCAGCAGCACGGTGCCGATCATCAGCAGCGTGCCGTCCGGGCCGGGCACCGGGAACTTGATCGACTGGCAGCGCAGCGCCTGGCTGCCCGCCACGAGTTCGATCCCGGCTTCAGCGTTCGCCGCACCACGGGCAATGGCCTGGTCACCGTCGTGCAGCACGGCCGCGGTGGCAGGCGGGAACAGCTCGTCGTCGGTCTTGCCGATCATGGCGCCGGCTGGGTGCCCGGCCAGGGATTCCAGCACCGGGTTGACCAGCCGGTAGCGGCCGTCCAGCCCCTTGAGGCCGATGCCAGCGCCCTCGGCCTGCGGCACCATCATCGCCAGCAGCCCCGACGCCAGGTTGATGTGCTCGCGGGCAATGGCGTGGGTCAGTTCGTTCTCGTTCATGGCGGTCTCGAAGTCGGTCGTGGTCGGGTGCTGCGCCTGCGGCCAGCCCTGTGACTGTACGCCACCGGCCGGCGCCTGCGCCAGCGTTTGCGGGCTGCCGCGGCGTGACGGCAGTGGCGCGTGTGGCGCGAAATCCCCACCGGTGCCGCGGCGGCCGGCCGCCACTACACTGCCGGCTCCCCGCCTGTTCGCCGCCCCCAGGAGCCGCACCGTGATCGACCAACCCCTGAAGCTGCCGTGCGGCCACACCCTGACCAACCGCCTGTGCAAGGCGGCCATGACCGAAGGGCTGGCGGATGCGCACGACCATGCCACGCCCGAGCACCAGCGCCTGTACGCCACCTGGGCGCGCGGCGGTGCCGCGCTGCTTCTGAGCGGCAACATCATGGTGGACCGGCGCTGGCTCGAGCGCGCCGGCAACGTGGTGCTGGACGACGGCGCGGGCATGGCATCGCTGCGGGCCTGGGCGCAGGTGGTGCGCGACGGTGGGTCGCAGCTGTGGGCCCAGATCAGCCATCCCGGCCGTCAGTGCCCGCGCCTGGTCAACGCGACGCCGCTGGCGCCGTCGGTGGTGCAGCTGGAGCTTGCGGGCAATTTCGGCCGTCCGCGCGCGGCGACCGAGGACGACATCCTCGACATCATCGGGCGCTTTGCCCGCACCGCCGCCCGGGTGCAGGAGGCGGGCATGGACGGCGTGCAGGTCCATTCGGCGCACGGCTATCTGCTGTCGCAGTTCCTGTCACCGCGCACCAACCGGCGGCAGGACCGCTGGGGCGGACCGTTGGAGAACCGCGCCCGGCTGCTGCTGGAGGTGGTGCGCGCGGTGCGCGCGCGGGTGGGGCCCGCGTATCCGGTGTCGGTGAAGCTCAATTCGTCGGATTTCGTGAAGGGCGGCTTCACGCTCGACCAGAGCCTGCAGGTGGTGCGCTGGCTCAACAACGAAGGTGTCGACCTGCTGGAGGTCTCCGGTGGCACCTACGAACAGCTTGAATTCTTCAAGCCCCAGGCAGCGGCTGACATGCGCGACAGCACCCGCGAGCGCGAAGCGATGTTTCTGCAGTACGCCAAGGCGATCAAGGCCGTGGCCCGCATGCCCATCATGGTGACCGGCGGCTTCCGCACCCTGGCCGGCATGCAGGCGGCGCTGGCCGGCGGTCACACCGACATGATCGGCCTGGCCCGGCCGTTCTGTCTGGACCCGGATTTTCCGGCGCGTTTGATGGCCGGCCAGCTGCAGCGGCTGCCGGTGCCGGAAGACCGGCTGGTGCTCGGAACCGGCTGGTGGGGCCCGAACAGCCCGTCGGCGGCGGTGCGCGGCCTGAACAACCTGGCGCAGGGCGGCTGGTACTACCACCAGATCGAGCGGCTGGCCGCGGGCGCTGCGCCCGAGCCGGGCCTGGGCCCCTGGCACGCGATGCTGGCGCACTTTGGCAAGGACCTCGGCCGCGCATTGCGGCGCAAGTTCGCCGGATAGGCTGTCAGTAATGCGGCGGGCGCTCGTCGCGCAGGCTGCGGAGAGCGGCCGCGTCGCCCGTGGGCATCTGCTCGCGCAGGCGGCCGATCTCGCGGATCAACGCGTCGATCTGCGCCTGCTGGCGCACGATGACCTGGTTGAGCTGGTCCATCAGGTCGTCGGCGAAGCTGGCCTTGATCTCCAGCTCGGTCAGGCGCCGGACGGTGTCGTCGTCGGGCGTCACGGTTGAGGGGCCTCTTTGGGCGGGCGTGGCGAGGTGCCGTCGCCCACCCAGGAGTCGAGCAACGTGTAGCCCACCGCCAGCAGCACCGGCCCGATGAAGATGCCCACCAGGCCGAAGCCGATCAGGCCGCCGATCACGCCGGCGAAGATCAGCAGCAGGGGCAGGTCGGCGCCGCGCTTGATGAGCGCCGGCCTCAGAAAGTTGTCCATGGTGGACACCACGGTGGACCAAACCAGCAGGAAGGTGCCCCAGCCGGTTTCGCCGGTCCAGTAGACCCAGGCCACGGCCGAGAACATCACGAGGAACGGGCCGATCTGCGCGATGCACAGCATCAGCATCACCGCCGTCAGCAGCCCGGCAAACGGCACCCCGGCGATCGCCAGGCCGATGCCGCCCAGGCCCGACTGCACCACCGCCGTGACGCCCACGCCGAGCGCAACGCCTCGGATGGCCTGTCCGGCCAGGGTCACGGCGTTTTCGCCGTTTTGCCCCGCCAGCCGGTGGCCGAAGCGCCGCACTGCGGCCGCGGCCGCCTCGCCCCCGGCGTACATGAGCGCCGATATGATCACGGTCAGCAGGAACTGGAACAGCAGCATGCCGATGCTGCCAGCCTGTGACACCAGCCATTTCGCCACATCGTCGGCGTACGGCATGATGCGCGACACCAGGCCCGTGGCTCCGGCGGCGATGGCGTCCTCCCAGGCCTTGGCGATCTTTTCGCCCACGAAGGGAATGCGGGCCACCCATTCCGGCGGATGCGGCACCGGCGAGCTGGTGATGGACTTGGCGCGGTCGATGATCTCGTCGGAGTGGCTCACGATGGTGCCGATGGCCAGCGTCAGCGGCACGAAGAACAGCAGCAGCAGCAGCAGCGTCATCACGGTGACGGCCAGGCTGCGTTTGCGCCACAGCCGGGCCTCCAGCCACTTCATCACCGGCCAGGTGGAGACCACCAGCATCGTGGCCCAGATCGTTGCGCCGATGAAGGGGCGCAGGATCCAGAAGGCGGACAGGATCAGCCCGCCCAGGAACAGCACGCCCAGCGTGGTGCGCACCAGGTCGGCAGGCGGTTTTTCTTGCATGGGGCGGCTCCAGTCGGCTTTGGGTTCGGTAGGGTGCAAGTGTAGGGGGTCGGGGACGGGGTGCCGGGAGCGCCGCGGCTCGGGGCACAATGCACCAGCGCACCAGCGCACCTCGGCCGCCGACGCCGCGCAAGCCATCCGTACCATGCCCGTCCGATCGTTCCTCATGCCGCTTGTCCTGGCGCTGGCCAGCGCGGGCGCCGCGGCCCAGTGGCTGCCGGCGTGGCTGACCGACCCTGCCGACGGCATGTTCGACATGAGCGACTACCTGCTCGAACACCGGGGCGTGCTGCCGGTTCCGATCGTCATCACCGAGCCGGCGGTGGGCTACGGCGGCGGCCTGGTGGGCGTGCTGTTCGACCAGCCACTGGGCGACGCGCTCAAGACCAGCCTTGGCGAAACCGGCAAGCCCATCCCGCCGAACATGACCGCCATCGGAGGCTTCGGCACCGAGAACGGCACGCGCGGCGCGTTACTGGGCCACCGGCACACCTGGGACCACGACCGCTACCGCTACCTGGGCGCCATCGGCAAGGTGGACGCCCGGCTCGACTATTACGGCCTGCTCGGCAAGCCGCGGGCCTACCAGCTCGACGGGGCCGGGCTGATGCAGCAGTTCCAGGTCCGGCTGGGCGACACCGACTGGTTCGTCGGGCCGCGTTATGCCTGGCTCAAGGTGAATCCGGCCTTCGGCGACGGCTGGCCGGCCGATCTGGATGGCCGGGCCTTGCCCGAGGTGCGCATCGGGCGGCTCAGCCTGACGGTGGCGCACGACACGCGCAACAACATCTTCAACCCCACGTCCGGCCACATGGTCGAGTCCGAGCTGGTGGCCGCGAGCCCGCGGTTCGGCGGCACCACGAGCTACCAGCAATTCAACATCCGCGGCTTCAACTGGACGCCGCTGGGCGAGCCGTTCATCCTGGGCCTGCGGGGCGACGTGCAGACCTCGCGCGGCGACATCCCGTTCTTTGCCAAGCCCTTCGTGTCGCTGCGCGGGATACCCGCCATGCGCTACCAGGACGACAACGCCGCCGTGGCCGAGGCCGAACTGTGGTGGCAGGCCACGCCGCGCTGGGCGCTGCTGGGCTTCACGGGGGCGGGGCGCAGCTGGGGCAAACGCACCCTGTTCAGCCAGGCCGAAACCGTGAGCACGGTGGGTGGCGGGTTCCGTTACCTGATCGCGAGCAAACTCGGCCTGCACGCGGGCATCGACATTGCCAAAGGCCCGGAGGGCCGGGCCTTCTACATCCAGGTCGGCAGCCCCTGGCGCTGATCGTTCAGCCCGCGCGCCGGGCGCGGCTGGCGGCGCGTTTGCGCGGGGCCTTGACGGCGTCAGGCACCAGCTTGAGCTTGGGCTCTGGCTTGGCGCGACGGCGCGTGACGCCAGGCTGCGGCGCGGCGGCCTCGATCATCGCGGCCGGCGCGGCCTTGACGTTCTCGCTTTCCTTCACGTGTTCCTGGGCGCGCGCCAGCAGCGCCTGGTGTTCGGCCAGCAGGTAGTCGCCGAGGTCGTTGACGTCGGGCAGCGTGCGGCGGCAGGCGATGAGGCCGTAGTCCAGCCGCCCGTTGTAGCTCTGCACCGTCACGTTCAGCGCCATGCTGTGCGCCGGGATCGACACCGGGTAGTAACAGGCCACGGCGGCGCCGGCGTAATACAGCGGCACCGGAATGCCGGCCACGTTGGAGATGATCAAGTTGGCGAACGGCGGCACCACGTTGGCCAGGCGCGAGCGGCCCAGCAGCGAGGCGATGCCCGAGACCAGCCAGGGCGAACCCAGCATCGGAAAGTCGCTCGGGATTGCCGTCTTGACCCGGCTCATCATCGCCTTGCCGGCGTCCGACGATTCGTGGATCACCTTGAGCCGCTCCACCGGATCGGCCACGTCGGTGCCCAGCGACATGCGCAGCATGCTGACCTGGTTGTTGGCCGACTCGTCCCCCTGCGCGCGCAGGCTCACCGGCACCGCGGCCACCAGCGGCTTGTCGGGCAGGTCGTCGTACTCGCGCAGGTAGCGACGCAGCGCGCCCGCCGTGGTGCCCATCACCACGTCGTTGAGGGTCACGCCAAAGGTCTTGGCGATGAACTTGGTCTCGGCCAGCGGGATCGTGCGCCCGGCGAACGAACGCTGGTTGGTGATGGCCGTGTTGAGCAGCGTGCGCGGCGCGAACACCTTGAAGTCCGGCAGGCTCCAGTGGCGCTTGCCGTGCTCGTCCTTCTCGGGCACCACCACGTCGCGCACGGCCCTTGCCATCGAGGGCGCCATGCGCACCAGCTTGGCGTACTGCCGCACCGCGTTGCGGGCGGCGGCGCCGGCCAGCTCCGCGATGCCGAGCTGGTAACGGTTGTGGCGCGCGCGCGGGCGCGGCGGCTTGATGACGCGGCCGGTGGGTGCCAGGTCGAAGATCGCCTTGGCCACGGCCACGCCGGCCTGGCCGTCGATGCCCGCGTGGTGCACCTTGGTGTACAGCGCCACCTGCCCGCTCTTGAGGCCGTCGATGATGCACACCTCCCACAGCGGGCGGCTGCGGTCCAGCAGCGAGGAATGCAGCCGCGCCACGTACTGCTGCAACTGCCGGTTGGTGCCGGGCTTTGGCAGCGTGATGTGGCGCACGTGGTAGTCGATGTCGATGTCCTCGTCCTCCACCCAGACCGGATCAGCCAGGTCGAAGGGCATCAGCTCCAGCTTGCGCGTGAACACGGCCGCCAGGTGCAGCCGCTCGCTCATCATCTTCTTGGCGTCCTCGTAGAAATCGCCGTTGTAGCCGGGGGGCAAGTCGAGCACGTTGAGCGAGCCGATGTGCATCGGCATCTCGGGCGATTCGATGTGCAGGAACATCGCGTCCATGCCGCTGAGGTGGTTCATTTGGGGGCTTCCTTGGGATTCGCGGGAAAGGTTTGAAGTGTCGCCGATGCGCGCGCCGCGCGCTGGCAAGCCGGCGACAGGGGGGGTGGGACAGGGGCGCAAATTCGTCTCAGAAACAGGCTGAATCGCCGATTTTCAGGTCGAATCAGCCATATCCCAACGCCAAATGGCCACTGGCCGCTATCAAATCAGGACTTCATGGCCATCAGCCCGGCGGCAGCAACAGCAATTCGCTCAGGCCGCCTTCGGGCTCGAAACGGCGGTTGCGCCAGGTCAGGCGTGTCGGGCCGGGCCAGGCGCGGTCCGGTACGCTGTGGCGCGGGTCGCCGGGGTAGCAGATGACGCGCTCGCCGTCGAGGTCGAAGGCTTCGGGTTCGACGAGCGGCGGCGGCCGGCTGCGCGCGGCGATCATCACCGCGGCCACGCTGCCAAAGCCCGCCAGGTGGCGCAGGCTCAGGATCTGCGGCGGCGCCAGGTCGATGGCGCCCGCCCAGTACTGGCGCAGGCCCTCGGCGGGCAGCACCCAGAGGGTTTCGGTGGCCTCGTGGTCGTCGTGGCAGGCCTCCTGGCCGGCGGGCGCTTCGGCCAGGAAGAAGCGGGTGTCGAAGCGGCTGCGCGTGACCGAGGCCACGCGCGGCGTGATCCAGCGCGACCAGGGCACGAGCCGTGCCGTCTGCAGCGGCAGCCCGAGTGCGGCCAGCGCCGACGCAAAGGGTTCGCCGGACCGTGTTCGTGCCGCGACCTCCCGCATGGCCGCTTGGTCGGCGCCATCGGCCAGCAGCAGGCCGCATTCTTCGAAGGTCTCGCGCAGCGCCGCAAGGTGCAGGCCCACGACCATCGCATCGTCGAGGTCGGGCTCGCCCAGCGCGACGCGCAGGCGCCGCGGTGTCTGGTCGAGCTGGCCGACCGCCACCGTCCGATCCTGGGGGTCGAGCTTGCCGCCGGGAAACACGTGCGCCCCGCCCAGCACGGCGGAGTTGCCGTGGCGGCGCATCATCAGTACCTCGGGGCCTCGCGCGCTGTCGCGCAGCACCATCACCGTGGCCGAAGGCGCGGGCGGCGTGTGCACCTCGTCGGAGTTGATTTCAATCGCCATGCGCGGCATTGTCGCGCCGGGGCTGGCACCCGGCTGTCACCTGCGGCGCGCCGGCCGGCGGGCGGGGCTCAGAGGCTGAGAGGGAATTGGGCGTGCCCGAAAGGGCGCCCCAAAGAACCGCCGGCAAGGCGCAAAGCACAGCCGTAGCTCGGGCTACGGCGCGCATTTGCAACGCCGGCGGCGGTGTTTTGGGGCGTCAAGGCGGGCATGACCGATTTCCTCTCAGCCTCTCAGAGGTAGCCCAGCAGGCGCCACCAGACGCCGCCCACGATCACGAGCACCGCGAGGTTGACCACGCTGAGCACGGCGCCGGCGGCCCACCATTCGTTCAGCGTGGTGTAGCCCGAGCCGAAGATGATGGGCGCGGTGCCGGTGCCGTAGTGGGTCAGCGACATCATCAGCGAGGACGAAAACGCCAGCAGCAGCGCCAGCAGCATCGGCGGCGCCCCCAGTGCGACGCCGGCGGCGAAGAAGGCGCCGAACATGGCCGTGATGTGGGCCGTGGTGCTGGCGAAGAAGTAGTGCGCGTAGAAGTAGATCAGCACCAGCACCGCGGTGGCGCCCATCCAGCCCAGGCCCAGGCCCGTGATGCCGGTCTGGATCGACTGCGAGAACCACGCGATCAGGCCCAGTTTGCCCAGGAAGGTGGCCATCATCACCAGCGCGGCGAACCAGACCAGGGTGTCCCAGGCGCTTTTCGCCTTCAGGATGTCTTCCCACTCCAGCACGCCGCAGAGAATGAGCAGCGACAGGCCGATCAGCGCGGTGGTGGTGGCATTGAGGTCGTAGGCCGGGCCCAGCAGCAGCGCGGGCACGCCGGCCCACATGAGCAGCATCAGCGCCAGCACGCCCAGCGTCACGTGCTCCGAGGGCTTCATCGGCCCCAGCTTGTCGAGCTCTTTCAGTGCCATGCCTTTGGCGTCGGGCGTGTTCCTGATCTCGGGCGGAAACAGCGCGTACAGCACCAGCGGCATCAGCAGCAGCATCACCAGCCCCGGCAGCAGCGCGGCCAGCGCCCACTGGGTCCAGGTGATCTGGATCGCGGAATTCGTGCCCTTGGCGATCAGGTCGACGATCAGCGGGTTGGGCGCGGTGGCCGTGATGAACATGGCCGAGGTGATCGGGTTGGTGTTGTAGTTCACCAGGGCCAGGTAGCGGCCGATCTTGTTTTGGGTGCCCCGGTCCGGGCTGGAGCCGAAACCATCGGCGATGGAGCGCATCACCGGGTGGATGATCGCGCCGCCGCGCGCGGTGTTGCTGGGCGTGACCGGCGCGATCACCAGCTCCGACAGCACCAGCCCGTAGGCCACGCCGACCGACTTCTTGCCGAACAGCGCGATGAAGTGGTAGCCGATGCGCGTGCCCAGGCCGGTCTTGGTCAGCGCGATGGCGATCATCACCGCGATCGCGATCAGCCAGATCAGCGGGTTGGCGAAGCCGCTCAGCGCATCAAGGATCGCGCCCTCGGGCTTGCCGGGGCGGGTGACCTCGGTGATGGCCACCAGCGCGATCGCGATGATGGACACCGCGCCGATGGGCAGGGCCTTGCCGATGATGGCCGCGATGGTGCCGGCGAACAGCGCCAGCAGGTGCCAGGCCTCTGGCGTGACCTTCTCGGGCACGGGGATGACGAACCAGATCAACAGCCCGATGCCGAGGGCGATGGCGGTGGGCAGCGGTTTGGGAAAGGTGAGCGGGTTCATGCGGGGCTCCAAAGGGGCAGCAAGACGGTGTCGTCAATACAAGGGCAACATCAGGAACAGCTTGATCACCAGCGCATTGGCCAGGTCGATGAAGAACGCGCCCACCATCGGCACGACCAGAAACGCCAGCGGCGAATTGCCGAAGCGGTCGGTCACGGCCTGCATGTTGGCGATGGCGGTGGGCGTGGCGCCCAGGCCGAAGCCGCAGTGCCCGGCGGCGATCACGGCCGCGTCGTAGTTGCGGCCCATGACCGGGAAGGTGACGAAGATGGCGTAGGCCGCCATCAGCGCCGTCTGCCCCAGCAGCAGGACCAGCATCGGCAGCGCCAGGCTCGACAGTTCCCACAGCCGCATCGACATCAGCGCCAGCGCCAGGAACAGCGCCAGCGACACGTTGCCCAGCACCGACACCGCGCGCTCGAACACCGTGTACTTGCCGGCTGCGGCCAGGCCATTGCGCAGGATCACGCCCACGAACAGCACGCAGACAAAGGCGGGCAGCTCCATGAAGGTGCCGGCCAGGGCGCGCGCGATCTGCTGGCCCACCAGCAGGCAGACCGAGATCAGCGCGAGCGTTTCGATCAGCGCCGGCGCGGTGATCAGGCGCACCTCGGCCGGGTGTTCGAACAGCGTGGGCTCCTGATGGGCGCTATCCGCCCCCGGCTTCACGCGTACCTTGCCCAGCAGGTGCCGGGCCACGGGCCCGCCGATCACCCCGCCGAGCACCAGGCCGAAGGTGGCCGAGGCGATGGCGATTTCCTTCGCGCCCGCCAGCTGGTAGCGCTCGGTGAACACGGCGCTCCAGGCAGCCCCGGTGCCGTGCCCGCCCGACAGCGAGATCGACCCGGCCAGCAGGCCCACCAGCGGTGACTGGCCCAGCAGCATCGCCAGGCCGATGCCGGTGAGGTTCTGCAGCACCAGAAAGCCCACCACCACCGCCAGCAGCAGCATCAGCGGCCGGCCGCCGCGCAGCAGGCTGGGCAGGTCGGCGTTGAGGCCGATGCAGGCGAAGAAGGCCAGCATCAGCGGCGGGCCGAGGGTCTTGTCGAAACCGACCTGGATCGCCGCGGTGGCGTGCAGCAGCCACAACAGCAGCGCCACCGCCAGGCCGCCCACCACCGGCTCCGGGATGCTGTAGGTGTTGAGCACCTTCCAGCTGGCAACCAGCTTGCGCCCGGCCAGCAGCACCAGGGAGGCGGCGGTCAGGGTGCCAAAGACGTCAAGTTCGATCAGCATGGATGCGGATTCGTCGTGTTGTCGCTGCCACTATACGCTTGAACCAGCCCGCGGCGCGCGACGGTCGGCGCGCGGCGTCGAACCGACATCCGGTGTGCCCGGGAGCGATCCGGGTCGCCTGCACGGCGTCAGTCGTACACCCGATCCAGCGCCTTGACCGCGATCGCGGCGATCAGGGCCATCATCAGCGCGCCACACAAGCCGATGGCGATGGCCAGCGCGCGGGTCATCAGCGATTTCGGCGCGAGGTCGCCGTACCCGATCGTGAGGCCGGTGACGAAGGAGAAATAGATGGACTCGTGAAGCGACCACCCTTCACGCAGGCCGACGACGATACCCATGGTGATCATCAGGGCCAGCAAGACCGAAAGAATGGGCCACACCACGCGCAATCCGGACAGCAGACCCCTGCCGAACCTGGCTCTCATTGTCCGCGCGTCCATGATGGTTTACGGCGTTGGCAAGGTGACGGGTCAGCGGCAGACCCAGCGCGTCGTGCAGTTCTGGCTGTCGCACGTGGTTGGCGCGGCCATGACCGCGACCCTGCCCGACTTGGCGCATTCCGCGTTGGCCGTATCCTGGGCCGCGTTCGGGTTTGCCGCGGTCGGGTAGTAGGCGGGATAGGCCACGCAGCCGGACAGCACGGCGCAGAGGATGAGAAGGCTGGTTTTCATGGTGTTTCAGGGCGGGTATTCGCGATGTTCACCAACGAACGCGGTTTCGAAACGGATGGGACCGAGCGCTGGCGAGCGGACAGCCCGTCTGGAAGCACCCCCCCCCTGGAGGGTGCCCCGGACAAGCTCCGGCTGAGGCTCACTGCGCCTGCTTGCCCTTCATGTTGCCGGCCACGCCGCCGGCCACCGCGCCGACGGCAGCGCCGGTCCAGCCGCTGCCGCCCGCGATGGCGGCGATGCCGGCGCCCGCCGCCGCGCCGATGGCCGCGCCGCTCATCGTGCCTTGCTGTTGCGGGGTCATGTTGGTGCAACCGATGAGCCCGGCGGCAGCCAGGGCGAGCGAAATTGCCGTGATTTTTTTCATGATCGGATTCCTTTACTTGTTCTGTTGCAGGCCCGGAACCACCAGTTCATACCAGATGGTCTCGACGACGGTCTGTTGCATGCGGCCGGGGTTCTTGGCGTACCAGGCGTCCAGCTTGGCGATCGCGCCGTCCAGGGTGTGGCCCTTCAGGCCCTTGGCGAAGCGCGGCACGACGGTCTGCGAGTCCGGCAGGGTGTTGCCGGCCTGGTAGGCGATCTCGACCTGGAGCATGTTGGTCAGGCCGACCAGGTAGGCTTTCTTGTTCTGCTCGTTGGACTTGGTCCAGTGCTCGCCGGTGACCAGCGGGATCTCCTGCGCCTGGGCGGCGCCGCCTGCCAGCGCGGCCACCGTGCACACGGCCACCAGCGTGGCGCGCAGGCGGGATTTCAGGGAAAGATGCATCGACAGCTCCTTGTGGGTGATGGAACGGTCATTCTAGGCTGGAGTCCGACCGCTTCCTGATTCGCTCTGGAAGCCGGGACGGTGACAGGGTCTGCCCGGGTACACACGCACCAACGCCGGGCCTATTCTGGCCCCATGGGTTTTTCGCGCCTGTTCCCGAACCGACCCGGCCACCAGTCGACCGAGGCCGACACGGTGGTGGTGATCGATGTGCTGCGCTCGTTCACCACGGCGGCGGTGGCGCTGCACCGGGGCGCAGCCGCGGTCTATCCGGTTGACGACCCTGCCGCGGCACGCGAAGCCTGCGCGCGCATCGACCGCGCCGTTTCGGTGGGGGCGTTCGCCGGCGGCTCGCCGGTGCCGGGCTTCGACTTTGGCAATTCGCCGTCCGCCCTGGCGCGGGCGGATCTCTCGGGCCGCCATGTGGTGATCAGTACCGCCGCGGGTGTGCGCGGCCTGCACCGGTTTCGGCGCGCGCGGCGGGTTTTCGCGGCCAGCCTGGTGTGTGCGGCGGCGACCGCCGAAGCCATCCGCCGCGCGGGCGCCGATGAGGTGTGCTTCGTCATCACTGGCGAATGGCACGACCGCGACGGCGACGAGGACATCGCGTGCGCCGACTACATCGAGGCGCTGCTTCGCGGCCACGCGCCGAGTCCCGACCGCTTTGCCCGGCGCGTGCGCGAGTCCGATTTCGGCCTGCGCTTTGCCGCAGCGACCTCGCCCGACCTGCCGGCCGACGACCTCGCCATCGGTGCCGACGCCGATCGCTTTGGCTTCGCGATGCCGGTGGCGGAAGAAGCGGGCGATCTGGTGATCCGGCCCGTCACACCGCCCTGAAAGCCGCCTGGAAGGGCGCTTTTCGAGGTGTTTTTGCCACTTCCCAGCGTCGGATGGCCACGGGCCGCTATCAAGTCAGGAGTGATGGGCGCCGGGCATGGGGGTCTTGCGACGCGTGGGTCGATCCGCAGACCGACCCCCCAGTGGATCAGCGCTCGCAGGCGAAGCTGGCGGCGATTTCCTTGTCACCGGTCTTGTAACGCGCCACCAGCGGATAAGGGCACAACGGGCGGGTGCGGGTCGCGGTCCAGTCGGCGGGCAGTTCGGCATTCACACCTCCCGCATTGCCGGTGCCGCGCGCACTGGCCACGATGCGGTCGGGCGCCTGGCCCTTTTCGACCCAGTTGATCAGGGTTGTGAGGCCGTCGTACTGGTCGGTCGCGGGGCCGCCGCGCGAGTGACCCATGCCTGGGACGCGGAAGAAACGGGCGAACTTCGCGGCCTGGCCGCCATAACGCGCGTCGATGCTGTCATACCAGGTGGCGGTGTCGTCCACAGAGAACACCGGGTCGGAGGTGCCGTGGATCACGATCATCTTCGCGCCGCGCGAACGCACCAGGTCCAGGTTGGCGGGGTCGGGCGGGGTCATGAAGGACATCGCGCTTTCGGTGTAGACCCCGCTGGTGGCGAAGATCCTGGGGGCATCGGTGTCCATGTTGAACGCCAAGGCGTAGGCCAGGGTGTCGGGCAGGGCCGTTGTGCTTGCGGGTGGCGACGAGAAGATGAACGCCAGCGCGACCGGATCACGGCCATTGCGCACGGAGTTGCGAAATTTCCAGTCGGCCCAGCCTGAGGAAACCATGCCGGGGTCGTAGGGCCAACGGCTGTAAAGCGCCTCGCCCTTGCTGTTGCGCGCGCCGGTGAACACGTTGACGACGGCGGCCTTCTGCGCCGCGCTCAGGCAACTGCCATCGCGCGCGCCGCCACAGGTGGGCACGTCGCGCGCCAGGTCGAAGGCGCCGCGGCAGGCCTGTACGTCCTGCACCAAGCCGTCGGTCACGCCGTCGAGCGCGTCGCATTTGGCGAGGATGGCCTGCGCGATCACGCGCCGCTCGGTCTGGGTCAGGGCGGATTCAAGGTCGAAGTTGGGCGCGGCGCCGGTGCTGGTGGCCACCGTGTTCCATTGCTGGGCACCATACAGCTGGGCCACAGCGGCCTTGGGCAGGTTGAAGCCGGGGGAGTTGGCCAGGAAGCCGTCGTAATCGGCCGCGTAGCGCGCGGCGGCCACCATGGTGTGTCGGCCGCCGTTGGAGGTGCCGCCGATATAGGAGCGGTCCGGGCCCTTGCCATAAGCCGCCCTGATCAGTGCCTTGGCCATGGGCGTGAGGCTGCCGACGGCCTTGTAGCCATAGTCGAGCCGGGCTTGCGGGTCCACGCCGAACAATGGGTTTTGCGCACTGCTGTGGCCGGCGTCGGAGCTGATGATCGCGAAGCCCAGTTGCAGGCCGTTCTTCAGAATGCCACCGCTACCGATCGAGTTGCCACCATCGGCCGTCGACACCACGCCGTCGATGCCGCCGTTGCCTTGGTAGAGGAAGCGCCCGCTCCAGTCTTTTGGCATGCGCATTTCGAAACCGATGGCGTAGGTCTGGCCGTCCACCGTGCTGACGCGCTGGTTCATGCGGCCGGTGATGCGGCAATGCTCGCCCACCGGCTGACCGGCGTTGCTCAGCGTGCCGGCGGTAATCACCTCGGCTGCGGTCACCGTGGTGTTGGCGAAGGTGAACGCGCTGGCCAGCGTGGCGCAGTTGGCCAGGGTGACACCGGTGGCCGCGCCGAGTTGCGGCAGCACGTCTTCAGCATTGCTGACGGTGACGCTGTCATCGCCGCAGCCGGCCAGGGCCAGGGCCAGAGCTGCAGGCATGAGGTGGAGGGGTCGGATCTTCATGGTGTCTCCTGGTGGGTGGGGGTTGGGAAAGATCGGTCGCGCGCCGAGCCGGGCGCGGTCATTCGATGACGACCTTGGCGTCCTTGACAAGTTTGGAGAACTTGTCGGTCTCTTCCCTGATCTGGCGGGCCATCTGTTCCGGGCTGTTGCCAATCGGTTCGGCGCCGATGTCGTCCATCTTCTTGCGGAACTCGGGCGAACGGATGATCTTGACCATCTCGGCCGACAGCCGCTGCGCCACGTCCTTGGGTGTTCCGGCAGGGGCCAGCACCCCGAACCAGGTGCCGATGTCGAAGCCCTTGAGGCCGGCCTCGTCCAGTGTGGGTACATCGGGCAGCGCGCTGGAGCGTTTGGCGGTGCTCACGGCCAAGGCGCGCAGCTTTCCGGCCTTGATGTGTTGCAACACGGGCGTGATGGTGTCGAAGGACATCGTGACCTGGCCGCCCAGCAGGTCGGTCGTCAAGGGGCCGCTTCCTTTGTAGGGCACGTGCAGCAGCGTGGTTCCGGTCATGTTCTGAAACTGCGTGCCGATCAGGTGCTGGGCGGTGCCGTTGCCGTTGGAGCCATAGCTCAGCTCCGGCTTGGCGGCTTTGGCCGCGGCCACGAGTTCCGCCGCGGTCTTGGCCGGGAAATTGGCGTTGACCACCAGCACGTTGGGCACCATGGCAATGGTGGTCAACGGCACCAGGTCCTTCTGGAAGTCGTACGGCAGCTTGCGGTAGACGCTGGACGCGATCGTGTGATGGACCGCGCCGACCAGCAGGGTGTAGCCGTCGGCCTTTGCCTTGGCCACGAAGTCGGCGCCCACCGTGGCGCCGGCGCCCGGCTTGCTTTCGACGATGACGGGCTGGCCCAGCGCCCCGGACAGGCGCTCGGCCAGCGCGCGGGCGAGCACGTCGGTGGTTCCGCCGGCAGGGAAGGGCACGATCAGCGTGATCGGCTTGCTCGGCCAGGCCTGAGCGTGCGTCAGGCCGGCGCTTGCCGCCAGCAGCAGGGCGGCCGTCGCTCGGACCCAGTTGCGCCGGGTGAAGTCCTGCGGTGATGCGGTGTTGCGGTTTTTCATGGTTGTCTCCTCGTTGGGGGCTGTGAACCCGTCTTCAGGGCTTTAGCGACGCGACTTGCTGGCAGACGGCCTGGGTGACGTCTGCAGTGGTGGCCGGCCCGCCCAGGTCGCGGGTGTGCAGGGCCGGGTTGGCGGTTACGGCCTCGATGGCTCGCATCAGCCGCTGCGCGGCAGCCGTTTCGCCGAGGTGATCCAGCAGCATCACACAGCTCCAGAAAGTGCCCACGGGGTTGGCCAGGCCCTGGCCCATGATGTCGAAGGCCGAGCCGTGGATGGGCTCGAACATGCTGGGGAAGCGGCGTTCGGGGTCGATGTTGCCGGTGGGCGCAATGCCCAGGCTGCCGGCGAGCGCCGCCGCCAGGTCGCTCAGGATGTCCGCATGCAGGTTGGTGGCCACCAGGGTGTCCAGCGTCGCCGGACGGTTGACCATGCGCGCGGTGCAGGCGTCCACCAGTTCCTTGTCCCAGGTCACGTCGGGGAACTCTTTCGAGATCTGCAGCGCGATCTCGTCCCACATCACCATGGCGTGGCGCTGCGCGTTGGACTTGGTCACCACCGTCAGCAGCTTGCGCGGGCGCGACTGCGCCAGCCGGAAGGCGAAGCGCATGATCCGTTCGACCCCGGCGCGCGTCATCAAGGAGACGTCGGTAGCGGCCTCCAGCGGGTGCCCCTGGTGCACCCGGCCGCCGACACCCGCATATTCGCCCTCGGAGTTCTCGCGCACGATCACCCAGTCCAGGTCTTCGGGTGCGCAGCGCTTCAGCGGGGCGTCGATGCCGGGCAGGATCCGCGTGGGCCGAACGTTGGCGTACTGGTCGAAACCCTGGCAGATCTTCAGCCGCAGGCCCCACAGCGTGATGTGGTCCGGGATGTGCGGGTCGCCAGCGGACCCGAACAGGATGGCGTCCTTGCAGCGCAAGGCGTCCAGTCCGTCGGCGGGCATCATTTCGCCGTGGGCGCGGTACCAGTCGCCGCCCCAGCCGAAGCTTTCAAAGTCGAAACCGAATTCGCCGCAGGCCGTGGCCAGCGCGTCCAGCACGGCCTGTCCCGCGGGAATCACTTCCTTGCCGATGCCGTCGCCCGGGATACAGGCGATCTTGTAGGTCCTCATGTCGTCCTCCGTGGTTCAAGTTCGGGACTGTACGGAGGGAACTGCGAGGTGAACGGCTGTAAAGTGAACCCATTGTTAACTTCAATTCAACAATGTCCACGGCCACATCTGCGCCATCCGAGATGGCTTTTTTCATGCTGCTGGCCCGTGTCGGCAGTCTGTCGACAGCCGGCCGGGAGCTGAACCTGACCACGCCCGCCGTCAGCAAGCGCCTGGCCCAGATGGAAATGCGGCTGGGTGTGCAGCTGTTGCACCGCACCACCCGGCGCATCAGCCTGACCGCCGAGGGTGAGCTGTACCTGGCACACGCACGGCGCATCCTGGCCGACATCGATGACATGGAACAGATGGTGTCCAGCGTGCAGGGGGCGCCCCGCGGGTTGTTGCGGGTGAACGCCACGCTGGGCTTCGGGCGCAACCACGTGGCCCCACTGATCTCTGAATTTGCCCGGCGTCACCCCGAGGTGCACGTGCAGTTGCAGCTCACCGTGAATCCGCCCCCGCTGACCGAAGACGCATTTGATGTCTGCATCCGCTTCGGCGAGCCGCCGGACGCGCGCGTGATTGCGCGCCGCATTGCTGCCAACCGGCGCTTGCTTTGCGCGGCACCTGCCTACCTGGCCCAGGCAGGAACCCCCAAGGTGCCCGCCGATCTGGCGCGCCACAACTGCATTGGCATCCGCCAGGGTGACGAAGCCTATGGTGTCTGGCGGCTCAGTGCCGGCAAACGCAGCGAAACCGTCAAGGTGCGTGGCAACCTGGCCACGAATGATGGCGAGATTGCCGTGCAGTGGGCGCTGGCCGGGCACGGCATTCTGATGCGCGCTGAATGGGACATCGCTCGTTATCTTCAAAGTGGCCGTTTGGTGCAGGTACTGGAGAACTGGCAGACCCCCCCGGCCGACATCTATGCGGTGTACCCCCAGCGCCATCAGATCGCCGCGCGGGTGCGGGCGTTTGTGGATTTCCTCGTCGGGACTTTCGCGGTGCCCGCACAAGCGACCTGAAGGCGGGGTGCTCGGCATGGGGAGCACGCGGGTGCCCTCGGTGGTCTGCAGATCACACCTCAGGAAGAATGTTCAGGAGTTTTTCGCGTTTTCCCAGCGTTGGATGGTCATATGCCGCTATGAAAACAGGACTTGACTGTGGCTCATTTCCGCTGGTTGCCGCATCACAGCGGTCTCAGCCGGGTGAATATGCGCTGCGTTTGCGCCCAGGCAACCCTGTCTTCGCCAGTTCATGCACATCCACCCGCGCGCGCAGCCGGATCGCCAGCAGGTACAGGCCGCCGAACTTGCGCTGCAGCAGCATGGCGTCGGACGGTGGCAGCTGCCAGAAGTCGCGGTCCAGGCCCAGTGCGATGCCGCGCTCGCGCAGGCGCACGAGCACGTCGGAGCTGCCGAAGTCATACGGGCCTTCGAGCGTGAAGGGCTCCAGCGCCATCTCGCCCATGTCGAGCACGGTCTGGCGATGGCGGTCCTCGGTGGCGGCGTCGTAGTAGCCGATCGCCAGCGCGGCGGTGTGCATCTGCTCGCGGTCGCGGGCCATCGCGCCTTTGATCAGGCGGCGGAAATCCTGGGTCATCGATGCCTTGAACGCGCGGGTGGCGCCGAAGTCGAGCAGGATCAGCCGGCCCGTTTCGGGCTCGAAACGGTAGTTGGCGAAGTTCGGGTCGGTCTGGACCAGGCGGAACTCGAACAGCTCGCGCAGCAGCAGCGCAAACAGCAGGGTCATGACGCGCTCGCGCTCGGCCTGCGGCGCATCCACCAGCGTTTCGATCGGCACGCCCCCGACCCGCGTCATGGCCAGCACGCGCGCGGTCGTCAGCTCGGCGTGCAGGCGCGGCAGCGCGTAGTCGGGCGCGTCGGCCAGCAGCTCGCCATAGCGGCTCAGGTAGCCGGCCTCGCGCAGGTAGTCGGCCTCGTCGTGCAGCTGGCGCTTGGCGTCGCGCAGCAGGGGTGCGAGGTCCAGGGCTTTGGGCAGCAGGCCCGACACCCGCAGCAGCGCGGCCACGTTGTCCACGTCGCTGTCGATGCTCTCCACCACGCCGGGATACTGGATCTTGATCGCGAGGTCGTGCCCGTCGCGGGTCAGCGCGCGGTGCACCTGGCCGATGGAGGCCGCGGCCATCGGGGTCCAGTGGAAGCGCCTGAAGCCTTGCTCCCAGCCGGCGCCCCATTGTTCGTCGAGCACGCGCTTGACCTGGGCCCTGGGCATGGCGCGGGCGTCGGAGCGCAGCCGCCCCAGGATCTCGGCCAGCGCGGGCGGCAGCAGGTCGGCCGATTCCATCGAGACGAGCTGGCCGACCTTCATCGCGGCGCCGCGCAGCTTGGCCAGCTGGTCGGCCATGCGGCGCGCGTTGGCCGGCGTGAGCAGCAAATCCTTCATGGCCGGGCGCTGGCCTTGCGCGAGCCGGCGCGCGCCCTCGGCGACCATGCCACCGGCGATGCCGGTTGCCATCCAGCCCAGCCGCGCCAGGCGGGCGCCGCGGCTGCCGGGCACGGCCAGCGTGGGCGCGGGGTTTTCCGGGGTATGGTCGTCGGGCAAGCGGGTATCCTTGGTGAGCGGCAGCGCGAGTATCTCAGCCGATCGCGGCGTGGCCCGTGTTCGGGGGCTTTGTGGCCGGTTCGGGCCGACGCCCGCCTTTGTTTTCAAGTGCCCGGATCGGGCGGATGGAGTGTTCTGATGGTCAAAACCCTCAAGTGGATTCTGTGGGCCCTGGTCGCGTTGTTGTTCGCGGCCATCCTGGCGGTGTTCCTGTTGCTGCGCGCTTCGGGCCATCCCAAGGTGGACGGCGAACTCAAGCTCGCCGGCCTGAGCGCGCCGGTCAAGGTGCTGCGCGACGAGCTGGGCGTTCCGTACATCTTTGCCGGCAACACGCCCGACCTGCTGCGGGCGCAGGGTTTTGTCACGGCGCAGAACCGGCTGATGCAGATGGAGCTGTTCCGCGCCACCTGGCGCGGCGAGCTGGCCGCCACCTTCGGAGCCGACGCGCTGCCCAGCGACATCCGCATGCGGGTGCTGGGCATGCGCCGCAATGGCGACCGCCACGCGGCCAAGCTCGACGCGTCCGCGCGGGCCTACCTGCAAGCTTTTGCCGACGGCGTCAACGCCTACGTCCAGGACCACGGCGGCGACCACCCCATCGAGCTCAAGGTGGCCGGCCTCAAGCCCGGCCCCTGGAGCGTGGCCGACCTGGTGACGCTGGTGCACTTCATCCACTACACCCATTCGACCAACTTCAAGGCCGAGATCGTGGGCCAGAAGCTGATCGACAAGCTGGGTCCGGCGCGCGCCAAAGAAATCATGCCGCTGACGGTGAACCCCGACTGGACCGGCAGCCCGGCTGCGCTGAAGACCAGCGCCGCGCGCGCCGGTGCGCTCGGCGAGCCCCTGGGGGTGCAATGGGCGCACCTGCTGGTGGCGCCCGAAACGCTGAACCACCAGGGGCTGGGGTCCAACAACTGGGCGGTCGGGCCCAGCCGCTCGGCCTCCGGCAAGGCCATGGTGGCCAACGACCCGCATCTGGACAGCCGCATCTTGCCCGGCTACTGGCACCCGGTGGGGCTGTTCACGCCGGAGATCCAGGCCGTGGGCGCCGCGCTGCCCGGCATGCCCGGCATTCTGGTGGGGCGCACGAAGCACGTGGCTTTCGGCGTGACCAACGCCTACGGCGACGTGCAGGACGTCTACATCGAAACCCTGGACCCGGCCGACAAGAACCGCTACCTCCAGGGCGGCAAGAGCACGCCCTTCACCGTGGTCGAAGAGACGATCCGCATCAAGGACAAGTCCGCCCCCGGCGGCGTGCGCGAGCAGCCGCTGCGCATCCGCTACACCGTGCGCGGGCCGGTCATCAGCGACCACCCGGGCCTGGGCAGCGGCGGCGACAAGGTGCTGGTGCTGCGCTCCACCGACGCCGAGGTGCTGGGGCCGGTTCTCGGCATCGAGGGCCTGCTGACCGCGCCGGACGCCGCTGCCTTCGATCGCGAGGTGCAGAAGATCGACCTGATGATGTTCAACTTCGTGTTTGGCGACGACAAGGGGTCGATCGGGCACCGGGCCACCGGCGCGGTGCCGGTGCGCGCGGGGGCCGACGGCAGCCTGCCGCGCGTGGCGCCTGCCGACGGCAGCGACGACTGGACCGGCTACATCCCCAAGGACCGCATGCCGGGCATGTTCAACCCGCCGCGCGCCTGGGTGGGCACCGGCAACCACGACACCCGGCCCGAGGGTTTTGCGTGGTACTACACCAACTACGTGGCGCCCGACTACCGCTACCGGCGCATGGGCCAGGTGCTGGGCAGCGCAAAGCAGATGACGGTGGCCGATCACTGGAAGCTGATGATGGACGACCGCAACCTGCAGAGCGACCCCCTGCGCGCGGCCATCGTTGCGGCCTTGAAGGACGACCCGGCCCAGCGCGACCTGGCGGAGCTGCTGGCCAAGTGGGACGGCGTGGACCGCGCGGATCAGGCCGCCCCGCTGGTCTATCAGGCGATGTACCGCGAAATCGCGATCGGCACCTTCCAGAACAAGCTGGGCGACGAGGTGACCCGGGACCTGCTGTCGACCTGGTATTTCTGGCAGCAACGCTTCGACGCGCTGGCCGCCACGCCCGATTCGCCTTGGTTCGACGACCCGCGCACGCCCGACAAGCACGAAACCCTGGCCGACGTGATCCGCGCCGCCGCCCCGCGCGCCCGCGCCGGCATCGAGGCCATTCAGGGCAAAGACCCGGCCGCCTGGTCCTGGGGCAGGGCGCACACCCTGCGTTTTGTGAGCCCGCTGCGGCGCAACGGCGCGGGCCAGGAACTGGTGGGTGGCTTCACCGTGCCGCGCTCCGGCAGCGGCGAGACCCTGAACCGCGGCGTGTACGACTTCCAGAAACCGTTTGATGTCAACTTCTTCGATTCGATGCGCATGGTGGCCGACTTCGGTGACCCGGACAAGATCGAGGCGGTGGTGGCCGGCGGGGTGAGCGAGCGCCATTTCCAGCCCCACCAGAACGACCAGGCCCGCATCCTGGTGTCGGGCGAGCGCCGGTCCTGGTGGTTCAACCCGGCAAAAGCCGAGGCGGCCGCGAAGTCCACGCTGACGCTGAAGCCGTGAGCGCAGCGCCGGGCCGCCCCAAGCAAGCTCGCACCGCAGTGCGAAGCACGAAGGTGACCCGGTGAACGCTTGGATGCCCACGCCGCGCACGGTCCCCCCATGGCGGTGATCCAGCCGCCCCGGTTCGGGCCGGTGCTGGCAGCCACGGCGGGGCTGTTCGGCCACGCGCGCCGGGGGCTGGACGACCCGGCCGACCTGGCGGCGATCCAGCGCGAACGATCCGATGCCTGGCTCGACCCGCGGTGGCTCGCCGCCTACCGGGCGTGCGTCGGCCTGCCCGACGGACCGCACCTGCCGCCGCTCGCGCTGCAGATCGCGGCCGCGCCGCTGCACATGGCCATCCTGGGCGACCCGCGCTTCCCGTTTCGCGCCCTGGGCATGGTGCACCTCACGCAGCGCATCACGCAGACCGCGCCGATACCGTCGGACGCACGCTTCGACCTGTGCGCGTTCTGCACCGATGCGCGCTGGGAAAAGCGGGGCATGAGCTTTGGCCTGGTGACGCAGGCCCTCGTCGATGGCGAACCGGTCTGGCGCGGCGAGACCCGGGCGCTGGCGCCGGGCCGAACCCGGGCACCGGCGTCGGCGGATGCCGCTGTGGCGGCAGAAGAACCGGCGGGCCCTTGCGCGTGCGACCAGGTGCTGCCAGTGGCCGAGTCCACTGGCCGCCGGTACGCTGGCATCGCGGGCGACCTGAACCCCATTCACCAGCACGCGCTGCTGGCGCGCCTGTTCGGCTTTCGGCGCGCGATCGTGCATGGCACCTGGACGCTGGCCCGCGCGCTCGCCGTGGCGGGGCTGCCGGATGCCCCGGCGTTCACGCTGGACGCACGCTTTCGCCGGCCGGTGGAGCTGCCGTCCGACATCCGGGTGCGCGCCTGGAGCGGGGCATCCGCTGGCCCCGGCCTGCCGCCTGGCGGGTCGCACCGGGTGTGGGTGACGTCGCAGTCCAGCGGCAAGCTCTGCCTGGATATCGACCTGCAGGCATCCGCGGCCGCGTCCTGAGCCGCTCATACGGATTCGCCTTCAAACGTATAACTTCGTTGCTTCGCCTCGCCGTGCTACAGCACTGTCTTCGGCTTCGCGCCTTGTTCTACGCTTGAATGCAAACCCGTATCAGTTGGCGGGCGCTTCGGCCGCGATGTTCAGCGAGAACGCCTGGCTGAACACCCGCTGGCCCGCGTTGGTGATCTGGTACTCCGCGCGATAGGTTCCGGCCGGCCAGGGGGCCGACGTCCGTTTGCGCCCGATCAGGCTCAGGCTTTGCGCCTGGGCCCGCTCCAGGGCCGGCTGCCGGAGGTCGGCGATCACGGTGCCGTCCGGCGCGCGCAAGGTCAACCGGGCGGCATCACCGGGCTCCAGACCGATCATGCGCACCCAGGCCGCCAGCGCCGGGCTCAGGGCCGTGGGCCCGACGTGACCGGCCGGCAGGTTCTCGATCTCGGTCATCGTGAGTTCCCGGTCGCTGAAACCGTGGTTCAGCAGCGCGCGGCGGCGGTACGCCAGCGCCTGGGCGGTCGCCGCATCCCACAGCGTCTGTTCGGACCCGCAGGCGCCGGCCACCGGCGCGGGCGCGAACGGGTCGACGGCCTTGCCCTGGTGGCGGATCGTCAGGTGCAGGTGCGGGAATTCGGTCAGGCCCGACAGGCCGACCAGCCCGAGCCGCTCGCCGGCGCGCACCGTCTGGCCGCGCCGCACCGCGACGCTGCCCTGGGCCAGATGGCAGTACTGTGTCTCCCAGCCATCGGCGTGGCGCAGCACCAGGCCGTTGCCGCATTCGCGGTTCTTGACGGCTTCCTTGCCGGTCTCGCGGATCGACACGTCGGTCATGCCGTCGCGCACACCCGCGACCACGCCGTCGGCGGCCGCCAGCACCGCCACGCCCGCACGCACCGCCGCCATCGACGGCACGCGGAAATCGGTGCCGTCGTGCCCGTCGTACGTGCGCGCACCGCACGCGTAGTCGCGCCAGGCCGGCGACGGGTCGTGATCCACATAGTTCTGCACGAAACAGCTGGCGCCGGGCACACAGTCGATCGGCAAGGCAAAACGCGGCCCCTGCGCCCCCTCGCTCGCCAGGGCCGCCGACATCCCGCCGGGCAGCGCCCAGGCCAGCAAGATCGGGGCAAAAAGGCGGAATTTCATGCTTTTTCTGGTTCAAACCGGGCGCTACCCATCGCCGGATGGCCACGAGATGCTAGCAATTCAGGACTTTCTGGGGCGGGGATGGAGGCAAACCCCTCCGTGGGACGCGGAGATCGGTCGGCTTAGTATTCCGCTGGACCACTCCATGTTCTCAATTCAGAACCTCCGCACAAACTGCACATGCAAGCCGGCGACCGATCCGCAGCATACCGTCGCATCCAGCCAACAGTATTCAAGAGCGTGGCGATCAAACCTGTCAATGTTGACAGGCGTGAAGCTTTTCCAGAGGCCATAACGCCGGCAAGATGGCGCGTGCCTGGCAGCCCTCGCGGTTTCGACTGGTGTCAAGCTGGCGGAGATCCGGATGTGCCGATGCGCTGGGCTTTCGGGTACGGTGCGGCACGTGTTTCTGAGTTCCGGGCTTCGTTTGATACGGGGCGGGCCTCAAACATGCGGCGCCGCAGGTTGGCCTGACAGATGCTTTTTCAGGGGGATTTCATGTTTTTGAGCAGACAGCACACCGGTCGCCCATGGATTGCGCTTGCGTTGACAGCGACGCTTGTCATTTCGCACGACGCGCTGGGACAGGTGAGCAGCATGCCGAGCGGCGCCACGCCAAGCTGGTCGGCAAGCGCCAAGTCTCCCGCCAGGACGGCAAGCATCCAGACGGCGATGTTGGAGTCCACCACGACGGTCTACGAGGACACCAGCCTGACAGCCTGCCCGGACGGGCAGTCCTTGAGCTATTTCTGGTATGCCCAGGACAGCGCGGACCACCAAGCGTCCAGCTGGTGCGGTGCCGCGCAGGCCGACATCGACTGGGCCAACCGGACCGACCCCAATCGGTGGCGCATACCTTATCTCATCGAAGAGTGCGTGCCGGGTTCCTTCTGGACCTATTCGCACGCACTTCAGAATGGAACGCGCTTTCTGAGTCGACCGTATCGGGGCATCAACATGGTCTGCACGGCAGAGCCGCCGCCCGCCGACCCCCCTATACCAGCAGAGCCCCCCGAATCACCCCTATCCATGGGCCGTGGTCGATCCATCTGTCCGGCCGATGGCTTTTCCACCGGCAATCCCATCCTTCCGGCCACCCGGGAAAAATTGCAGACCGAGGTGGATTACACCGATTCGGGTACCCACGCGCTGAACTGGGTTCGTACCTATCGCAGCAATTGGGTGACTGGCGGCGGTCCAGGCGCCGTCGGCCTGGGCACCGGCTGGCGACACACCTACGCGGTCACCCTGACCATGAGCGCCGATACCCAGAACCAGACGGCCCGCATCGTCCTGGGCGACGGCACCACGCGCCTCTTCACCCGCGCCGTCGGCGCAGCCGACTGGCAAGCGCTCAACAGCGCCGACAGACTGACCACGACGTCGGCCGGCCACAGCTATGGTCGTGCCGACGACGACAGTCGTTGGCAGTTCGACAACACCGGCAAGCCGCTCAGCCACGTCTTGCGCAACGGCTGGACGCTGACCTTCACCTACAACGCGGCGGGCCAGTTGGCCGGCATCGCCAATCATTTTGGCCGATCGATTACTTTGACCCATGACGGCGCCGGCATGCTGCAAAGGGTCACGCTCCCCGATGGGCGCCTGATTGAATACCGGTTCGATACCGCGTCGCGTCTGTCGCGCGTCACCCACGCGGATGGCAAATTCAAGGACTATGTGTACGAGAACCCGGCGTTTCCGGGTCTCCTGACGGGCGTCATCGACGAAAACGGCAGTCGCTTCGCCAGCTTCTCGTATGACGGGCAGGGCGGCGCCATCGCCACCGAACATGCCGGCGGGGCCAGCCGCTATTCGGTCAGTTATGGCGCCACACGCGCCGATCCGGTCACCGTGACCGACCCCTTGGGCATGGCCCGAACCTACGTCTACAGCACGAAATTCGGCAAGCTGGCGGTGGAAAGCGCCAGCCAGCCATCGGGAACTGGCGCGCCGGATGCCGCCAGCCGCGCCCAAAGCAGCGTTGGGCTGATCGACCGGGAAACCGACTTCCTGGGCGTGAGAACGCTGTTCACATGGGACATGGACCGGCGCTTGCCGCTGACCCAAACCCGCGCCGCCAACCGCCCCGAAGCCCAGACCACCGCCACCCAATGGCACCCCACGCTGCGCCTGCCGGTGCGCATCGATGAGCCCGGGCGCAGCACCGCGTACACCTACGACAGCACCGGCAACCCGCTCACCGAAACCGTCACCGACACCGCCACCGGCGAAGCCCGCACCCGCCGCTGGAGCTACAACCCGCAAGGCCTGGTGGCCAGCCTGACGGACGAGCGTGGCGGCGTGTGGACCTACACCTACGACGCCGCCGGCAACCGCGTCAGCGAGCGCAACCCGCTGGGCCAGGAAACCCGCCGCGAGTTCGACGCCGCAGCCCGGGTGACCAAGGAAACCGCGCCCAACGGCCTGGTCACCACCTACGCCTACGACGGACGAGGGCGGCTGCTCAGCCTGACCACTGGCGGCGAAACCAGCAGCTACACCTACACGCCGTCCGGCCAGATCGCCGGCGCCACACTGAGCGGCGGCCTGGCCATCGCCTACCAGTACGACGCTGCCCAGCGCCTGATCGGCACCAGCGACAACCGCGGCAACCGCATCGCCTACACGCTGGACGCCATGGGCAACCGCGTCGGTGAAGAAGTGCGCGACGCCAATGGCAACCTCGCGCTGTCCAGCACCCGCGTCATCAACAGCCTGAACCAGGTGGCCGCGAGCGCCGGCGCGCTCGGGCAGACCACGCGCTACACCTATGACGCCAACGGCGAACGCATCGCCGCCACCGACCCGCTGAACCAGAGTACCGCCCAAAGCCTGGACGCCCTGCGCCGCCCGGTGGCCACCACCTTCGCCGACAACGCCCAGGCCCGCCAGAGCTGGACGGCGCTGAACGACCTGGCCAGCGTCACCGACCCCAAAGGCGTGCTCACCACCTACACCCGCAACGCCTTCGGCGAAGTGACCGCCGAGACCAGCCCCGACAGCGGCACCATCCGCCACCAGTTCGACGCCGCCGGCAACGTCACCGCCCGGACCGACGCCCTGAGCCAGACCACCCGCCACGAGTACGACGCGGCCAACCGTCTCACCCGCACCCTGCAGGCCGACGGCAAGGAGCATCTCTTCAGCTACGACGCCAGCCAGCCCAACACCCCGAGCAGCGTGGTGGACCCCAGCGGCGCCACCACCTGGCAGCGCGACATCCAGGGCCGCATCACCGCCAAGACCCAGAGCGTCAACGACAACCCCACCAACCCCACCACGCTGCGCGTGGCCTACACCTGGAACGCCGGCCAGCTCGCCCAGATCGGCTACCCCAGCGGGCTGAACGTGTACTACCGCCGAAGCGCCAACGGCCAGATCACCGGCATCGACGTGCAGGAGCCGGGGCGCAACAAACCCGTCACCGCCTTCGTCACCCAACTGAGCCACACCGCCCTGGGCCAGCCCAAGGCCTGGCGCTGGGCCAGCGGAGATGCGGCGCAGCGCAGCTTCGACGCCGATGGCCGCATGGTGTCCAGCGAGATCGCCAGCTACCAATATGACGCCGCCGGACGCATCAGCGCCATCACCCAGAGCCTGCACGCCAGCCAGACGCAGACGGTGGTCGTCACAAGCACCGCAACCGGCACACAAACGGGCACCGCCACGGCGGTCACCACGACGTACTTCACCACCCCCATCACCTGGGCGGCGAGCTACGACAGCCGCAACCGCCTCAGCACCTTCACCCGCGCCGGCGCCGCCAGCGCCTACACCTGGGACGCCAACGGCAACCGCCTGACCAGCCTCGAAACCACCCGCGCCGACACCGACCTCGATGGCGCCTTCGACGCCGAAGACTTCAGCGCCACCACCGCCCAGAGCCTGACGATCGCCGAGGGCAGCAACCGCCTGCTGGGCTTCACCCAGACCCTCACCAACGTGCGCGGCACACGCGCGCTTTCCACCACCAGCGCGCAGGTCGCCTACAGCATGGACGCCGCCGGCAACCTCACCAGCGACGGCCTGCGCAGCTTCAACCACGACGCCAGCGGCCGCCTGGCCCAGGTGCGCATCGGCCTGGGCTCGGAAGAAGCCGCCACCGTGTACCTGCACAACGCCCTGGGCCAGCGCGTGTTCAAGAGCGAGCCGCAGGCCACCCAGTACGCCCCGGATGAACAAGAGCTGGGAGAAGGCTTCATCAGTTGGCTCAAGAAGAACTTCGGCTGGCTGTTCGCCAAGGCCCAGGCCAACGCCACGCTGGGGCAGAGCTATGTGTACGCCGATGCACCCTTGCCCGAATGGGCCTTGCTGGGTGAATACGGCAACGGCGGCAGCAAGAGCACCGGCCGGCTGGAGATCGTCTGGCTGCCCACCGAGGACGGCAATGCCATCCCGGTGGGGCTGTACCGCAACGGGCGCTTGCATGCCATCCACCCGGACCACCTGGGCACGCCCCGGCTGATCACGGATGAGGCCAACCTGCCGGTGTGGCAATGGCCTTACAGCGCGTTCGGGGCGAACAAGCCCACCGGCATCCTGAAGACGACGCCGAAGCCGAAGCAGGCGTACACGAATGAGCCCATGCTGCTGAAGGCCACCAACCCGGCGATCAGCTTTAATCTTCGGTATCCGGGGCAGTACTTTGACGAGGAGAGCAATCTCAATTACAACTACTTCCGGAGCTATAGCCCGGGCACAGGGAGATATAGCCAGCCGGATCCGATTGGGCTTGAAGGAGGTCTGAATCGGTACCTCTACGCCGGGGCCAACCCGTTCCAGTATACAGACCCTTATGGTCTGAACCCATTGGTTGGGGCAGTCAATGGCGGTCGTATTGGGGCGCTTGGAGGAAGTGCTCTTGGTCCGCTGGGTACCGTGGTGGGCGGCCTTGGAGGGGCCTTGGCCGGAGCCGGAATCGGGTGGTACGCGACCGGTCCAATGTGGAATGAAACGAAAGGCCCGAACAACGCTCCACCAATTCCACCAACTTCTGGAGGCTCTCCAGGTAAGGGTTGGGAGTGGAAAGGTACCGGCTCACCTGAAAGCGGAAGGGGAAATTGGGTCAATCCTGAGACAGGCCAGAAATTGCATCCAGATTTGAATCATCCCGCTCCAAAGGGGCCGCATTGGGGGTTGACCAACCCAGACGGGTCAAAGTGGGACTATTTCCCGGATTCTGGGAAATGGCAACAGTGTCGCTAAAGGAGAGGGCACATGGATTCTTTGCTGACATTTGAAATCGGAGCCGAAGGTGATGAACTATTCATCCACGGGGACGCCGTTGGTCTGCGAAGACTATCTGCAGTCTTGGAGCAAGTTGCAAAATCTGCGGAGCGAGGGGAGTTTCCGCATGAACATCTATTCGGGCCTGAATGGGGGGGAGAGGATTTGTCGTCCGACGTGCAAGAGTTGGGGCACCGCAGGCTGGTGCATGTAAAAGTACTGGGTTGGCCAGACCCGCGCGGCGCGAAGGCGTATCAAGGTGCTGGACCTATTTCAAAATGAAACCGCGAACGGCAATGGCCCTACTGAGGGAATCAAGAGAATCAGGGTTAGATTCAAATTGTCACAATACGGCATAAAAGGACAATCCAATGATCACAATCCGGGACAGCCGAGCCAGCAAGATCAGCCCTCAGGCAAAGTCCCGAGTTTCATGGCTTCCAGTGTAACTCCCCTTTTGATAGCTGCCCGTGGCCATTCTACGCGGGGAAGACGCCCAGTTGACCTTCAAAATCACCCCTTAAAGAGCTTCCTGGCCGCTTCCCACCGGCCTTGTCGGCCTTCCGGCCCTTTCAACACCCGCAACCGCCTCAGCACCTTCACCCGCGCCGGCGCGGCCAGCGCCTACACCTGGGACGCCAACGGCAACCGCCTGTCCAGCATCGAGACCACCCGCGCCGACACCGACCTCGATGGCGCCTTCGACGCCGAAGACTTCAGCGCCACCACCGCCCAGAGCCTGACGATCGCCGAGGGCAGCAACCGCCTGCTGGGCTTCACCCAGACCCTCACCAACGTGCGCGGCACACGCGCGCTTTCCACCACCAGCGCGCAGGTCGCCTACAGCATGGACGCCGCCGGCAACCTCACCAGCGACGGCCTGCGCAGCTTCAACCACGACGCCAGCGGCCGCCTGGCCCAGGTGCGCATCGGCCTGGGCTCGGAAGAAGCCGCCACCGTGTACCTGCACAACGCCCTGGGCCAGCGCGTGTTCAAGAGCGAGCCGCAGGCCACCCAGTACGCCCCGGATGAGGAAGAACTGGGCAGCGACTTCATCAATTGGCTGAAGAAGAACTTCGGCTGGCTGTTCGCCAAGGCCCAGGCCAACGCCACGTTGGGGCAGAGCTTTGTGTATGCCGATGCGCCTTTGCCCCCATGGGCCTTGCTGGGTGAATACGGCAATGGGGGCAGCAAGAGTGCGGGCCGGCTGGAGATTCTCTGGCTGCCGACCGAAGACGGCAATGTCATCCCTGTGGGGCTGTACCGCAACGGGCGCTTCCATGCCATCCACCCGGACCACCTGGGCACGCCCCGGCTGATCACGGACGATGCCGCCAAGCCGGTGTGGCAATGGCCTTACAGTGCGTTCGGGGCGAACAAGCCCAGCGGCATCCTGAAGGCGACACCGAAGCCGAAGCAGGCGTGGACGAATGAGCCGGTGTTCCTCAAGGCCACCAACCCGGCGCTGACCTTCAATCTTAGGTTTCCGGGGCAGTATTGGGATGAAGAGTCGAATCTGAGTTACAACTACTTCCGCAACTACATGCCGACGCAGGGGAGGTACAGCCAGGCTGATCCGATTGGACTGGACGGGGGGTTGAATCGGTTTGGGTATGTTGGTGGCGTTCCGCTTTCGTTTACGGACCCGCTGGGTCTTCAGTCCGGCGGACCCTACCATCAGCCAGAGGGGGTAAGTCTCAAGTGCACCGATGCTGATTCTTGCCCTGATATTCAAGGCAAGCTTCAGCAACTGAAGCGCATGATTGATTCACACGAGGGGTGGGATCGGCATAACCCGGCGCCCAATGGTGGAGGTCGCCATGCAATTGAGATTGCGGACTTGTGGAAGGCCTATGCTCGGTGTCAAGCACTTTGGGCCAAGAAGGACTGCGACAACTGCAAGCCCGAGAGTTTCCTTGATTGGCTGAACAAGCAATTCGGGCCGAAAACCAAGTATGAACCGCCCCGGGTTTTGAGGAGGCTCCAACTCTTGAGAAGATGGAGCCATGAACAAGTCACCGAAGTTCTCCCCGGAAGTCCGCGAGCGCGCCGTGCGCATGGTGCAGGAGCACCGAGCCGACTACCCGTCGCTGTGGGCAGCGATTGAATCGATTGCCCCCAAGATTGGCTGCGTGCCACAGACCTTGAACGACTGGGTCAAGAAGGCCGAGGCCGACAGCGGTCAGCGCCCCGGCACCACCAGTTCGGATGCCCAGCGCATCAAGGAACTGGAACGCGAGGTCAAAGAGTTGCGCCGGGCCAACGACATCCTGAAGACGGCCAGCGCGTTTTTCGCGCAGGCGGAGCTCGACCGCCGATTGAAGTCTTGAAGAACTACATCGACCGCCACCGTGATGACTACGGGGTCGAGCCCATCTGCCGGGTGCTGCAGATGGCCCCGTCGTGTTACTGGCGCCACGCAGCCCGGCAACGCAACCCGCAACTGCGCAGTCAACGCGTCCAGCGTGACGAGGGTTTGAAAGCCGACATCCAGCGCGTGTGGCACGCCAACTGGCAGGTCTACGGGGCCGATAAGGTCTGGCTGCAGATGAACCGCGAGGGCATCGCAGTGGCGCGCTGCACGGTCGAGCGACTGATGCGTGCCATGGGCTTGCAAGGGGCACGCCGTGGCAAGACGGTGCGCACCACCACGCCGGACACATCTGCACCGTGCCCGCTGGACCACGTCAACCGGCACTTCCATGCCAGCCGCCCCAACGAGCTGTGGGTGTCGGACTTCACCTACGTCTCCACTTGGCAGGGCTGGCTGTACGTGGCCTTCGTGGTGGACGTGTACGCCCGGCGCATCGTGGGCTGGCGGGTCAGCCGCAGCATGCACACAGACTTCGTGCTGGATGCACTGGAGCAGGCCTTGTATGACCGTCAGCCCGCGGCTGATGCCTTGACGCACCATTCCGACAGGGGCAGTCAGTACGTCAGCATCCGCTACACCGAGCGGCTGGAGCAGGCGGGCATACAGCCCTCGGTGGGCAGCAGGGGCGACAGTTACGACAACGCACTGGCCGAAACCATCAACGGGCTGTACAAGGCCGAGTTGATTCACCGCCGGGGACCCTGGAAGACCAGGGAATCCGTGGAACTGGCCACCCTGCAATGGGTGCACTGGTTCAACCACGTCCGACTGCTCACGCCGATTGGGGGCATCCCTCCGGCAGAAGCTGAGGCAAACTACTGGAGGCAACTCGCCGTCAGCGATACCTCGCCAGAGGTGTCAACTTAAACCAACTGGCCTCCTTGAAAGCCGGGGCGGTTCAGTACGACCTTGTGCAGGATCGTGAAGTAGTGGTCCCCTACAAGCCCTTCATGCCACTTCTTCCGGGGCGTGGTCGTCTCATTCTTCCCTGAGCTCGCAAATGCCCATTACACCCTTGCAAGAGATAACGGACAGCTTCGGTCTGCCAGACGCTCCGAAAGACACGGTCATACCGAAAGAGCGCGTCGTGCAATGGATGGCCTTAGACGATCTTGAGACTTTGGGGGCATTGCATGCATTTCTCTCAAAAGGCAATTACCTGGATCGAGTGTCGCCGAGTCTTTCGCGCGAGGATTTAGCTGGCTTTGCGATGCGCTACTTTGAGAAGTGCCTGCGGCAGAATCAGGAGGGCGAATGGGCTCATGGACGATATGCGGCCGCTTGGGATATTGCTTCCTGGTTCGGCGCGCTCTGGAAACGTGGCGCGGCTGAAAGTGCATTGCGTGGCCAGATCAAGGACTGGTTGGCGGTGCTCTACAAGGGTGCCGACGCCGAATTGAGGCGATGCATAGTAGATGGTGCGCTTGAGCATATGTTCGAAAACAATGCAGTGCGAACCTTCTTTGCCGAGTGGAAGGCAGATCCGGAATTGGCAACAGCATTTGCCGAGGCTACCGAGTGGTCCACCAAAAGGCCGTAAATCCTTATTCAAAACAAGAAGCCGCAAGCAACTCCACCTAACTGGGGGAAAGCAGGGTCTGGAAATCAGCGGGAAATCAGGGGAAATCAGGGGAAATCAGGGGAAATCAGGGGAAATCAGGGGAAATCAGGG
>JADHED010000327.1_pt1 | contig 63619 bp, 51 predicted proteins | sample 8952041 | NCBI WGS metagenome assembly JADHED01 (sample SAMN16124423, study PRJNA663239) | bioreactor sludge metagenome | isolation source: sludge (control) | place: India:Bengaluru | collected 2018-09-08 | reverse complement strand
AGCCGAACTCGGCAAGGGCGAGGCGGAGCATTGAGATGATCGAAAAACTTCTCGATGCGGCGATCCGCTTCCGCTGGGGTGTGGTCATCGCCACGCTCATCGTCGCGGCCTTCGGTGCAGCGCAGCTTTTGAAGTTGCCGATCGACGCCGTTCCCGACATCACCAACAAGCAGGTACAGATCAACACCGTCGCGCCCGCTTTGGGGCCGCTCGATATGGAGCGGCTAGTTACCTTTCCGGTCGAAACCGCGATGGCGGGCATCCCCGGCCTTGAGAGCTCGCGCTCGATCTCGCGCAACGGTTTCAGCCAGGTCACGGTCGTGTTCGAGGAAAGCACCGACCTTTATTTCGCGCGCCAGCAGGTTGCCGAACGCTTGACCCAGGCCAAGGAAAGCCTGCCCGACGGCATCGAGCCGCAAATGGGGCCGGTGACCACAGGGCTTGGCGAAGTGCTGATGTATGTCGTCGAGTATGAGCCTGCGGGAACCAAGGCCAATCCGAAGATCGCGGGCAAACCTGGCTTCCAGCCCGATGGCAGCTATCTCTCCACCGACGGCAAGATGCTCACTGACGAGGTCTCGAAGCTCGCATACCTGCGCACGGTGCAGGATTGGGTGATCCGGCCACAGCTCAAAACCGTCGCGGGCGTAGCTGGAATCGACAGCATCGGCGGCTATGAAAAACAGTTCGTGGTCGAACCCGATCCGGCGAAGCTCGCAACCTACCATATCTCCTTCTCGGAACTCGCCGAGGCGCTGGAAAAGGCCAATATCTCGGTCGGCGCGAATTTCGTCGAACGCGGCGGCGAGGCGTTTCTGGTCAAGGCCGATGGCCGCATCCGCACGCTCGATGAAATCGGGCGCGCCACCGTCGCCACGCGCGGCGGCGTGGCGGTGGCGGTGCGCGATGTGGCGAATGTCCGTATCGGCGGCGATCTGCGCACCGGCGCGGCTTCGGAAAACGGCAATGAGGTGGTCGTCGGCACCGCCTTGATGATCGCAGGCGGCAACAGCCGGATCGTTGCCGATGCGGTTGCCGCGCGCTTGGGCGAAGTCGCCAAGTCGATGCCGCCGGGGATCAAGGTCAAGACCGTCCTCGACCGCTCGAAGCTGGTCAACGCGACGATCTGGACGGTCGAAAAGAACCTACTCGAAGGCGCGTTGCTGGTCATCGCGGTGCTGTTCTGGCTGCTCGGCAATATCCGCGCCGCGATCATTGCCACGCTGGTCATCCCGCTATCTTTCCTGATGATGGCGATGGGCATGAACGCCACCGGCACGTCGGGCAATCTGATGAGCCTTGGCGCGCTCGATTTCGGGCTGATCGTCGATGGCTCGATCATCATCATCGAGAATTGCCTACGAAGATTGGCCGAACGCCAGCATCATGAAGGCCGTTTGCTCAGCCTGACCGAGCGGCTGCACGAGGTCTTCGAAGCCTCGCGCGAAATGGTGCGCCCGACCATTTATGGCCAGGCGATCATCTTCCTTGTCTTCGCGCCCTTGCTCACCTTCACCGGCGTAGAGGGTAAGATGTTTTCACCGATGGCGATCACCGTCATGCTCGCGCTGGCGGGGGCTTTCGTCCTGTCTCTGACCTTTGTTCCCGCGATGGTCGCGCTGCTCATTCGCGGCGAGGTGGCTGAGAAGGAAGTGAAGGCCGTCGCCTACGCCAAGCAACGCTATGTGCCGCTGCTCGACAAGGCGGTCGCGCGGCCCTGGCCGTGGATCGGCGCGGGCGTTGGCGCATTCGTGCTGGCGGGCCTCGTCTTCCTGATGCTGGGCCGCGAGTTCATCCCGCAGCTCGACGAAGGCGACATCGCGCTGCAAGGCATCCGCATCCCTTCGACTTCGCTCAACCAGTCGCTGACGCTCCAGCGGCAAATCGAGAAGGCGGCGACGTCGCTCCCTGAAGTCGCTTATATGTTCTCGAAGACCGGGACGGCGGAGGTCGGCACCGATCCGATGCCCGCCAACATCTCGGACTCGTTCGTCATATTGAAGCCTAAGGACGAATGGCCTGCTGGGGTCGATACCAAGGATGAGGTGATCGAACGGCTCGAAGCCAAGTTGAAGCCGATGGTCGGCAGCGCCTTTGAAATCAGCCAGCCTATCGAGCTACGATTCAACGAGCTGATCGCCGGGGTGCGCGGCGACATCGCTATCAAACTCTATGGCGACGATCTCGACGCCATGAGCGCGACAGGCGCAAAGGTCGCCGCCGTCCTCAACACGGTGCCGGGCGCTGCCGACGTCAAGGTCGAACAGACCGAGGGCTTTCCGCAGCTCGACGTGAAGTTCGACCGCGATGCCATCGCCCGCTACGGCCTGACGCTCGAAGATGTGACCGATACCGTGGCGGCTGCATTGGGCGGGCGCGAGGCCGGGATCGTCTTCGAGGGCGACCGGCGGTTCGATATCGTCGTGCGCCTGCCCAATGCGGGCCGCGACGATCTGGACGCGGTGGGTGCGCTACCGGTCATGCTGCCGCAGGAAGGCACGTCGATACCGTTGGGTGCGGTCGCGAGCTTCGGCTTTTCCGAAGGGCTCAATCAGGTCAGCCGCGACAACGGCCAGCGCCGCGTCGTTGTCCAGGCCAATGTGCGCGGCAACGATCTGGGAAGCTTCATCGCCGAAGCGCAAAGCAAGGTCGCAGCCCAAGTGCAACTGCCGCCAGGAAGCGCAATCGAATGGGGCGGGCAGTTCGAGAATCTGCAAGCTGCATCGCGGCGGCTGTCGCTGGTCATCCCTATCGTCTTCGCGGCGATTTTCGGCATCTTGTTCGTTGCCTTGCGCGGGTTCCGTCCGGCGATTGCGGTTTATTCGGCAATCCCCTTGGGCCTCGCGGGAGGCGTATTCGCGCTCGCGCTGTGGGGACTGCCCTTCTCGGTATCGGCAGCGGTCGGCTTCATCGTGCTGGCGGGCGTCGGCGTATTGAACGGCCTCGTCGTAATGACCGCGATCAACCAGCGGATCGAGGCCGGGCTATCGGTCGCGCAGTCCATTGTCGAAGGGTCGCTCGAACGCTTCCGCGCCGTGCTGATGACCGGCATCGTCCCGGCCATCGGCTTCGTCCCGATGGCGCTCGCCACCGGGCAAGGCGCGGAAGTGCAAAAGCCGCTCGCCATCGTCGTCATCGGCGGGCTGATTACCTCGACGATCCTGACCCTCTTCGTGCTGCCCGCGATCAGCCAATTGCTGCTCAAGGGCCAGCACAAGCACCACGAGACAGGCGAATATGATGACGTTGACAAGTTCGGCGGTGAACTACCGGCATAGGAAGGATTGAACGATGGGCGCAGAACACGATCATGGTGGCGGTGGTCACGCCGGGCATAACCACGGCGCGGGGGCCAGCACAAAGCGGCTTGCCATCGCGCTTGGGCTGACCACGACGTTTCTCGTCGCGGAACTGGTCGGCGCGTTCGTGTTCGGCAGCCTCGCGCTGCTGTCCGACGCCGCGCACATGTTCACCGACAGCGCCGCGCTCGCGATTGCGTTGGCAGCAGTCAAAATCGGCCAGCGCCCGCCCGACGACCAGCGCACCTTTGGCTACCGCCGCTTTGAAATCCTTGCCGCTGCGTTCAACGCCATCCTGCTGTTCGTGGTCGCGGGTTATGTGCTGATCGAGGGCATTGGCAGGTTCTTCGAACCGAGGCCGGTTGAGTCGGTGGGGATGCTGATCGTCGCCAGCGTCGGCTTGATCGTGAATCTGATCTCGATGCGCATCCTTGCTGGCGGCAAGGAAGACAGCCTCAACGTCAAAGGGGCCTATCTCGAAGTTTGGGCCGACATGCTCGGCTCGCTGGGCGTGATTGCGGCTGCCATCGCGATCTATTTCACCAAACTCGACTGGATCGACCCGGTGGTCGCCATCGCCATTGGCCTGTGGGTGCTGCCGCGCACATGGAAGCTTTTGAGCGATACCACCCATATTTTGCTCCAAGGCGTGCCGCGCGGCTTCGACTTGAAGGCGATCCGCGGCGCGATGGGCGAAGTGGCGGGCGTAACCGGCGTTCACGACCTCCATCTATGGTCGGTCGCGGGCGACGATGCCAGCCTGACCGCGCATGTCGCGGTGGCCGAAGGTCGCGACGCCGAGGCCGTCCGCAAGGCACTAACCGAAATGCTCGAAGCCCGCTTCGCTATCCACCATGCGACGATCCAGACCGAAAGCGAGCCGTGCGGCGATGCGGAGAGTTTGCACGCCTGATTGATGGCAGTCAGTACGACCGGCTCCGATGCGTCTCGCAAATCAGAACTAGCGCCCCAAAATCCTCACGTTCGCCAAGGTGTGCGGCAATCGTGCGGACGCGCTCGATGGGCAAGCCATTCTCATGCGCGACCTGACGCAGATAGTCGTCCCGGCACTCCGCCCAGCAAGCCCGATACATCAAAAGCAAATCGGTCATTGTCCCTTCCTTCCAGCTGAAAGCCGCTTGCCAGCGACATCCGGCTCTGCCTTCCGGCGAGGACGGGAGGGGGAGGGAAAACGGGAATCGACGCCCTGGCGGGGCAGCGGGCGCGCAGCGACCGCCACACGGGGGCGTCTATTCCGGTTTGGGAACGAGAGGGCAAAGCCCTTGGCATTCCCTCAAATCGGGAAAACGGAGGCGGTTAGCCTCCCCCCAGCCGCAACGCGGCGCAGGAACGGCACCCTTGTGGGCGGCGCGACGCCGCCGGATGGTGTGCGCGCGGGCCTGTGCGCCAGCGCCCATCCGGCAAGGAGAGAGGCAAGAGTGCCAGCGGGTCAGCGCAAAAATGCCGCGCCCTCAGGAGCGCCAAAGGCGCGGGACAGAGCGCGTCCTTGAACCTTCCCGCTCACTATCCCTGCTCCCGATCGCAACCCGAGTGGGCCGGGACTACCGGCCCGGTCCGCGCCAGCGGATAGAGCGGGTCGCCCAAAGGGCAGCGCAACAGGTGTCGCTACTTTGATCTGTCACGGAGCTAGAGGTCGCGCGCGAATTACAAGCGAATCGGCATGTGGCGGTCGCATCGCAGAAACCGCCGACTCAGACGTTAAATCCGGCCACACCCGGCGCAAATTTGCGTCGAAAGCATCGGCGGATGCGATCAGCCTTGGGAATCCGCTTCCGACAGTCGAAATTCTTTCCGCCGCGCCTTGCCCAACCTTGTCCCTCCAATGCCCGCCGCTGCCGTCTCTAGCCGTCCGCAAGCCGTCATTGCGCGATGCAACTCTTTGCGCGCCTGCGCTTGCATTCGTCGGAAACGCCCTTGCGCGGTCAATTGCTTCGGCCAATCTTCATCTCATGGGGAGCCAATGACTGTCACCGAATGAAAGAGCGTCCCATGTCAAACTCCGAAAAGATTATCCGCCTCAAGACCGTTCTGGCCCGAACCGGCCTCTCCCGCTCGACGATGTATCGCAAGATCAAGGAAGGCACTTTCCCGTGTCAGGTGCGGATCAGCATCCACGGCGCGGGCTGGCGGGAATCGGCCATCAATTGCTGGATCGACGATCCGGTCGGCTATCGCAACGAAAGTGCAAGGCTGTGAGCGAGCCGATCTGCGTCAGGATCAACGACGCCGCCCGCATGATCGGCGTTGGCCGCACCAAGCTCTATGAGTTGATTGCGGCCAACGAGGTCGAGACAGTGAAGCTCGGAAAATCGACGCGCGTCACCACCGCCAGCTTGCGCGAGCTCATCAAGCGGCAGCGGGTAGCGGAATAGCGGTGTCGTCCAGATACAGCGCCCATAGCGCCATCAACTTGCGCCGTTTCTCGAAAAAGTCCGTCCGTCGGTAGGCTGCTTCAACTTTGTTGGGCAGCTTATGCGCCAGCGCCTTATCGGCGACCTCCTTGGGAAAGTCGGTCATCTCCGCCGCCCAATCGGTGAAGGCGGAGCGGAAGCCGTGGACGGTAACGCCCGCGATGCCGTCGTCGCGCAATAGCTTGGTCATCGTCATATCGCTGATCGGTGTTTCGCCATTGTTGCTGAATACCAATCCGGTGTCGCTCGTGCGCGCATGCCAGCGCCCTCGCAGCAAGGCGACTGCGGGTGCTGACAGCGGCACGATATGGGTCTCGCGCGCCTTCATGCGCTCGCCGGGGATGGTCCAGACGCCTTTATCCAAATCGAACTCCGTCCAGACCGCAAAACGCGTCTCGTTCGAGCGGACGGCGTTGTAGATGGTGAAGCGCAGTGCATCGCGGCCCGTGGTCGGCGCTGCGGCTGCCAGCTTCGCCACGAGCGCCGGAACCTCCGAATAAGGCATGGCGGCAAGATGCCCCGCCTTCTCAAGCTGTCGGGGAAGCCCTTTGCGCACGGAACGCAACGAAACCTCATCCGGCAGCCACCCCTTGATATGTGCGAAGTCCAGCACAGCGCCGATGCGCTGTAGGATGCGCCGCGCAGTGTCAGGAACTTCAAGCCAGATGGGCGTAAGCACCTCAACGACCGCAACGCTGTCCACGGCATTCACGGCGCGCGCCCCAATGATCGGGAAGACATGGTTCTCGAAGCTGGAAATCCAACTGGTCTGCCGCCGGTTCTTCCAACCTGCTTTCAAAGAGTCGTAGCATTCGCGCGCCACCGCCTCGAAGCTCGGGATGACTTTGCGCGCCATCCGCCGTTCGGCAACAGGATCGCAACCCTCACGCACCTGCCGCCGCAAGGCCGCAGCCGCATTGCGCGCATCGGCAAGCGAAACCTCGGTTGCCGAACCCAAGCCATAGTCGCGTCGCTTGCCAGATTGCTGCATCCGCAGCACCCAAGTCCGCGCCCCGCTATCCTTGACCACCAAGCAAAGCCCCCGGCCATCGCAATGGCGACCCGGCTTCGCGTTCTTCACTTTCAATATTGTCAGCGCCATCGGTTCGATTCCTGCCTAATGCGTTCCCACATTCGTTCCCACACTTTGATGGGAATTCAGGCAAATCGGGGCGACCGACCGCGAACACTATACAAGTGAAATCCTTGATTTTACAAGGGACTTAGGGACGCCCTGAAACTGCTTGAGATTTAAGTTATACAACCGTAGGGGTCACCATCCATATGCATGGATGGTGTTGCTGGATTGAAACAATCCACATCCCCATTTCGCTTCAAGGCAAAATTTAATGCTCGGTGCCGGCAGCAATCGCGCCTGCTTGCGCCGCTTTCATGCCGCCCTGTTGAACAATCAATTCGGAACGAGACGTCACACCCAATTTACGGAATATGCTGTTGAGGTGGATTTTTACTGTACCCTCAGCCAGATCGCAGCGCGCGGCAATATCCCGGTTGCGAAGGCCCTGACAGACCAGTTCCACAATCTCTGCCTCGCGCTTGGTCAGCAGATCGTTCGAGCGCAGTGTTCGACTTGGCTTGTTTATCGAGAAGCGCAATGCAGGCTCGGTCACATTGGTATCAAACCATTTCCCTCCGGCCAGTACAGTTTCCATAGCTTCGACTATCGTTTCCGGATCGGCGTCTTTCAAGGCGATACCCGAAATACCCAGACGCATTGCTTCGATCGTTTGTTCGGGGTCAACATGCACGGTCAGGAACATGGACGGGACAGTTGGATGATGGCGGCGAATATGGCGTAGGACTTTAAGCCCGCCCCCGCCATGCATCGTCACGTCGAGCATGGCTAGGTCTGGTTCAGTTTCATCTATTTTTTCAATAGCTTCGTCGACAGACAGCGCCGTAGTGATGGAGAAATTTCCACTGCCCTCCACATATTGGCTGAAGCCATGCAGAAAGAAGGGGTGATCGTCTACAATCAGGACATTATGCATTGTCGATCCTCTGCATTGGGATGGTAACGGCGAGAATTGCGCTTTTGTCCAGACCTTCGGCATAGGCAAAACCGTTTACGAGTCGAAGCCGCTGCAGCAACGAAGCTGATTTTAAAGGCATTGATTCTCCACCCCTTTTAGCCCCGCCCCCTGCCGACTTGTCGGCGCGATCGATAATCGCGATCTGTAATGCATTCTGATGTAACGAAAGCCTTACTGTCAACTGTGTGCTGTTGGCATGACGCACAGCGTTGGCAACTGCCTCCCTGACAAGGTGCTCGATGTTGATGGCTGACTCTTTGTCGATGGGAATAGCGGGCTCTTCCGATTCCAGCCGCGCATCGATTTCCCACTGCATCGAAATTGCACGCAGGGCGACATCAAGTGTAGTGACCAGATTGATGCCATGGTCTTCATTTTCGCTGGTTTCGAGAAGGCCGCGCAGCCGGGCCTGTTCCAAAGTCAGTATGTCCGCAATTTTCTGAACCTCGGTTTGTACCGCGTGATCTTTCAGGTCCGGGCGCCGCGCCGTGGTCAACAGGCGCATACGCACGGCAGCCAGTGTTTGCAGAACGCCGTCATGCAAATCACGACGGGCGACGTCGTGCGCGTCGGCGATGAAATGGCGCTCTACCTCGGACACGCTATCCAAAAGAGGAAACAGCTCATCCAGCGCTTCGCAAATTACGCGGGCTTCGTGGACCTTGATCGAATCTATTGTCGCTACTGCGCAAACCAAGACCCCATGTGCTCTTCCGATTTTCACCCATTTGACGATGCAGCGTCCCAAGCCTTCGCGCGCCAGACTAGTGGCAATGCCCTGAGCCAGCTCCGGCAAGTCCTCAACCTTGTGCGAATTGGCGGAAAGCGCGAAAACCTGCTGCGAAACGTTATCCAGAACGATTTCGGATTGCCCCAGCTCATCTCCCAGGCCGATCAGCTTCCGCATTTCGTGTTCGCTCAATTGGACAGCCGTGCCCTGTTCGAACTTTCGAGGCACGGAATGCTGTGAAAATTCGCCAATCATGCAGAATGCACGGTTAGGTCCGAAAAGCGACGCGAGCGCTTCAACCAGACGCTGCAGATCGAATTCCAGCGAACGTTCGAGCCTCAGCATGCGGATCGACACGGCCTGATCCCGGAACTGCCGAATCTGATCCCCCCGCACCGCAGAAAGCGCAATCGCGGCACCGGCGTTGAGGATGGCTATCGCAAAGAGGAACTGGTTCAGAATCGACAAGGAAGGGCTCTCAGATGCGCCGTGCGAAGCACCCAACAGGCCCGCCGCGACGGGAGCCAGAATAAGTGGGGCCACCAGGGTGGCGAGATAATAGGTCGGAAACCCGGAACGAAACAAAAGCTGGCATGAGGTTGCAAGCAAAGCGAGTGCCTGAACCAAAGTCGAGGGCGCTGACAGGACGGCAAGTGCAGCTGCAGCAACATCGACCGCTATCGAAATGCGCAATGCCCGGGTGCTGGCCACTTGCACAACAAGAACCAGCCCAATCGAAATGGCAGCCCATACAAGAATCAGCAGCGCGGCTGGATGAACCAGCGACCCATCCTTGCCGAATTGCGCAGCCATCACCGCAAGCGCCAGCAGCAACCTTGCCAACGAAGGCGCCCATAGAAGGAACCGGAATAGCTGGTTCATAGATCAACGCCCCGTCGCCGTTTTGCCCTGACCAGCATAGCGGGAACCCGACATCAAACGATATATGCATTTTGGACTATATCGTTCGGCATGCCAAATTTAATAAATGGTAAACAGAATCGATATTTCTTGCCGAGATCTCGTCAAACATGCTTACCCTGTTGTTAACGAATCGAAAAACAGGATTCGCGGGGTCGCCAAACTGAACAGCTGAAACTGCCCGAACCAATTGGGAATCGGTGCTTGTGAGGCTGCAACGGGAGGCAGAGTTAAAGATGCAAGACCAATTGGTCCTTTGTTCATTTGAGGCACCGCGATTCGGTGCATCGATACGACTCTATCCGCTAAATTCGACTCTCATTTCCAATCAACCAACCTGCGCTGCACGGGCATTCGCCGTCCGTGGGGCTATTTTGGCAAACTAGGACAACACCATGGACGCCAACACCAGCAACATCACCCCGATCCTTCCAACCGAAGGCATGGACGGTACCGCTGCAGCATCAGTGGCCGCAGCCGCATCGGCCTACGCGCAATTTGCCTTGCAGGCAGCCGCGTTAGTCCCCGGGCAGGACGGCCAGCTTGTTCTCCCCTCGGGTGTGTCACTGGATAATATCCGCGTTGTCGGTCGTGATCTGGTCATCCGCATGCCGGACGGCAGCGAAGTTGTCGTTCCGGATGGTGCAGTGTTTGTTCCGCAGTTTGTTGTCGATGGCGTCGCTGTTCCGCCGGTCAACCTTGCAGCGTTGCTGATTGGCCAGGAGCCTCAACCCGCAGCTGGTCCGCCGCAAAGCTCTGGCGGTAATTTCTCGCAAACACCCGGCGATATCGGTGATCCGTTCGGACTGGGCGATCTCTTGCCCCCGACCGAGCTGGCTTTCCCTGAACCAGAGCAACGCGAACTGGTTCCCGGCCTCATTGATCGCGATCCGGATGTGAACATTCAGGATGGCGGCCCGGCTGGCAAGGATGTCACCGACAATGTGAGCGAAGTCGGCCTGCCCGGTACGCGCCCGAACGGCAACACCGAGTCGCCAGGTTCGTCGACCGGCAATGGATCGGATTCGACCACGGGCACGATCATTGTCACGTCGCCCGATGGCATCGCATCAATCACCATCAATGGTGTTGTTTACACCGGCGCTGGCCAGCAAATTACAACGTCTACCGGCGTACTGACGCTGGGCGCGCTAGAGGGTGGCCAGATCCCTTACACCTATCGCCTTAGCGACAATACGTCGGGTGATTCCACAACTGACGTTTTCACTGTCGTTTTGACCGATCCTGACGGCGATTCTTCAACTGCGCGCCTCACTATCGTCATCACTGATGACGTACCCACGGCCCGCAATGACACCGATAGCGTAGCCGGGGGCACTTATGGTCCCGAAACGGGCAATGTCGTTTCAGGATCGGGCACCACAAGCGGAGCTGCCGGCGCAGACACCCAAGGTGCCGATGGCGCCGCCGTTTCAGGCTTTCGTGCCGGAACGGAAGGTGCTTTCGCGGCAGTTGGCTCCACGATCAACGGCCAATACGGCACGCTGACAATTGGTGCTAACGGCAGCTACACCTACGTCCGCAATACCAACACTCCGGGCGGCGTGAGCGATGTCTTCAGCTATCGCCTGACCGACAGCGACGGCGACACTTCGACCGCCACCTTGACCATCAATATCGGCGATGCGCCCAACCGGATCGTATTTGTTCCGGAAATCGGAGACGGTACGCAGGTACGAGAGCCGCATCTCCCGTCGCGCGAAGGCGAGCCTTCGGGGTCACAGTTTGATGGCAATAGCGAGACCACCAGCGGAACGATCACTTTCAACTCGCCCGATGGCGTTGGCAGCGTAACCGTAGCGGGCGTAACAATTACGCCGGGTTCACTACCTCAGCAGGTAGTTTCAGACGCAACCGGCACACTGGTCATCACCGCTTACAGCTATGATCCGGCGACCGGCAACGGCAGCATTACCTACACCTACACATTGAACGACAACACGCTGAACACTTCGGGCAGCACAGTAACATTCCCGATCGTCGTCACCGATCTCGATGGAGATACTGCCAGCGACGATTTGAACATCAACATCATTGATGATGCTCCGATTGCGCGCGACGACAGTGCTTCACAAGAAGCTGAAAATGCTTCGGTTACTGTCAATGTTTTTGGAAATGACACGCCCGGCGCTGACAGCGTTAATCTTACCTCTGGCGTCGCTGTGGTAGCGGAATCGCTCAGTGGGGCAGGTTCGCTTGCCTATAATGGAGACGGCACTTTCACCTACACGCCGGCACCCGGCGAAGAAGGCACAGTCACCTTCCAATACACCATCACCGACGGTGATGGCGATCCGTCGACCGCGACTGTTACCATCACGCTGCTGAAAGACTCGGAACCGCGCGTCGATGTCAGCGGTGAAAATTTCGTCGATGAAGCCGGCCTTCCCGCGCGCGACGGCGAACCAGCAGGTTCGAACGAACCTGCCGACAGCGAAACCACCAGCGGCACTATCGCTGTTTCAACCGGCGACGATACGCTGCAATCGCTGGTCATCAACGGTGTCAATGTCACTGCAGGTGGCACCGTCACCGGTGCCCATGGCACATTGACTGTCACCGTCTCGGCAGGTGCGTACAGCTATAGCTACACACTGACCGACAATACCGCAGGCGAAGGCACTACAGACAGCTTCAATGTCGTGGTGACTGACAGCGACGGCGACAGTGCCAATGATAATCTGGTTATCGGCATTCACGATGACGTGCCCACCGCAATCAAGGATGCCGACAGCATCGCAGCGGGCGAATATGGCCCGGCTACAGGTAATGTCATCACCGACGCCGAAGGCGATGGCGGCGCTGACACGCCCGGAGCTGACGGCGTAACCGTCACCGCAATCAGTGGCTTTGGCGGTGCAGGTGCGGTTGATGGCACCACCAATGGCCAATATGGCGTCCTGACACTTAACGCCGACGGCAGCTATAGCTACGCCCGGAATCCGGGTACGCCAGGTGGCGTTTCGGACGTCTTTTCCTACACCATCACCGATGGCGACGGCGATCCCTCGACCGCGACGCTGACCATCGACATTGGCGACAGCCGGACCACGCTTGACCTTCCAACCGAGGGCGAGGCCGGCACGCAAGTGCAAGAGGCAGGCCTGCCTGCCGGTTCTGATGCTGCAGCTGACAGCGAACTGACGGCTGGAACGATCGCTTACACCGCACCTGATGGCCCGGCGACGGTAACCATTGATGGTGTTGCGGTAACGGCTGTTGGCCAGACTTTTACGGGCAGCTTTGGCACCCTGACCATCACCAGCATCGCTGCTGGCACGATCGGTTATGAATATGAACTCACCACCAACACCTCGGGCGACGCGACTTTTGATGATTTCGCAGTGGTGGTCACCGATCAGGATGGCGACAACACCCCCGGAACACTGGTAATCGATATTGTTGACGATGTGCCGACGGCCCGCGCCGACGCTGACAGCGTCAAGGAAGATGGCCCGACCGTCGCCGACGGCAATGTCATCAGCGGTGCGAATGTGGCGGATGCCAATGCAACCGATGGCGTGGCAGATACACGCGGTGCCGATGGAGCCAGCGTCACTGGCGTTGTCTTTGGGACAGTCGCAGGCCCGGTTGCAGGTAATGTTGGCGGCGATGTCGCCGGCACTTATGGAACCTTGGTTATCGAATCCGACGGTACCTACACCTATAAGCTGAACAATGAAGATCCTCGGATACAAGGCCTCGACGGAGACGATAGCCTAACCGAAACATTCACCTACACGATCACAGATGGCGACGGTGATCCGTCGACCACGACAATCGAGATCAGGATTGACGGTTCGGACGATCGCATCACGATCAACGGCTTGAACGTCGAAGGCCCCGACCTGGTTGTCGACGAAGACGATCTGCCCGTGCGTGGCCTCGAGCCTGCCGGATCGGACACCACTCCGGATTCGCTCACGCAGACGGGCAGCTTCACCGTCAATGGCCTTGACGGTATTGCCTCGATCAAGATCGAAGGTACTGAAACTTTTGTCGGCCAGTCCTTTGCGACTGCATATGGCACCTTCACGATCACCTCAATCTCGGCCCCGGTCGATGGCAACGCGACCGCTATTACCATCGGCTACAGCTATGTACTCACCGACAACACCGCCCATGCCAATGCGGGTGGTCAGAATTTCCTGACCGAATTGTTCGACGTGGCAGTAACCGACACTGACGGATCGACTGATACCGACCAGGTCGAAGTGCGCATTGTTGACGACGTGCCGACCGCCAATCCCGATGGTACCTATTCGGTAGCCGAACAGACGGCGCTGACATTTGATGCGCTTGCCAATGATGTGAAGGGTGCCGATGGCGTCAATCTGTCGACCGGAGTAGTTGTTGCAACTGGTCCTGCCAAAGGCAGCGTGGTCTATAATGCTGACGGCACCTTCACCTATACACCGAATGCAGGTGCTGAAGGCGCGGACAGCTTTACCTACACCATCACCGATTCGGATGGCGACACCTCAACTACAACCGTTACGCTTGACCTGCTGAAGGATTCGATTCCGAACATCCTTCGCATCTCTAATCTGACTGTCGATGAAGACGGCCTGCTGAATGCCAATGTCGATGCAGCGCCGCTGCAAGCGAGCCCGAGCGAAACAGATTCGACCGAAAGCGCGACCGCCTCTGGTACGGCCGTGGTCAATTTTGGTGCCGACGTTCCTGCGAACCTTCTTGCATCGATCAAGCTGGTGGATACCGGCGCGCTTGATGGCCAGCTGAAAACGCTCGACGGCGTCGACGTTGTATTCGCGCTTGAAAGTGGTGCGCTTGTCGGACGCAGTGGCGGTGCCGAAGTCATCCGGATTGAAGTTTCCGGCGCTGTGCTTGGCCCCAATCCGGGCGATGTGACATACAGCTATTCGACCACGCTTTCGCAACCCGTCAAGCATGTCGCGAGCGGCAGCGAAGATTCGGTCGCTTTGAACGGCGTTACTTTCGAGGTTACCGACAGCGAAACCGACACCGCCACCGGATCGTTCAACGTAACAGTGGTCGACGATGTCCCCTCGCTGGATGTCACCAAGGGTGAAGATGCTGGCGTATCGCTGGTTACGCAGGATGCGGAAACCGATGGTGTTCCGACGGCGGAAGATGTGGCGACCAGTGCTGCCAATTTTGGCGGTGTGTTTGGCCTGACCTCGACCGCTGGTGCCGATGGTGCGGTTGCACCATCGCTGGCCTACACGCTGAATACGGCGGGTGGTGCATCGGGCCTCACGAGCCATGGCGTGGCGATCAACCTGTTCAAGATTGGCAATGTCATTGTCGGCTCGACCTCTGCGACAGCACCTGCCAGCGCAACAGCTGCATCGGTGGTCTTCTCGGTTGCTGTCAGCGGTACCGGTGTGGTGACGCTGACCCAGTATAGCCAGATCGACCATGCGCTTCCGGGTGAAGCCAATGGTCCTTATGACGACCAGTTTGCAACATTGCTCGACAGCGCGATCACACTGACCGCGTCGTCGACCATCACCGATGGTGATGGCGATACCGCCAGCGACAGCGAGACAGTGAATATCGGTGCGAACATAAGCTTTGCCGATGACGGCCCGGTTCTGACCAACGCCTCGGGCAACAGCTCGGTTACATTGGATGAAACCACAGCCGGTTCGCCGGCAGGCTTTGGCGTTGCAGGCATCAGCCAGACATCGGCTGCAGCCATCGTGACAGCTACCGCCGCCTTTGGAGCAGACGGTGCCGCAGCGGCCAATGCAACCACTTACGCCTTGTCAATCGTTGGTGGCGGCGTCACCACGCTGCAGACCGCAATAGGCAATCATGCGATCAGCCTGTCGCTCTCGCCCGACGGCAAGACCGTTACCGGCAGCTATAATGACGGCGCAGTGAAGACAGCCTTCACCGCGACCATCAATGCCAATGGCACGCTGACAGTAACGCAATTCGTTCCGCTCGAGCATCTGGTCGATGGCGCACCTGGTGCAGCGCATGATGATGCGCTGACGCTTTCAGGTCTGATCAATGCGACGATCACAATCACCGACTTTGACGGTGACACTGACAGTGAAACCTTGGGTATTGGCGATCGCATAACCTTCAAGGACGATGGCCCGTCGCTCAATGTGAACGTCGGCAGCGATGCCAATGTCGTGTTGGTCACGCAGGATGCCGATACGATCGGCGCCAACAGCGATACCAGCTCAAGCTCAGGTAACTTTGGCGGCGTATTCGGTTTGACATCGAATGGCGGTGCCGATGGTGCAGCCGCGCCCAGCCTGGCATTCGCCCTGAACGTCGCCAATGGCGTTTCAGGCCTCACCAGCAATGGTGCGGCGATCAATCTGTACAAGATTGGCAATGTCGTTGTTGGCTCGACCTCGGGCACGGCACCTGCCAGCGCAACCGATGCGTCGGTCGCCTTCGCCGTTTCGGTGGATGGTGCCGGCGTTGTTACGCTGACCCAATATCAGCAGATCGACCATCCGGCGGCTTCGGACCCAAGCGGTACCGCCGCACCGTTTGACGATCATGTTGCGGTTCTGGCGAATGGCAAGATCACGCTTACAGCGTCGTCGACCATCACCGACAATGACGGTGATACCGCATCGGACAGCGAAACCATCGACCTGGGCGGCAATATTGCCTTTGCCGATCACGGTCCTGATATCACCCTGACGTTGGCCGGAACGCAGATCCGCATCGACGAAACGGATGGCGTTGTCGCAGCAGGCGGCGAAGTCGATCCGGCAGGCGGAAATCTGGGCACCGTCACCATGACAGCTGCAAGCCTGTTCACGCTTACCAACACTGTCACCAGTGCGGACGCGCCGACAAGCTATGCCTACAGCCTTGTTCTGCCCAGCGAAGGTGCCAATTCGGGACTTCTGCTCTCCACCACCAACGCCGCGATCCTGCTCTATACCGCCGCACCCGGCGTTATCGAAGGCCGTGTTGGCGGCGTTGGCGGCGCGGTAGCCTTCACCGTCAGCGTCAATCCGACCAGCGGCGCGGTAACCGTTACGCAAAACCTTGCGGTCGAGCATCCCACCGGCGGCGCATCCTATGACGAGGATTCTTCACCTCTGGCCGCAGGTGCACTCAGCCTTCGCGTCACCGCAACCGACTTTGACGGTGATACCGATACAGCCAATGTCGATCTGGGCAGCATCATCCGCTTTGAGGATGATGGCCCGACCATCAATGTCACAAAGGGTGACGATGCAGGCGTTGTACTCGCAACGCAGGATGCCGAAACCATCGGCGGAGCAAGCGACAGCGCGGCCAGCGCGGCCAATTTTGCCGGCGTCTTTGGCCTGACATCCACAAGCGGTGCCGACGGGGCCGCGACCCCGACGCTGAGCTATGCCTTGACCCTTGCCGTTGCCGCCGGAACCAATTCGGGACTGACGATCGGCGGAACTGCGATCAAGCTTTACAATGTAGGCGGTGTGATTGTGGGTTCGACTGCGCTCAGCGCACCTGCGAGCGCGACCGACGCTTCGGTTGTGTTCTCGCTCGGTGTCAATGGCAGTGGCGTCGTAACGCTGACCCAATATCAGCAGATTGACCATCCGATCGGAACCGATCCGACCGCAACGGAAGCGCCCTTTGCCGATCATTCAGTGTTGCTGGCCAATGGCCTTGTCAATCTGACCGCATCGTCGACGATCACCGATAATGACGGGGATACGGCAAGCGACAGCGAAACCATAGACCTCGGCGGCAATGTCCGCTTCGATGACCATGGTCCCACAGTCAGCACAACGGGTGTTGTCCCCACCTTGACCGTCGATGAAACCACGCTGCTGACCGACGCTTCAGCCAGCTTCGCCGCGAATTTCTCGGTGAATTATGGTGCCGATGGAGCTGGCTCGACCGTATATACGCTTGGCGCTGTCAGCGGGGCATCGGGCCTTGTCGACACAGCAACGGGCGAAGCGGTTCACCTGCGGGTCGTTGGCGGTGTCGTCGAAGGCTATTCTGTGACAACCAACCAGTTGGTCTTCACAGTAACCGTGAACGGCTCGGGAAGCGTCACACTCAACCAGCTTCGCGCCGTCGCGCATACACCCAATACGACCGCAGACCAGTCGACCGGTTTGACTGCGGCCAATCTGGTAACACTGACCGCCACGGCCACCGATTTCGACGGCGATACGGCCAAGCAGACGATCAATATCGGCGACAAGCTGATCTTCAAGGATGATGGTCCGGCGATCGACATTGCGGCATCGGGCACAACTTTGATCCTCGATGAATCGCTCGGCACGACAGGTTCGGTCCAGAATGAAGGCGGACGCGTCAACAATGACGAAACGCTGGCCGGGGCCGCGGTTGGAGCCATTGGTTATGCAACCGGCTCTATTGTCAGCCTGGTAACGGCAAATGCTGGTGCCGATGGAGAAGCCTCGCGCGTTTATGCATTGACCGTAAACAACACGACATCTGGCTTGCTCGATGCTGTCACGAATAGTGGTATCGTCCTCGTTTCGGTCAATTCGACCACGGTCGAAGGTCGCGTCGGAAGTGCCGCGGGCGCCGTATCCTTCCGTATCACCATCGATCCGGCCAACGGCACCGCAACTATCAACCAGTTCCGCGCGGTCGAACATAATGACAGCACTAACCATGATGAAAATGGTGGCAGCGAAGCGCTGATGAATTCGGGCGTGTTGTCGCTGGGTGTCACACTCACCGACCGCGACAATGATGCGGCGAACGATACCGTCGACATCTCGCAACTCTTCAAGTTCGAAGATGATGGCCCGGCGGCAACCGGTGAGTCTGGCACGACCAATGAAATCCTTGTCGATTTCAATACCGCATTCGTGATCGACTTCTCAGGATCGATTGATAACACCGAACTGAACACGCAACTGGTTGCAGTCAAGGCTGCGATAACCGAGTTGTTCGGTTCGACAGGCGGCAATGTGTCAGTCAAGTTCGTGCTGTTCGCGACCAGCGCAATGGCGAGTGCGACCTTTACGTCTGCGGCTGCCGCCAATGCCTATCTCGACACGGTCAACCCCGCGACAGGCGGAACGCGGCCTGGAGCGATTGGAACAAGCACCGATTTCAGCGATGCCATCACCACATTGCTGGCCAACTATGCTGCCGATGAGACCGCCAACAATCAGGTATTCTTCCTGAGCGACGGCAATCCCAACCAGAATACTGGCAGCAGTGGTCAGGCGTTGAATGACACCATTCGTCCGCTTTGGAACAGTTTCGTTAACGACAACGACATCAACGTCACAGCGATCGGTGTCGGTGGTGGCATCAACAACAGCAATCTGCAGCAAATCGACGTTGACGGTGCAGGTGCTCCCATATTGGTCGCCAATTTCGACGACTTGATCGATACGCTGACCGCGCTGTTTGCGCCGACGCCGATCACCGGCGATCTGGACATCAACGATGATTATGGCACCGACGGTGGCCGTATCTTGTCGATTGCAATCCCTGCCGCCGGAACCGATCCAGTCTACACCTGGAACGGATTGACCGGAGGGGCATCGCAGATCACCGTTTCGGGTGGAGGTGCTACGATCAACGGCACCACCAGCTTCACCGCAACGACAGAGGCAGGTGGCAAGTTCACCTTTGACTTTGCGACGGGCCAATGGAGCTACACGCCGCCGAAGACGGTTCCTGCCGATACCACCGAGCTGTTCAACTACACCATCGTCGATGGTGACGGCGACACGGCTTCGGCAACACTCAGCATTCTGGTCGAAAATAACGACCTGCCATCAACGGCTCCGGTGACGGCTACAGTGGACGACGATGGTCTGACAGGTGGCAATGCCGGCGGTACAGGCGATCTTGACGCAAATCTCGGCGAAGTCCCCGCCAGTGCAAGCGAAGCCGTTTACAATGGCACGCTGAATATCACTGCAACCGACAATCCGATCGCGGCAATCAGCTTCGCCCAACTTCAGGGAACGACCAATACCATAGGTCAAGAAACGGTATCATATAGCTGGAACGCGGTCACAAACCTGCTGACAGCCACCATCACCGTTTCGCCCGATGCCAACCGCGTTGGAGATACTTTGTTCACGGTCCAGCTCAACAATCCGAGCAACGGATCTTACACGGTAACCCTCGTTGACAATGTACTGCACAGCAATGTGGCCGGCGAAAACGAAGCATCGGTCGCGCTGACCTATCGCGTTGCGGATACCGATGGCTCGACCAATACCGGCGTTCTCAACATCACTTTTGATGATGATACGCCCGCTGCGTATACGACCGCACCGGGCACTGCGACCGGTTCGAATGTCGGCGGAACGACCGATACCGAGGCACTCAATCTTCCCGCTATCGGGGCAGATTCCCCGGGTGCCCTCACCTTTACGGTTTCGGGTGGGCAGCAGGTTCTTGCAACCAACGGTTCGGCACTGACCTATAACGGCCAGAATCTTTATTATAACCTGAAGACGACAGACAGCTCGATCCTCGAAGCACGCACGTCGGCAACAGCAGGGGCAGGGACGCTTGTATTCTCGATCGACTTGAACCCAGCTTCAGGTCCGACCGGGCAATATATATACACACAGGCTCAACAGCTTTCGACAGCTGTACTTGTGCCAGTGACGAACCTTTCGTCGGTCGGCGGCGGTAACGTCCCTGCCAAAGCAATTGACGTTCCAAGTTCGCCTTACGATATTGTTCTGACAACCAAAACAGGCGCAACGGTCAACACCAACTCGTCCGAAATTGGTGTCGGTTCGGGCCAATCGCTTGACGATGGCGACGTCATCCGGATTGATTTCGTTAATGTGACCGTAACGGGCTCTGGCGGCTCTGCGGTTGCAACCTTTAACGAATATTATTCGGCAAATGCGTTCCGTCAGGATGTTACCGGCTTGTCAGGGCCGCAGCGAGCCGACTTCACCGTCAAAGCCATCGCGATCGTCAACAATGCCAATGGCCAAGCGCTACCTGCTGATGGTGATACCGTCTTCTATGGTGACACCAATGACACCACGGTTAGTGGCACAACGCTGAACATCTACAACGCCGCAGGTGTCTTGCAGACAACAGCGCAGCTGACTGCGGCCGGCGTAACGGTAACCAACATGGGTGGCGGGGTATGGCGCGTGCTTAATCTGCCCAACAATTATGACTATGAGATCGTCTCGGCGACCACGCCGTTCCAGGCGGTGCAGGTTGACGCGCTGACGGGCACCGACACCTTCAAACTCGGAATTCTATCCACCAGCGTACTTCAGGTACAGGGCGCTACCTTCAGCGTTCCTATCCAATATACTGACGCTGATGGCGATTTCGTGTCGAGCACGATCACGATCAATCTGACCGCCCCGGCGTCACCGGTTGTTCTGGATCTGGATGGCGATGGGGCAGAATTCCTGTCAGCGAACGCAGGTGTTACATTTGACTATCTGGGCGACGGCAGCGACGGAGCAACCGCTTGGGTCGGCGCGGACGACGGCCTACTCGCCCTTGACCGCAACGGAAATGCGCAGGTCGACAATGGTTCTGAAATCGTATTCGGCGGCAACGGTCTAACCGACTTGGAAGGTCTCGCTGCAAACTACGACAGCAACAAGGATGGCGTACTTGACGCAAACGATGCCAACTTCGCCAAGTTTGGCGTGTGGCAGGATGCAAACAGCAATGGCGTGACCGATGCTGGCGAGTTCCAGAGCCTGACCGATGCCGGGATCGCCAGCATCAAGCTGGTATCGGACGGCAATGCCTACAGCGCTGCTGACGGCGATGTGACCGTGCATGGCACTTCAAGCTACACCACAACCAATGGCGACAACTTCGATGTTGCCGACGCAAGCTTTGCAACCGGCGGCGACGCAAGCAAGGCGGGTGGCGTCGAGAGCAAGGTTGCAGCCAACGAAAACGACCAGCGCAGCCTGGCTTCGGCCAGTGCCGGAATGGCAGGATCGATGGTTGCGGCAGGATTGGTTGCTGCGGTTGCGATTGAACATGATGCGATTGATGCCGTTCTGTCAAAAGTCGGCAGCTTCGATGGCAACATGCGCGCAGATGGCTTCGCTTCGCTGCAATCGGCACCGTTCGAAGCTACGCCGGCGGGTGATTTCTTCACCGGCATGCACAACATGGATGCGCTGACGTCGAACTTTGGCGACAATGCAATCAAGTTCAATAGCTTTGACCGGATGGCTGATATCGACAGCTTCCAGAATGACAGCTTTGGTGCCGACCGCGTTGAAGCGCTCGCCTCAAATCTGCTGGCTCCCACCGAGATCGACCATGGCATGTTCAACATGTCGAACGGCAGCTCGATGGGCATGGCGGTTGATGCGGGATCGCAGGCACTGATCGCACTTCAGGATGCAGGCTTCGCGCAAGGCGCCTTGCAGGATGTCGTCGCGGACGCGCTTGCAGGCGGAGTTGGTCAAGGTGCCAATGTCGATGCCTTGCTCAATGCATTGGCAGGTCCGGCGAACGAAATGTCGCTGCTCGGTGATGGCTTGGCCCAGACCTTTGGCGACAATCCGGTGTTCGAAGCATCGAGCTTCAACAACACTCACGACATGTTCGACCAGATTACCACGACGCAAATGGAATTGTCCGCAGCTACCGGCCACCACGGCTGAGCTGCGGACGCAGATTTTACCGAGACCAGACAGGGAGCAAGACTATGAAAAATAAGCTTCTAGCCGCAGGAGGTATCGCGTTAACCATGTTTTCCGGCGGGACGGCCTATGCCCAGGCCAGCCCGCGTTCGCCGCTTAACGACCTCGGGGTTTCCGAGCTGCGGTCGGAACTCACATCGCGTTACGATGCTGCTGTTACCATGACGCAGGATAGCAATGTCGTCCGATCGACGGACAGCAAGTTCCTGTGGGCATCGGAAACCAAGGTGTGGTGCGGTATCGCCATTGGTTATACCAAATCCTCCACCAAGGACGAAGAAAGCATCAACAAGTGCGATGCATTCTATGCGCGCATGAATGCGGCTCCGCCGCCGGCGCCCGCACCCTATGTTCCACCGCCACCAGCGCCGCAACCGGCTTGCACCGCATCGCGTACGACCGAAGTGTTCTTCGACTGGAATGTTGATGTTCCGGCCGGTGAAGCCGAAACAACCTTGCAGGCGATTGCCCAGAACCGCGCGCAGTGCGGCTGGGGCCCGCTGACCATTACCGGCCATGCCGATAAATCGGGCAGCGATGCCTATAACAACGCGCTGTCGCAACGCCGTGCCAACAACATCGCCGCTGCGCTTGAGCGTCTGGGCGTTCCACGTGGGGACATGACTGTTGTCGCCAAGGGCGAAGGCCAGCCGAAAGTCGATACCGCTGATGGTGTTCGCGAACCGGCAAACCGCCGTGTTGAAGTTCTCGCGCAAGACCGCGGCAATTGATTGGGAGTGTGATCATGAAAAAGAGCATAAAAGCCAAGCTGATGCTTGCGACCCCCGCCGCCTTGCTGTTCACCCTTTCGGGCACGGCATATGCGCAGAGCGTTGACCTGAAAAGCGCGGTCGAGGTGGCTGTTGAAAGCCACCCCGAAATCAACCAGGCCGCGATGAACAAGGAAGCGATCGAATTCGAACGTGAACAGGCGCAGGGACTGTTCCTGCCCCGCATCACGGTTGAGGGTTCGGTTGGTATCCGCCGCCTCGAAAACCCGACCCGCCGGGCGCTTGGGATCGAAAATGACGAACTCTATCCGATGGAGGCCGGTCTGCGTGCCGAGCAGATCATTTTCGACTCTGGCAATCGCGCCAACGAACTGAAGCGGCAGGCGTCGCGCACCGATGGTGCTGCCTATCGCGTAGACGAGCGGTCGCAGTTCATAGCATTGCAGGTGTCGCGCCAATATCTCGACTATCTGCTGCAACAGCGGATTGTCGCCGCATCGCAGGACAATGTTGCCTTCCACAACAAACTGGTTGGTGATCTTCGCGAAGGCGTGACCAAAGGCTCGATCAGCATCGCTGACCAGCAACAGGCCGAAGAACGTCTGCAATCGGCTTTGGCGCGCTTGACCGAAGCCGAGCAGGACATGGTCAATACCGCCATCGCCTTCCGCACGCTGACTGGTCTTGATATCGATAATAGCGCGACCTTGCCGCCTTCGCTGCGCGCAAACCTGCCCGCGTCGCTTCCCGAAGCGATCGAAAAGGTTCGTCTGCAGAGCCCGAAAGTGCGCGAAGCACAGGCCGATCTGGATGCCGCACATGCGGTTATCGGAAAAGCAAAAGCCGATCTGGGACCGACAATCTCGCTGGAGGGCAATGCCCGTATCGGCGATGATATTGACGGTTTCCGTGGAGAAACGAATGACTTGCAAGCCCGGGTGGTCGCACGCTGGCTGATCTTTGACGGCGGCATAAACCGCGCAAAGGTCCAGGAAATGGTTCGCCGGGCAAGCGAAGTTCGCTTCCGCCTGCACCAGTTGACCCGTGAAGCTGAAGAGGATGTCCGCGTATCGTGGAACGCCTGGACCAGCCAGGGCAAACTGGCCGGCGAACTTGACCGGCAGAGCAAGGTTTCGGACGACTTGCTGCTTTCCTATCGGGAACAGTTCAATGTCGGTCGTCGCTCGCTGCTCGACGTGCTCGACGCGCAGAACACCCGCTATAATGTGCAGGTGCGTGCCGAAACTGCGCGCTTCGCCGAGACCTTTGCAGAGTACAAGATCCTGGCTGCCGCCAATGAGCTGATGCAGGCCTTGGGTGTGGGGGCTCGCCCCGATGCCGAAGCCAATGCCCGCGAGCGGTTCAAGGTCGGCCCGACTCCGCCGGCAGAACTAGATCGCAGGCGCTATTCGAACTGACGTCATGACGGATCGCCGAGGAGTTCAACCCGATCGGCGATCCGCAAAACAAGGTAAACAAGCTTCGAGGCGCCACAATATTATTGATATAATTCAATAATTTGTGGCACTAAAATCGACAATGTTGGTTAACCCGTTTTTGACTCTTCGAAAGTGCGTCTAGTGGAAGCTGCCACGACGGGACTTTGGTCCGGACTCGCCGATGCAAAATGTACAGGAGTTGGCATTTGACGCTGGAAGAGTGGCATAATACTCCGCCGCAAGGTGACGAGTTGCTTGCATGCATCAGCGTGCTGGCGGCGCAGAACGAGCGTCCGTCTTCGCCCGCCTCTATCCGTGCCGGCCTCGCGCTGGACGAAGCTGGCCTGCTGCCTTTCCATCAGGCTGAGACCGCACTTGACCAGATTGGGCTGCGCGGCGAAGCCACATCCCGCCGCTTGCGCGGCTGGCAAGAACGTGACCTGCCTGCCATACTCCTTGCGGGCCCGGGACGCGCGCTGATATTGCATGCCATCAATGGGACTGCTTTCGAAATTCAGATGCCCGGAAACCCGGATCGCATCTGGGTCGAGCGTCAGGCACTCGAAGCAGTTTATGCCGGACAGGCTGTCATCGTTGATCCCGACCCAAGCCGCGACCGCGAAGGCGAACGCCCCTGGGAGAAGGTCCGCCGCAACCATTGGTTCTGGCACGAAGTCTGGAAGGTCCGCAAATCCTTCCTTTATGTGATGCTGGCCGCATTGGTGATCAATCTGCTCGCCTTTGCCCTGCCGCTGTTCACGATGAATGTGTATGACCGCATCATTCCCAACAAGTCGGTAACCAGCCTTTGGGTGCTGGCTTTTGGCGTGGGGATTGCAATCTCGGTCGAGTTCGGTTTGCGGCTGGCACGCACCCGTTTGGTTGATGAACTGGGCCGCGCCCTTGATGCCCGTTTATCGCAGCGGCTGTTTGAAAAAGTGCTCAATTTACCGATATCCGAAAAGAAGGGCAGCACGGGTGCTTTGGCCCGCCGCGTCACCGACTATGAAATGGTCCGCGATTTCTTCGCGTCGACCACGGTTGTCCTGATCGTCGACATCATATTCCTGTTCCTCTTCGTTGCGCTGATCGCCATACTTGCAGGCTGGCTCGCGCTGATCCCTGTCGTCGCCATCATCGTCATGGCAACGGCCGGCTTTCTGCTGCAAAAATCGATGGGCCAGGCTGCGCTCGACGCACAGGCGGATTCCAGCCTGCAGCAATCAGCGCTGATCGAATCAATCAGCGGCATCGAGACGCTGAAAGCCTGCCGCGCCGAAGGCCGGATGCTCGGCCGCTGGCAACGCTATTCAGCCGCGAGCGCGCAAACGCAGGAGAAGTTGCGTAACCTGACTGCAACTGCGGTCAATCTTGCCGCATTCTGCCAGCAGGCAACCAATATCGCGCTGGTCATTGGCGGTTTCTATCTTTTCAGCGCCGGTGCAATCTCGATGGGCGGCATTATCGCCATCGTTATGCTTGCTGGGAAATCCTTGTCGCCCGTCGGCCAGCTCGCTTTCCTGATGACACGAGGACGCCAGGCCTTTGTTACCCTCGCCAGCCTGCAAACGCTGATGGAGCAAAACGACGAACGCGAAAAGGGTAGCCGCTCAGTTGTGCCGGTAATCTCGCAGGGGCAAGTCGAACTCGACCATGTCGGCTTCAGCTATCCGGAAGCGGGCAAGGAATCGCTCTCTGATATCAACCTGAAAATCAAGCCCGGCGAGCGCATAGGCCTGATCGGTCGTGTGGCATCGGGTAAATCGACACTCGGACGCCTGATCTGCGGGCTCTATGAACCGACCGAAGGCAGCTATCGCATCGACGGCCTCGATAGCCGCCAGCATCACCCGCACGAAGTCCGCGCCACTCTGCGCTTTGTCGGGCAGGATGCCGAACTGTTCAGCGGCACTGTGCGCGAAAACCTGTTGCTCGGAGCGCGAAATCTGGATGAAGAAAGGCTCCTCGAAGCTGTTGCCGCCTCCGGTGCCGACGGCTTTATCGGCCGCGATGCCGCCGGTTTTGACCTGCATATTGGCGAGCGTGGATCGCGCCTTTCCGGCGGGCAACGCAGCTTCATGGTTCTGGCCCGTGCTTTGGTCGAACCCTGCAAGTTGCTGTTCCTCGACGAACCTACCGGCGCGATGGACACGCAAACCGAACGCCTTTTCATTGATCGTCTCAACAAGGCCATGAAGCCAGAGCAGACGCTCATCGTTTCCACCCACCGCAACGCCATGCTCGCGATTGTCGATCGTCTTATCGTGATCGACAAGGGTCGCATCATCGCAGACGGGCCGCGGGATCAGATACTTGCCAAGGCTGGCTTGGCGGGAGAATGACCATGCACGCATCCCTGTTAGACGCGACCAAAGACCATGCAGCGCCTGAAAGCGCCAAAAGGTCCAACCGACCTGTCCTGATATTCTTCGGAATATTGACCGCCCTCGCCCTGCTTGCGGTGACGCTTCGCGATACTGACCTTTCACGGCTGCCTGCGATATTGGGGCTGGGCGAACCTGCACAAGCAGCATCTGTGCCGCAGATGAGCGAAAAGGAACGGAAAGCACTGCTTTCGATCACCGAAGAAGCGTTGGAAAAGCCGGAACTGATTGGCGAGGATGCGCTGGCGAAGAATGAAGCCTTACCCTTCTCCGACGCCCCGATTCTCGCGGCCAAGCCGTTTGCGATCCGCAACTATTTTTCGGGCGCTGGGCTAACGGCTCTGCAATGCATGACGCAGGCAGTTTACTACGAAGCCGCTTATGAACCGCTTCAGGGCCGCCGCGCGGTCGCACAGGTCGTGCTCAACCGCGTGCGCCACCCGGCCTTCCCCAACTCTGTGTGCGGCGTCGTTTATCAGGGATCGAACCAGCGCATTTGCCAGTTCAGCTTCACCTGTGACGGCTCGCTCAACCGCAAGCCTTCGGCTGCAGCCTGGGCCGCTGCCGAAGCGGTCGCGCGTGAAGCGCTGACCGGCTATGTCGAGCGCTCGGTCGGGCAGGCAACGCATTATCACGCCAACTATGTCTCGCCTTACTGGGCCCCCAAGCTGACCAAGATTTCGCAGCTGGGCGCGCACATCTTCTATCGCTGGCCCGGCAAATGGGGCATGCCCGGTGCCTTTACGGCAAGCTATTCGGGTGTTGAGGGAATCCCTGCGCTGAACAATCTTGCGGCCCTTGGTGAAGAAGGCCTCATGACCGAACAGCTGACCGTTGACCAGCAAACCGAAGCCCTCGCGCGCTCGAAGCTTGCGCCCGAACTGGTGCCAATGCGCGCCGCCGAAAATGATGTCGGTGGCCGCCTTGATATCAGCAAGGGCTGGACATTGAGCATTCCTGATCCGCGCGAAACCCGCGGTGCATCCGCTGCCATCGCGCAGCGCCAGTCAAGCGGTGGTGCGGAAACCCCGAAACCTGCTATGGGTGGTCAATGAGAGCTTTACTCGATTGGTACAGGGGCCAGAGCGGCTCACGCCAGATCATCGTTGCCGCGACCGCAGGTTTCCTGCTTTTTCTGATCTGGGCGAGTTTTGCGCAGATTGACGAAGTGACCCGTGGTCAAGGGCGGGTGATCCCGTCGAGCAAGATGCAATTGGTGCAGGCAGCCGAGCCAGCCACGATCAAGGATATTCTGGTCCGTTCGGGCCAACGCGTACGCAAGGGCCAGTTGCTCGTTCGCCTCGACGACACCGAATCGTCGTCACAATTGGGGCAGATTGCCGCCGAGAACCGTTCGCTTGCTGCCCGTGCAGCGCGTCTGTCGCGTGAAGGCGGTGCAGGCGGGGACTGCCCGCCGAATCCGGATGGCAGCATTCCGGAAGAATGCCGTCAAGAAGCAGCATTGGCATCGGTGCGCGCATCCGCCTTGCGCAGCCGTATCTCCGCCATGAGCGCCGCCGTCGAGCAGCGCCGCCGCGACTATGGCGAAGCGCAAGCGACCGTCGCCAGCCTGCGGCAGAGCCTGCAACTCGCCCAAAATCAAGTTAACATGCTGGCTCCGCTCGCTGCCAAATCGATTGTTCCGCAGACTGAGTTGCTGTCCGCACAGCGTGAAGTGACCGATATTCAGGGTCGCCTTGCTGCTGCCCAGCAAGCCGCGTCGCGCGCGCAGGCGGCTATCGCCGAAGCGCAGGCGCAGGCTTCCGAAGCCGGTTTCCAGTTCAAACAGGAAGCGCTCGACGAGCGTAGCCAGATCGCCACCAAGATGGCGGTGAACGAACAGTCGCTGAAAGGCGCTGCGGGCCGCGTCAACCGGGCTGAAATCCGTTCTCCCGTCGATGGCGTGGTCAACGATGTACAGGTAACCACCATTGGCGGCTTCGTGCAGGCCGGTGAGAAGATCATGCAGGTCGTGCCGGTGGGCGACAAGCTGCTGGTCGAAGCCCGTGTTACCCCGAGTGACATCGCCTTCATCAAGGTAGGGGACCGGGCAAATGTCAAAGTGACTGCTTATGATTTCTCGATCTATGGGGGCCTGTCGGGTCGCGTGGTCCAGGTCTCCGCCGACAGCATTTATGACGAGGTGACGAAAGAAGCCTATTTCACGGTGGTCGTCGAAACCGACAAATCCTATTTGCTGTCGGCAGGCAAGCGCCTACCCATCAGCCCCGGCATGATTTGCGATGTCGAAATCATCACCGGTCGCAAGAGCATCCTCAGCTACCTGCTGAAGCCTCTGATCAAAGCACGCTCGGAAGCGCTACGCGAACGGTGAGTCCGACTCAGCTGCTGAGCGCTGCGATACGGATCGGGGCTGGCTGAACGACTTCTGGTTGAGCCGCATAGCCATGCAGCCATGCCTTGCCCGCCGAATAGCTCATCACCGGACGGTAGTCGCGGATAGTGGCCGCATCGACAATGCGGTCGGTGTTGTTGTCGAGCACCATCAGGCGATCACCGTTCCGCACCACAAGCAACGCATGGTCAGCGCGGCGGACCAGATCCTTGGCGATGACGAGGAACATGTCGCCCCGGGCAACGCCGGCTGCTTCAAGCAGTTTCATCTTGGCGATGGCATAATCCTCGCAATCGCCCTGCCCTGCGCGTAGCGTTTCGGTCGCTGTCGCCCAGCGATCGGCGACCTTGAAGCGAACTGCGTCGTCGATAAAGTTGACACGGCGGTTGACCCAGCTGTTGACCAGCTCGATCTTTGCGCCCTGATCAAGGCCTCGGGCCTCGCCAACTACGCCTCGCCATGGTCCGGCACGCCCCGACAACCCCGACGCCTGTGCGCGCTGCCATTTGCTGTCGAGCGGGGTGCGCCCGACCGAGAGAGCGACACTGCCAAAGACATTCGGCTTGCTGACATCGATCTTGGGCAGCATCAATCCGGGCTGCATCTGCGGGCGCCGCATGATCGAAACTGCGGCCAGACGCGACACCCACTGCGTGGCACGTGCACGCGGATCCAGATCGGGTTCGGGCGCAAATGTCGGCAAGCGGGTGAACGCCATCGCTGTACAAGCAGTTGCGGGAACCGTTGTCGGCCCTGCGGCGGGTGCCAGCATCGCAACCTGTTGAACGGGCGCGGGCGCTGCAGCCGCAGCTTGCTGCGCACGAAGCTCATCAAGCTTGCTACGCGCACCGCCCAATATCGCCTCTGACTTTGTCGGCGCTAAAGCCGGAGCCGCCATGGCCATATCATAGCCGACCGGACAGCTTTGCTCGGTTGCGGGAAGGGGCACGATCAGTGCCCAGGCCGAAGCCGGGCAAAGACTGGCTGTCAGCACAGCCGTGGCAATGGCAAGGTGCGCGCTGCGCTTCGTTCCGCTGGGAGCATGGGTTTTCATGCTGCCCTAAATTGCAGGGAAAGGAGAATTTAGCGTTGAACGCTATGGTTGATAAACATGGTCGACAAACTGCGACGAAAGAGGGTTAACGGCTGTTAGCGAAGATTGTTTAGCGGCGGAAATCAGCCACGCTGCCAATCGAACCAACGCTGTGCCAATCGTTGCAGGCGCTCTGGTTTCCTTGCCAGGCGATATTGTCCGGCAGCAAATTTGTTCGCCTCACTCCATGTCGGGTAACTATGAATCGCCGCCATCAGCTTGCCGAGCGTCAAATTGTGCCGCATCGCAAAGACCAGTTCTGCAATCATCTCGCCGGCATGGCTGGCAACAATGGTCGCCCCCAAAATCCGGTCCTTGCCGGCAACAGTCAGGATTTTGACGAAACCTTGCGCCTCGCCATCGGCAATGGCGCGATCGAGATCGTCGATATCATAGCGGGTGACATCATAGCTGATGCCCTTTGCCGCCGCCTCCGCTTCGGTCAGACCAACGCTCGCCACTTCAGGATCGGTGTAGGTGACGCGCGGCAGCACGCGGTAATCCGCCTTGTAGCTTTTGAACGGGCGGGCCAGCGCGTTGACAGTCGCGTACCAGGCCTCGTGACTTGCGCCATGGGTGAGTTGCTGGTTCCCCGCAACGTCGCCAGCGACAAAAATGTGCGGCATCGCGGTTGCCAGTTTTGCATCGATAGCCATTCGCCCGTCGACCACCAAGCCCAGTTCCTCCAGCCCAAAACCGCTCACACGCGCCTTGCGCCCGACCGCAATGATGACTTCGTCATAGGCAATCGCCGATTGCTTGCCCTCGGCTTCGACCACCAACTGTTTCCCGCTATCAAAGCGCACCGCCTTGTGCCGGATACGAACATCAACGCCCTCTTGCTTCAGCGTCTCCGTCACAAGGGCAGCAGCATCGGCATCTTCTTTCAGCATCAGCCGGTCGGCCATTTCGACCAACGTCACCTGACTGCCGAGCCGCTGGAACGCCTGCGCCAATTCACAACCAATCGGGCCACCGCCCAAAATAGCCAGACGCTTGGGCGCCGTTTTGCGCGTGGCCATTTCTTCCCACAGCGTTTCGCTGGTGAGATAGCCGCTTTCCTCAACACCGGGGATGGGCGGCACAACCGGCGCAGCCCCCGTAGCGATGACGAAGGCCTTTGCGGTTAACCGCTGGCTGCTGCCATCGGCTTTGGCAATATCGACCGTCCATGGATCGACAAAACGCGCATAGCCCGTAACGCATTCGACACCGAGGCCGGTATAGCGTTCAATGCTGTCATGCGGCTCGATTGCGGTGATAACGTCGCGAATGCGTTGCATCACGCGCGGAAAGTCGACTGTTACCTCGCCAGTTTCAATCCCATAACGCGCTGCATCGCGTGCGCTATGTGCCACGCGCGCGCTTTTGAGCAGCGCCTTTGAAGGTACGCAACCGGTATTCAGACAGTCGCCGCCCATATCGTGCGCCTCGACCAAGGTCACCTTGGCCTTGGCCATTGCCGCGATGTAGGAAGATACCAACCCCGCAGCCCCCGCCCCGATAACGATCAGGTTACGGTCGAACTTGCGCGGTTTGGGCCAGCTAACGGGCATTGACCTTCTTCACCGCCGCGACCAATCCGCGCGCAATCCACGGGAAGATACCAAGCAGCACGAACGAGCCGATGAGCGTGGGTGAGAGAAGCCCCGCGGTCGAATCGACTTTGCTGATCTGCGTGCCCGCATTCACAAAAACGGCCGTTGCGGGCAGCATGCCGATCTGGCTCACCCAGTAAAAAGTGCGGGTTTTGATCCGTGTCAGCCCCATCAGCAGGTTGACCACAAAGAAGGGAAAGAGCGGGATCAGCCGGATTGTGAAGAGATACATTGCCCCGTCGCGGGCAATGCCATCATCGATTGCCTTGAGGCGCTCGCCAAATTTCGATTGCACCCAATCACGCAACAGGAAACGCGCCGACAGGAAGGCAAGTGTCGCGCCTATCGAAGAGGCAAAGGAGACGACGATCGTGCCAGTGACCACACCGAACAACGCCCCCGCTACCAGCGACATGATCGCCGCCCCCGGCAAAGATAGGGCTGTGACGATGACATAGATCAGGAAAAAGCCGCCAATATAGAGCAGCGGGCTGGCGTCCTTGGCCGCGATGATCTGCGCCTGCTGCGCCTTGAAGGCATCGAGGCTGAGATACTGGCCAAGGTCGAACCAGAAATAGGCCGCAATCGCCACCGCAAGCAGAGCCAGCAGGGCGATGCGCTTGTTCATGCTGTCAGAACCCTAGTGGGCATGCCGATCAAAACGGTACATCATCGTCAAGGTCGTCGGAGAAGTCCCCGCCGCCAAAGCCTGCAGATCCACCTTGCCAGCCGCCGCCAGACTGGCCGCCACCACCGCTGGAAGGCGCACCGCCACCGCTGCCCCAGCCTTCGTTGCCGCCGCCCGAGCCGCCTTTAGCGCCATCGAGCATCACCAGCTTGCCATCAAATCCGCCTACGCTGATTTCGGTCGTATAGCGATCATTGCCCGACTGATCCTGCCATTTGCGGGTACGCAACTGGCCTTCGATATAGACTTTGGAGCCCTTGCGCAGAAAGCGTTCGGCAACGCCGACCAGCCCGTCGGACTGCAACACGACGCTATGCCATTCGGTGCGTTCTTTCTTTTCGCCGGTCTGGCGGTCTTTCCAGTCTTCCGACGTCGCAATCCGCAAATTGCAGATACGGCCGCCATTCTGGAATGATTTCACCTCGGGATCCGCGCCCAGATTGCCGACCAAAATAACCTTGTTGACGCTGCCCGCCATATTGTTCCTCGCCTGTCTAAATTGGGATTCTGTCGACTGCTATAAGCCGAAGGCACGGGCTGTCCAATAAGTAATCCCGGCGGCAACATAGGCAAGCGCAAAGAGATAGGTGACCATGAAGATGGGCCATTTCCAGCCATTGGTCTCGCGTCGCGTCACAGCGATGGTCGAAATGCATTGCGGCGCAAAGACGAACCAGGCGAGGAAGGCGAGAGCAGTCGCCAACGACCAATTGCCCGCCAGCTTCATACCCAGACTAGACGCCTGCTCCTCTTCATCATCGGCATCTATGGCATAAGCGGTAGCAAGCGCCGACACAGCGACTTCGCGAGCAGCCATGGCCGGGATGATGGCAAGTGCAATGTCGTGGTTGAAACCGATGGGCTCTACCGCAGGTTCGATGACCGAAGCGATACGGCCAGCCGCCGAATATTCGACCTGGCTCTCGCTGCTGCCAACCGGAACCTTGGGGAAGCTGAGCAATGCCCAGAGGACGATGGTGGCAACGAAAATGATCGTGCCCGCGCGGCGCAGAAAGACCAGTGCGCGCTGCCATAGTCCCAGCGCAATATCTCGGATCCGCGGCAGTTGATAGCGCGGCATTTCGATGAGGAAGCTGCCCCCGCGGCTTTGCGTCACAAAGCGCTGGATGACCGCGGCGGCGAGCATCGCGCCGACAATGCCCGATATGTAGAGCGCAAACAGCACAAGCCCTTGCAGGCCGATGCCGGGGCCGACAGCGGCCGAAGGAATGAAGGCGCCGATGATCACCGTGTACACGGGCAAGCGCGCCGAGCAGGTCATCAGCGGCGCAATTAGAATTGTCGCCAGCCGCTCCTTCTGATCCATGATCGACCGGGTCGCCATGATGCCGGGAATGGCGCAAGCAAAGGAGGACAGCAGCGGAATGAAGCTGTGCCCGGACAGGCCGACCGCCGCCATCATCCGATCCATCACAAAGGCGGCGCGGGTCATATAGCCTGATGCTTCGAGCAGCAGGATGAAGAGGAAGAGGATCAATATCTGCGGCAGGAAAACGACCACCGCCCCGACACCGGCGATCACGCCATCGGTGAGGAACGAGCGGAAGATGCTATCCGGCACCGCGCCGTTGATCGCATCAGTCAGCATCGCAAAACCGGTTTCGATCCAGCCGATCGGCGCCTCTGACCAAGCATAGACCGCCTGGAACATCACAAACAGCAAAGCGAGCAAGACGACTATGCCGCCAACAGGATGCAACAGGACATTATCGAGCCGCCGCGTCCATTGTCGGCCTTGTGTTTCGCTGACAATTGCGGCGCGTGAAATTTCATGCGCACGCTTGGTGATTTCAGCGCGTCCTTGCGGCACCTCCGGCGCATCAATATGCGTGCTCAATTCCTGCGCAAGCTCGTCGAGCAGTGCATCGAGCCCGCGTTTGCGCACCGCAACGGTCGGCACCACCGGCACGCCCAACTCAAGTGCGAGTTTCTGTGCATCAAGTTCGAGTCCGTCGCGCGAAGCGAGATCGACCATGTTGAGTGCGACCACCGTCGGTAAATCCTGCCCGATCAGTTCGAGGGCAAAGCGCAGATGGTTGTCGAGATTTCCGGCATCGACGACGACGATCAACGCATCCGGCCGACGCTGGCCATCAAACCGGCCGAGGACAACGTCGCGGGTCACTGCTTCGTCGAGGCTGTCGGGTTCAAGACTATACGCGCCGGGAAGGTCGATCAGTTCAACGGGACGTCCGTCGGCAAAGGAGGCGCGACCCGATTTGCGTTCGACGGTGACGCCGGGATAGTTGGCGATTTTCTGGCGGGCACCGGTGAGTGCGTTGAACAGCGCGCTCTTCCCGGCATTGGGATTGCCAACCAAGGCGACCAGAGGCACCGCTTCGGTCATGCTACAGGCTCACAGGCAATGGCGATGGCGACCTTGCGGCGCAACGCGACAGTCATGCGGCCGACGCGAACCGCAATCGGATCGCGCCAGAACAATATACCCTTGTGCAGCGCCTCCACCGTTACCCCGGCGTCAAATCCCAGCGAACGCAGGCGATGCCCTTCTGTTTCCGGAATCGCTGTCCAGTCGATCGAAGTGATGCGAGCCGAGGCCCGAATGGGGAGGGTGTCAAGATTCACAAGGGCTTTTTGATAATGTTTCGCAATAAAGGCAAGCGCATTATCTAGCGCGGCGGATAACGCAAACGCCCGATGAAGCGGGACAGGCTGGGCATATATTCGCGCCGCTTCTTGGCCTGTGCCTTCGCCTTTTCAAACTGCATCACATTTTCGATCCGCCGGTCGAGGAACGCCCGCGTTTCGGCAAAACCGTCGCTTTCGTCATTTACGAACACCGCCAGTGTCGACGCATAGACCGCCGAGAGCGTCATTCGTTTGGTATAATGGTTGAAATCGGTCGCGGTATCGCCCGCGAGCCGCCACATCCGGTCGGCACTGCGCCAACCGATGCGTGCAGCAGCGGCGACATTTTGTGGCATCGCCATGATTGCCAGTGCCCGGCGTTGGCCTTCACGATCCGGGGCTGCAATTTCGAGTCGGGTGGCGACCAGAGCAGTTATCCGTTCACGAATTTTCATCGCAGCAAGTTTTTCGGGGGGCAGGCGGCGCGCCATTTCCGCATCGACCGAACCAATCCAAGCCTCGATCAATGCCATCGGTCCGCCCTTGAGTGCCAGCTTAGCCAGATCGGCATCAATACCGACTTCGAAAGCAGCCGCCTCAACCGCTGTATCATTCCAGCCATCAAAGGCTGCGTGCGCAGCTAGGCGCGGGGCAATAGCCTCGCGGATTTCATCGAGCGTCGGGTCGGCGGGAAGTGGGACAGCAACCATGAGTCTCGTCTAAGCCTTTGCCCGCCCTTCGGCAAGGCGAACCAACACTAAAGCCGCCATCACCATCGCTCCGCCAATATAGTCGAGCGGCGTCATCGCTTCGTCGAACGCGGCCCATCCTGCAAATGCCGAAAGCGCAGGCTGCAGTAGCAGCGCCAGCCCAATGATCAGCGGGCTAAAATGCGGCAACGCATAGGTCAGGAACCCCTGCCCGAGTACCTGGCTCGACATTGCGAGGATAATCAATGGCGTCCAATTGCCGGGGACGATTTGTTCGCCCGCAAACCAGGCTACCGGCAACAGGAACAAGGCCGCCGAGCCGGATGCCAGCGCCAAGGACGACCAGCTTTCGGTGCTTTCTCGTACCCGGATCATTGCGAGCAGATAGAAGGTATAGAACAACCCCGCGAGCAGGCTCAGCCAATCGCCTTCGAAATGTTCGGGCGAGATTTCAAAACTCTGCCCCATCAACAATGCCGCGCCAGCAAAGGCGAGCAATATGGCGGCGCCCTGCAGCGGCGGGGGAAATTTGCGTGCCAGGAAAATGCCATAAATCGCCAAAAGCAGGCTGGCGCAATTGGCGAGCAGCGTCGCGTTGCCGAGCTTGGTCTTGAAGATGCCGATATGCCAGGCGACGATATCCACCGCAAAGAAGAAGCCCGCGAGCAGCACCAGTCCTAATAACCCCTTGGGCATCGACTGAATGCGAAAGCCTGCCCGATACCCGATAAAGGCCAGAAATGGCGTCGCTAGAGCCAACCGCCAAAATCCGGTCGCAATTGGTCCGGTATCTGACAGACGCACCAGCAACGGCCCGAACGCAATGCAGACATTGCCTGCAATCAATGCCGCAAAAGCAAGCGCAGGGGCCTTTTGAAAGATTTGCTTTTCCGCCATAAACCCCCGTTGCAATTTGCAACCCGTATCCGCATGTTAAAAGGCAAGCAACGCCAATAGGGAAAGCAAGCGACCATGACCACCAGCCTTTTTGATCCAATTCAGCTCGGCGCGATCCACGCCCCCAACCGCATACTGATGGCCCCGCTCACGCGCGGGCGCAGCGAAGGCGTGCACGTACCGATCAGCGCGCTGAAGGCCGATTATTATGCCCAGCGCGCAAGTGCAGGCCTGATTATCGCCGAAGCAACCGGCATCACTCAAGAAGGCTCGGGCTGGCCCGCAGCCCCCGGCATCTGGTCCGCCGAGCAGGTTGAGGCATGGAAGCCGGTGACAGATGCCGTGCACAAGGCCGATGGCCGCATCATCCTGCAGCTCTGGCATATGGGCCGACTGGTACACCCCGATTTCCTCGGCGGCGCGCAGCCGGTTTCGGCTTCGGCGACGACAGCACCCGGTTATGCCCATACCCCGACAGGCAAGAAGGACTATGTCGAGGCACGCCCGCTACGTCTTGATGAAATCCCGCGTGTCATCGGCGATTATGTCCATGCAGCAAAGAATGCGATGGCGGCGGGATTTGACGGCGTGCAGATCCACAGCGCCAATGGCTATTTGCTCGACCAGTTCCTGCGCGGTAATTCCAATCTGCGTGACGATGACTATGGCGGCTCGATTGAAAACCGTATCCGCCTGACCACCGAAGTCGCACAAGCGGTATCAGACGCAGTCGGCGCCGACCGCACCTCGGTCCGCCTCTCGCCCAATGGCGAAACGCAGGGCTGCGACGATAATGACCCGGTTGGCCTGTTCACTGCCGCTGCCGCCGCTTTGCAAAAGGTCGGCATCGCCTTTCTTGAATTGCGTGAGCAAAAAACCTTCGGCAATTTCGGTACCAGCGACGTACCGCCGGTATCGCCGCACATCCGCAAGGTCTTTACTAATCCGCTGGTGCTCAACCAGGAATATACGCTCGAAACCGCCCAAGCCGATATTGCGAGTGGCTTGGCCGACGCCATCAGCTTTGGTCGCCCCTATATCTCCAACCCGGACCTCGTCGAGCGCTTGCGCGCGGGGGCCGAAGTGGCACCCGACAATTTCAAGACCTGGTATTCGCCGGGCGCAGAGGGCTATACCGACTATCCGACGCTGAAGGCCGAAGCGGCCTGAGCCATGGGCGATATGGGTGCAACGCTGATAGCCATACTCCCGGCTCTCGTCTTTGCGCTTATCGCCATTCTCGAATTCATCCGGCCGAGGCGCACGCTGCGCTTCGGCCGTTTTCGTCGCTGGACGACGGGACTGATCCTGTTTGCCAGCAATCGCGTAACGGTCTGGCTCATTGCCTGGATAATAGCAGTTCCTGCAATTGCACTTTGGGCCGAGGCAGAGGGCATCGGACTTTTCAATCAATTGGCAGTACCGTTGTGGGCTGAAATAGTGGGTGCCTTCCTGTTGCTTGATTTCGCCATGTGGCTGCAACACCTGCTGACCCACAAGATGCCGCTGCTCTGGCGTCTCCACAAAGTGCACCATGCCGATCCTGACATCGACGTCTCTACGGCCATCCGATTCCACCCGGGTGAGATAGCATTTTCCATATTGTGGAAGGCAGGCTGGGTGTTGTTGCTAGGTGTATCCGCGCCCGTCATTATCGCTTTCGAAGCGTGGCTCGCGGCCAATGCTGCCTTCAACCACGGTAACGTTGCACTGCCGCGCCGGCTCGACCGGCTTGTCCGGCTGTTCCTTGTCACGCCGGATATGCACCTCGTCCATCACAGCACTGCACTCAAAGAGCAGCAGAGCAATTACGGCTTTGCCCTGACCATCTGGGACCAGCTGTTCGGAACCTATCGTGCGGAGTCCGAAAAAGGCCGCAACAACCAGCCTATTGGCCTTTCCGAAATGCAGGACGAACGGCCTACCTATGCCGGGTTCAGCCTGAAATTGCCGTTGACGTAACGTCAGCTACTGACATCGCGGAAGGTATTGACGAGACGCGCTCAAAAGCGCAGTTTTCCGTTTGAGGGAGAGGGAAACATGGCATCATTTCGCAAGATTGCGTTGGGCACCGTCGCAGCCGCAGCGGTCGGCGCGGGACTGTATTTCGGCTGGGGCGCTTTCAAGGAAAGCCGAGAGGCAAGCCGCGCTGCGGACATACAGGAAGCCAACGACAAGGAAGTGACCAGCGGAATCGCGACCAAATTGCTCTGGGGCGATACGCACCTGCACACTTCGAACTCAATTGACGCTTTCGGCTTTGGCGTGAAGATTGGCCCGGAAGAAGCATTGCGATTTGCGCGCGGCGAAGAAGTGAAATCGACGATGGGGCTGCAGGCGAAGCTCGATCGCCCGCTCGACTTTCTGGTGATTGCCGATCACTCCGGAGGCTTGGGCGCCACTCGCGCGCTTTACGATGCGCCGCGCTTCATGATCAAGGACAAGACGCTGCTGCGCTGGCACGACCAGATGCACGAAGGCGAAGACGGCATGCAAAAGACGACCGCCGAGCTCATCAATATGGCGGGTGAAGGCAAGCTGGCTGACCTCTTCCCGCCCGAACAGTCGCGCAAGAACACGATGAAGATCTGGCAAAGCCATACCGCGATTGTTGAACGTTACAACCAGCCCGGCAAGTTCACCGCCTTCATGGGCTTTGAATACACGTTGATGCCCAATGGCGACAATTTGCACCGCGTCGTGATGTTCCGTGACGGCAAGCTGCGCGCTGATCAGGTGCGCCCATTTGACCCGACTTCTGATAACAGCGACAAGCCCGACCAGCTCTGGGACTATATGGACGCCTATGAGAAGAAGACGGGTGGCAAGATGCTGGCGATCCCGCACAACAGCAATGTCTCCAATGGCTTGATGTTTGAAATGGTTCAACCGGGTGGCGGTGCAATGACCGCCGACTATGCGCGTCGCCGCGCCGCCCGCGAGCCGCTGGTCGAAATTACCCAGATCAAGGGCGACAGCGAGAGCCATCCCTTCCTTTCACCGAATGACGAGTTTGCCAATTTCGGTGATGCCGGATGGGAACTCGGCAATCTAACGATGCAGGGTAAGAAGACGCCGGACATGCTAGGCGGTGACTATGTCAGAGAAGCGTTGAAGCGTGGTCTGGCTATCGAAGCCAAGACCGGGGTCAATCCGTATAAATTCGGACTGATCGGATCGACTGACAGTCATACGGCGCTTGCGACGGCAGATGAAGACAATTTCTTCGGCAAACACAGCGGCAACGAACCCAACGCCACACGCGCAGCTTCCGCGCAGAATCTGGGCACGCGCGAAGGCCGGTTCGGCTGGCATTATCTGGCTGGTGGCTATGCCGCCGTCTGGGCAACTGCCAACACCCGCGCAGCCATTTTCGACGCGATGATGCGGCGTGAAGTCTACGCCACCACCGGCCCGCGCATGCAGGTGCGCGTTTTTGGCGGCTGGGATTTCAGCGACAAGGATTGGGCTGGTGACTGGGTGAAAACGGGCTATGCGCGCGGTGTGCCGATGGGGGCTGACTTAAAGGCTGGCACAGGCAAACCGAGTTTCCTGATTTCCGCGCTCAAGGATCCTGAAGGCGCCAATCTGGACCGCGTCCAAGTGGTCAAGGGTTGGGTCGATGCGTCTGGCAAAATGCAGGAGAAGGTGTTCGACGTAAGCTGGTCCTCACCGGACAAGCGCAAGCTGGTTGGCGGCACACTGACCCCGGTGGGGGACACGGTCGATATCAAAAAGGCGACCTATACCAACACCATCGGCGCGCCCGAACTGCGCACGGTTTGGAGCGATCCCGAATTCAACCCCGGCCAACGCGCGTTCTATTATGTCCGCGTCCTCGAAATCCCGACGCCGCGCTGGGTGTTGTTCGACATGATCCGCTATGGTGCCAAATTGTTGCCGGAAATGGAGCTCAAGTCGCAGGAGCGGGCTTATACGTCGCCCATCTGGTATAACCCGACGGTATAGAGAGAAGCTGACCATCTGGTTCGTCATCCCGAACTTGTTTCGGGATAACGCACAACCGCTGCCTGCTATCCTGAAACAATTTCAGGATAACGATGGCTTGCTGAGACTACTCTGCAATGATCCCGGCCAGCGATGGGTCGGGATCGGCTATCCCCATCAGCCGCCGCATGGCGAGCCTTGCAAGCCGCTGCATCTCTACCTTCCGCCGCGCCGCTGCCAGCGGCACCAGTGCGGCGGAACGCACAATTTCCGCGTCATAGGCATCAGCGACGATCAGGCCGGTGCGTTCGGGCAGGAACGCCTCCCCCTCAATTGGGGAATAATCGAAGCCTGCGGGGACCGCCCAGAAAAAACGGTCGCAATAATCGAGATATTCGGGCCATTTCTGGTCACCCAGCAAGTCGGCGCGCGACACCTTGATCTCGACGACGATCACCTCACCCTTGGCATTGATGCCCATCAGGTCGGCACGGCGATTGTTACGCAGGCTAACCTCGGGCTGGACCATGATCTGGTTGCGCAGGAATAACCGGCTGACGCCGCGTGCCACCGCGGCCGAATCAATTTGCAGACCCATAGAATTACTCGCCATGCCAAATGGCTAGAACGAAGCGCGAACAAGATAAAGCCCTTTCTGCCTTGGCAGCACATCGCCCAGCCGATAGGGTCAAGCCATGAAGGAAAAAACGGTTGCCGAAATAGCCGCTGCCCATGGCGGTTTCGACCCGAGGCTGGCGATCAGCTTCATGGGCAAGGCTGGCCATGGCGGGTTCCTGGGCATGGACTATGTCGGCCATGGCGAGGACTGGGTCGAGCTTGCTATCGACTGGCGCGAGGATCTGGTTGGCGACCCCAATACCGGCGTGCTCGCTTCTGCCGTGGTCATCAGCCTGATGGACAATGCCACCAGCATGTCGATCTGGACCAAGCTGCAGGAATTCCGGCCGCAGGTTACGATGGACTTGCGCGTGGACTATCTCCGTCCCTCACCCAAAGGCGCGCGTGTTTTTGGACGCGGCTATTGCTATCACCTGTCGCACAGCATCGGCTTTGTCCGCGGTGTGGCGCATAATGGCAATCTTGATGAGCCGCTGGCGCATGTCAGCGGTACATTTATCCGGGTGGGGGATCGCCTCGGATGACCACGCCCGACCCCCGCACCGAATTGCTGCCGCCTTATGCCCGTGCGCTCGACATAGTCATAACCGGCCTGCACAATGGCGCGCCACTGATCGAAATGCCCTTTGCCAACAAGGTGCAGGGCCGCCCCGGCTTTCTGCATGGCGGTGCGATTTCGGGCCTGCTCGAAATGGCTGCGGTCGCAGCGATCCAGCATGCGCTGCACGAACGGGGCGATGAAGCCGCGTTCAAGCAGGTCAATGTAACCATCGATTTCATGCGCGGTGGAACGCCGCAAACGACTTACGCCGTAGGCGAAGTAACCCGCTTGGGACGCACCATGGCCAATGTCGAGGCGCGGGCATGGCAGGATGATCCGGCCAAGCCGATCACCATCGCCTATTTGCATTATTTGCTGAAGCGGAGCTGAGGCTCAGGCCTCTCCGTGTGTTTCCACCAAAGCGGCGGTGATCGCGTCTTCAGGCGATTTGCCACCCCAGATGATGAACTGGAACACGGGGTAGAAACGTTCGCATTCATCGAGCGCGACATCGATAATCGTCTGCGCTTGGTCGACCCCCAACAGGCCATTGGGTGGCAACAGGCTGCCATGGCGGAAAAGCAGCATGCCGTTTGACGACCAGAGGTCAAAATGGCCAATCCAGAGCTGTTCGTTGATCAGACCCAGTGCCTTGTAAACGTCATCGCGTTTGTCGCTGGGCACGGTGACGTCTGGCATGACCAAAAGTTGCAGTGCGTTGTCTTCTTCGCGCCAGATCGCTCTTATCTGATAACTGGTCCAGCTGCCCTTGAATTCCGCGCTGACTTCTTCGTCGCTGACAGGTTCAAAATCCCAGCCGCGCGCTTCAAAAAGCGCGGCGAGCATGTCTAATGGCGCAGTCTCTTCGCGCTCGAACTCGGTAAAATCTTCGTCCTGGTTGCGCATTGCGGCCCTGTCGCTTGTTATGCATGGTAAATGCCTGTCGGCGGACTCGCGTGCAACAGCCTATGCACGCGAAGGTGCATTAGTCTGTGGGCCATATGTGGATAAGGGCGCTAAGCCCCTTATTTCTTGGGCGCAGCCTTTGGCTTTGGCGCAGGCTTTGCCGCCGCTTTCGGCGCTGCCTTGGCTTTACCCGATGCGGCTTCAAGCGCAGCCACACGCGCCTTCAGTTCCTCGGCCTCGGCACGCGCCGTCGCCGCCATTTGCTTAACGGCGTCAAATTCTTCGCGGCTGACAAGGTCCATGCCCGCGACCCATTCGCGGGTGCGCTCCCGAAATCCCGCTTCGGCTTCACGCCCCATGCCAGCGACCGTTCCGGCAACGCCGTTCAGGAATTTGGAAAGATCGTCGAAAATGCGCTTGTCACTCTGCATGGCTCAGGCTCCGATTTCGGAAGTTGCTGCAGGAACATATAAGCGCTCCGCGTCGGGGTTCAATCGGTCGATCTGGTAATTGAGGATCGCAGCAAAGCTCAGCCAGGCGAGATAGGGCACCAGCAGCCATGCGGCAACAGGGCGGATGCGGCCGAAGACAAGCGTGGTGGCGAAAGCGGTCGCCCAGATTGCGAGCAGCAAATAGAAAGCGGCCGTCACCTGATGCTGGCCAAAAAACAGCGGCGACCAATAGAGGTTCAAGGCCAACTGGACGAGGAATAACGCTATGGCGATGCCACGCAACCGCGCGCCGCGTGCGTTCAAGATCATCGAAAAAGCGATGCCCATCAGCAAATAGAGGATAGGCCAAACGACACCAAAGGCCCAGCCCGGCGGCTGCGCCTCTGGCTTCACCAGTTCGGCAAACCAGCTATTTTGCTCGCCCGATCCGGAAACTGTGCCTGAAAGAAATCCAAGCAGCATGATCGTCGGGACGACGAACAAGGCCCATCGCAACAGCGACATCCGCAATTGGGAGGGAGAAGCAAGCTGGCTCATTCTGTTCCCTTTGGCCTGTGAGAATCGGCTAACCAAAGTCTTACGCACCGCATTCGGAAACGACAAGGCCGCTCACCCAAAAGGGGAAGCGGCCTGCCAAATATTCAATATTTTGGAGCGGATTACGCCTTTCGCGTACCCGAAACCGGCATCGAACCGAAGGCACCTGCCTTGACTTCGCCGGTGATGCTGTCGCCATCTACGGTGGCAGTGCAATCGAGCGTCATCGGCATCGGCACAGTCATGTCCATTTTCCAGCTGAGCGTGTTGCCGCTGACGCTGCCATTGGCAATGTCCATCGAACCCAGGCTGCCCTGCATTTTGCCGGTGAAGCTGTCACCATCGCTGTTGATGGTCAGAACCGACTTCTGGTCACCCATCGGGCTTTTGACGGTTACTTCCCAATCGCCATCTACTGCTGCCATTAATCGTCTCCTCTTGATTCAGGTGTTAATTTGCATTGGTGTCAGTAGGCTTAGCAGCTTCGGATTGCATTTCAACCGGCAATCCAAGCGCCTCCAATTGCGGCTTTACCTTGGCCGCATCGCCTACCACGACCCAGCTCATCTTGTCAGGGTTGATCTTGGATTTGAACTCGGCTGTCATGCTTTCCGGGGTCAAAGTGGCATATTTTCCAGCCAGCTTTTCGGCATAGTCGAACGGACGTTTGAACAGCGCATCGGCGCGCATCTGACCAAGAACGGCCGCCGATTGCTCATAGCTGCCCGGAAGTTCGAGAACATTGCTGACCACAGCCGTGTCACGCTCTTCCTTGGTTATCGGCTTGCTCGTCACAAAGTCTCGCGCCTGGCTCAACAGCACGCCCAGCGACGGACCCGTCTGGTTGGTCTGCACCGGCGCAAAAATTAGGAACGGCACGCGGTCTTCATTGCCACCGACTTGCGAACGCACCCCGTAAGACCAACCCTTGGTTTCGCGCAGGTCCATGTTGATGCGAGAGGTGAAATCACCGCCGAAAATCTCGTTGGCACTGCGCAACGGCAACAGATCATCGCTGCCCTTGGCGTCCAGCACCTTGCCACCAAGGATGAACGACTGCGGCGAATTGGGCCGGTCGATCAGGACAATGCGCGCTTTCGCTTCTGGAAGGGCAACAGCGAAATTCTTGGCCGGAGCCGCGCTCGCTTTCGGTTTCCAGTTGCCGAACTGCTTGTTGAGCAATTTGGTGATTTCCTTGAGCGAGGTATCACCGACGACAAAGATTTCTGCCTTCGCCGGATGGATCCAGCTTTGGTGGAAGGACACCACATCAGCACGCGTCAACGTACGCACCGCTGCTTCATCACCCGTCCCCGTTTGCGAACCGCCATAGGGGTGCGCCTTGCCGTAAATGATTTCCGGCAACGCACGCAGCGCCAAACCTTGTGGCTGGTTCTTCTCGCCCGCGATGCGTGTAAGCTGTTGGACGCGGACGCGTTCCAGATCCTTTTCGGCGAAGGCTGGATTCTTGACCACATCGGCCAGCAAATCGATGGATGCGGCCAGATTCGGTTTCACCGCACGCAGCGACGCGACGGTCCGGTCCTGCGCCGAGGCCACATTGATATCGGCCCCCAGACGTTCTTCGGTTTCCGCAAGCTGCGTTGCGTTCAATGTCAGAGTGCCTTCCGACAGCAAATTGCCCATGATGTTCGAAACGCCGCGCTTGTCGGCCGGATCGGCGGCATAGCCCGCGTCAAAGCTGACAGCGATGCGTACAGCGGGGACGGCATTACGGCGCGCGAAATGCACTTTGATGCCGTTTTTAAGCTTGCCGGTTTCGACCGTCGGAAAATCGAGCGCCGGGGTTGCGCCGGGTGCCGGCATTTTGCTGCGGTCTGCTTTGACTGCCGTAGTGGCGTGGCCATCGCTGCCCGGCGCCATGTAGAAGGCCGGTGCGGTCAGACCACCGGTGCGCGCGCCGGAACCCGATGCGACTTCCTTATAGGCTTCGCGCTCACCGGGTTCGACGCGGATTTCCAGCACCGGACGCGTGAGCCATTTCTGCATGGCGGCGGAAATGGTTTCGGGCTTCAAAGCCGCGAGCCGCTCCAGCTCCTTTTTGTAATAATCGGCATCGCCAGTGTAGAGCTGTCCTTCGGCGAGCGCGACGGCCTTGCCGCCAAAGCCGCCAACCTGTTCGAGTCCGTCAATCCGGCCTGCTGCCTCACTTGCGGCAACGCGCTGCACTTCGTCGGCGGTCGGCCCCTTGGCGATGAAATCCGCCATGATGTCGTCAAGCCGTTTGGCAACAGCGTCCGCATCACCGCCGGGCTTCACATCGGCCTGTACCCAGAACAGGCTGCCATGAACGAAAGGCAGAACGAAGGAGGAGACCGAAACCGCGCTTTGCTCTTCGCGAACCAGAATATTGTCGAGGCGCGAGCTTGCGAGGCCACCCAATACTGAGGCACCAGCGCGCAACGCGGTATAATCCGGGTCAGCCAGGCCTGGGACAATCCAGTTACGATAGATACGCGTGGCCGGAACCTTGTCCTTCAGCACAATCTTTTTGGGTGCGTCCAGCGTCGGGATCGGTGCATTGACTGGTGGAACGTCACGGCCACGCGCCACATCGCCGAACCATTTCTGCACCAGCGGTTTCGCCTGCGCCGCATTCACATCACCGGCGAGCACCAGTACTGAATTGTTCGGACCATAATAATCTTTGAACCACTGCTTGAAGTCATCAAGCTTGGCAGCCGCCAGATCTTCAAGACTGCCGATCGTATTGTGATGATAGGGGTGGCCAACGGGGAACAGATTTTCCGACTGGGCATATTCAACCAAGCCATAAGGCTGGTTATCGCCCTGACGCTTTTCATTGGAAACAACGCCGATCTGCGTCTTCACCGACTCTTCGGTCAGGCCGCCAAGCAGGTGGCCCATGCGGTCGCTTTCAAGGAAAAGCGCGGATTCGAGCGCGCTGGTCGGGACGGTCTGGAAATAGTTGGTGCGATCGAGCCAGGTCGTGCCGTTGAGGTCGGTGGCACCAATCTGCTTGGTGTACTGGAAATAATCGCCGGGCGCATTCTCGCTGCCATTGAACATGATATGTTCAAACAAATGGGCAAAGCCCGTCTGGCCCTTGGGCTCATGCTTGGAACCAACGCCATACCAGATCGAAACCGCTACCACCGGTGCCTTGCGGTCTTCGTGGACAATCACCGTCAAACCATTGTCGAGGGTGAATTTCTCATAGGGGATATTGACCGTTTTCACGAGGTCGGCGACGGGCGCAGGAGCGGATTTGGCGATGGCGGCGCTCGACAGAGCAACAGTCGAAACGGCAAGCGCCAGCGTGAGTTTGCGGATCATGTAAAAGCTCTCCTCAGGGAAACTTATGCGCCCTTTCAGGCGGATAGTACGGATATACTGCGGCAAGCGGCGAATACAATGCGGGTAAACACCTTTTCGACAAACAGCCGAATGCAGGCGACATCATTCTTTTTCGGCGGCCTTGCGAACGCGCAATTTGTCGATTTTGCGACCATCCATGTCGACCACTTCAAAGTGCCAGCCATTGTCGACAAAGCTCTCGCCCTCTTCGGGCAAATGGCGGAGTATCTGAAGCACATGCCCCGCAGCGGTCGCATAGTCCCTATCTTCCGGCAGTTGGATATCCAATGCCTGAGCCATAGCGTCTGCGGCCATGCCTCCGTCTATCAGAAGCGAACCGTCATCGAGCGTGACGATGTTCGCCGCACTCCCCTGTTCCTGGTCAGACGCAAATTCGCCAGCAATCGCGGCAAGTAGGTCATTCGGCGTGACGATACCTTCGAAATGACCATATTCGTCGTGCACCAGCAACATCGGAACTTCCGATTTGCGCAGGATTTCGAGTGCATCCATCGCGTCTAGCTGGTCTGGAACAATTTCCGCCTTGCGCATCATGGTACGTAAATCAAGCGGACGCCCTTCGATCTGGGCGGCAACAATGTCGCGCGCCTGCACCACGCCGATAATGTCGTCGACGCTCTCACCCATGACGGGGAGGCGGGTATGCGGTGAATTCAAGAGCCGGTCACGGATCGTTTCGGCGCTGGCATCCGCTGCAATTGTGTCAACTTCCGTCCGCGGCGTCATCACTTCGCGCACGGGTCTATCCGCAAGCCGGACCACGCCCGAAATCACCTTATGCTCATGCTCTTCAATGATGCCGGCGTGCGTTGCCTCGGTGAAAACGACTTTCAGCTCTTCGGTGGTCAGCGCGTCGCGATTGTCGCGGTTGAGCCCGAGCAGTTTGAAAATCAGGCTACTCGATTTGTCGAGCAACCAGACAAAAGGCGCGGCTATCCGGGCCAGCCATTCCATCGGACGTGCGACTATCGCCGCTATCCGTTCGGGCGCCACCAGCGCGAATTGTTTGGGCACCAGTTCGCCGATGACCAAAGACGCAAAAGTCGTAGCACCGATGACAAGCCCAAAACCGATATTCATCGCCCATTTGTCGCTGACCAGGCCAAGCTGGGCAATGCGTTCGCCGGTGGGTGCGCCAAGGCTCGCGCCCGAATAAGCACCGGCTATGATGCCAATCAGGGTGATACCGATTTGCACCGTCGACAGGAACCTGCCCGGATCTTTTGACAAATGAAGTGCAGCCGCAGCGCCGCTGCTCCCTCCTTCGGCCATCGCCTGCAACCGGGCCGGGCGTGAGGATACAATGGCCAGCTCGGACATCGCGAATACGCCGTTGAGGGCGATCAGCGCGAGGATTATCAGCGCATCAAGCCAAGGGAATGGGTCGAGGTCCATGGTAATGCCCTGCACATAGTGTGCGCCTGCCACCCTTGGCAAGACCCATGGCAATGCCTATGCGGTTGCCCATGTCGACTTTGCGCCCCACCAGCCCTGCAATCGCCTTCGCTGTTGCCGCAGCAGGGGTGGGAACCTTTTCGCTGATGGATGCCGCGATGAAGGATCTGTCGCTGAGCGTTGGTGCTTTTAATGCCGTACTGTGGCGCAATCTAGCTGGAACCTTGATAGCAGGCATGTTGTTCGTTGCGACCGGTCAGGGCTGGCCTGCGCGCGACAATTTGCGGCTGCATCTGTGGCGCAGCATCATCGTAGCAGGGATGGCTGTAAGCTTTTTCTGGGCGATAGCACGTTTGCCGCTGGCTGAAGCCATCGGCTTGTCGTTCATCGCGCCGGTAATTGCTTTGTATCTGGCGGCTATCATGCTGGGCGAGAAAATTGGGCGAGAGGCTATATTGGCGTCGGTCGCCGGGCTCGCAGGGGTTGGCGTGATCCTTTATGGGAAATTCAGCGGGCATTATTCGAGCGATGCCCTGTGGGGGGCGCTTGCCGTGCTCTTTTCCGCCGTGCTGTTCGCCTATAATTTGATTCTGGCAAGACAGCAGGCACAGGCAGCGGGACCGATCGAGATAGCCTTTTTCCAGAATTTGTTGACCGCGTCCGTATTGGCACTCGCCGCTCCCTGGTTTCTGGCACCATTGGTGGTGGCCAAAGTTCCGATGCTGCTGACCGCCGCATCGCTCGCCATATTTTCGCTGCTGCTGATGAGCTGGGCCTATGCGCGGGCAGAGGCGCAGATTTTGATCCCTGTCGAATATACCGCCTTTGTCTGGGCTGTGCTGTTCGGCTGGGTATTTTTCAATGAACCGGTCACGTTGACGACCTTGATTGGCACCGCACTGATTATCGGCGGCAGCCTGATTGCCGCGCGTGTAAAACCTGCGATTGTTAATCATGTCGAAATGGCTTCTGCCTAAGGAACCGGCTAGGTGCGGCAGGTTGCGCACAAGGAATAGCGGTTGACCCTGATGGAAATACTCACGGCGATAGGCCGAAAAGCCGGAAGCTGGGCGCATGAGCGCGCGGTGCAGGGCATATTGGATACGCCGCCGATTGTGGCGCAAGACGATGGCCTCATCCTGTTTTCGATGATCGGTACCGCCGTGCTTCTGCCCTATCTGGTCGCGGTGAAATCGCTGCATCACCACTTACCCCGCGGAAAAATCGTGCTGCTCGACGACGGAACTTTAACTGCGGAAGACAAGGCTGTTCTGGCCAAGCACTGCGATAATCCGGAAATCATCGTGAAGGCTGATGTTGAGACTGCACCCTGCCCACGCGACAATTGCTGGGAACGATTGCTGTCCATTTTGGACCGGCGAAACGACCATTTCGTGATCCAGCTTGATTCGGATTCGGTAACCACCGGCCCGGTTCCCGAAATTGCTGCAGCGATAGATGCCAACCGCAGTTTCACGCTGGCCGGTGGCTTGGACGAGGCGCAGCACGGATTCAAAAGTGCACGGGAGATCTCGCAGATTTTCCATGCCGATGGGCCTACGACCGATCATGTACAGGCGCATGCCGAAGCAGCAATGAAGACGCTGCCCGATGCCGACAGCCGCCGCTATATCCGGGGGTGTGCCGGTTTTGCGGGTTTCGCCAAAAGCAGCGACGGTCGCGCCACCGTATCCCGCTTTTCGCAGCAAATGGACGAGCGGCTCGGCAACACCTGGCGTCAATGGGGTAGCGAACAGGTCGCGTCGAACTGGGTGATAGCCAACGATCCCGATCCGGTGCAATTGCCCTATGATCGCTATATCAACCATTGGGACGAACCCATGCCCGAAAGCCCCGCTTTTGTGCACTATATCGGCACCTATCGCTATCGCTGGGGCAATTATTCCCGGACCACAAAGGAAGCCATTGCGGCTTTGAAAGCCTGATCATCCAGAAGAACATGACCTATGTTCGCTATAGGCATTGACCCCTGAACAGACTCGGTTTAATCGCACGATTAAATCACACAAAGGAGTCCTGTCATGGCCACAGCTTATATTGTCGATGCCGTTCGTACTGCCGGTGGGCGGCGCGGTGGAAAGCTTGCCGGGGTGCACCCGGTCGATCTCGGCGCTGCCGTGTTCGATGCGATTGCTGACCGTAACCAGTTCGACACCAAAGCGATCGACGACGTCATCACCGGCTGCGTCTCGCAGGGTGGTCAGCAGACAATGGACCTTGGCCGCAACGCGGTTCTGGCGTCGAAACTGCCCGACAGCATTCCCGCTGTCACCATCGATCGCCAGTGCGGTTCTTCGCAGCAGGCAATGATGTTTGCGGCCCAGGCCGTGATGTCGGGCACGCAGGATATCGTGCTTGCCAGCGGCATCGAAAGCATGACCCGCGTGCCGATGGGGTCGGTCGCGACCTTGTTCATGAAGGAAGGCCTCGGCAACTATAAGTCGCCGCGCCTCGAAGAGAAATTCCCCGGCATCATGTTCAGCCAGTTCGCGGGCGCTGAAATGATCGTCAAGAAGCACGGCTTTACCAAGGACGATCTCGACGCTTTTGCGCTCGCCAGCCATCAGCGTGCCAAGGCGGCGACCGAAGCAGGCCATTTCAAGAATGAAATCGTCGGCATCGAAATCGAAACCCCCGAAGGCAAGGAAGTGCATCTGGTCGACGAAGGCATCCGTTTCGACGCCACGATGGAGAGCATCTCCAGCGTCAAATTGCTGCAGGAAGGTGGCTCGATCACGGCTGCCACCAGCTCGCAGATTTGCGACGGCGCATCGGCCGCTTTGATCGTTTCGGAACAGGCCCTCAAGGATCATGGCCTGACGCCGCGCGCGCGCATCCACCACATCTCGGTGACGGCAGGTGACCCGATCATCATGCTCGAAGAGCCGCTGTTCGCCACCGAAAAGGCGTTGAAGAAAGCCGGCATCAAAATCGAAGATATCGACGCCTATGAAGTCAACGAAGCCTTTGCCCCGGTTCCGCTTGCATGGCTGAAATATCTCGGCGCATCGCATGATCGCCTCAACGTCCATGGCGGCGCGATCGCACTCGGCCACCCGCTCGGCGCTTCGGGCACAAAGCTGATGGCAACGCTGCTCGGCGTTCTGGATGCCAAGGGTGGCAAATATGGCCTGCAGACAATGTGCGAAGGCGGTGGCCAGGCCAACGTCACAATCATCGAACGGCTTTAACCGTCGTCGCCCCGGCGAAGGCCGGGGCCGCTATCGGTTTACCCAAAACCCATTGAATTAACCTCCAACGGCCCCGGCCTTCGCCGGGGCGACGATCTAGAAGGAAATTAGAATGATACTCGACTCATCCGTCGCAGCAGTCGTAACCGGCGGCGCATCGGGCCTCGGCGCTGCAACCGCACGTTCGCTCGCTGCAAAGGGCGTCAAAGTTGCGATTTTCGACCTTAACGAAGAAAAGGGCAACGCCATGGCCGCCGAACTGGGCGGCGTATTCTGCAAGGTCAATGTGACCAGCGAAGAAGAAGTCGATGCCGCGTTCGCCAAGGCACGTGCAGCGCACGGCCAGGAACGCATCCTCGTCAACTGCGCCGGTACCGGCAACGCGATCAAAACCGCCAGCCGTTCAAAGGAAGATGGCTCGATCAAGCACTTCCCGGTTTCGGCTTTTGAATGGATCATCCAGATCAACCTGATCGGCACATTCCGTTGCATCGCCAAGTCGGCTGCCGGTATGCTGACACTCGAGCCGCAGGCTGATGGCGATCGTGGTGCCATCGTCAACACCGCTTCGGTTGCGGCTGAAGACGGCCAGATCGGTCAGGCTGCCTATTCGGCGTCGAAGGCCGGCGTTGTCGGCATGACCCTGCCGATCGCGCGCGACCTTTCGAACGAAGCCATTCGCGTCAACACCATCCTGCCGGGTATCTTCAACACCCCGCTGCTCGCCGCTGCGCCGCAGCCGGTGAAGGATGCTCTGGGTGCATCGGTTCCCTATCCGAAGCGTCTCGGCAACCCGGAAGAATATGCTGCTCTCGCCATGCTGATGATCGAGAATGGCTATTTCAACGGCGAAGACGTCCGCCTCGACGGCGCCATCCGCATGGCTCCGCGTTGATTTACCTTTTGCTCCCGCATGCGGGAGATTCGAAAGCAGCCGACAGGCCTGCTTTCCATGACACCCCTCTCGCGCTGCGAGGGGGGTTTCTTTTTTCCAAGAGGATGCCCGAATGAGCAATTATACGCAGATATTATACGAAGTGGACAATGGCGTTGCGACGATCACGCTGCACCGGCCTGACAAGATGAATGCCTTCACCGGCACGATGATGAACGAGATGATTTCGGCCTTTGACGAAATCGACGCTGACGACAATGTCCGCGCCGTCATCGTCACCGGCCATGGCGACCGCGCCTTCTGCGCCGGGGCGGACCTGACGCCTGATGATGGCAAGCATGTCTTTGCCAGTGGCGAAGCCGTTAGCGACCTCTCTGATGCCCGCGTGCGCGATGGCGGCGGTTTGCTGACCCTGCGCATTTACCAGTGCAAGAAACCGGTGATCGCCGCCGTGAATGGCGCAGCCGTAGGCATCGGCGTTACCATGCAGCTTGCCATGGACATCCGCCTTGCCAGCGAAACCGCTCGTTTCGGTTTTGTCTTTGCCCGTCGCGGCATCGTGCCCGAAGCTGCCTCAAGCTGGTTCCTGCCGCGTCTGGTCGGCCCGCAACAGGCGCTCGAATGGTGCTACACCGGCCGCATTTTCGATGCGCAGGAAGCTTTGAAGGGCGGTTTGGTCCGCTCTGTCCATCCGGCAGGCGAATTGCTGGCCGAAGCGCAGAAGCTGGCGCGCGAAATTGCCGATAACACGGCGCCCGTTTCGGTCGCGCTGACCCGTCATATGTTGTGGCGCAATGCCGCCCAGCCGCACCCGATGGAAGCGCACAAGATTGACAGCCGCGCCATCTATCGCCGGTCGCGTTCGGGTGATGCCAAAGAGGGCATTGCCAGCTTCCTTGAAAAGCGCCCGCCCAATTATCCGGACAAAGTATCCACAGACATGCCAGACTTCTTCCCTTGGTGGGAAGAACCGGTATATAAATGATTGATTAAGGGGTCGGGATATCAAGCCCGACCCTCTACCCCGGGGGAGTAAAGCCGTGGCGACAAACGGTCAGAAACTAGCCAGCGCCAATGAAGCGCAAAGCGGCGCGCGTGAGCAACTGCTCGAAGCGGCAAGCCAGATCATGCGCGAAGGCGATACCATCGATCTTTCGCTGTCCGAATTGTCCTTACGTGCCGGGCTGAACAGCGCGCTGGTCAAATATTATTTCGGCAACAAGAACGGGCTGATGCTGGCCCTGCTCGATCGCGACATGGGCAAGATTGTGGTCGAACTCAATGCGCTCGTGGCAAAGGACATGCCGCCGGAGGAAAAGCTTCGCCGCCATATCAGCGGGGTGATCGACACTTATTATACCTTCCCCTATCTCAACCGCCTGATGATGCGCATGGTGCGCGATGCCGCACCGATTGAGGCCGCAAGGATCGCCGAGCGCTATCTGAAGCCGCTCTCCGATGCTTATGACGTGCTGATCGAGGAAGGCGTGAAGGCCGGCAAGTTCCGCCCTGTCGATCCACAGCTATTCTATTTCTCGGTGACGGGGGCCGCCGACCGCTTTTTCTCGGCACGGTTGGTTTTACGCCATTGCTATGACCAACACGACATTTCTCCCGAGATGCGCGACGCCTATCGCGAGCATACGATCGCGCTGATCATGCGGGGCTTGCTGGCGGACTAGGGCCGCAGCGCTTATTTCGGCTGCGGCAGCGCGCTGTCCTGCAATTCTTTTTCAGCAGCGGCGTCAGCTTCTGCCTGCATACGTGCCTCGCGTTCCGCGCGTTCCTTTTCGAACTGCTGTACACGCTGCTCAACCAACTCTGCCTCGGCATCGATAGCAGACAGGCGCTTTTTGCGCTCGGCGGCAATCATGCGGCCAAAGGCCAAACCGGGATCTTGCTCTTTTTCAGCATAAGCCCGGTCGATTTCCTTGAGCCCGCAGCCGGTGAACCCACCGCCGCCAGTGGGCGAGCAGCTCATCGTGCCTTCGCGTCCAACATATTCATAGGCGATCACACGGTTGGTCCAGGCTTCTTTGCGGGGATCGTTGATATCGTCACGCAGCGGGGTCGGAATACGATAACGATCGCCTTCGGAAAGTCGTGCGCAGACATTGATCGTATCCGCGCTGCTTTCCTCGCATTTATCCTCGCCATAGACGATGACCATGTTGATCTTTTCGGCATCGGGTGATGCAGTAGGGGCCTCGGCCTCCTGCGCGAAAGCGGGGGCAGCCATCAGCGCCAAGGCAGCGCTAAGGATCAGGGACGAGCGAAAAGTCATCAATTTACTCCAATATCTGCCTTGGGCTTAGGCCCTGTAGTCTGAATGGCAAATGAAATCGGGCCATGCATTGACCAGGGTCAAATCCGTTTTGAAAGGGCTATTGCCGCGCGACAGCCTAAGCGGATTGCAGCGCTCATCAATGGATAGACAGGGGCCCGTTCGGCCCCGGCCGCGAGTGCTGCTTCTTTATGCTCGACTTCTTCCTGCCGGAATTCCTCAATCATGCTGGACAACGCCGGATCACTATCCCCCAGTTCGGCAAGCTGCTCTCGATAATGGGCGTCGATTTCGGTCTCAACCGCCACGGTGCAGGCCATCGCGGCTTCAGGCCCGATAGCAGCGGTTACCGCTCCCAACGCAAAACCCGCGACATTCCAAAAGGGTTGCAATGCTGTCGGGCGCACGCCGCGTTCGGCCATGATGCGGTCGAACGCGTCGAGGTGCCTGCGCTCCTGCTCGGCCATATGCGCGATTTCGCGGCCCATCGGGTGGCGATCACCCAACATCGCAAGCTGACCGGCGTAAATGCGGGTGGCACCATATTCGCCGGCCTGATCGACACGGATCATGCTGGCCTTTGCCGAAGCCTGATTGGCAATCATGCCTGCGCTCCCTTACGTAAAAGCCCGAAAATGGCGAAGGCGCCAAATGTCGAAATCAGGAAATTATATCCTGCGAGCGATATGCCGAACAGCGTCCAGGGTGCAATGTCACAGCGGATCAGCGGGGCGTTGAGGATGGCGTCCAGCACTTCCTTGCCACTGCCCGGTGCCACTGTGGAGGAGCAGGTGGTGATTCCTTCCCACCAGCCATATTCGACCCCGGCATGATAGCCGCCAATCAGACCACTGGTCAGGATGGCGAGTGCTGCGAGCAGGACCAATGTTTTGCGGAGCCCTTGGCCACCCGCAACAAACGCCGCTAGCGCCAGCGGCAAGGCGGCAAAATGTGGCCAGCGTTGCCACCAGCACATCTCGCACGGATAGAGCCCGCCAATATATTGCGATGCATAGGCCCCGCCGAGGAGCCCCAATGGAAGCAGAAGCGCCAGCCAGCGCGCACGATCGAAACCGGTCATGGGTTGGTGATTAGACCAAGATTTTATGAAATGAAATCGTCATTCCCGCGAAGGCGGGAAACGAAGTGATCGGAGAACAATCCATCACCTGCTGTCCAAATTTCAACGGACGGTGATGGACCCCCGCCTTCGCGGGGGTGACGACATTCGAATGGCAAGGAATGCGGATATCCTAATTGCGCTTGCCAGTCTTGGCTTGGGTGTTTGCAAGGCGCGTACTGGTGCCCAGACGCGCGATGGTTTGCATCGCATAGTGAAGCTGGAAATCCTCGATGCCCTGCTTTTTCAGCTCTTCCGCCGATTGGGAAAAGCGCGGATCGTCCTTGCCATCACTTTCCAGACTTTTGTCATCGGCCAAATTCTCGTTGACCAAGTGGCGACGCAGGTCGGATTCGCGCACGGCGACGCGCTTGCGATAATCGGGATCGGAAATCTGCGGCACTGCCACATCGGGCTTCACCCCGCCTTCCTGCACCGACCGGCCCGACGGCAAGTGATAACGGGCAACCGTCAAGCGCAGACCGGTTTCGCGCGAGAGCGGCAGCACGTTTTGCACGGAGCCCTTGCCAAAACTGCGCTCACCCATGACCAGCGCACGGCGATGATCCTGCAATGCACCCGCAACGATTTCGGAGGCCGAGGCCGATCCGGCATCGACCAGCACAATCACCGGTTTGCCGCCCGTCACATCGCCCTTGACCGCCTGTTCGGCGAACCAGCGGTTGACGACCACCTTGTCGCGGCCACGTTCGGAGACGATTTCACCCTTGTCGAGGAAAGCGTCGGACACCTTGACGGCCTCTTCCAAGATGCCGCCGGGGTTGGAACGCAGATCGACCACATAGCCTTGCGGCTTGCCGCCCAGCTGACGCTCAATGCCCTTGATCGCGGCGACCACATCCTCACCGGTTTCTTCCGAGAAGCCGGTTATGGTGATTACGCCGATCTTGTCCTTCACCTCCCACTTCACCGGCTTCAGGTCGATGATCGCACGGGTGATGGTAAGGTCGAACGGCTCGTCGCGACCGGGGCGAAAGATGGTGAGCTTGATTGACGTGCCGGGCGTGCCGCGCATCCGGTTGACCGCATCGTCGACCGTTCCGCCGACAATCAGTTCGCCGTCAAGATGGGTGATATAGTCGCCAGCCTTGATACCGGCCTTGTCAGCCGGAGTGTCTGCGGTGGGGGCGATAACCTTGATCGCGCCGTCCTCCTGCGTCACCGACAGACCGAGGCCGCCATATTCGCCTTCGATCTGGGTCTGCAGGTCGCGAAAATTGCTTTCATCCAGAAATGCGCTGTGCGGATCGAGGGTGTTGAGCATCCCCTGTATCGCGCCCTTCATCAGCTGCTCGTCATCGACCTTGTCGACATAATTGGCGCGCACCTTTTTATAGACCGCGATGAACTCGTCCATATCGCGCAGCGGATCGTCCTTGCGCTGCTGTGCACCGATTGAGGTTGACGCGAGCGCGCCCACAACAAAAGCGGTAATTCCGGTGGTGAGAAGCTTGCTCTTCATCGCGTTCTTTCCTGCCAAACCGAGTCCATTTCGGTAGCGTCGGCTATATCGTGCCCCCGCTATATGGTGAAAGCCTATTTACCACGAAAGAGGGTTAACTGCCGACAAGCGACAATTTGCTGACGATAGCATGAACCTTTGCTGACAGCCGCCTGCGGGTCAGCCGAGCAGCGCTGCAATATCGATAAGCCGTCCGTTGCGGCGCAATTCCACCATGATTTCAGGTTCTTCGTCGCCCGCTTTACCGATTATACTGCCCTGGCGCACTTGCGATCCCGCTTCAACGCCCAGCCGCGCAATCCCGGTAACAAGGGTTGCCCAGCCATTACCATGTTCGACGATCACGATGTTGCCGAAACTGCGATAGCGGCCCGCAAATGTCACTTTTCCTGCAGCAGGAGCGACGACCCGCGCGCCCGGTTCGACTGCCAGACGGATGCCACGCTCACGATAGCCAGTCGGGTTGAGTTCACCGAAGCCCGAAACGACGCGCCCGCGAGCGGGCAGGATGAAGGCTCCGGCAGATTCGGATCGGGCTTTGCCACCGCCCAGCCTCGGCTGCGGACCGGAATATTCAGCGAGCTCTGCCGCAATTTGGCCGCTCTCCCGATCGGCGTCGATGCGCTCGACAAGATCGCGGGCACGTTCGCCTTGCCCAATGGCGCGCTCGAACTCGATGGCAGCGTCTGCATTGAGGCTGAGCGCCTTGCCGCGACTATCGCTTTCGAGTGCAGCCAGCGCCTTGCTGCGGCTGGCAAGATTCAGGCGTGCCTTGCCGAGCGCGCTTATCGCGACACGCTCCTGCTTCTGCAATTCGCGCTGGATCTCCATCTGATCGCGCAAGGCCGAAGTTCGGCTGGCTATGACAGGCTCGATCGACGCCATGGCCGCACGCAGGCGGACATAATCGCGGCGGTCGCCGGGCCGTGCGAGCAACAGCGACACCGGCTGACGGGTCATGTTCTGCAACAATGCGTTGAGGCGCAACATTGGCGCATTGGCTTCGCCGAGCAGGGCAGCCTGCGCACGCTGGCGTCTGGAAATGACGGCGATTCTGGCGCGTGCGGTAGCGATCTGTGCATTGGCCGCATCGATTTCAGCCCCGAGCGCGGCACGGCGGGCGACCAACCGGTCGGCGGTTGCTTCGGCATTGGCAGCTTCCTGACGCAGCGTTTCGCTGCGCGCTTCGGCCGCGGCCGCGCGCTTCTTGGCTTCGCGCAGGGCATCGACATCGCTCTGCCCGGCAGCGGCTGCGGTCAGCAACCCGCTCAAACCCAAAGTCGCCAAGAAAAGCCTTTGCCACCCCATGAAGCTATCCTTCGCGATGATAGGGGTGGTTGGCAAGTATCGATGTTGCCCGATAGAGCTGTTCAGCGAGCATCGCGCGCGCCATCAGGTGCGGCCATGTTGCCCGGCCAAAAGCAATCAGCTTATCGGCAACAGCACGGTCTGCATCGTCAAAACCGTCCGCAGCCCCAAGGCAAAAGCGTACTTCGGCGACGCCTTCGTCGCGCCAGCGTTCGAGCAATTTGGCGAGATCCATTGAAGAGAGATGGTCGCCCTTTTCATCGAGCAGCACTGTCCGGCTGCCCCGTTCTGCAGGTGGCACATTTCCACCGCGATCCGGCAATTCTGTGAGTTTGTACGGCCATGTAAGGCGCTTTAGATAGCGGTCAACAAGCTCGCTTTCGGGGGAGCGCCCGATCTTGCCGCGCGCGATAATGTGCAGCCGCATGGCGGTCCCCTCTCGATAAATAGGGACAGTCCCTATTTAATCAGGCGTTCAGTGCCTCGGGCGCGTCGCCGAAGCCCCACATCCGTTCAAGATTGTAGAAGCTGCGCACTTCGGGCCGGAACAGGTGCACGACAACATCTTCGGCATCGATCAGCACCCAATCGGCGCTCGGCAAGCCCTCGATATGCGCGTTGCGCCCTGCCTTTTTGATTCTTTCGGCAAGCTTCTGCGCCATCGAAGCCACTTGTCGACTCGAACGGCCACTCGCCACGACCATATAGTCGGCGATGCTGCTCTTGCCTTGAAGCGGGATGGAAACGACCTCTTGCGCCTGATCGTCGTCGAGCGACTGGAGGATGAGTTTGTGCAGTTCGTCAGGCTGCAGGACAGGTCCCTTTTTTGCGGCCTTGCCGCCGGGGACTGTAGCGAGTTCTATCAAAATTGCTCCTTAATACAAAACATTGTGGGTAACGCCGTCGATGACGCGCTTGCCGTCATAGTCGCGATGCCAAAGAGGGTTGGCCTGGCGAACCGCCGTGGCCGAGCGTGGATCGGGGCGAAAGCGCAGGAATACAAGCGCCGGTGTGCTCCACATCGTCCAATTAAGCCGCTGGTCCGGACGCCGGACATACCGCCTGAGCCAGGCCATTGCGGGGCCCGCAACAGCATGCATCTCATAGCCCGGACGGGCGATAACCGCAATCGGCATTAAACGGGCGATGTCGCGCCAGCGGCGCCAGCGTGTGAAATTTGCCACATTGTCCGCTCCCATGATCCAGATGAAGCGACGCTTGGGATAGCGGCGAACCAGCTTGCGCAGCGTATCGATGGTGTAACGCGTTCCCATTTGCGCTTCGATCGCGGTGGCGCGGATCGGCGCGCGGCGGGCCATTTTTTTGGCCGAAGCAAGCCGTGCCTTGTGCGAGGCCATGTCTTTCGCATGGGCCTTTAGCGGGTTTCCGGGAGAAACCAGCCACCAGATTTCATCCAGATCAAGCGCGTCGAGCGCGAACAGGCTGATCGAACGATGCCCGCCATGCGCCGGGTTGAACGATCCGCCGAGAAGGCCGGTCAGCATTTAGGGCCGCGTCTGTCCCGAGCCGTGGACCAGCCACTTATAGGTGGTCAGCCCTTCGAGCGCGACCGGGCCGCGCGCGTGCAGGCGACCAGTCGCAATGCCGATTTCCGCACCAAGCCCGAATTCACCACCATCGGCATATTGCGTCGAGGCATTGTGCATTACGATCGCGCTGTCGACGCCCGACAGGAAATCTGCGGCAGCGGTATCGTCATTGGTGATGATGCTTTCGGTGTGCTGCGAACCATAGCGAGCGATATGCTCGATCGCTTCATCAACGCCCGAGACCATTTTCGCCGAAATAATAGGTTCGAGATATTCGGTGCCCCAATCCGTTTCCTCAGCCGGCACGGTACGTGCGTCGAGTTCCATGAGCATGTCATCGGCGCGCACTTCACAGCCCGCGTCAAGCAAAGCGCCGATCAGCCGCGCGGGTTCGGGATAATCCTGATCAATCAGCACCGTTTCGGTCGCTCCACAAATACCGGTGCGACGCATCTTGGCGTTGACCGCTATCGCCTCCGCCATCGCCGGATCGGCCTTGGCGTGAATATAAGTATGGCAGATGCCATCGAGATGCGCGAGCACGGGAACGCGGGCCTCATCCTGCACGCGTGCCACCAACGACTTGCCGCCGCGCGGGATCACCATGTCAATCTGCCCCTGCGCCTTCAAGAGGGCGCCGACAGCCGCACGGTCCTGCGTTGGAACGAGTTGTACCGCATCGGCGGGAAGACCCGCTTTGACAATGCCTTCAACCATCGCCGCGTGGATCGCACGGTTGCTGTGCACCGCTTCGCTGCCACCGCGCAGGATCACCGCATTGCCCGAACGCAGCCCGAGTGCAGCGGCATCGGCAGTCACATTGGGGCGACTTTCATAGATGATCGCGAGCACACCGACGGGCACACGGACGCGCTCCATGACAAGGCCATTGGGCCGTTCGCTACGGTCAATCACCTGCCCGACTGGATCGGCCAGATGCGCGACCTGCTCGACAGCCGAGGCGATACCCTCGATCCGGCCTTCATCCAGTTTCAGCCGGTCAAGCATTGCCGCCGACAGGCCGTTTGCCGCACCAGCCTCCATGTCGATCGCATTGGCTTTCAAAATCGTCGGTGCAGCGGCACGCAAAGCTGTAGCAGCAGCCAACAACGCTTCGGCTTTCTGCGCATCGCTGGCACGCGCAACTATGCGCGCGGACGCACGGGCTTTAGCCGTCATAGCGGCGACAATCTGGGTGGCATCTTCACTCATCGTTTTGCTTCCTAGAGCGCCCGACAGCGAAGCGAAAGCCGCAGAATTCTGCATTTCCGGCGGAATTTTACGCGTCTTGCGTTGATTCGTAATATGTATCTGTAAAATTTATGTTTTTGTTCGATTCTGGCGAGTGCTTGCCGGGTGCTCAGCATAGGCTAGAATCCGATTTCATGTAAAAACTCACAACTCACCGCACGACTCCACCAACTCGGCACGAGTCACAATAAAGCGATTCGTCAGCGGCAAATCGCTCTGCTAAGCGCCCGCCAGCAAATAAAAACGGGGTGGGTCGTGTCGCAAATGGCCAAGTTCACCGGTTGGAAAAACCGGGTGGCCGGATGGTTCGTTGATCGTGAGTTTTTCATGCGGTCGAACGGGCAAGTCCGGTTCATCAAAATCAGTGCAAAATTGCAGCGCCGGGTCGCAGGAACAATTGCGGGCGTCGTAGGCGTGTGGCTGATCGTTACGCTCGGCATGATGATCAATCAGGTTAGCGTGTCGGCAGAGCGCATGATGTTGACTGCCAAGCAGGAAAAGATCGAAACCGCCGAAGAACGCGTCGCCAAATATCGCGACGATATGGAAGCGGTCGCCAGCGATCTGGAAGCGCGCCAGAAGGTCATGGAAAGCGCATTTGAAGAACATTTTGGTGACATGCCCGCTGCGGATGCCGCTGCGCCTGCCCAAGGTGAAGCTGCGGAAACCGCAAAGAAAATTGGCCTTGCCGTTCCCGAAGCCGCTCAGCTTGCACAGCTCGAAGCCCGCCAGATCGCCTTTGCCGAACGCATGACGCAGATTGCCGTGGCGCGGTCGCAAAAAGCCGAAGGTGCAATCCGCCAGTTCGGCCTCAATCCGGACCAGCTCGCCCGCGAAGCCAAGCAAGGCATGGGCGGCCCTTTCATCCCCTTCTTCGGCAAAAAGCAAAAGCAGGTCCGCGACCCGCGCTTCACCCGCATGCTGACCGCGCTTGAGCGGATGGAAGCGATGGAGATGGCGCTGGCTGGCATCCCCACCAGCATGCCGGCAGCGGTCGGCCTGATGTCGAGCCGTTTCGGCTATCGCTCCGATCCCTTCACTGACAGTGCTGCAATGCATGCTGGCCTTGATTTCAAAGGCCCCATCGGCACCCCGATCCTGGCAGCAGCCGACGGCAAGATCACCTCCGCCGGATGGCAGGGTGGCTATGGCAATTGCATCGAAATCACCCATGCCAATGGCCTTGTCACCCGCTATGCCCATATGAGCGGCTTTACCGCATCGCTCGGGCAGGACGTGAAACGCGGCGACCAGATTGGTCGTATGGGTTCAACCGGCCGTTCAACCGGCTCGCATTTGCACTTTGAAGTGCGTATCAACGGGTCCGCTATCAACCCGCTTAAATTTCTGGAGGCCAATCCCGATGTTCTCGAAATCCAAGCCGTCGCCGGAAGCCGCACCGGTCGCAGCGACGCAGGGGCGTAACAGCATGCGTGGCGGCGGACATACTTTTTCGGTGATCGCATCGGATGTTGAAATCACCGGTAATCTTTCGGCCAAGGTCGATCTGCATATCGACGGCAAGATCAATGGCGATGTCACCTGCGGTTCGCTCGTTCAAGGCGAAGGCAGCGTGATCAGCGGCAAGGTTGTCGCTGAAACCGCGCGGCTTTCGGGCAAGGTCGATGGTTCAATCGAGGCCGGCGATCTGGTGATTGAGGCAAGCGCACGCATTTCGGGCGATGTTGTCTATCAAAGCCTGACTATCGCACCCGGTGGCATGGTTGAAGGCAAATTCAAGCATCGTGGCAGCCATGTGCCCAATATCGGCAAGGCGACCATCGACATCAGCAAGACCGATCCGTTGATTTTGGGCGCCGAAACCAAAGTCGGCTGAACCCCTGTTTTCGTCATCCCGAACTTGTTTCGGGATAACAAGCGGCGGTTCGTTATCCTGAAACAAGTTCAGGATGACGATGCGTTCTTTAATTAGACCAGCATCTCCAGCGCAGCCCCCTGGCCGAGGAAATTGGCCGGGCTTGCGCTCGCCCCATAGGCCCCGGCACAGAATATCGCGATCAGATCGCCGACCTCAGCGTGCGGCAGCAGCGCATTGTCAGACAGCCGGTCAAGCGGGGTGCACAGACACCCGACCACCGATTGCACCTCGTCGGCAGGCGCATCGAAGCGCGACGCGATCGCGACCGGATAG